>Ga0179593_1594352_pt1 | contig 13379 bp, 14 predicted proteins | sample CZODoug2_1_08_16_FD_185931 | JGI IMG/M metagenome (GOLD analysis project Ga0179593, IMG submission 185931) | Vadose zone soil fungal communities from Angelo Coast Range Reserve, California, USA - CZODoug2_1_08_16fungal (PacBio error correction) | ecosystem: Environmental > Terrestrial > Soil >... | reverse complement strand
CCTTCCGCCTCCCTCCCCCACGATTCCCTCCCAATGTTACGAACTCGTCCGGATACGTCGACCCCCTCCCGTTGGCCCCCATACCGGCCATGGTTCCCATCTGCTCCCTACATGGCCGCTTTTCCTTTTCTTTCGTCGAACCTTAACACTGCGCCGTTGACGCTTGTAATTCCTTACTTCTAATTCTTTCCTCGTTTTGCGGTCACCTCAATGAAGAAATCGTTCTATGGCCTACAACGCAGAGATTCCTTTTTCTTCCAAGTTTATTTTTTCGTGTTTGCCCCTTCCAAACGATGCTCCCTCCTCCTTTTTTGCAGAATCTTGTTGACTTGTTTGGTCGGTCTGCTGTTGGGGTCACGCCAGAAAGTCCACACTCAGTCACGCCGCCCCCTTTTGTTGGGAAGACCCCCTTTTCTCTTCATCTCCCTAAGAATCGGTGATATCCACCCTACTTTGAACGTGTCATTCAGTCGAGAAAGGATAGGATCCCCCCAAGCGTAACGCCAGGCGCCATCTGTCCGTGGATGAATGCGGGCTTCTTCCTTTTCGGCGAATTTCGAGTTCTACTGGTACCCGCTGGTCAGCCGCAAGGTTCCTTTTAGGCTGTCGTCCATTCGCCCCGGGGATATCACGCTCCTATCTACGTAAAGAGCACCGGCTGTCGGACCACAGCCACAGATGTGACTTTCCTTTCTTTTGTTTTGATCATGCTCGCGCAGTGTTGATTTTTACAAGACGCTTGTTTCCGCTCCCCGTCGAATTATCCCCCCTGATTTTTGGAGATGAGCGCTTGGTTTGATTTGCCGCCTTCTTTCGTGAAGACCGACAGGCTGACTTTTAAATCTTTATATCCTTGAACACGTTGCTAGAGAGTTAAGGTTTTTTTTGAAATAGCTTATTAAACCTATCACCAATTATTTCCACGTGAAGTTGTTTCCCTTCACACTGGCGTATCCCAGCATTCCCTGCCCTATCCCTTTCGCTTGGATCCTATCGATCCAGGGTCCCTCTTGCTCCAACACCCCCAACTCTGATGTCCCAAGCGACCTGGGCGGGTTCCGCACCTTCTCAAAACACCTTTCCAAGTGGATAGCGGTTACACTTTTTTTCATATGGGTTGGTATGGGCTTGCTATGATCATGTAATTTTGACTTTCCGACCGCAGGTCCTCCGGCTTCTGCGCCTGGAGAGGCGTTGTCTCCCCTTTTTTTTCTTACATTTGGCCCCCCGTTTAATATGTGTGGTTGACCCAACTCTTCCTGTCTATATGCCACCGGGCTTCCATAATTTCCGGTGTGCTTTTTTTATTCGCGAAACCCCCTATGACTGACCTGAGTGCAGAGCTTCACGCGCTTGTTTTTATTTCTTTCGACGGTTGCGCAGATCCGGTTTTTGTGGGGCACGACTCTTCCTAAATATTCCTCTCTTCGTGAGGGTGTCCTCTTTCCCTCCTCAGAAAACCTTTCCCCCACCCATCGATCGCTCCGACAATCTCAACTTCCTTTTCTGTAGAGATGCGGATCTTGCCTGCCGCCGGGCAAGGTTTTTTTTTCACAACTTTCTTCCTACCGACCTGGTTTTCCCAGATTAAAGGTCCTTGCTCAAGTTCCTTTCTCTGATAGAAATCTCGCCTTCTTCCAGAGTCTTTTTCCTGCTTTTTTTTTTTTTTGGTCTGTTTGGATTTCCTTCGGACGTCTCGTTACTGGCATTTCGGAACAGCTTTCAATCTTTCCCCCGATTCCAACTCATGGTAAGTGGTTTCCTGACCTCCCCCCTCACGGGTGTTTTGCTGCTGACCCGGGCAGGATAGGAAGACTTCCCGATCTGACTTGTTTTCGTGGGTATATTTTGTTTTTACCCCCTTTGACGGAATCAGGAAGTACTCCGCGCGCACTCCCCCTCACCCCCAACACCCCCCCCACGTGTCCCTCCCATGACGGCCGAGCCGGCTAATGTGTTATGCTCCCATTTAATTCCCTTTTCCTTCTTTCGTTATGGCAAACTTTGACACCCCTTCAACGAATTTGTCGTGTTCATTCACTGAAATGGATCCCTTTTTCCTTCAGACCCCAGGTCTTCGGACATTCCTTATGGGTTATTTTCCAGTGCTTCCACGCAGCAATACTTAAGACAACTCCTCTTTTCATTCCGGGCTAGACCGAATCGGGCATTAGGATTATCTGTTTTGATGCTTCCCTATCGGGGGGCCGTTTTTCCATTTTTGAGGTGGCAGTCCCTTTAGGAGTGTCCTTTATTCCAAAGTGGGATTTTTTCCCTTTTTTTCCCCATCGAACTCTTCTTCGCAACGTCTTTTTTCACGTGCAAAGTTGGCCTCGCTGCTATCAAAGGTTCGATAAATTTCTCTGGCCCCCCCTTTTGAGCTGTTCCCTCCCTCGCCTAGGCCGGCGTGCTGGTTCGATCATGTTTTGAATCTCCAGTACTAACCAGCCATACCCGAGTGAATCAATTTCAAATGGTCTCCTCTCTCCTTCGCGCGAGCCACACCTTCCCTCAGTTTGTCCGGGATTTGCATTATAGAGATGTCTTCCCTCCTTTCAAATGACAACCGGTGAGTCTTCCTCGCAATACTAAGGCTAGAAACAGGGCATTTGTCCCTGACAACCGAGAGTGTGCAGGAGCGTTGTTCTCTCAATTTTCCCCCCCTCGCGCACTTGGCGGGTGGATCTTCGTCGTTTTTTTTCTTCATCTCTTCTATATTTTGTTTCGAGAGCCATTAAGAGGACCACCGGATTTTCGGGTTGGGTTATGTTTTCACGCGACTGACACCTGTCTCTTTGGCTCTTTTCGCACACGGCTTATGCCCTTTCTCCCCTTAGGATCCTCCTGCCGTATCGGTGTCCTTCAAATAGTTCTTCTCGTCGATTCGATCCGACCCACTGTCGGCCTTTTCCTTTCCCAGCGCACAGATTAGCTATCTCTCTTTCTGATTTACTCCCTTTCTGTTGGTGGGTGATTGGACGTGATCTTACCCTGTCTGTCCCCCCCCGCTGCCGGTCGAGGCGATGAGCCGGTTAAACCCCAGTCCCCATCTTCTACATCTATCTTCCCTGAGATGATTTCGTGTATAAACACATTCATTTCTGTACTGTTGGCGAATATTGAGTTGCGGCTTTTTCCCTGCGTGGTGCGACCGTAACTTCCCTTCCCCACTGGTCCCTTCCTTCTGGCATTGTAACGTCCCTCCCCGCTGCTTAACCACGCCGAAGAAACTCCTAAACACTCCGCGATTCCTCCCTGAGCAGGACTGCTGTGCCCCTTCGTTTGCGGGCAATTGCGTTGACGGCGGATCCCTCTCCAACTTTTTTACCTACCTCAAAGATAGGCGCGTACTCCGGAGACCCCCGGTCAAGGACAAGAGATCACCTAGTTATGAGTCACAAAAATGTTAACGTTCTGAAATGTCTCTGAGAGCAGATATACCCTATTGCCGGCAGCCGTGCACCACTCAGTTTTTTTTGACCCCCAATGGGACGGTTTCCCATTTGTTTTTGCTGCTTCCGCTTCGGTGAATGTTTCTATCCCCCCCTCCAGATAGTTTCCCTGATAGACCTCCAACCGTCTTTTGCAGAAGTGGCTTATATCGGGTATTGGTCTCTGCACACCCACCACGTTTTATTTTTCCCGTCCGTACTCGTACTAATGCGTTCGTCGGATGTTTTGCCATCTTCCTCTACCTGCTATTTCATCTGAGCAGCGCTCCTTTTCTTTTCGTCCTGCCGGGTCCAGTTGACCCCCCCGAACCGTGCCGTTCAGCCCTTTTGGGGTAAATCATCGTTCGGATCATAGACTGCTCGCACAGGGACCAGAGGAATGTTCCAGCGCGACCGGCAGCTGGACTGCACCCCCCTCACTTTGCCCACTCCCATCTCTACTCATAGGCTTACGAAGGTCGCGATCCATTCTCTGTTTTTGTGGGTTTGGCGGCGAGGACAGAGGCGCATCCCCCCTTCTGTAGGGTCTTTAGGTCCACTGCTCGGAGTCTGCCGCGTCCTCCCACCTTCGGCTGCGCTCCTGCTCGCGGTATGCCTAGGTGTTTTTTTTGCTCTTTTCCAACAACAGTCCCGTCTGTGCCCCGTCGTGGCATATCCCAGTAGATCCCTTTTTCCGCCCACCCCCTTTCCGACCTGGGGTGTCCGCCCCTCACTGGCGGAACCGACTCCCCTTCTTCTCACTGATCTATTGATGCCTGGATCTGGCGTTTTCTTTATCCACATGACTCTAGCTTTCGGCGACCAAAATAAGGTAATTTCGACAAGACCCCTCCACTTGACCCTCCTTTTTTTGACTTATGAGGTTCCCCTCCCCCTTCTTTGATGACCCTGGGTGTCGCACAATCGACCAATGATCGTGTTTTATTACCTGCTTTTCTCCGCCCGCTGATGTGTCGTGGACCGTAAAACCGTTTCCCCCCCCGCCACAGATTCCCTCAAAGTTTGTGCTCGTTTGATCCCGAGAAGTCCAAATTTTTTTTCCGGCAGCGAATCTATTCCCTGTTCCAATTCGCGGCCTCTGTCTTTTCCCGTCCCCTCGTAGACTGCGTAAAATGTTCTTAGAAAGTCCCCTGCTCTCGCCCTAGCGGTGATCCTGCGGCTGTTAGGAGGCTCCCCCCCCGCGTCTTTTCCTCCCGGTCCAAGGGGCGGCACTACTGTCTCCACCACGACAGTAACTTCGCCCTAGATTCTTTCCGACATATCTCGGTTCTTCTAATCTCCCGCTGGAATATCCTCGAATGGATACGTGTACCCGTCCCAGTTTTCCCGTGGGCGACGCGGCTCCCATTCACTCGCATTCGGTTATTCTTTCCCAATATGGTACGCCAGGCAGCGGCCTGAGCCTCTGTCCAGTCTTTCCGGCCACCTTTTTCGATACCCGCTTCCGTTGAATGACCTCCCCCCGCGGACCAACTCTGTCTTTTTCTTCTTCCCCGCTTCGATTTCTGTTTTCCCCTCTCCAGTGGTTCCCGAACTTTGGACTTCTTGTCCGTGGTTTCCTGGTTGCCGGTTAAAAGCTGCCATTCCCTACCATTCCCCCCCCCCCTGCCTAGAACGCATCCCACTTTTAGACCTCTCTTCAGAACCCTAACCATTCCTCTTTTGCTTCTCTACTAGATTTTCCTTCCTTCTTTTTCCCTTTGAGGCCTCCTTTTGTATCCTGGCAGGTAGTCCCTTTTCTGTCGAGGATCCCCATACTTTTGGAAGTAAGATAACTCTTTCCCACGAGGTGAAGAGTATTGACGCCACTGAAGTCAACTTTGAGTAGCAGATGACATGGCAGTCGCCCAAATTTTTTTTTTCCCTCCGCAGGTCCTTGGTCCTCCTTCAGATGAGGTCGTGGCCCCCTCTGCGGCGTTTTAAACTTTCGCATTTATCAGGGCCTAGAGGCTCCCCCCCTCCTTTGTTGTTCTCTCTCCCTTCCCCGCTCTGATCCTTTTTTCCCAGATGTACAACGACTTTTCGCGAGCTACGTTCCTCCAGAGAAAGCTGACGGCCCCCCCCCTTCTTTTTTCTTTCCACCTTTGAAGTTTTCATGTAATAACACCCACCTCCCAGCTTTTTCTCCCTTGTTACCTTACTCTTAGACTTCTGGCGAGCTCGTTGCTTGGAAACTTTCTCCTTCCCTCCAGAAATTTTTCTCTTCCAAGCATCGAAGGCACGTCTCTCGACCCAACGATAATGCCTTGTTTTGGTTTCTTTGACAAAGGGTTTAACCATAAGTCTGTTGAATCGCTTTCTTCCTCCGGCGAGTTTTCAGTTTGGATGTTAATACATTTCACCCCGGCCCCAATCCTCACTCCGGAAAAGCGTTTCTAAGATTCGATTACACGATCTCTAACTGGATCTCCAACGCCCCGGTGGGAAGCGTTCTTTCATTTTTCAACGGCCTCGGTTATAAATTACCACGCGTGAAGGAAGCCTAGTTTCCCTTTCTTTAGTGCCGTCCGGTTCGCGATGCCTTTCCATTGCGCTCTTCTATTGTGATACTGGTATCCGTTTTTTTTACCCCCGCGGGGCGTTTGCCTTTCAGACCATGCCCAGATACCTTGCGTATGTTCCTTCCAATATCAGATCCGCTTCTTTCACCAGGTATTGTCGTACCCTATGTCCGTGTTGACCCGTCCCCCTTCTCGGCCACTGATTTATGTTTCCATTTTGTTTCGTGAACCCCCCCCTTATCTGGATGCGTACAGTGCAGGGTTTTTCCTAATAGAGATTTCGAAGGTCCAGCTCGTTGCCGTGGGAACACGGACGGTGTCCCTGACAGCGTGACTGTCGGCTAAGGGTGCCTACTGTTGTGCACTTGCGTTTCGACAGCTCCCGATGTGTTCCCCGTGACGACCCGTTAAGACTCTTTTTTGATGGACCCCCATCGTTTTTTTTCCAAAAGCTGCGATTTCTCGACAGGGTACACGCACGCTTGCTAATCCCCAATGGTAATTTTAATCTCTTCTTTGGGCCGCGACTTTACCCTCGGTAACTTTTTGTCGTGGCTGTCGTGTCCCCTGCCTTGTTTTGTCGTTTTTCAACGTTCGAGTCCCTCTGGCGAGACTTACCCCGATTCCCCAAGAGTGCCGCTGTGTCTTCGCGGTCACGTACGGCTGTCCCCCACTGTTCTCACTCGGTTGTGTTCCCCCGACTGTGCTCTTGCCAAGCCCTTTGGCACATCACCCGGTGGATGGTTTCCCCCCCACCTTGGACATGCAGACCTATCGACAAGTGATCCCCGCTTGTCTCGTGAGAACCGCGCTTCGTTTCTGGGTTTTACTCGAAGCAGCTATTAGTTCCACGGAATATGTTACCTAAACCTCTAGAGGGGCGTCCCCTCTCCCTTTTATGTCCCGACTTGCCATCTGCCAACCTGTTCTATCCGCGACCCCTCGCCCCCCCATTCAATTGGCTACTCTGACGTTGACCCGGGGGTGCAGGAGCACTCGTTATAAAACGCCGCTCTGCTGTTACGTTTTTTCCACTTCCTTTACCCCCATTGCCTTATGTTGTAAATTACTTGTAAGAAACCTTTTTACAGCCCCCGTGGGTTAACCCCTTAAGGCGTCCCCGGCACTTTTGAATGGGATTCCATGAGGACTTTTCCTTCGTCGGCCGTACTTGCCGCTTCTTTAAAAACTTCTCTTCTCGCCGATTCTCCTCTTTCAGTGTAGTCTACCCTGCAATCCCCTAATGGTTTTTGTGCTGCTGACCCCCAGCGATATCTGCAAGTTCTTCCTCCCCCCCGCACCGGTTTATTGGCGTCTATCATGACAACTATTGGTCTCTCGAGGGCCATCCGCGCGCAGCCCGCAAAACCCAAAAACAATGTTTTCCCCCCCTCAAATTTTTCTCCCGTCCGACTATGTTTTTTGCTCCCATGACGTTCCGCTGTCTTGCCCTTGCAGGAAACCGATGATGTCCTGGGCTTCTTACTTGCCATGGATATATTTTTAGCCTCGTTTATATTCAGTTTCCACAGATTTTTCGTTAGGGAAACCAAGTCTGTAGTCCCTTCCTGTCCCTCCAAGAGCGTTTTTCATCGGCAGTATCGCTCGCCCTTCATCTCGGATTCACGTACCCTCTCTGTTAAATCTTTCTTTCCTCCCCGTTGCGGGGTTCAAATTTAGGGAACAGTTTTTTAGGGAAAGTTCTGGTCGCAGCCCGTGTTTAACGCTATATCTCAACTGTTTTGCCTTCCCCCTTTTGAGACGCTTTTCAGGCTATAGGATTAGATGATTCTAGCTGAACGGACATCCAGCGGCGCTCGTTGGTCCTCCCCCGTATGAAGATAATTACTCCCCTCCCCCCCTTCCAACAGCACTCTTCCCCTGGCTTTTTCTGTTCGCGGTGGCAACTCCGACATTTCCGGGCGAATTAGCGACGATTAGACCACTTGGGACTTGACTTTCATACTTGAGACCTTTTTCCCTCGACTCTCGTCGACGTTTTTGTTTCAGACCAAATCCCACCCCGTTTCTTTCCTTTGCGTAGTAGATCATTAGTACCCCCCCCTCGCGCCCTTTCCGGTTTTACAGTTTTTTTTTGATCTCCGACTCGTTGTTGGGGGTCGAGAGACCCCTTAGGACCAACCGGCCCGTGCGCCGTGTGTTACGAAGTTGACGAACGCAATTCGCTTCAAGGAAACGGTCTAGTTGTTCTTTTTTTGCACGGTTCTCGTAGTAGGCGTTCTCTCGTGCTGGTTTATTTTCCAAATTAGTTTCCTACGTCTTCAATTGATCACCAATTTTTTTCCTTCATTGTGAGCTCTCCCAATATATTTTCGAGCAGGTTGTCCCCCCCCCGTCCGAGTCTGGTTTTTCGGTAGAGCGTGATCTTAAGGGTCTCGACCCTGCGCCTCGGCTTGCCAGAGGCAGCTTTCCTTCCCCAGCTCCTAACATTTTCGCCGTTTTTCTTGAGAGCGGAGTCACCAGAAAAATAGGACTGTTGTCTCTGCTTTTTCTTCTTTGCCCATTCTTTAGCACTTTTCCCCCTTGTTCCTGACATAAATTTGGACTGTCCTCCCCACGCGTTAACCGTCCGGCAGCGGAAACTCGCAGAAACACTTGACGTCACCCCCCCTATGCAGTTTTTTGTCTCTCTAAGCCCCCAGCTTTGATTTACAATTTTTTTCTTCTTAGAAGACCCACTTTTCCCATCCCCCAGACGTCTCTTATCTGCTATCAGAGGCTGAACACCGATCCTCCTTTAATGACGCCATAAGAGTACGGTTCCTGCCCCACAGTGGCCAGCGCAGCGCCGTAAAAGGATGTTGGAATGCCTATGAAACCCTCTTTGGCGACTCTCCCCTTGAGGCAACGTTGGGTTTGTTTTTTCTTCTTTCGGCTAGCTTGCTGTAAATTTCCCCCCCTTTTTTCTCCCGTGTCCCTGCAGACCCCCCCAACCCGTTGTAGCGGTGCTTGCGTAATGGAGCATTCAGCCCACACCCCTTTGCTGAGATGAGAAGTCTCGTCACCTAAATGATCTTCGTATAGCTCGTTGCCTATTACATGCTTGATCTTCCGCTTCAGTCGCGGACAGACTTCCCTCCGTTAATCCCCCCCCAGTCCAAACCCCTCCCTTGAGCTTCCTCCCCCAATACATGTCGCTTTTTCTCCAACTTCCTATTCATCTTCCCTCGGTGGAAAACCAGCTGCCTTACCCCCCCCTTCAGAGCTACTGTTGTACCTTCTATATCCCCTATCGACCTCTCCCAACTTCTCTTCGGGTCGCGATCGATTCTATGGGTTTTGGAGGCGGCAAGAGTCCCCACATCCTCCCTTCCCTTTCCACCGCTGTTACAGTCTTCGTCCCACTTCCATCAGTTCTAGCACTTCCCCAACGCGACGAGTGATCGTCTCTTCATCTTCCGTATGTTAAGAGTTTTTTTTTGGCTTTCCCCTTCTTACCTTAACACAAGCCCTGCTGTGCCCTTGTTCTCAGCTTTTTCACTGTTTAATCCCCAAACCCTCCCTCACGGTTCCCCAGCAACATTTTTTCACGGGTCCCCGGCGTCCCGCCTCTCAATATGCCTCTTCCCTGCTCGGAGCTTCCCGTCCTCCTTCCCGTCTCGTCCCCCCTTGACGGTGTACTGGCACACTCAAATTTACCGAGGTTTGACGATTCTCTTCGGAACTCCCATTCTCCTTGCACGTCAATTTTTTTTATCTTTTTGTAAGATCTATTGAGTCTAGATGAGTTTCAGAATATGATGGCTCCTTTCCAAACTTCTAGTCACCTTTTCTTCAATGGTACAACATGTTTTGGTCGTTTTTCATCAAGCGAAAGGCCCCCTGGCAGGAACTGTGAGCCTCTCTCAGCTTTCGAGTCTCTCACCTTTTACGTCTGACCCTTCTCTGCCGCCCCTCGCGAATGCCGTGACCTGCAGCGCTACGAGACGAATTCGCTTCCGGCTTGAAGCGGAACCCCCCTCGTCGTTTTTCTTTCCCCTAAAAGGGTTCCTTATATTCCAACGACAGTAAATTTCCCCATCTTTTATGTTGACATCCGTGTTATTCTTCGGGATATGCGATATACCCCTCCTTGATCCTCCGGACAGGATATTTGGCCCGGTCCGAATTCGACTGGCCTACTCGCCTTCGGTCCCAATGTTTCGATTCTAGGAGAAAAGCCCAGCGGCCCTCTCCCGATACGCTTCGAGTCGAGTCCCCTGTATGTCTCCCGGCCGGTGAATGATATACGCTTCCAACGGCTGTCTTTTGGAATCCAAACTCGTCCTATTTAATTCGAAAGTAGGTCGTCCGCCCCGTGGCCCCCCTCCAGTTTAATCTTGGTGGTCCCGGGTTCATGTGCGTTTCTCGACTCCAAGGAAACTCCCCCACTTGAGTCCGACCCCATTCTTACCATCATCGGTGCCGGGTTGCCCACCTCAACCCCCCTATATTTCGATCCTGACTTTCCTCGTCTCCTCGGCCATTATTCTCGAAGACGGTTCCCCACCCGGATCGCCATATGCGAGAATTAAGGATAAACGGCCCTCCGTCCCCCAAACAGGAGGCAGTTTTCTTTCGAGGTTTTCTTACGAAACCTTCCCCTTTCACCATGTTGAGAATCTTGTGAACCATGCCGGAGTTTCCCGGCCTGGTCTTGTTAGTTCGCTCTGCTGTTGGTACATATGTACGTTATTGCAGCCTTAATCCCCTTGGAACTATTTTCCTCATTTCCGGTTGTTGTGTCGAGATATCCCGGCGGAAACGCTCCCCCCCCCCTTTGTTCCCCCCCAACCACATTTAGAGAGCTCGTAGCATAGTGTTTTTTTGCCAAAGCTCCTCTTGTTACAATCTCCCAATTGATTTTCTTTGGTCTCAACTCTTCACCACACTGTCTAGTTTGACTTTCCTCCTCTTTACAGTTTTCACGTCTTGTCTATCTTTCCCGTTGTTGCTTTTTCCCGGTTCTCCTTCCTTAACTTAAATCTTAATATCTAAACGTCAAGGTCCGAAGGCCCCTTCTGCGACGCCACCATGTCCTTTTTTTTCCGTTGTTACACTTCCTTGCGAAAAACTATTTTTTTTTCCTTTTTTCCTAGCATTTCTTTGTCTGTTCTTGTGTCTTCCCCAAGTCCCGGTCCACCATATCCCCTGGACAATTGTCGTGGACGACTACCTTTTCCTCTTTCAAGACCGAGCCTAATACGGTATACCCCCACCTCCCTTTTTTGTTCAGAGGTCGATTTCCCCGGCCCGCTCCCTTTCGTTTCTCCAACTCCAAACTGTGACCTCTCACGCATGCGGACCATCGTTTGACTCATTCCCAGTTGCGTCACTATTTCCTTTACAATGGCCGACGGTATTATCCGCGTCTTTCGCTCACTGTTATCCGCTTTTTCTCGATACATGATTTCTTCCCTAGTTCTCCCTATCTCCTTCTCCGCACCATGGCTTTTTAACCCAATCGCTTCTTCCTATGTTTTTTTACCTCCCACGAAGCAAAGTTTACTATTTTTCTACCCTGACCGCTTTTTTTATGTCCCTCTGCATTATTTTTTCGGCGCGCAGGTTCACTGGTTGCACGCCATCGCAGCCCCGGGACGCGGGCCGCGGCGGAGGAAACGACTTTTCTTCCCTTTCCCCCCAATTAGTTTCTTTTCCCTCTGACTTAGGCCCTTTTTGGTTGCAAATTCTGATCTACAAGCCAAACTGTGGTACAAGTGGAAGTCCGGTAAGCCATTTTCTTTTTGTGGGATACCCGGCGCCCTTGTCGCTGGCTCCTGGGTACACGACATTTTCCGATCACCCCCCCCCCCCTTTTGTTTCGCTTTATCCAGCTATGGTTCTTTTGGTTTTCCCCCTAACCTCGGTAAGTGAGTGTTTAGGCCCTGGTTAAATGAGGGTGCGGAGACTTTTTGCTGGGATGACACCTCCTCACGTACCATCCAGGCCGCGGCACTTCTTGTCTTTCTGCTGCTTGTCCGTCCAATTTGTTTGCGACATCTTGAACTGTGCCCCAAGATATGATCTATGCCCTCCCCGTCTTTTACCCTCTTTGCTGGTGGGAAATCCCTTCTTGCAGCACATAAACCTTTCTCTTTTTCGCCGAGCTCTTTGGCCCTCGTCGTCCCATTGGGGGAGTTGAGTCTCCCGGAAGCTAGTGGGGCCGACGTCCCTCCTCCGATCTCGGCAGAGAACGTTTCTAGACAAACCCCCATATATACAACTTTTCCATAGCTCTCTCATTTAGCCAAAGTCATATATTGCTCTTGATCCTAGTGGTTTTATTCCAGCCGGGTTTCAACGTCACCGCGCTGAATCCCGCAGCTTTTAACCAAATAATTTTTTGTTCTTGTTGTCCTATGTCCGAAATCTCGGAGGTCTACCCTTCCTTTTATTACCCCCGACCTTTTTCCCCGCTTGGGTAAGACCCGGTTCGGGTGTAAGCGGTAATTGATTGCTTTTTATGTCCCCTCTCGGCAGGTTATTTTCTTACCTATTATTTTTCCCGTGGTAGACTTTCACTCAAAGGGGTTGTATCTTCTTTTCTTTCTTCTCCGCCCCGTGCCTTTTTATTAGTTTTTCTATCCTTGGTGCCCTCGGTTCTCCAGGACATCACCTCGCTTTTTTTCCTAAAAAAAAACAAACCACTTCAAATACATTGATCTAGGCCTTCTGTGGTTTTGAACAGAATTCTTCCCGATAGGCTTCGCTGGTTTTTCCCCTGTTCCCATAACCCGCTGATTTTGTCCTCATTCCTCAATTTCGATCAGAGATAGAGGATGCCTGGGAGTTATTTCCCTTGGTTAGGCCCTCCGTTACCACTTAATGCCCCAGCGAGGTTTAACGGCCTTCTCTCTCTCGGGATATTGCTTCCTTTTTCTTCTTTCCCCTCGATGTGGGACCTCTTCGGGCCGTCAAATTAGGGACAGTGTGTCTCTCCATTTACCCCGTCCCACGTGGGTTCCCCCCCTCTTTTTTTAATAAATCCGACAACAGTCCCCCATTAACCTCCCAGTGCCTGCATCATCTGAGGCTTCATTTTCATTCCTCCATCTGAGGATCCAAATGTTCAGTCCCAGGCATCCGGCCCCCTGAGAGCTCTGTTCGAACGGGTGAAGACCGTACTCGATCACCGCCCCACATACGGCCTTTTTCTTCCGGAAAGCTCACTTTCTCCTCGATCGTGCGCTTGTTCAGACCCCCACAAATCAGCCAGTTTCCCCCCGATGCGAATTTTTCGGTTCTTGACCTACCCATTTTCCCCCTCCCACCGTATACGATCCTGGCCTTCTAATAAGGTCGATTTGTCCCCCCTTTTTTGACGCGCTCATCCCAACTACGGTGTTCAGGCTTTTTTTTTTTTCTTATTTAGATACAAATTTTTTTAGTAACTCCGCGCACTGGCGGTGTTGGAAAGTAGTGG
>Ga0179593_1510561_pt1 | contig 13379 bp, 22 predicted proteins | sample CZODoug2_1_08_16_FD_185931 | JGI IMG/M metagenome (GOLD analysis project Ga0179593, IMG submission 185931) | Vadose zone soil fungal communities from Angelo Coast Range Reserve, California, USA - CZODoug2_1_08_16fungal (PacBio error correction) | ecosystem: Environmental > Terrestrial > Soil >... | reverse complement strand
AGCAATATTGGCGGATGACCCGGCCCGAGCCGGGTCAAGAGCCTCATGCTGTTCGGGGGGCTCGGGACCCAGGCCTGAAGAAACAGTCAAGGGCGCCGAGCTGGATCCCCCCAGATTCCAGGCAAGGGTTCTGCGCGCCCTTCTCGCCGAGACAAAATCGCGACCGCTGCCGGCCGATTGGCCGGATTTCCCGGTCTTTCGGTTACTGGTTTTCTGGATGAGGCGTGGCCCCGCAAACGGATCCCGGCCTATATTCGGGCAAGGTTTCGGGGCTGCTGGATGGCGAGCTACGATTGGATGCGGAGGGGGGGGGGGGGGGGGAGGGAGGTCGCAGGCGGATCCGCTTGTCCGACCGGCTCGGGTCGTGATGCCGGGGGGGGGCGAGGGACCACGGGTTCGGGGGGGGGGGTGGGGGGCCCCACCTCGCATCAGCAATATGAGCCGTTCGCAAATTGCCGGGAACGTCGAAGATGCGGGTTCTTATTGGAACGGGTTGCCGCACAACATCTGCGACTCGGTCCCCGATCGCCTGCGGCCGGGACGTCCGCGACTTTTCATGCGCCGCCGTTCGGGGCGGTTGATTCTAAGATTCGGGCGTTCCCCGGCCGCAAGGCCTTCTATCACACCGGCCACAGATCGCCCGGCTTGCAGGTTCCGCTCCGTGCGGGTTCGGGGTAGGTAGCCCGGTTCGTCGTTTTCCGCACGTTATGGCTGGACCGTCGGGGTCTGGAACCGGGATAGCGGGCACAGCCATTCCTCCCGGGGCAGGCTTGCAAGCAGCGCCAGGCAAGTTTTGGTCCGGCGTCGTTTCGTTTCTCCGTTTCGCCGAGCCACAGCGGCCAGGGCCTGCGGGCGGGAAGGATTACGGCATGCGGTCGTGGATCGGGTGCCGGCCATAGCGAAATTGGCCGGGCCGGGTACGATCGTGAAGCTGGCGCAGGATGACTGCCGTCGGGCCCGGGTTCCGCCCAGGCTTCCCACAGCCGGGCGAAAAGCGAACATTGCCTGTGCGGGACGCCACGCGTTAGGGCACGATTTGCCGCCCGCCAATTTTGGCGCCATTTCGTAAAAAAGCATCGGGCCGGCGGAGGGACCAGGGCAGCGCCGGCACGCTCGAAGGCCTCGCGAAAGATCTTGTTGGTCGCAACGGTTTTCTCCGCTGCGCGCCGTTTTGATGCCAATTTCGAACCGAAGGGGGACGGGTTCCTTGGCCCAGAGCGGGGCACCAGCCCCCAGCGAAAAAACAGGTCGAGGCTGGAGGCGTGGCTGTTTCGGGTTGTAGCGGCAACCGACCGCCAGTGGGTTTTAATCGGTCGGGCCGCGGCGTTGTACCGCCTGGCGCGTCGGCACCGGGTTCACCGTCTCGAACAGGGCAACCTGGATTGGCGCCGAAGCGGCGTCTTGGACAAACCGGGCCGCACATATTCGCCGGGTACTAACTTAAGGCCGGGGCGGATGCCGTTCGTGCCAGTCCGTTCGCCTGCTGGTAGGGGCCACAGCCGATCCGCAGCCGGGCGGTTGCCTCGTCAATAAGGGCGGCAGAAGATGATCTGCAACAAACGACCAAGGGTAAACCTGTCCGGGTTTTAAAAGGGCCATCGGCACCGACCCCAGCGGTGACAATTCGAGCAAGGATTGACGAAGGGGGCGCGTGAAAAAGGCCGGGGTTCGTCGTCTGGTCGACCAGGAGCTCGACCGGGAATAATTGGCGGAGTTTGCGTCGTCGGCGTCAACAGGGCATCGACCCCTTAGAGATTGGCCGCGAGGAAGGAGCGTTCATCGCCATCGGCGGGGGTCGGAGGAGCTGAGCGCTTGCGAGGTTAGTCGGTGGCGCGGCTGATTGCGCGGCCGAGATGGATTACGCGGGGCCGACACCGCAGGGATCGATCGGCGAAAATGCCGGGTCAGTCGAACCGCTTCCGACCCAGGGGGGGGGGCTGGGGTACGCCTCGGAGCCGAATGATCGGCCGGTGCCCGGCTCGCGTCATCGAAAAATGCAAGGGCAGCGCGAGATTCGACGATCTCCGGCCCCGAGCCGCCCTTGAGGCGCAGTCGATCGGCCTCGTTCATAGGCGGCGGAGCACCGGGGTGCAGCCCTGGCGCTCGGGGGCTTCGCGCATGGGGCGGCCGGAAGGGGGCAAGGACCTTGGACGCCGCGCCGGCAGCTTCCGGGCATGGGTAATTTGAGGCGGCGGCGCTCCAAGGCTGCGGCGGGAATCGAGCGGTTCCCCGGACTTGGGCATGAGGCTGTACAGCCCCAGCCCCAGCGGTCCTCGACCGAGCGGGCCATTCGGCCCGGGCGTGTCAAAGCGAGGGGGCGGGAGCGGCAGGATGCCGTAGGTTGGCTGGAAACCCGGCCGGATCGTCGTTCGTGAGCCCGGAGAGGGCCGCACCACGATTTAGCGGGCACAGCCGCACCGACCCGCCGGTAATTCGGTGCCGATCGGCCCATTGAGCCATGCCGGAAGGCGGACCGCCACCCCCGAAGCCGCTGCCTCGATCCCGCCCGGGTGCGTGCACCCCGGGTCCAACGGGTTCCCACGGCCGTGGCCGAAGATGCTGGTTAGTGCCCCAAGCCGCCATCGGCGAACTCGGGACCGTGTGGGTCTTGCCGAGGCACGATCATCCGGTCGCGATCAGACGCCGCGTCCAGGGTCGCCGTCACCGGCGAGCGGCGATCGCGCCCACACCATCGAGGCCGCCGGGTCGTGACCCCGCCCTTCGGGAAGGGGTCGATAATTCCTTCCCCCAGCGCGATCGGCCCGCCATGGAGGAGGTCCCGACCATGTGCCCGGAGAGGATTGCCTTGTCCGCGGCTTCGGGGGCCCGCGAGGGCGAGCTTTTTCGGGCGGCATCAGGACCATCGATGAAAGGCGTGCAATTTTCGGGTTCTGCGGGCTTCGATATGCGCGGCAACAGAAGGCTCACAACGATGTTCGACCGGGACAGACCCGGCGCGTCCGCGACTCCGCCGCGAGGCGATGGGCCGGCAGGGAAAACTCGGATCGGGTTGGATGAAGGGCATACGAACTCGCTTTCTTGTGAGGAGGGAGGCTATTTGTTCGTAAGAGCCCCCGGCGGTAGACACGCGGGCGGAACGCCGAATCGTGCCGCATTGAGCCAGGGATGCGGGTTGCTCATGGATTGCTGATTAGGGGGGGCGCGCGGCCCATTTCGGGCTCTCCGAACACCGCGGCGTGTCGAACTCGTAGAGTGTCAGGTATTTCGGATGGCGTCGACCTGCACCATCATTACCGCCGCGCGTCAATGGCAGCCGGGGCACTTCAGATAGGGGCGGGAATATACGCCGTATTGGACCAGTCGTTGAAACTCCTTCCCTCGGGACCCCCCATCGCCGGGATGTCGATCCGCCCCACTCTGCCAAGATAAAAACCGGCGGGCCGGCTGGCGGGTATGGCTCGATGCGGGTTGCTGTGGACCGTGAAGATTCTGGCGATTAGCCGTTGCGCGGTAATTGGCGGCGATCGTCCCTCGGAAGGAGAGAAACCCGCCGCGTCGACGGCCGGCCAACCGAACCGCCGTCGCAAGAAAAAACCCGGCGGGCTGCCGCAATACGTCCGCGGCTTCGAGCTCGTTAGAGGCGCGGAGATATTTTCGGGCCGGCATCTATCTTTTTCCTCCTCGACCCCCACGCGTGGGAAAGACGCCCCAAAAAAACCAGAGACAAAAAATAGAAAAACCACCACCCCTGCCCCCCCCCCCCCCCCACCACCCCCCCCCCCATTGTTGTTTTGAGGGGAGAAGATGCGGGCCCCCGAAATCTTCGCGCTCTACGGAGGCTCGAAGCGCGGACGTATTGGCGCTGCCCGGCGTTTTCTCGAACGGCCGTTTCGGTGTCGGGCCGTACGACGCGGGGCGGGTATCGGCCGTCCGGAGGGGACGATCGGCCCGGCAATTACTGCTTCAAACGGCTATGCCAGATCTTTTCCGGTTCCCACAAGCAACACCCGATTCGAGGGGGGCAGACCCGCGAGGCCGGGGGCGCGTTTCGGCAGATGGGGGAGGATCGACAGCCCGGCGATGGGCCCGAGGGAGGAGGTTCAAACGACTGGTCCAAAAGGTGTGTGGGGGGGGGGGGTTGTTTGGTTTGTGTGTTTCATTCTTTTTGGTTGTTTTTTTTTTTGTTTTTTTTTTTTTTTTTTTTTTTTTTTTTTTTTTTTTTGTTTTTTTTGGTTTTTTTTTGTTTTTTTTTTTTTTGTTTGTTGTTTTTTTTTTTTTTTTTTTGTTGGTTTTTGTTTGGTTTTGTTTTGTTTTTTTTTTTTTGTTTTTCGGGGGCGTATTATCCCGGCCCTATCTGAAGTTGCCCCGGCTTGCTATTGAAACGCGCGGCGGTTAGGTTGGGCGGTTCACGGCCAGGGGCCGAAATACCTTGACACTCTACGAGTTCCGAGCACGCCGCTGGTGTCGGGAGAGCCCCGAATGGGCGGCGAGGGCCCGCGACAGACAATCCATGGGACAGCAACGCACATCCGTGCCTTCATGCGGCCCACGATGTCGGCTCGACCCCGGCGTTCTACCGCCGGCTCTAAGCCCGAACTAGGCCTTCCCTCTACCGGAGCGGTCGAATGGCTTCATCCAAAACCGGGATACGGGAGTTTCCTGCCGGCCCAATCGCCTCGCGGCGGGAGGATTTCGCGGCCGGCCGCCGGGATTCTGTCGCCGGTCGGGAGCATCGTTGAGGCGGCTTCTGTCGCCGGCCAATCCGATAGCCGCAGGCGAAAACCCGAAAAAAATTGCACCGCCTTCCCTTCATCGATGTGTCTATGGCCGCCGACCGCTCGGGCTTTCGCGGGGCCGAAGCGCGGACAAGCAAAATCCGCTCCGGGCACAATGGTTCGGGGACCCTTGCCTCTCCATGGGCGTGAGATCGCGTTGAAGGATTTTGATAGAACCTCGAAGGGGGCGGGTCACGGGGGGGACCCAGGGCGGCTCGATGCGGGATGGTTTGTGGCGCGAGCGCCGCTCAGCCGGTTGGGGGACGGCGACCCATGGCGCCGGGCGGGCTGGATTCGCGAACCGGGCGATATGATCGTCCTCGGCAGAACCCCACACCGGTCGATAATGTTCCCGCGATGGGCCGGCTGGGCCAACTAACAGCATCATCGGCACGGCCGTGGGAAACCCGTGGGAAACCCGGATCGGGTTTTTGCCACGGCACCCGGGCGGGGATCGGAGCAGCGGCTCGGGGGGGTTGGCGGGGTCGCTTCCGGCATTGGGCGCCATGGCGATCGGCAACCGATACCGGCGGGGTCGGTGCGGCTGGGCCGGCACATCGTGGTGCGGGGCCTTCCAGGGCTCAAGGGACGACGATCGGCCGGGTCAGCAAACCTACGGAATCCTGCCCGATCGCCCCTCGGGCTTGACACGCCGGGGGGGACGATGGCCCGCTCGGTCGGAGGACCCGGCGGTGGCTGTACAAGGCCTTATGCAAGGTCCGGACCCGCTGATCGCCGCAATTGGGAGCGCCGCCGATCAAAGGACCAATGGCCGGGAAGCTGCGGCCGCGGCCGTCACAGGGCTGCGCCCTCGCCGGCGCAGGGCCGCGAGCCGAGCCGACAGGGCTGACACCCCGGAGGTGCTCGCCGCCTATGACGAAGGCGATCGCCGCGGCTCGGGGCGGCTCCGGGGCCCGAGAATGTCGATTTCTCGCGCTGGCCTTTGCAGGTTCGATGACGCGCGGCCGGGCAAAACCGGCCGGATCATCGGCTCGAGCGTACCCGCTGGGTCGGGAGCTGGTCGTGGCCCCGTGGACCTGACATGCGGCCGTGGCTGAAATCTTGTAGCATAAGTGGCGATCGGCCTGCAAGTGTTTGTTTTGTCCATCGAGCTTTTTACCTTTTTGCCCGAATCCCAGCCTCGGGCCGCGGCATCAGGCGGCGCCCGAATAACATTTTCGCAGCGACTCTCCGACCGCGAGCGATTGGTTGAAGCGCGGGCCTTTCCTCGCGGGGCATTCCGAAGGGGGTTCGGATGGCCCTGTTGACGCCGACGACCCAAAACTCCCCGCCAATTCCGGTCGAGTCGGGAGACCAGACGACGACCCGGCCTTTTTTCACGCCGCTTCGTCAATCTGCTCGAATTTGTGGCGCGCTGTCGGTGCCCGCATGGCTTTACCCGGACAGGGTTACCTTGTCGTTGCAGATCATTGCGCGTTCCCTATGACGAGCAACCCCGCCGTGCGGGATCGGCTGGGCCTACCAGCAGGGCGAGGGACTGGCACGAAACGGGGCATCCGGCCCCGGCCCTGTAAGTAGTCCCGCCGAATATGTGCGCCGGTTGGTCATGAAGGGACGGGCCGCTAGGGCGGCAATCCCCAGGTGCTGTTCGAGGAACGGGTGAAACCCGGTGCACCGAACGAGCCAAGGCGCGGTTACCAAAACGCCGGCGCCGACCGATACCCTTGGCGGTCGTGGCGCTACAAAACCCGAAGACACCAGCGCTCGCCGGACCTGTTTTCGCTGGGGGGCTGGTTTGGCCGCTCTGGGCCAAGGGACCCGTCCCTTCGGTCCGAAAATGCTCAACGCGGCGGCAGCGGCCCGTTGCGACCCACCCAAGATCTTTTCGCGAGTGGGCTTCGAGCGGCGGGCGCTGCCCCTGGTTCCCGGCGTTTGCCGTTTTACGAATGGGCGCAAAATTGGCGGCGGCAAATTCGGTCCCTAAGCTGGTGGCGCCGAGACAAGGGGCATGGTGTCGCTTCGCCGGCTGTTGGGGAACCGTGGCGGACCCGGCCGAGGCAGTCCATTTCCTGCAGGCGCTTCACGACTGTTACCAGGCCAGGGCCAATTCGAATGGCCGGCCGATCCACGACAGGCGCATGCCGGTAATCTGCCGCCCGCAGGGGGCCTGGCCGCTTGTGGACTCGGCGAAACGGAGACGACGGCCGGACCATTGGCTGGCGTGCTGCAAAAGGCCTGCCCGGAGGGAATTGGCTGCGCGTCATTCGGTCAGAACACGACGGTCAGCAAACGTGCGGAACGACGAAACCGGGGCTACTCACCCGGAGGGAGGGCGGGAACCTGCAAAGGCCGGCGATCTGTTTGCCGGTGGATTGAAGGCTTGCGCCGGGACGCCGATCTTTAGAAATCCACCCGCCCCGAAACAGGGCGGCGGCGGCAGGAAGAAGTCGCGGGACGTCCCCGCGGGCGCAGGCGATCGGGGGTGGAACCGAAGTCGCAGCCATTGTTGTGCGGCAACCCGTCATAGACCCGCATCTCGACGTCCGGCAATTTGTCGGAAACGGCTCATATGATTGATCGAGCCCGGACCGTCTCGCAGCCCCGGGCATTCACGACGAGGTTTCGGGACAGCGGATCCGCATGAACCTTCCTCGATCCAATCGTAGGGCTTCGCCCAATCAGCAGCACGAACTTGCCGATATAGGCGGGACGTTGGCGGGCCGCCTCATCCAGAAAAACCAGGTTGACGACGACCGGGCTTCGGCATCGGGCCGGCAGGGCGGTCGCGGTATAATTGTCTCGGCGAGGAAGGCGCGCAGAACCCTTGGCCTGGACTGGGGGATCCAGCCTTCGGCGCATGAAACTTCTCAGGCCTGGGTCGAGACGAAACAGGGGCAGAGGCTAGGGGACCGCTTAGGGGGGCCGGGGTCATCGGAAATTGCTTATCTCGCATATGGGGAAGAAGAAGAAGGGCTTGGTTGAGGAGGATGATAGCATTTGGCGATGGACCCGGGCCCGGCGGGTCACAAGAAGCCTCTGCTTGGTTCCGGCTCGACCCCAGGGGCATTGAAGAAACAGTTTTCAAGGCGCCGAGGCTGGATCCCCAGATCCAAGGGCCAAGCGTCTGCGCGGCTGTCCTCGCCGCCGAGGACATCCGCGACGCCCTGCCGGCCGGGATGCCGATTCCCGGGTTATCGTCCACCTGGGGTTTCTTGGATGAGGCGGGCCCGCAACGGATCCCGCCCTATATCGGCCAAGTTCGTGCTGGCTGATTGGCGAGCTACGATTGGGAGGCGAGGAGGTTCCAGCGGAATCCGCTGTCCGACGCTCGCGTGATTGCCGGGCGGGCGAGACGGTCAGGGCTCGATTCAGCAATTATGAGCGTTCCCGCAAAAGAATTGCGACGAAGTCGAGCCATGCGGGTCTCTCTATTGACGGCGTTTGCCGCACAAACCTCTGCGACTTCGGTCCCGATCGCTGCGCCGCGGACGTCCGCGGAGCTTTCTGCAGGGGCCGCCGCTTCGGGGGGCGGGTTGATTTCTAGATCAGGCGTCCCGGCGCACGGCCCTTCTATTACAACCGGCAACAGATCGGCCGGCTTGCAGGTTCCCGCTTCCTGCCCGGGTGAGGTTAGCCCCGGTTCGTTCGTTCAGCACGTGCTGACCGTCGGGTCTGGACCCCGGATAGGACGCGCAGGCCATTCCATCCGGCAGGGCTTGCAAGCAGCGGCCAGCAATTGGTCGGGGCGTCGTCTCCGTTTCGCCGAAGGGCCACAGCGGCCAGGGCCTTGCGGCGGAGATTACGGCATGGCGCTAGTGATAGGGCAGGCATAGCGAGAATTGGCCGGGGGGGCGCGGGTAAAAACGATCGTGAAAAGCTGCGCAGGATGCTGCCGTTTCGGCCGGGTTCCGCCAGCGGTTCCCAACCAGGCCGGCGAAAAAGCGAACATTGGCACTGGTTTCGGCGGGCGCCCAACCGGCGTGTAGGGCACCGATTGCCGCCGCCAATTTTGCGCCATTCGTTTTTAAACAAAAAACGCATCGGGCCCCGGGGGACCCCAGGCACAAGCGCCGGGCCGCTCGAAGGCTCCCTCCTTTCGCGAATAAGATCTTGTTGGGGCGCAACGGTCTCCGCTGGCGCCGTTGATTGCATTTCGGACCAAGGACGGGTCTTGGCCCTCCGAGGCGGCACCAGCCACAGCGAAAAAAACCGGTCGAGCGAGCGCTGGGCTTGTTTCGGTTGTTAAGGCAGCCCGCCAGGGTACTCTTGGGTCCGGCGCGGCGTTGTCCCGTCGCTTTGGACGCGTTCGGCACCCCGGGGTTCACCGGTTCTTCGAACAGCACCTGGGATTTGCGCCGAGCGGCGGTCTCTGGACCAAAACGGGCCGCACAATATTTCGCGGGACTAAGTAACAGGCCCGGGCGGATGCCGTTCGTGCCAGTCCGTCGCCTGCTGGTAGGCCAGCCGATACCGCAGGGGCGCGGTTGCCTCGTCATAGGGACGGCAGATGGAATCTGCAAACGGGACAAGGGTAAAACCCTGTGCCGGGTTGTAAAAAGCCATCGGGGCCACCGGACAGCGCGCACAATTCGAAGCAGATTGACGAAGGCGCGTGAAAAAAAAGCCGGGGGTCGTAGTTGGTTCGACCGACTCGACCGGAATTTGGGCGGATGGTTTGCGCTCGTCGGGCGTAACAGGGCAATCGACCCCTTCGAATGCCGCGAGGGAAAGGGCGAGCCTCAATCGCATTGGGTAACGGAGCAATGGTCGAGCGTGCGGACGGGGGTAGTTCGGGCCGCGCTGATGCCGCGGGGCCGAGCTTGGATCCGCGGGCCCGACCAACCGCAGGATCGTTTCGGCAATGGCCGGGTCGTTCGACCAAGCTATTTCCAGGACCCAGATGGGGTTACGCCTCGGAGGGCCGATGATTCCGGGGCCGGGTTTGCCCCCGCGGGTTCGCGTCATCGAACCTGCAAAGGCGCGCAGATCCGACGATTCTCAGGCCCCGGCCGCCACCCCGGTGAGCCGAGTCGATCGCCTCGTCATAGGCACGGGGGCGGCACCTCGGGGGTTGCAGCCCCCCTGGCCGGCCTAGGCTAGCGGCAATGCGCGCGAGGGCGCAGGCCATTTTTTTGACGCGCCCGGCCGCAAGCTCCGGCAATTGGGTCATTGAGCCGGCGGCGCTTCCCCAAAGTGTGGCGCGGAATTTGAGCGGGTCCGGGACTTGGGGGCATGAGGCTGATACAGCCACCGCCCGCCGTCCTCGGACCGGCGGGCCCCATCGGCCCACGGAGTGTCAGCCGAGGGGGCGGAGCGGGCAGGATGACCGTAGGTGCTTGACCCGGCCGATTCGTTCTCTTGAGCCCCCGGAGAAGGGCCGCACCACGTGCCGGCAGGCCGCACCGACCCCCGCCGGTAATCGGTGGCGATCGCCCATGGCGCCATGTCCGGGAAGGCGAACCGGCCAAACCGAGCCGGCTGCTCGATCGCCCGGGGTGCGTGCCACCCTCCGGTCCCAACGGGTCCACGGCGTGCCGAGATGGCTGGTTAGTGCCCCAAACGCCCATTCCGCGAACTCGGACCGTGTGGGTCTTGCCGAGGGACGATTTCATTTCCGGTTCCCGAGATTTTCAGGCCGCCGCGCCGGGGTCGCCCGTCACCGGCCGAGCGGGCGGCTTCGCGGGCCACCACCATCGAGCCGCCGGTTTCGTGGACCCGCCCTCGAGGTCGATCAAATCCTTCAGCGCGATCGGCACGGCCATGGAGAGGTTCCTACATGTGCCCGGGGAGCGGGATTGGCCTTGTTCCGCGGCCTTCGGCCGCTGGAGCTCAGAGGAGTCAGGCGGGATACATAGACATCGATGAAGGGGAGGCATTTCGGGGGTATGCGCTTTAGATTGCGCGACAGAAAGCGCCCTCAAGATGTCGAACCGGCGACAGGGGGGCCGGCGCGCCCCGCAGATATCCGCCGCGAAAGGAGATGGGGCCGGGCAGGAAGGGAAAAACTTCGGGAAATTCGGTGTGGATGAAGGGCATTACGACTCGCTCTGTGAGGAGGGAGGACTAATATGCGGCTAGAGCCGGCGGTTTAGACGGCCGGGGCCGAGGGCCGCACATCGTGCCGGCATGAAGTGCACGATGCTGGTTGGCTCCAATGGAATTGGCCTGTTCGGCGGGCGGCGCGCCCATTTCGGGGCTCTCGGACACCGCCGGGGCGTGGCATCGAACTCGGTTAGAGTGTCAGGTATTTGGGCTGGCCGTCGACCCGCCACATACCGCGCCGCGGCCAAGAAAGGCGGGGCAATTCAGGCTTCAGATAGGCGGGATATTTAGCCGTATTGGACAGGTCGTGTCCTCCCTCGGGACATCGGCCGGGATGTTCGATCCCCCCCCCCCGCCCATCTTTTCTTTGTTCTTTTGCAAAGAACAGAAACGGCCGCCGGGATTCGGCGGGGGTCTGGCTCGATCGGGTTGATTGTGGACCGGAAAAGATCGGCATAGCCGTTGAGCAGGGTACTTGGCGGGCCAATTCGTCACCTCCGGAAGGCGAGACCCCGCCGCGTCGAGGCCGGAAATCCGAACCGAACGCCCCCGTCGAGAAACGACCCGGGATGCGCAATACGTTCCCGGCGCTTTTCGGCTCGTAGGAGCGCCCGATTGATATTTCTTTTTTGCCGCATCCTCTCTATTTCATAATCCTCCCCCCAACTTCCCTTTCACTAACATTGTTGTTGTTGGGAGAGTGCGGCCCGGAAAATATATCGGGCTCTACGAGCTCGAAGCGCCCGGAACGTATCTGCGCAAGGCACGGGCGTTTCTCGACGGCGTTCGGTTTCAGGGCGACCGGTCGACGCAGGCGGTGTCTCGGCCTTCCGGAGGGACGGACGACGGGCCGCAATTAAACCTGCTCAAACGGGCTTATCGACAGATCTTTCGAGTCCAACAGCAAACCCGATCGAGCCGACCGCGAGGGCCGTGGCGCGTTTCTGGCAGATGGGGGCGAGGATCGGAACATCCCGGCGGATGGTCGAGGAAGGGAGGTTTCAAAGACTGGTCAATAACGGCGTATATCCCCGCCCTTATCTGAAAAAGTGCCCGGCTTTGCGCAGTGACGCGCGGCAGGTATGTGGGCGGTTCGACGGCCAGCCGAAATACTACCTGACACTCTCCGATGTTCGAGAACGAACGAGGTTTTTTTGGTCGGAGAGGCCCCGAATGGGGCGCCGCGCCCGCGGACCCAGCAATCCATGGAGACCGATCCGTTGCCTTCATTGGCGGCACCACGTTGTCGGCTCGCCCGGTCCGTCTACCCGCGGCTCTAGCCGCAAATAGCCCTCCATCCTCAACAAGAGCGAGTCCGTAATGCATTCATCCAACAACCGAATCCGAGTTTTTTCCTGCCGGCCCATAGCCTGGCGGCGGAGATCGTCGGCGGCGCGCCGGCTTTTGCCGGGTCGACCCATTTCGTTGAGGCGCTTCTGTCCGCGCATCGAAAGCCAGAAAAACTCGAAAATTGGCACGCCCTTCATCGATGTCTATGCCGCCGACGCTTCGGCTCGCGCCGGAAGCCGGACAAGGCAATCCGCTCCGGGGCACAGGTCGGACCTCTCCATGGGCTTGCCGATCGCGGCTGGAAGAATTGATGCGACCTCGAGGGCGGGTTCACGACCCGGCGGCTCGATGGTTGTGGTCGGGGCGGAGCGCCGCTCGGCAGGTTGACGGCGAAACCTGGCGCGGCGCGCTGATCGCGACCGGGGTGATTGACGTCCCTCGCAAAAGACCAACACGGTCGAGTTTTCGCGGATGGGGCGGGCTGGGGGCCACAATATACCAGCAATATCGGGCACGCCGTGGAACCCGTGGGGACCCGGACGGTGGGCACGAACCCCCGGGCGGATCCCCCTCTGTCGCGGCCGGGGGGTTGGCGAGGTCGCTTTCCGGCATGACGCCCAATGGGAGATCGGCCACCATAACCGGCGGGGTCGGTGCGGGCTGGCCGGGCATCGTTGGTGCGGCCTCTCCGGGCTCAAGACGACGACGGCCCCGGGTCAGCACCATAAGGCATCCTGGCCGCTCGCCCCATCGTCTGAACAAGCCGGGGCCGATTTGGGCCCGCTCGGTCGGAGGACGCGGCGGTGCTGTACAAGCCCTCATGCAAGGTCGGGAAACCCGGCTCGATCGGGCGCATTGGGAGCGCCGCCGCTAATGAACCCAATGCCGGAGCTGCGGCGCCGGGCGTCAAAAGGGGGCTTGCGCCTTTCGCGCGATTTGCCGCGGAGAGAGCCGAGCGGCCGGGCTGCACCCCCGAGGTGCCTCGCCGCCTTTATGACGAGGCGGAATTCGACGGCGCTCGGGCGGCTCGGGGGCCGAGATCGTCGATTTTCTCGCGCTTGGCCTTGAAGGTTCCGATTGAACGGCGAGACGGCCGGGCAAAAACCCGGCCGGATCATCGCTTCCGAGGCGTACCAGCTGGTAGGAAAAGTGGGTCGACGGGACCCGTGTGCCATTTGCCGATCGATTATTCCTGCGGTGCGGCCGGGATCCAGCTCGGGCCGCGGACATCAGCGCTGCCCGGGGACTTTACCTCGCAGCGCTCTCCGGGGACCCCCACGGCGATGCGATTTGAAAGCCGACGCCTTCCCTCGCGGATTCGAAGGGTTCGCTGCCCTGTTGGACCGCCGA
>Ga0179593_1409428_pt1 | contig 13379 bp, 12 predicted proteins | sample CZODoug2_1_08_16_FD_185931 | JGI IMG/M metagenome (GOLD analysis project Ga0179593, IMG submission 185931) | Vadose zone soil fungal communities from Angelo Coast Range Reserve, California, USA - CZODoug2_1_08_16fungal (PacBio error correction) | ecosystem: Environmental > Terrestrial > Soil >... | reverse complement strand
ATGGGAGCTTGCTCAATGAGGGACTCCTTTTCTGTTTGATGACCCTCGACGCAACGTGCGCGGTTTTTTGTTTCATTTACGGGTTCTATTTCCCGGGGTTATTTCCGAGTCCGAGTGCTGCTTTGACCTTGTTTTTTTTTTCCCTGCCAGGATGCTGCGCCTTGAATAGTCTTCTCTTCTTTTTGTGTTCCAGCGCCTTTTGAAAACCTCCACGCTCCTGGCCAAGTATGGTTTTTCCTCCTCCGGAGCGAAAATTTTTGCCTGGCAACCGATCCATCTGTGAAACTCCTTGCATATTGACTCTCTCATGCAGGTGAGCTTTCCATCTTCTTTCCCCTTTTTTATTGGAAACCTTTTCACTACCCCACTTCCTTATTTTTTTTCAAAATGGCGTTTTTTGCGGATTTTCTATGCGGCCCACTCTCGCTGATGAAGTGCGGGGAACCCTTCTTTTCCCCACATTATTCATCGTTGAGCACAAACCGGTGTAGGTGCTGGCCTTAATCAAATTCAAGAGATCTCCTTTTCCCCCCTTTTGTTGAGAGACGCTCTTCTTGGAGTCTCTCGATCTGGTTAAGTCCTCCTCCACCTGTTGGCGCAAATTGCTAAACCCTGGCTCTTCGGCAAGTTTTCGTGTTTAGCCTTTACGTGGGCCACATATTTGACCCCATTTTCCTTAGTTTTTTTTTTTACTCTCCCGGTTCCCCCTTCACCTGTTCCCTCTCTATGAGCGCTTTTTTTTTCTTTAAAGACTCTGGTAAGCTTTTCCAGAGGGATCGGTGTTCCGCCTTTTTTGTCGCCATTTGCTCCTCTTTCTTCTGATCCCCCTTTCAATTTTAAGTCCTGCGTTCGCTTTTTTGCCATCCATGAGCTTCCTCCCCCCCCGACAAGTGACATGTCATATAGGTTCCTTTTGAAAACCAAACATATCCGTGGGCAAAGTTTTTTTTTGCCCTTCCCACACAAAAAACGCCACGGCTTCCCCCCTCTCTTCGTACGCTGGTCATCTCCCCCACTGATCAGTTTTTTCTCCCTTTTTTGGCCGCCCCTCGCCGGAAATCTGATGACGGTGTGCCCCCGCTTGCAAACCGACCCATGCTTTTTTTTCCTCACTTGTTCCTTTTGGAGTGCATCCTCTTTACTACCCAATTTATGTTGTTTTGTTATTCATTCCTATTTCGTCACTAAAATCCCGGCATTACTTTGACTCTTTTTTTTTCCCCCCCCCTTTTTCTCTCCGTGAACTCAGATTAAACTTTCCATTTCGTACTGGCCTAAGTCGTGCCCTTACCACTGGTGGATTCAAACCGGCCAGTCCTTGTTTCGTGGACCCCCGTGCGGTTTGAGCTCCTCCGACCGCTGCCATCCTTTCTTTCTTTTTCCCTCAAGTCCTCGTCCTCCTTGGTTATATAACTGTTGTTCTTCCTTGGCTCGTTCCTCATGAGCGTTTCGGCTGGCTTTACGCTCGTCACCCCAAGTGGTATTTCACAACCTTCTTTTCTCCCCTTCTTTTTTTCCCAACCTCCTTGCAAGGAGAGGTTATAGGAAGAGTTCTCTCCACAATACATGGTCTCTTCTCTGAAGTCCCATGCGCTCTCCCCTCACCCTTCCAGAGGCGTCCCACCTCTTTCCCCCTTCCCTCCTTTTATCCCTTTTGGTCGGATCTCCCGGAGTTTTATGGAGATCGTTCCGCAATTTTTTCTTTTTGCGTTCGGCACCGGGCTCCACAAACCCCTTTTTCATTTGTCGACGATTCACCCTCCCTTCCCGATGACTCCTTTCTTCCGTAAATTGAACCACGTTTGAGACAGGAACAGTGACAAGAAGAACGCTACTTGCCTCTCACTAGTGCTTCTTTGGTCTCCTTCCCCCTTTTTCAAAGGCGTGACTTAGCAGCTCATGAAATTTTTTGACGAGCTGTGCTTTTTTTTCCAACTGCTCGTTCAAGCCGAACATAATCCCAGAATGGAGCCATTTCCCTCCCCCTGCGTTTCCTCTGCGAGATCAGTTGTGTTCTGACCCCCATCCGTTTGCGGCCGTAGTTCCCTCTACTAGCGACAGCTCTTTTCTCCTTAGTCTTTGATGTTATTTAACTTCCTTAACGCTTCAATTAGAAAGTGCGCTGGGCACCTTTATCGCCCTTTTTGACCTGTGCATGGCGCACCCCCAAACACCTTGACCCTGAGCATACAGCCCGCGAGATTCTTCCATGCCCTGTCAACTTTCTTCTCTCCTTTTGCGTCCCTTTTTCTCTCGGAGGTGAAAAGACCACTTTCATGGACCCCGAAGGAACTGAGCGTTAGCTGCTTCTAAATCCCAAGTCTCTGGCGGAAGGATTAGTTTTTACTGCCACTATTTGTCTTACCCTTTCCTAATGTTATCCCCCTTTCTTCTTTGGACTTCGTTCAACCCTTTTCCCCTTTTGTATTGCATCACTTTCTGAGGCTTTTTCCAATGTTACTGCTCAATGGCATTGTCCTGGCGATCCCCCCTACTTTTCTTGCCCGGTTCTTCTTTTTCCGATGTCTCCCCTCGCACAATGTTATCCCCGCTTTTTGGAACGCACTTTTCGGCCAAAGCCGCCGGTCAACTGTTTTCCAGCTTTTTCATAGATTGACGCCTCCTCCTTAGGTCTTTTGTACAGCTCTGCTCCTTTACTGCTGTGTTAGTTTTTTCCCCTAATCTTTTTTTTTTGACAAGTTTCGGCCCTGATTTCCCAACCCCCCCCCCCCTTGTCCTTCCCGCCACTCAGACTCCGGACCATTCTAGACTATGGTTTTTCCTTTTCTCAGGTTTTATTTCCCGTCTGCCCTCACAGAATGAACAAGCCGTATATCCGTGTCCTTTCCAATTCACCGGATCAACAACGATTGGCCTTTGCTTCCTTTTTCCGAGGGCCATGGAATCATCAACGTGTCTGCGTTCACTGTGTATTGTTGTTCCTTTTCTGAGTTCCGGTTTTTTTCGTCACCCGTGATGGCACGGGCAGAACCATTCCCCTCAGCTATGTTTTGGAGTGCCGGGGTATCGATTCCCCCACTTTGAAACCTCCTTTTTCAAAATTCTGTTTCTCTTTTTCGTTCCCCCCCTCATAGCGAGCCTTCGCGGTTTCAAACTGCTTTGTTCCCTGGCGTCCTGCCGCCTTATCTACTCCCTCTCGCTTTTTCCCTTTTTTCTTCCTTACTTGGAAGCAAACTGTCTTTTTCCGTACAGTTTACGTTGGATCCTTACCTGACGACGGAGAAGTGGCAAGCGTTCCGTCTTAATCCTGCTCCTTCCCTTTTCCCTGACTCCCCAGGTTCTCAGGGCTGCTTGACTCCTCATCCGTTCCGTGACCCGCCCTCCTTGCTTAATGCCTGGTTTACCATTTCGTTACCGTGCCTGTTTGAGCTCTTCCCTCTTTTTCTCGAACTTTCCCCTTTAAACGTCCTGTTAGGGGAAAAACATTACAAGTTTTCCTTTTGTTATGTGACCCTTCTATCCCTTTTGTGAACGATTAAGAGCTTCTTTTCAACAGCGGCTCCTTCCTTTGATCTCTTCAGTCCCTGCGATAATTGGTTCCACTGTATCCCGGTTCCCTGGTTTTTGTCCACCACAGACTAGAAAATCCCTGAATTCATCGGCGGGTTCCTTTTTTTTCCTTTTCTTCCCCCCTTTTTCTGTTCCTAGGTGGCTACGGCTCTCCCCTTTGCACATCTTTTTCTGTTTTGGAACTTGCCTTGCTTTATTATGTCTTATTGTGGGTCATCTGCCGCTGATCTTGCGCGATGTTAGATTGCCGACCGTTGAGTCTTCTTTTTTTCCGCCCCCCCTCGAAAGTGGAATGAAGCTTTAGCGATTCTGCCCATCACCCTCCCTAGCCAACCTTTACGCTCGCAAAGAGATTCTCTTTTCCTCCCCCCCCCCGGTTGGTTTTTGAGAGTCCTTCTTATTCTTTTTGTCTCTTATTCTTCCCTTATTTCGCGTACCGTAAGTGTCGTTTTTCTTCCATAGACATGTTCGAAAACGCTTCAGGCACAGCGGTTTTGGTTAGCACATTTTCTGCTCTTCTTTCCCCTTCCCCAACCCACTCGAGGCCAGGCCCACATGTCTGCCCCAGTCTCCCAATCATTGCCAATGAGAAATGCCTTCCGAACGCCACAGATGTTTCTGTGCGTCTCATTCCGGGAGTACCGCAAAGTGATTCCTTCCAGAGTTGGAGAACCCAATGACCGGAAGACTATGCCTCTTGTTCTGTTTCTCTATTTTGTTTTTGACTAACAGAATCACAACTGTCGCCCCCCCCCTGAAACGAGCGCGCGCAGGCGACCGTAATTCGAGCAAGCCTTGTCTCCTTTCCCTTCTCAAGTAACCTTTCTTTTTTTCTCGTTCCATCCCCCGTTCACCCCCGGAACTTTTATAGTGCTTCTACGACGACATCGTTTTTATTTCTCTCCCACCACACGTTTTTTTCTTCAGCCCATATTTTCATCGGTTCAGGAAATACAATCTTTGTTCTGTTATGCGGTTCGTCGCACCGACTCTCTCCGTTCTTTTTCTTTTCAACGATATGTCTTCAGCTGTCACTTGACTGGTCGCTTGCGGCCACTGCGCTGGTTCGAGTTCGTTCATCACGTACAGTAACGGTGGCAAGTGCCATCCATGATTACGAAGACTCCTCCTTTCTCTTCTTTCTTTTCCCTTGCGGTTAGGAGCATAGCTTCGTTTAGTCCCCCCCTTCCCTGCGCAGTTTACAAATCAGCGTGACCCCTCTCTCTCGCTATGCTGGGTCTTGACCCACCTCTTTTTTGAATGTTCTCTTCAAAATTGTCGAGAGCCCAATTCACTGCCTTTTTAAGTTAAATAGATGTTCTGATTGCCCCACAACACGGTTTCCTCTCCCCACTTCACCCTTCGCTAAGGCTTTATTTCCTCCCACTAACTTGGCTCTATTCCCCGGTGCTTCCATTTCATGGGATCGTATTAGGGCCCAATCTTGTGTGCCACAGGTGATGGTTTCTTCCTCGTTGAGGATTTTTCTCCCCTTTTCTTTCTGACTCAATAAAAATACCTCGGGAAGGTCCCTTCATGGCTTTCTCAAATCTTTTGTGCTGTTTTCATTTGATGGGAAGTTATCCCTTGTGTCGCATTTGTTTGTTTCAACCAAAGTCCCTTTTTCTTTTTTTACCTGTCTCGGAGAAGGACCCTCTGACTTCCGCAACTGCTTAGTAGCTCCTTTTCACCGCTTCGTACAGTACCCGACACGCCTTCTGGATCTCCACGCAGGCCTGAATACCTTACGAACAGTTCACCGCTTGCCTCCTTACCCACCTTTCGTGGGGTGATCACCCCATCACTTTGTCTCCCCTCCGATTCTCATTACTTCCCCAGTTGGACCCAAATCCCATTATTTTCCCCGAAATCCTCGTGGCATCCCCCAATTGATCCATTGTCCAGCAATCTCCCTTCCCCCCTCAGTTCTTTTCTTCTCACCTGACCACACCGAATTTTTTCATCTTGCCTCTTTCAGAGTTATTGTAAGAAGCATCAATTAGACCAGAGTTTAAATATATCCTCTTCCTCCGCCCCTTGTGCCCCCAGCCCCCCTTCCTCGTAATTTTCGCCGAATTCAGTTCGGTTCATCCTGCGCGTTTCCTATAAGTTTTATTCCTGAGAACTTCTCCACGTGTTCCAACATTCCATGGAAGATTTTCCTCTCCCCTCGTTCTTTCTTCCTGGTTTTTTTCTCTTAATTCGGGCCTTAAGCAGATGTTTGACAGTCTAGTACCTTTTAGCGTTTCAGGGGGGGGTGGCTTTAAAGACACCCCTAGTACTTTTCCGTTTCCGTCCCCCCCCCCCCAATCCCTCCTTGACGTAGTCTGTACGGCCAGCCCCAGTTATTACCTCAGTTCTCGCCCCGCATCCACAGTTTTCGTCCTTTGTCCAACCACTTCCTTGCTAAGGTCCGTTTTTCTGAGCTTTCTGATTCCCAGCCTTCTTTAATTTTGCTGCTAGTCGTTCGAATCGGCGCAAGCACGCCGAGTCCGATTCCCCAACGGCCCGTAAGTTCTTATTCTCTTTCGACTCTTCCCGCCCTTTTTCTTAGGCCATTAAGTTTGCAGCTCGCCTTTGGCGTTCTCCCCCCACCTGACTTTGTTTGTGACTGGTTTTCTTTTTTACTATTTACAAAGAGGACTTTTTCTTGACCGAATTGTCTGCAAGACCTCATACTAACGCCTTGACGTTGACCCCGGTTACGATTAAAACGAGGGGGCTGAAGTCCCTCCTCGGTTCGCTGGGGCTCGGAAGATTTTGTTTGGGTTGGGCTGGCTGTCCATTTATTCAGCCGCTCTTCAGGGGTTTTTTCTATTTCCTCCTCAGATTCTCTCCTTTCCAGAGTCAAGCCGGTCAGCCTTTTGATACCCAAATCGTTGTTCTCTGAGTCTTTCCCCTCGAACGATCTCTTGATAGTTTGAAGTTCGTATTCCCATAGATTCGGATTTACTTCCTTTTCTTCTCTGATTTTTTTTTCTTACCCGAGGTGGCTTCTCTCGCACGGCGAGGGTGCGCCCGGGGTTTCCCCCGACTTTTGAATCCACCTGTTTTTCCCCTCCTTCACTGTCCCTTTTATAGCCGTAAGCGTATAACGACTGTTTTTTGCGAGCATGTATATCCCCATTTCCTTCTTCCCCCATGATCCCTTTCACTTCTTGGCCCTCAGTGTTCTTGGCTGTTTCTGGCCTACTTTCCTTCGCTTTCAACCCCCCCTCTTTAAGTCTCGCGCTTTCCTCCGCCCTGGCCTCCCATTTGCTAATGGGCCCCCCAACCTCCATTTCCGTTTTTCCTCCTGAGTGCAGCACAATTCCTTCTATGTCTGTCCCTCCTTATTGAGTCCCTTTTGCTGATCTTTTTTCGATGAGCGGACCGCGTCGGTTTTTTCATCTTTTCTTGCGGTTTTTTTTTGCCCCAGTGTCGTCAGTGCTCCGTCTGTCGGATTTTTGATTTTTGGACATGCGGATGCTGCGCGGTGGCTGAAAAAGGGTTCCTGATAGGGATTTTGGTTCCAGCGAGGCTGGCCACCCCCCTTCTCTTCCACAATTACTTTCAGAAATTCATGTTCCTAAAGCGGTCGCACCCTTTACTTTTCGCCAATCGCCCATATGGAACACTACTTTCCCACTCTTTGACCCCGCGCCTTCTGTTTCGTCTTTCTGCACCTTTCTTCCCTCCAGATTGATTGTAACTTACGATCCAATCATGCCCCTGGTCCCAAAAACTGTTGGCCCCGTTGGCGGCGCAATCTCCATCTTCTGATGTGCCTTTTCACACTCTCAACCATTATCCATTGTTTTTCACACCGGGTGTCTCACGGCGTTGCTACACTCTTCTGTCCCCCTCTCCCCTCTTCTTCTTTGATTTTATTGTTCGAGAAATCGCTTGCTATTTTTCCCTTCTGTAAGAATCCTAAAACCTTTTGGTGTTGTTTGGTAACGCACGACGGCGTTCCTTTTTCCCCCCGCACTTTCCTAATTTCTTTTTCCTTTCGTCCGATTGTCTAAGACAAATGGCCCCCCACTGTTTGGGACCAGTCTAGCTGCTTTTTTACAAGGTCCCATCACATCCCGTTTCAGACCATTGATCTAGGTTCCTGGGCAATTTTTCCATCTTCCTTTTTCTTTTTGTTTTTTAGCAGTCCTGCCAGTTGCGACTCCTGCTGCTGGAGACGCCATGAAATTTCCGTCTTGGTTGAGTTTTTTCCGGGCGCGAGAACTCCCACATTAATCACGTCCCTTTTTTCTTCAACTTCCTCCAAGGGCCCAGGAACCTCACCAAATATCCGTTGCCTAGTTCTCCTTTCCCATGGCCAAACAAAAAAGCCGGGCTGGAAAAAACCCGCCTCTTTTGCTTCACGTTTTTCCAGCACCTATAAGTTTCTTTTTTCAATTTTTCCGGCGCCAGACCCGTTTAATAATGAAGGTGATGACCCTTCGCCCCCTCACCCAGGCTTTTATTTGGCGCCTTTACTTCCTGTTCGCTTTTCTTGAGGCAGGCGCAGTCCGTGTTTTTCTGCGTATGAAAATCCCTCCATCACTGAGTCTATGAACGAACATTTTTTACGTTTTTAGCTAAAGCTGAACTCTTCCTTTTTTAAACTTCTCTTCCCCTTTCCTGGCGACCGTGCGGAAGTGAACCCTACCCTTGTTCAACCGTCGCCAGTCTACCCTGTTAGTTTTCTTGCCGGCGGAGCTCCTCCGACTGCATGTATCAATTCTTTTTTTTTCCCGACAGTTTACCTGCAACCCGTATTGTCCTCTGATGGCCCCCCCCCTCCTCAGTAGTTTCTTTCGGATTGATTAGTTACTACCGTTCCCCCGGATAGTTCTTTCTTTTCCTGTTCCACTTATCCAGGAGAGGTCTGCGAAGAGGATCCGTCGCCCTGGTTTTCCTTTCTCTCGAAGGAGCCAGATCCGCCCCCCCATCACTTTCCCGCTGAACGATCCCCCCCTCTCTTAACCCCCATATTTTTTAATTAGTCGGGCTCTCGGCAGTTTTGGATTTTATATACCGTAAGCCTCTTTTGCCTCATCTGAACTCCGGCAAGTCCACCAACCCCTTTTCCCGAGGCAAAACCAAAGGAGATGCATTCCCTTTCTTTTTCCCCCTCCAACATGTCCAAAGGTTAAGTGGAGTTGATGAACTTGTTTATGACCTTACTCCCTTGCTTTCGCTTCTATTCTGTGCGCGTGTACGACCCCCTCTCTTTAACTTTTTGAACTCTCCTTTTTTCTCTGCCCTAGTCTCGGCCTGTCACAGAAATAATCCCGGATTTTGGTTGGTCGGATTCCCCATCACCCGTTTTACTTGAGGGTTCGATCCTTCGTTCTCTAACTCCTTCGCCTATCCTTGAGTCTTTCCTTCCTTCCTCACGGATCTGATTTCTGACACCCTCCTTCCGCTGAGCCCTCCCTTTTTTTCACCTATGATCTTCTTTCTTTTTGAAGATTTGCACCTCTGTTGCTGCCCCCCCCCCCCACCCATAGCCTGAGCACTGCAGCGCGGCGATCCAATCCTTTTTCCCCTTTTATCGACTTTCGCGAGAGGCGAGGATTTTCCGTATGACCCTTTCTTGACAGTTGACTGACTGAGATGTCGGGCGAGTTTTTATGCCTGGTAGCTCAATACGACCCCCCTTCCGATGTTTTTCCTCTTTATCTTATGCCAATCTGGGCCAACTTGCTTCTTATAATCAGGACCCCCCCTTTTTTTCTTTTTGCCTTCTTCCACCACTTCGGATGTGGCCCAATGTGATGAACACTCCCCGTAGTTGGGATTCTCTTTATGGCCCCCCTTTCCGACACTTCTCGAGTTCGAATGCTAAAAAGGGATTTTGGGAAGGACGGGGCTGACTCTTTTCAGTTTCCCACGCTGTGAGATAACCCCAACGCCGCTTCCCTTAAGACTACGGTTTGAACATGTGGCGGTTTTCGCGGACGATTCCCGTCTTTCCTCATCTTCCGCTTCCGGGAGACCGCCGTCCCCTTCGCTCTGACATCCTTTTCCCTTTTGGTAAATCTTCCTTGCGCCGCGTTGAAGGCCCTGATCGGTTTTTTTTTTACAATCTTCTACCCTTTTCCCCCCCCTTCCCCCCAATTCAGCGCCGTATGTTTTTCTTTTCTCTTCTCATCCTTTTTAGGGATGCCGATTTTTATTTCTACACTGGTTATTTTCTCCCTACCGACCCCTCCCTTCCCTCAAGTGAATCATCACATCCGTCAAAAATTGTTCCTTCTCCCCTCGTTGACCGCTTTCACCGGAAGCAATAAAGTGTCTGGGTTTTAGCCACACACTTTGTTCGCCGTCCATCTGTCTCCTTATTCATTCTTTTTTTCCTTTTTGTCTCAGTCACCCTTATGATGGAAAAGGCTACCTCTCTCTTCCCTAAGATACCCCGTGGAAGCGAAGTTATTATCAATCACCATCGTCAAATCTTTTTCCCTTTTACCCCCAGCCACAGCGAGCGAGCGTCTTGTTCCACTCTGTTTGTTAACTTTTTCTCTCCAAATTTCATGGCCGACTTACTAATGCTTCCTCCACAAAGCATCTCCCCTGCTGACCTTTTCCTCACTCCTAAGCAACTTGCGTGCCATACTGTATGGATCATTGCCTCCCCCCCAGCTTCAATTTGACCCTGGCCGTAGTCGATTCGCCTTTCCGAATCTTTTTGTGTGCCCTCCTCCTGACTCCTGGGGGCGAATCAATTTTCGCCTCTCTCGGGACGACGCATCTTTCTTAATGCCTGGCGATATTCAGACTCTTTCCTCACCCTTTTTAATCCCGAGTGGTCGTTTTTTTGATAGCATTGACTTTCATGTTAGAGGTTACAACCCCGCCCCTCCCCCCCAGGGTCACTTTGATGTGACTTTAGCCCGAGGTTCTTCTAGACCTCAGCGTCCCTGCGGCTCACTTTCAGATAGAGGAGTTCTTTTTGTTGTTCTTGTTTTTTTAATGTTTGTTGTCTAACCTTTTAATGCTTTGATTCACCACAGCTCTCTTCTCTCAAACCCTGCCGTCACCCCCTTCCCGTTAACTGTCTTGATGGTGGAGCCGGCTGCTTCGAATCGTTGTTTTAACAGGCCGGTCTTGACTCATTGTGCGTCGGCCCGGCCTCCTTCAGATTTCTCCTTATTCGCCGTTTTGCTTGTGATCTTCTTGTGGCCCTCTTTTTGTGTTTTTTCCCGCAGTTGAGCGTTTCTTTCTTCACCACGCGTCACGCTTTTCATGATTTCCCCCCAACCGGCTCTTTGATGCCGAACTCCGGAATTCCTGGCCATATACCCTTCCCTCGATATTGATCGTTTTCTCTTACTTTTTGTTTTTTTACTCTTCTGCGTTCTATTGTACTTCTTTTAAGTCTTCACCCCCCCTCTTCCCCCCCCCTCCGCTTCAGGCACCGCGTTTTGGGTATCACTTTGACTCTTTTCAATTCAAAGCGCCCCCATTCATTTTCCTTTGCCACGCACAACCTGGCCAAGTAGGAGAAATCCCCCTGCCCCTTTCATTTCCCCGACCGTCAAAAGATTCGTTTTGGGAGTCTACCGCCCCCGGCGTTTTAGGGGACCTCCCCCCTTCAACCATCCCCTCGATTATTTTAAGGCGTTGAGTGCGCTGGGGTTTCCCCCTCTCACAGGTTTACATTTACCCAACCCTTACCCCTGCGCGCCCGTCCGCGAAGTAATTTCGCGTTTGTGCGGCCTTCTTTTTTCGTTAGCCCTTCCTGGTTTCTTTTTTGAATGTCCAAAAGTAGCCTGTTCTCCTGTTTGTCCCTCACTGATTTTTCCTTGGTCCGACGTTCCCCCCTCGGATATACCACCAATGTTGAGGAGCGGAGTGCTTCTTTTCCCGCTTAATCCACAAAATCGTTCGGGGCCAGATCGGCTAATCTGCTTCCTTGGAGCGCCTTAGTTTTCCCGTCTGTTGCAACGGATGCGCAGTGGCCCCCCTAGGCCAGGGGGTTGGACTATTGCTTCCATCAGTTCTATTTCTGATCTTGGGTAGATCTCTTTACCTCCTTCATTGTTTTTTGATCCTGATGGAAGAAGGACTTTCGCGCTGGTTTGGTTTGTAGGGATTCCTTCTAGGCCTCTTTCTATAATGTTTTTGAGCCCCGTCCCCCTCTCTCCCCACTCGCCTGAAGTCTGCTGGGGTCTTTTTTCCCCCCCCCCATCCCTCACAATGAATTTTGACTTTTTCAAACTTGATGTTCCCTGATTGCTACCTCATCTGACCTCCTTTTTCAGTAAAATCATGTTCCTGCCGTTGAATTCTCAATCACTTTGACTCTCACCAAACCAGTTCCCGCGCTCCGGCACCCCTGCCTATGTCCACTTCCTCCTTGTGGCTTGCTCCCAATTGAACGGTGACGATTTGGTGGATTTTCGCGCGCCCCTTAGTTTTCCTTGATCGTGAAAGTAGAGACGGATTGTTGTCGTGGATTGCCTCTTTTGGAATAAACCCCTTCGCCGGGAATTGGGACATAAACTTGCCGCCTCCGAAACTCCCTTTGTTTTGGGTTGATGGGCAGATTGACCGCAAGTTTTTTGCGCCGATTTCACCCCCCGCAATTCATGCTTTGCTGTCTCCCTGCTTTTCCTCCATTTCAGAACTTTTCCTTTCCAGCCACGTCCAGTTCTATCGCTTTTGAGGTTTCCCCCCCCCCGTCCCGACGCCAAGTTTGGAGTTATCGCGTAAGTTTTTTCTTCTTACACCGTTGCTTTGCCGCATGACCCTTTTTGGTCCCACCCCCCCCCCCCGTGTCACCATTGTTTGTTCATCCCTACCCTTGGACCAATCCCTTTGGGATCTTGCCTCCTCTTTTTCTCTGAAATGTCTTTCGTCCCGTAACCCCCCGCAGTCATTTCAAATTTCACCCAAGAATTTGTCACGGCCCCACAATCAGTCCTTCTTCAACTTTTTTCCGAAGCCTCTCCATAGTTCCTGTTAATTATCCGTCTAAGTTACCTCTTTTCTAGGATTTATCGACAAAGGACTTTCGCTCACTTCCTTGGGTTTCCTTTTTTCTTTCCCCCAAGGAAGATGATCCCTTGCTCCCCCTTGTTTTACCCCTAGTATTTTTCCCCTTTGCAATGGAAGCTATCGAAGATTTGATCTTTTCGATGGTGTGTGGGATTTATTCCTTTTCCTCGTCACCAGATTATCAGCTGTGCCCCTTCTCGACCGAGCGTCTATTTATGGCTTTCCCTGACATCCCTCTCTTTTTCTTGCGTCATCGAGTAGTTCTCGCTTCTTCCAGTGAGCACGCCTTTTTTTTTTTTTTATTTCTCCCATCCAGTTCAACGGCAGGTTCCGTTTCCTCACCCAAAACTTGTAGGTTCCTTCCGAGTAGTTACATCCCATCCAAGGCGGTCAAAACTTCCTTGCTTTTTTCTGCCTGGGCCCAAGAGAGCGGAGCCCTCAACGACTGGCCCATAGCTTTTCTCCTTTCTCTTTCATATTTCCGAATTCCCATTAAATCTTACCCTCAAGTTGCCTCTTCGCCTTTTTTTTTCGTTTCGCCCCCCCTTTGTCTGGCCCTTTGCCGATGAGGCCAGACTCTCACTAATTTCGATCCCTAATTCTAAACTTCAGTTGACGAGACCCGACGAATTTAAATTTAGGGGGTGAACCGTTTTTTTCTTCCTCGGTCCGAGGGTTGAGATGCTTTTTTTTTCCCCTCCGATCCAGGGCACCAAGGCTCAGGCTTTTTTCCTGATTCGCCCTTCTCAGTCTCCTCCTTTCTGTTTTTTCCAGAGGCTCCATAGTCCGTTGTATACCTTTGGAGCTGTAAACCGTCCAGCTTTTTTAATCTGCCCTACCAGTCTACCAAGCTCTTAGGCCTTTTT
>Ga0179593_1374225_pt1 | contig 13380 bp, 16 predicted proteins | sample CZODoug2_1_08_16_FD_185931 | JGI IMG/M metagenome (GOLD analysis project Ga0179593, IMG submission 185931) | Vadose zone soil fungal communities from Angelo Coast Range Reserve, California, USA - CZODoug2_1_08_16fungal (PacBio error correction) | ecosystem: Environmental > Terrestrial > Soil >... | reverse complement strand
TGATCTTGCTTTCTTACTGCATCTGGCCTGGATTTCTGTTTCTCAGCGCAGTTTCTTTTTCCAGTTTGGTTCCCTTGCGCGCCGTTGTTGCACCTCCTTCCTGTGGGATTGGGTTGTTTGTTGATTAAAAAGACCGACTTGTGTCCATTCTTTCGCGCTCGCATTCCTTTTTGTACTTCGCTTTCTTACAATAGCCCCCCCGCATCTAGGGAATTCTTCCCCTTCTTCGGACTTCCTTTTCCCCTTCCCTTCTGTTGTTTTTGGTACGACGCTTCTGTTCTTTCTTAACATGCCTCGACACCTTATTGTGCATTCTGCGATTAAGGTTTCTTTTTAATTCTTTTATCTACCGGGGTGTTCCCTCAGGCTTGTTGCTCATTGCCCCCTTTTCGTGCGGGTCGCATTTGCGTTCGGTTCAGCTCGAGATTTTCTCCCCCCATTCTCTTTTTTCCGGAGCTTAAGACTGGTCTTCCTTTAAAGGTGGAGTTCATCATCCTCTTTACGCGCTCTAAGCATTGAGGGTTTCCTTTTCTATGTTCAAGACTGCTTCAAATTCCTCGCTGTATGCTGTTTGTCGGGACCCCCCTACAGCGCCGATCCATCATTTTTTTTTTTTCCTTTTTTCTGGCCTTCCCGAGACTCAGAGCTCATCTTTTTGTTCGCAAGACATTTCCCTCCACCTTTGCGCTTTTCTGGTCTGGTTTTTTTTCACTTCCTTTTGACCACTTCTTTGACGAGTGTGTGTTTTTCACTGCGGTCCATTACTTTTGGCCCTCGAACACCTCATCTGCAGGTTCCCCTGACTTCCTCAGTAATTCAGAACACCTTTTCTCCATTGCTTTCCTCATGATCTTTCGCGCCGTCTCCTCCCCATTCTGAGACAATTGCGAACTTCTCCTCCTTCTTAATGCCCTTCTGGTTTGGTTTCTTCGATCTCGCTTTGTTTTTTATAGCCCCTTGCCGTTCGCCCATTTCACCTACAGAGCCAACTGGAACTCTCTACCGAAGCCCGTCCCACCCTTCTTTTTTCTGCCCTGCAGCCTGGACCGGATGAGATTTTGCTCAGGTTTCCCTCTGTTAGCACTGTGGTGAACGGTTTTTTGCGGCCCCTTTTCGTATACTAATTTTTGGAACTCTGGATCGGGAACCTCCATGCCCCTTTTCTCTTTTTATTTAGGTTTTTCTACAACAATCAACTCTCTCTTTACTGTTTATTCGGATCTTGCGCGCCTTGCAAGGTTTCTCTTTCTTCCCCTAGATCTTTTCTCAGCTTCCGCTTTTCCCCCCATGCGTGAACTAGCCGATTTTACTTCGGCGCTTGCCTGTCTCCCTAGTCAAAATACCTCCCTCATCAGACCACGTTTTTTTCCCCTTTTTTAGAGCCCCTCGGTTGTTCCTCCGTAGGTTGACTTGGCAAGTCCTCCCCCCCCAATTATCCCCCGATGCTTTCCCCTTCCTGATAATCTGAGCATGAGCAGGCTTTCCCCTCGCCTATGCTTTGTGCTGCGTTTCTAGGTAGTTGCCGACAGAGGAGTTTACTTCTTCCTTTTTTTCCCCGAGTTTTGACTCAGTATTTGGGTTTCGTTCAGCTGACAGCTTCACTCGCTTTTCTTTCGAGAATTGGTTTTTTACTCTGGAGCCTGTCGAGTAGGATCTGGAAGTTGGTGGCCTTTCTTTTCAGCACCTTCATTTCCCCCCATTTCCTTTTTTGATAGTCCAAAGTAATTTTTTCTTGGAACTTTACTCTCTTGGTAGTATTCTCGTTCGCCAATTTTCACCAGGGCTTCGACGGCCCCCATTATGTTCTCCTGATGTTATCTTTTCGCTTTTTTTCTTTTTTTTTACTGCTTGGCAGTACTGCTCATGTTTTAGCGTTTCTCGCAATTGCGGATTTTGACCGGTTGGTTCCCTTGGGCAGTTTGTGCTCCCTTCTATTCGCTTTCCCCCCAATCGATCATCCCTGTTGTTCCCCCCTCCTCCGTCCCCGCGATATCCGCCTTCTTTTTTACAGTTTCAGTCTCCCCTTTTTCATTTTTGGTCTTTCACCATTTGAGCTTCATTTCGTTGACCTTCGGGGGCCTGGGATTGCGTTCATTCAGCAGTCCTACCCCCAATCGTTCTTTTGTAAAGAAAATTTTAATTGTCTCCTTCTTTTGAAAGTGAGATCTTTCTCTGTTTGCGCTTCTGGCTGATCGCGTCGTTTCTTCTGCTTCTTCCCCCCGCTCTGTTTGCTGAAAGTCTCTCCTTTGTAACTGTGCTCCTGGTTACGCTCCCGTTTTTCTCCCCAACTTTTTTTTCGCTCTATCCGCATCTTTTTCTTCGCGAAACGCGATTGTGCTCTCTGCGTTTTTCCTAGGTGGATGCTTCTTTTTTTGACCCGACAGGGTTTCTTCTTTTCGAAATTATGGAAGTCTCAGTATTATTTTTGTTACTTATTACGTGCTTTGATCTGAAGTTTTCCCGACCCTCAGTTCCCTCCCCCCTGCACCCCACCCCCCTCACGGAAAGAGATTGCTTGGAATTTCTTTTTCTCGCTCGCAATCATTGATCCCCAGCATTGGTTCCTCCTTTTGTGTTTTCCCCTGGGGTTTGTGTTTTTTTTGCACTCACGCTCCAGGCACCGATTGCGTCTTTTTGACTCTTTGTCTTAGAAGGAGAGTCTTTTCGTATGGCTGTCCCTTTTTCTCCCGGCACGCCCACAATCTATTACGTTTTGTCCCCTCTGTTGGAAGGATGGTCCTATTGGAATCCCCCTTTCCCTTCACCGGTTGACTTTCCCCCATGATGCCTGGGCTTTTCTTTTTCGCTCTGATCCTCCCCCCCCCCATTTTGGTCGGTCGGTTCTTGCCTGTTTATTCTTTTGACTCCATGTCTTCCTTGGACGTCCCATTTTTCTCCGTTACTTTGTGGTTTTTGCGACCCCTGTGCGAGTCTAGCGTCTCTCTCGAATCTTAAACGGTTTCCTTTTTTCCTTACTGGAAGGTCCTTACACCCGTCTCCCTCGTCCGCTTTTTTTTCTTTGAGGGGAAGATTTGGGCCCTCTCGAAGCAAGGTGTATGTCCGACTTGCAATTGCATTGTTCTGTACTTCGTCCCTGTTTCCAACCTCTTTTCGCTTTTTTTCACATATCTTTCTGTTTCCCTTTGAGGATGTGGGACGAAGTACTTTTGTCGCTTTCTTCCTCGTTTTTTGGTAATATTGTTCTCTCCGCGCATCAATTCTTGCGGATTCCTACCTCCGTGATCTCTTCTTTTTCTTTTTGTTTTGGTTGCTTCCTCTCCTTTACGGCTTTTGGTTGTCCATGTCTTTCCCGCCTATGGCGGCGCCCGATCAAACCCCTATTGCTTTTCCTCCTCTCGCTCCAACGTTCTCCCTTTCTGATAAAGTGCTTTTTCCACGCAGAACAGCCAGCGGGTTGCGCGACTCCGCGATGTTTTTTTTTCTTTTGAGGGCCCTTTTCCCCCCTGTATTTTTTTGCTTTGTTGGTTGTTCGCTGTACTAAACCCCTACCCCTCCCCACCCTCTCGATTGCTCCGTTGTAAGGTTTCTTTTTTGTTTCCTTAATTTCCCTTCTTTTTTTTCAAGCTTTTACCCCTTCCGTTTCCTTCCACATCTACCACATGCCCTGGCTTCCGCGTTGGGTCCTTTTCCTTAAGTCTGCCTGGCTTTACTTTTCAGTCCCCCTTCAACTGCTCCCGTCCACGGCATTGGATTTTTTTCTGCGCCCCCCCCCCAGCCCCGGCTTTCTTTCTCCTCCCGGGCTGTCCCTTTGCGCCAATAGTTTTGAAATCAACACCTCTTTTTCCAAGATAATTCTGTGGGCGTGCGTCCGCAATCTCTTGTCCAGTTCTCCTTGAACCTTTCTCTGTTCTCCTGCCCCGATCTCGACTCAATCCGGGCCTTTTTATTTCTTTACAACCTTTTTTTCCCCGCCCCCTGTCCCCTTCCGTTTAGGATTCTTTTTTTCCCTTGTTTTTATAGACTCGGCGATCCAAGCATCCGTTCCTTTCACTTTTCCCTTTCACCTGCTTGCCTCAGATCCCTCCCGTAATACATGTAACAATTCCTCTTGCTTTCACTTTTAGCGCAGCTTTTCAGATTACCCTCCGCCTTATCTCGGCAAACAATTTGCCCCATGTCATTTTTGACGCTTGGCGTAATATCGCGGTAACCCCCTTGTGGTCCTGAAGGCTCCAACACGGGAGCGTATTCTCCAGGATTTTTCCCCCCGTAACCCCCCTCTGATCAGCAGCCCAGCTCTTGCTCTTCTTTCTGACTCATCACGCCGCTCCTTAACGCCCCGCAGGTAGCAGCACTCGTAATCGCTTTTGAGTTGTTTCTTTTTTTTTCTAAAATTGATTTGGTGTTTTTCATGACCTTATTTGGTAACTGCTTCTTAGGTTTCCTTTCCCCCCACGCCTGTCCGCGAATTTTCCTACCCCGGGTTTATCGAGTCCCCCCCCCCAGGCTTTTTCCCCCCAATTTTACCGTCTCCTTTTCGGATTATGTTTCTTTTTTAGTTGCAACCTTCTTTCTTTCTCCGTTGGTTTTTTCCTTGTACGGAAATTCTGCATTTGCCCCTCTCTTTTCCCCCATTTTCCCGGCCCCCACCAGCGTCCCCAATCCGCAGCTTAAAATATCCCTGTCTCCCTAGCAGTCCTCTTCCCCCCAGTCACATCACCAACAATACGCCATGGGCGAAGTTATACCTCGGCTGAATCCCCTTCCCTTCCTATCCCTGGTTTTTCAACTGTTCGAGAAGCATTTTAATAATCCTGCCTATTCCCGATCACTTCGCCGTTAATATGGAATGATCGGTAAATTTTCTCTCAAGCAGCTTTCACACTTCCGATCTTCATGCCTTCCTTTCCTTCTCTATCTCCCCCCACCCCCCCCGCCCCCCGATATGCAAGCTTGTTTGAACCTTAACCCCCCACGTGTTACTTTCAACGCCCCAGGGTTCAAACACTGTCATCGTGATTTTTTCTATCTTTCCCGGCAATATTTTTTTCCGCTTTTGGAATCGTGCTTTTTTTTGTCTCCTGCTTCGGCTGACTGGCCTGCGGACCTTTCTTCAGCTTTTTCGTACCCCCTTACCCTCCGGGCCGCGAAGTTTCCCCGGTCCTTTTTTCGTCTTTTTCCTTCGTTATCATCGCTCCGGATCGCTCTTTGGACTCGAGTTCACTCAGTGGGTAGAACCAATCTTCCCTTTCGTCGTCCTATTTTATCTTTTCATTTCCCACTCCAATCAGCAACCGTGGTTCCACTTGGATAGCCAGACCAGAAAGTTTCATACCGTTATGCTTGTCTTTTTTTTACTTTTACCCGAAACCCCCCCCCCCCCCCCCCCCCCCCCCCCCCCCCCAACCCCCCCCCCCCCCCCCCCCGCGGCTTCATCCCTCTCCCCGGTCATGGTCGTTCTTTTCGTTCCCATACCCTAGCCAGTCGGATGTTAAACTGTGTTCTCCTTTTTTTTTCCCTCAATTGCTTTTCTTTTCCCCCCCCCTTTCTCATCCCGAATGTTCACCGGACTGAAGATTCCCCTCACTAAGTTTTCGGTTATTTTTCGTTTCTGATGAGTGTTCCCCTAAACAGGCCCTTTGTCCCAGATCTGACAAGATCTAATATTCGACTGCCCGCCCCCTCCCAAGTACACCCTCATTAATGCCTTTTTTCCGCGAATTTCCAAATGGGTTTCATTCTACGCCATCATTATCGTTCATCCCCCCGGTACTACTCCCTTTTTGATTCCTCGTCGGCACTTCTGCGAGCGTTTTCTTCATTTTCCTCTCGTGTCCTCCACATTCGTTTTCGCGCTTGCCACCAGAGGTTAAACTCGTATCCCGTTCTTAACCTCTGCAACACCAATCCCGTCCTTTCCTTCCCTTGTTCCGTTGACTTTGTTTTTGAGAACCACATGCGCTTCTCTCCCCCCCCGCCGCCCTTCCTTTCACCGCCCTGCGGTATTGGCGACGTTCTTCCAGACCCCCAACATGCAGCTATACCACGCGATGGGATTACTTTTTTGCTCCCCCGTTCTCCCAGGCTCGTTGCAGTCCTTGTCGCTTTTCCACCTCGTTCTTATCTCCACTGCTTGACCGTCTTCCTTCCGTGATTTGCCCTCTGCATGGGTTTTTTTCCCCACTTCTCGATCGGACCCCTCAACCATCTGTCGCCCGCCGCCACCTGCCATTTTTCGCTGAGCCGCAATTTCTTTATTTACCTCAAATGATTCGGCCATTAGATCCGTAATTTTTTTTTTCATTCTTCCGTCCCATAAGGTTTTAGCGCATGTTCCTGGCGCCGAACAGAGCTGGATCCGACTTCTAAATAATGTTCCGTGACCTCCCTCTTTTGATCCGACGGATGCAAAGCGTCCAGTAGATTTTTGTGCCCCCCTATTTTTTTCCTCCTCGCAGCCCCTTCAAGAGTTGCTTGCTGACCTCGCTACTCTTGTTTCCACCAATTAAGTCTCTTTTTTACAACTTTTTTCCCCCCGTTCCCATTCCCCAAAGTCAAATTTTGCCGGCGAGTCAGTTTTTTCCGGCCTTTCTTCAATCTGTCTTCTGATCACAGAATATTTATTCCGGCCCTCCCTATATTTTCCTCCCTTTTTTTTCCCTTTTTTGTTTATCGGCTTTTTCTTTCCGTTAGAAGCTTGTGCGTGATCCCCTCGGCCCCAGGCTGATTGAGAGGTGGCCCTGAATGCGCCGGACATTTCCGCATTCTTTTTGCTTGGATGATTTTGTGCACGACCCTCCCTAATTGTTTTCGAGTCGTTTAGCGCATAGACGCAACATGGTTGTTTAGTTCCTGATGATCTGCCATTGAATTATTGCCCATTCCCCCAACGCTTCGGGCCTGTTTCCTCATTTCTGGAGCCCGCGTTTTTCCCGGGCCAGTCCCTTATGAGAAGTTTTCTTCCTCGCTTTTGTGTTGTGTTCCTTGCAACTTTCTCGAAGCCCGTAGCGGCCGGAAATCTTCGGCCGATTCCGCGTCCTGTCCAATCGTCCCCCGCCCCATTTATGCGTTTCAATCCGCTTCGGCTTTCCATCGTAACATATGAATCGCGCTTTCGGTTCATTTATTCGTTGGCGATCGTGCGCTTGTCGCTTTGATTTCATTCCCCCCTAGCCGGAGTGTAGTTTCCGGTTAGAGTATCATTCAGTGGCTGTACGACGCGCCGTTCTCCTTTTTTTCCCTTGAATCCCTCGGAGAAAGGAGAGCGTACCCCTCTTTTTCTGATATATGTTGGTTCTTCTGTTGCACCGCGCCGTTCTCAGGACCGATGTGCTTTGTATCTTTTTCCTGCCGGAAGTCGATCGAGATCATCGTAGCCACTGCCCGGCCCTTTCTATACTTTGTATCGTTCTCGTTCTTTTTTTTTGGGGTGTTTGTTGAAAGTTTTGATCTTACCCCGAGTTTGAGGACGAGTTTTTCCCCTTGTGGCCAGGCTTTCACAGGACATGTTTCTGTAAACCTCCATGGAACTCATTGCTCCGTCTGACTTCCTAGTTACATCCCCCCTCGATTTCGAACTTTTTTGCTTCTCACTATCTTGGCTGAGCGTCAGCCTTTCCTTTTTCGTCCTTAGAGTCTTCAACATGAGAAGCATTTAGACTGTAGGCGGTTTTGGACGTCTAATACTTTAGCGCCCACTTTTTTTGGCTAGTATGCCTTGTGACTTCTTCCCTGCCTAACCCAGCAACGCATTTGCCCAACAAGCCTCCCTCCGAAACCTCTTTAGAATTTCAGCCTTCCCCCGTGCCGGACGTCCTTAGTGTTTTCGATCAGGATTCTTCACGTGCCCTGTTCCGGACCCCTTTTTTCGCATCGTCGTATTCCAGGGATCGTCTTTTTGAAAGTGTCAAGGACCGTGGTCGATTTTTTTTTTTTCGCGGGTTCGTTCCTACCAAACCCCCTCCCCCCCACCCACTTCTTTATACTGGAATTGATCTTTGCGCCGCTTCCTGGCCACTTTTTGCTTTTTTTTTCCCGTGTGCGGGCCCACCCCTCGCCGATCAGGACGAGAGTCGCGTTGTCTACCTCCTCTGCCTGTTCCTCCTGACGAAGTCCCCTATTTTGTTTCTCTATCAGCTCTTCAACTCAAGAAGACCCCAAACGAGTTCCGTACATTTTCCGCTTACTAGGTTCTTTTTCCTGTTATGCGCCATATCGCCTTTAGTTATTCCCTTTCAGTACATCTAGACTTAGCAGGCTACACCTGAAAATCGCCAGATTGCAATCTGCTTTTTTGGGTTGTAGTGCCCGACAGATTCGAATCAATACCCTTTTTCCTTTTTTTTGTGACCCCCCTAGGGGGTGGGTTCTGTTTGATAATCCTGATTTCCTTGGTTTCAGGCGTGCCTTTCCATCTGACTATCTTTTTTCTGGAGCGCTCTTGGTTGGACTCCCCTTTTTTTCACCTGTCGATTCCTACTATGACGTTTTTTTGTCCGCGTTTCGGTATCTATCAATTCCCCGGTCATTCCAGGTAGTAACGTTTTTCTTTACTCGTTCTCTTTTTATCGCTGGTCTTCTTTTTTTGCAGTGCGCCCATTTGCCACCTGTGGCGTCGTACGCATGATTCCCCCCTCTTTATTTTTCCTTCTTGAGAAGTATTGATTCTTCCGTTGATTAGTCCTTCGAATTTGTGTAGCGTTTTAGATTTCCTCTTTTCGTTTCTTTTGCCCGGTTGGTTACGTGAATTTTTTTGTTTAGGCTCCTTTACAGCTTCGTTCTTTCCCCCACCTTCGACGGTGCCTGGTTTATCCGTCAAGTGTAGTCCGCGTTTAATTCCCCGAAAGAGATTTGCCATTGGCAAGATCTGGTGTAAGGTGGTTCTTTTTGCTCACCTTTTCTATCCATTTGGTTCCTTCGTTCGTGTTTATTTGTTAACCGTCCCCGACCAGCCTTTTCCCACCACCCCCCCGTTTCTGAAAAGACGACGGACTTTCCCACTGGAGACCTCCTTCCGTCATTCGCGATGTACGTGCTTTTTGTCCCTGCGCTGCTGATCGCGTTGGGGATGTTCTTCAGAGGCCCTATTTTCTTTTCTGACTGCACCGTGACGATCAGTTTTTTCTTACATCCTTTTCTCTGGCTACCTCCTCCCTGTTTTCGGTCGCCACCCCCTGGATGGTGCCTCTATCTCACTAGTTTACGACCCTTCCTGAGATTGTTTTGCCGAGATGCGGGGGTTATTTTCTTTTTCTCGGTCTCTTGATGATAGTGAATTTTCTCGCTGGAGTCTTGTTTCCTTATACGGGCGTGTCTGAAATTGTCCCCAAAGCCTCCTTTTACACTTTAGCTTATTCGGAGACTGCTTGGAATTTTCCCTGTTATCTCTTTTCATCATTTCAGAATCACTAATGCCTTTCAGAGGGGATTTTTGCCCTGGGTGTTTGGATCAGATAATTGCCGTCTTTGTTTCTACCCCCCCTTTTCTGCGCTGCAGGCGGATTCCAGCGATGCTTCTCTCACTTTTTTTTCGCCTCAAGACCCACCAATCTTCTTCGGGGAGAAATATTGTTGAGTATGTCCCCTTCTTCCCCTCCAAGTTTCATTGACCGGTTGTCCAAAATTCTTTGGTTGATTGGATTGGTTCGCGTATTTTTTTTGGGCCTCCCTGCCGTGGGCATGGTCGGTTCTTGACCCTTTTTTCTTCCTTCCGTGTGAAAGCATTTCTAGGACCGTGCCTCTCCTTTGAAGTGTTGTTTCTTTAGTTCTCCATTTGTCTCGCGGCAGCCGACTCTTTTCCCCTCCGTTTTCCTGCAGTACGTCTCCCTCTTTCCATTACAAAAGGCGTCCCTTTTCGCCTTTTTGCGTTGCTGGGTTTTTTTTTTCCCTTTGAGGTCAGCGACGTTCAGCCCAAGTATGATCCTCCACCCTTTCTCACTGGTCATGACCCCCCTGCGGTAGGTCTCGCCCCCATCTGGGGTCGTGTGCGTCAAATCTTTTTTTCGGGATTGCTGTGTACGTTGCCGTTGTTGATTTTATCCATTCGGACGTGCACCTGTTGGTATCGCGCCCATGCGATAGTCGGCCCTTTTTTCCTCCTCCTTCCCTCTCTTTTTATACTACCTCCGTGGTTTTTGTTGTTTTTTTTTTAGAGCTATCTCGGCCTGGGAATCGTAGGCACAGGATATGGAATGTTGCGATCACCCTCTGTTACTCCTTTTTTCCCTGCCACCCTTTCTCCAAAGCTCCCCGGCACGATCAAGCTAGTTCTTGTCCCCAGAGGTGTGCGAGGCTCGAGCCTGTACGCTTTTCTTTATTTTTTTTATTTTTTTGCAAAGGCGGTTCACCCTTTTTCCCGTCGCTCCGTCCTCAAAATCTGACCTCAAAGTTACCTTTTTATTGCTCCGTGTGTCAAGGGTGCTTCCTTTTCCGCCCCCCCCCCTTAGACGGCGTTAAAGATTCCTACTTGCCGCGCGACTCGCCCACATCAGCCACACTCTCTCTTGGTCCGGTCCTCAACAGGATTCCACCCTTTTTTCTGAGTTACCTGCAAGAACCCTTCTTCCCCTTTTGCATTGGAGTAACGCCTCATTTTTATCGCTCACAACTCCCCGCCCGGCCCCTTTTTCAGCGGGTCCTGGACGGTGGGGCACTATTAACCCCCTCCACCCGATTCCTCCCGCTAGATTTTTTTGGTCGTTTTAATGTGCCCCAATTGAGTAAGAAGCGCTGCAATTATCGCCTGATCGTCCCCGATGATCGGCCTACCCCCCCATCGGGCCTTATCTGTGACGTTTCCCCCCACCCAACCGTTTGGCCACGCCCCCGTTATTCAACGCCGATTTTCTTCTTCCATTTCTCTGATTGAGATTTCTTTCCTCAAGTCGTCCGACTAAGCTGTTTCCGGTTTCCCTGTCCTTTGCCCCTTCCTACCTCACCTTAATACAGGTACCCCCTTCCGTCGGCCGATACCTTTTTTTTTTGGCCTCTTCTACCCTCTTCTTACTCTGTCCCCTACGCCCCGTCATATCGTTCCTTTCCTTGGGAATTTCGGGTCCGATTGTCCGGCAGTCGGCAAACACTTCCTGTCTTTGGTCTTTCCTTTTTTCCCCTTGATCCCTTTCAGCCAGGATTAAGGATAGTTACGTCAACCTTATGCTCTTCCGCCTCCCCCCTCGCGCATCGAAGCCCCTTTATCATCCACATCCCGATCCAGCCCCCAGCAGCGCAGTCCAACCCTTCTCCCACGCTCGTTGTTCGGCCGGGATTTCGCCATGAGGTTTCTTTTCTTTAGAAACGAGTTTCTTTCCTACTGCTTTTCTTATCTTTCTTCCCCTTCCCCACGCCGGTCGCCAATCTCAGCCAATTGTAGCAGACCCCCACTTCAAAGCGAGTTCCACCTCCCAGTCTCCTTTTCGGATTATAGCGGGAGCTTCCTTTCCTCGAACCCGGGTCTTTCGAGTTTGTTAGTACTCCCTTCTTAGAATTTCGTGCCTTTTTATCCCCTTCGTGTCTTCCGTTCCCCACCCCCCGTTTCACCGCAGGCCTTGCCCACAGATCCGCCCCCCGCCCTATCCCCCCCCCACGTATATCCCACATCCGCATTTTCTGCTTCCTCCGTTCAAATCCCTATTGCTTCGACGCCCCCTTTTTTGGCAAACATTTTTCTGACGCCAGAATCATCCTTCTTCGCCGATTCCAGCGTACTATTTCCTGACTTTTACTTTGTCTCTTAACTCTTCCCCATTCAGCTCCCTTCACTTTGGGTTTTGTTTCGCTCCGGCTCCCCGCTCGATACTTCCACCCAATATCAGGTACAATGTTATCGAAAGCTTTTTTCCGTCCTTTTTCCCATTCTCCTGCTGATCAACGACCTCTTTACAAACTGCCCCCCTCGTGTCTGTCTTTTTCTCTGAACCCTACCCCTCGCGAAACAGCTCTTCATCGTCGCTTCATGGCTCCCTTCCCTTTTTGCTTTACTACATCTGCGGGTACCCCTGAGATCTATGGATGCTTTCTCCCCCAATACCCCGGTCCCCCCTCGATCTTTTTTGCCCTTTTCTGATTATTACGGAGTGCAGAATCGGCTAATTCGCCGTTGGTCCATTTTCGTTTTACTTGAGGGCTGTAGTCCCTTTTCTTAGCTTTTTCGATAGATTCTATGGTGTCCCCCTTTCACCATACGCCAACTGGTTCAGGAAGCGCGAAAGACGAATTCCTTTTCCTCTTTGGTCTTTTTTGAAAAGAAACAGTCCGACAGCCCTTGGTCTGGTTTTCCCGGCGTCAGACGTCCGTCTTCCTCTTGTACGCCCCCCCCATGGTACTTCCAGTTCCCCTATTTTCCAGTCCGATTAACCACTTGAAGCTCTTTGGTGACAAATTCTAAAAATCTGGGTTTCTGCTTCGTTGATTTTTTTTCCTCATGGAAGCCTTCACATTGTTCTCTACCCTCACAGGCGATATTCTTTGACGTTAAGCCGAAAATTCCGACTGCTGCATGTTAACCTCCTCACTTTACCTTTCTCTACAGGCCCGTACGCCCTAATTCTCGCGAAGCAAACGTGCCCCCCCCCGTGGCTTGATTTAATTCGGCATCCGGCTTCTCCTTCCCCTATTCTGTTTCCTTCTAGGTCACCACTACCACTTTTTCTTTTACGCGTTGACACCAGTCTCCCATCGTTTTCTTCTTTGTCAAAAGGTGCCCCCCCCCCCCCTCTCGTCCCCGAGAAGCGCAATTTTTCGTTCTTTGATTTTCTATGAGCTCGATCTCTTCCGCCTACCCCCCCCAGATCCCCCACTCCTGGTTTCTTCGGCTCGTTCGTTTCCCCGAACCCCCCTGCAAGAGATCACAAGCGTTTTTCTCCTTTCGACCTTTTTTTTTTTCCTTCCTATATGCAGGCGACCGTAGCTTTTGCAGCTCGAGTCCCATATTGATTGACTGTGTTTATCCCGTCTTTCTGCTCCCCCTGCGTTTTTCAATCGGCATGGTCGAAAATATAGATCTCTTCCCCCCTCCCTCCCCCCCCTGCGTCCTCTTACTCCACACTTCCCTCTTGCCGATGCTAGCCAATAATTTCTTTACGAAAAGTAGGCCAGTAATGCCTTACTTTTCTCGCAAGGCCCACCGTTTTACGAGCTTTTGAATTTCTCTCCGATCGCTCTCCAACGCTACATGGACTGGACGAACGCCCTTCCTCCATCGTCAAGTCGTTCCCGCGACGGTTGGGGCTTTTGCAATTCCCTCTCGTCAAGGCAACGAGGTTATTCCCTCTTCGATCATGCGCCCCCACTTCCTCTGTCGTGCACCAAACTACGTACCCCCCACTTCAAAAATGACCTTCAACGGTGCCGGCCGCGACCCTTTCCCCGTTCCCGGACCTCTTCGTCGGAGATCCGTCCCTTCAATTTTTCCTGCAAGCG
>Ga0179593_1319879_pt1 | contig 13380 bp, 22 predicted proteins | sample CZODoug2_1_08_16_FD_185931 | JGI IMG/M metagenome (GOLD analysis project Ga0179593, IMG submission 185931) | Vadose zone soil fungal communities from Angelo Coast Range Reserve, California, USA - CZODoug2_1_08_16fungal (PacBio error correction) | ecosystem: Environmental > Terrestrial > Soil >... | reverse complement strand
TTTTTCCTTTCCCTGCACGTCCTCCCCTCAAACCCCCTCCAATTGAGAGAACACTCAGTCAGGTCTGACATTGTGTGGCCTCTTTGCCCTGCGTTCTTTTTTCTTGCCCCCAAGTTGGCCTTACCCATGGTCTTTTTCTTCCTACATTTTTAACGGTCCATATTACAAGAGAGACCCCGCCCCCGAATAGGTTCCGGTACCCAGTTTTGCCGACCGGGCCAGCCCAACACCCCCCCCACCCCCCCCCCCCCCCCCCCCACCACCCCCCCCCCCCACCCCCCCGCCCGACGCCCCCGACCCCCCCACGCCCCCCCCCACCCCACCCTTCACCCCAACGTTTCGCTGGCGGCACCCCCTTCCGCTGTTTTAAGCCTGATTCCCCCACCCCCTCCCCCGTATCAGGAATTTGTGATCCGTTTCCCCCCCCTTCCAGGGGCCTGGAATATGTCCTTGCGCGTCCCTTGACCCATTTTTTGATAAAATCAGGTTGTTATTGTTGGCTCCCCCCTTTTGTCCTCCCTGACTATGACTTTCCTTCAGTCTATTCTGCTTCCGCCTTTCTCCCTTTTCTCAGCCGAAAAAAGGTGCCACACCCCCCACCTACGTCGTCCCCTCGCACTGCGCCCCCAAGATGACGCCACGCCAACAATACACCACCATCCCGGGCATCCGTGGGTGCGTCACCACAGGTTTTTTCCTATAGGTCCATTCCCCCCTTTCAGTTCCAGGCAGGCTCACGGGCCTTCCCCTTTGATTATAGTGCTCCAGTGCGTACGGGAACTGACCCTTTTTTGACGCCTTTTTTGGCTTTCCTTTTCGGTGGAAATTTCACCCGGCAGCCTTTATGCGAATCTTTTGAACCCATTCACAGATTCCTTGGGCGTGTAAACCCTTTCATCCCCTCTCCCTTTTTAAATTATTTTCCGGTTCTTCGCAGGAGATATTCCCCCCTGTGTTCCCCCCTCTTTTCAGGTTCTTTCGTTGCGTGATGGTGTTTGTTGGATATTTCCCCCGCCATGGGCGGAGACCGTCATTCCAAGGGCTCTTATTCTTTGATCTCCTTACGCTTTCGAACAACCGGCATTTTAGAGTCCCTATGGCCATTCTTTTCGACCGTTGCTTGTTCACAGGATTCACCTCTATCCCCAAATTACCTTTCGTGGGCCCTTTCCCCTTTCTGCCAGGGGCTTTCCTTCATTTTGCAACCCAACCCCCCGAGCTCCCCCCCCCCTTGCAACGGGGTTTTTTTTTTCCGTCTTTACGCCCTTCCTCTTTCCTCAAGTACTTTTTTCCCCCCCAGTTTCCTTTTGGTTAAATACTAGCAATTACCTTTCCCCCTGCCTTTTTTATCTGGATTACCTCCGCTCCGTCCTTTTCTTCCCTTCAATTTGTCATTAATGTCCTCTATGGGGAAGGCTCCTGCCCTTCTTTTCCAGTACGCAGACCTTTTTTTCACGTTACGATCAACCTCGTTGCTCCTTTGCCGCTTGGTTTTTCCCCACCGGCCCCCCCCATGCCTGCCCGCCGGTCTAAAACACACAGACCATTTTCCCCCCCCCAGGCCATCTCGGTCGTTTTTCAAGATTCTCTCATCCTTTTTTTCCGATCTTAAGAGCCCCCTGTTGTGTTTGTTTGTCTTCTCATTCCCCAGCAGGTTTTTCCTGTTCACTTTGGTTCTTGTTTGCAAACCCAGCCAGCCTGTTTCGCGGCAATGATATTAGCGCATAACCCCTTTTTTCCCTTTGGTTCCCCCCCGATCCAAGTAACCGACCTTAGTCGTCCCTTGCGACGGGAAAAGCCGGGGATATATGTCATTCCTTTTTTTTTTTGTCAGTGTTTAACATTGAGCTCTTTTCAATTCCCCCCCTGAGCCTTCACCCCCGTTGGTGATTCCACTTCTGTTTCCTCTGTGCACAGGGAACGTCCGTCCACATCGATTTTTCCTGGCCCCTGGGCTTCTTCACGGATAACTTGCTTGTTTTTTTTTGTGTTGGGTCCAATTCCCTTTTCCTTGCAGGCAGTAATCCCTGGGATGAGTTATATTCACTTCGGTTACATCCTGGTCCAACCAATCTGGTTGGCCATGTTGTAGTTGGTCAACTACGGTTCCCCACTTTCACCCCCCACCCCCCCAGGAACCGGGGCCCTGGGTCGAACTTGCCAACACAGAAGATATCCCCAACACAAGGCAAACCTTCTCTCCTTTTCCTCCTCACTTTTTTTTTTGCTCTGATTTGATCTGTGTTGGCTCCTTCGGCATTGTTGGTTCTTTTCAATCCTACAGGGTTTTACCAATAATTCGTCCTTTTTCCTTATGGTGGGTCCCCCTTTTTGAACGGATGAATATATCTCGCCGTTTGTACTTAAAGCTACCTTATTTTTCCCCTCCTTTTCAGCATAAGTACTACCCCTTTTTTAACAGGGCGATGATTTGGTCCCCTCCTACTTTTTCTGATCATAAGGGACTCTGCCCCCCGGTGGATGGTTCCTTCGCCATGGTCGTTTTTTTCTCCTTAACTTTTTTTTTATTTTTTTTGTTCTTTGTTTTTTTTTTGGGTTTATTGGGGCTTTATGATCTTTTTGTCGGTTTATTGTGTGTTGTTTGTTTTTGTGTTTATTGTTTTTTTGTTTGTTTGTTGATGTTTTTTGGTTGGGGGGTTTTTTTTTTTTGGGTGTTGATTTTTTTTTTTTTTTGGGGTTTTTTTTTTTTTTTTTGTTTTTTTTTGTTTTTTGTGTTTTTGTTTTTTTTTTTTTTTTGTTATTTTTTTTTTTTGTTTTTTTTTTTTTTTTTTTTGTTTTTTTTTTTGTGTAGGATTGACCCACCAAATCTGGCCACGGACTGTTCTGCCCCCCCCTTCTGTTTCTGTTTTTTTTTTTGTGTTGCAAGTTTTTTCTAATTTGACCGTTAACATGCTGGTAATTCTCTCCCAGCACTTAGTTCATATTCCCACACATGTTGCATGTGTTTGACCGGTTTTTGCTTTTGATGTTCTCCTTTTCTCTCTCCTCTTTCGTTATTGGTTCAACCCTTTTTCTTGTGTCCCTCCTGATTCTTTAACGGCTTTCGTCATTTTCCACCTGCCCCTTGGCAAGTCGTCGCCTTGTTTCCAGATTCAGCTGCTGCCATGTATTATATCCCACCCCCCCTTGTAATTGGATTGGTCTTGGATACCTTTTTCGGCGTAACAGGAAGTGGTCCTTGTTTCTTCCTTTTTTTCAAAAACTAGCCTTGTCCGCTCTGTCATAGTCTACACCACACGACCACAGCCCCCAGCGCTGTGTCCCCCCCCCACCCGCCCCCCCCCCCCCCCTTCCCCGACATTTTCCCCCCCCTGCCCCATTTTTGCCCGCCCCTGTGATTCCTTCTTCTGTTCCAGTTTTGTGTTGCCCCACAGTCTCGGCCGACCCCCCCCTCACCGTTCCCCCCCCCCCCCCCTGCCCCACCCCTGCCCCCCCCCTCGTACCTCCCTCCCCCTCGGTCGTCCTCTTCTTTTATTCACCCCAATTTGCTCGCGGAACCCCTGGTTCCTTATGTGCGAATTCGCCCGCTGTGTTTTATAGTTCTCTCCCCCCGCTCCAAGCGCATTCGTGTTCCACTTTGTGATCTCATTTGTAATCTTTTTTTTTTTCATTGCTTCCTTCACCCCCCTCCCTCTTCCCCTTTTGGTCTGTTCAGATTGTGTTTTTTTTTTGCACTCCTTGCGCAAGATTGACAGCATCACATCCTCCTTCTTTGAGTTTGGCGCGATGGAGACCCCGTGAATCCTCTTTTTTCCTTTTTCCTAGCGCGGCGGTTGGTGTGGTTGTTTTTTTTCGGTACTCCACTTTTTTCTTCTTTATTCGATTTTCTTCCTTAGTTCTTGAGGTCGATTTTTTTCGGCGTAAGGTGGGCCCTTTTTTTTTCCGCACGTTCAGGGTTTTGACCTTCCCGAGGCGTCTCTTCCTATCCCGTTGGTGCCTGTGTGACAACCAGGTTTGCGTTTCACGCATTTACGGTTTACCCCAGGACTGAGTCGCCTTCTTATTCCCCTAGCCCTTCCTTTTTGGTGCCTTCTCCCCTTCAATTTCTAAGCGCAGGCCATTTTAGTGGGTTTGGCGAAACGTTCATCGACTTCCACTATGGGCTTCTCCCCTCCGATGTTTGGACCTGTGTTTCCTGGCCTTCTCAATAACGATTGCCTCTTTTTTCCCCCCAATTAATTTTTGCGCGTCGTGAATCCCGCGCTCAGCGCGTGTCAGAGTCCCATCCTCTGCCTTCGCAATAACCTGTCGTCCCCAAACGACCACGTCACCCCTGTGTTCCTTGTGTCCCCTTTCGAAATGACCTCCCTTTGAACTCCCCCCCGCGCCCCCACGTTTTTATCCACCTTCCATCACCTCCACATACAGTTGACCTTGTTATTTCTGCAATCCCCCACGTCCCCCCGTTTTACTTGTCTTATTTTTATACCTCCTTACCCTTTCTTGTGTAATCCCCCTTGGTCCCCACCCGTCATTTTCTTCCTACCAATACGCTTACTTTACCTGGCTTTTGGGTAATCGCCCCAACCACTCGTTGTCCCTTTTTGCACGTAGTTTGTCTTTTGAGTCCCACTAAGCCATATTGTTCACAGTTTTTTTGTTTTTCCCTCCCGGTGATGTAACCACCTTCTTTTTTTCTATTTTTTTTCATTGATAGCGTTTTTTCTCTTGCCCGAATATGTTTTCCTCTGTTGCTGATGCGCGAAACACGATCCAAATCCTTTTTCCATTCCCACCGGCGTCTTTATCTGTCCAGTGTTTTCCTGTTTTTCCACTGATATTCGTCGAAGTGCGTATTTTTCCCCCACCGCTCCTTTGCGCCCCCTCGCTGCATTCCCACATGCTTGTGCAACCCCCACACATGTGACAGCAATATCATCTGTCTCTACTTTTCTTTCCTCCCCTTTTACTGCTTCCATTGACCTGGGTTTCGGAGAGACTCCCCCTGCCAAGCTTCGGCGCCCTGGCGCTCCCCGACTTTTCCCCCCTTTAGTCCCCTTCTTTTTCTTTCCCAAGGGTACTGCGTTGTACAGATTCCTGACGATCTGCTAGGGCTACAGGCCTTTTTTTTTGGTGTGTCTCGGCCGCCACTTGATCCCCCACGTTCCCACGGTGTTTCCTTCACGTAACTGAGTCTCATGTTTCCTTGTCACCCCCAACGCGGATGTTTTTCGCTTCCCCCACTACTTGAGACTATTCCCGGACTTCTGAGGTGTGTTGCCCTTTCCCTCTTCACTTTCTCCTCCCCTCTTTTTGCTTTGTTTCTCCCGTGTCCCTAGTGAGTTTGTTTTTTCGACCTTCCCCCACTCCTCTCATCCCGTGTCCCTTCGTTTTTTGATTCGGGAGTCCGCTTTTCGCGCTTTTTTTTCTCGCAGACGACACCACCACACACTTATGTGTACCACCTTTTACCCCCCCCCCCCCCCCCCTCTTCATCCCCCTCTAACAACAAACTCGTACCCCCCTTTCCAGCAACACGCACAACACTTTTTGGCCTTGCCCCGCCCCTGCATCCCGGACGAGAGTCAGATACCCCTTTTTTTTCATCCCCTCCATACTTTTTTTTTTTTTACGATGATCTTCTCGTTCTGTACTGAGATCTCCGTTTCCGGTTTTCCTCCTGCCCTGCCGTGTATCTCCCGGGTGGGTTATTTAACATGTTTAGTCGCTCTTCTAGACTGTTGTGTTAGTTTTATTTGGCCCCCCTCTTTGGGTCCCCCCTTTTTTTGCCGATATTGATCCGTTTACCTTTCCGGCTTTGTGGACTTTTTCCTCTACTTGTTGCGAACTTTTTGTTTGCCCTTATCTTCCCCCACCGCCATCCTTTTTGGTCCGATGTAGTTTTTCCTCTCCACTCTTTTTTCCGCCCTCCTCCCCTGCCCGTCTCTTTTCGGTGTCCAGGTCTACAACCCTGTTCTGCTTTCACTTCTTTTCCCCTCCCGACAACACCTGCGATTCTTCTCTGCTTTTTTCGGATTGCCCTTGGTATGTAGTTCTATGCTCCTTCATCCTAGTTGTCCCTGAGTGTCCTTTTTTTTTTTTCATATGACATTACATGATTTCCTTTCTTTTCTGCCCCCCCATCAGGTTGTTCCCCCCTTATCCTGTTGCGATGGGGACCTTTTTACCCCAATTCTTTCACACAAAGTGGCTGTTTTTTTTTCTCAAGAATCCTCTCTGTAGCCTCACTCCTCTTCTTTTCAGAACCGGGTCCCCCCTTGGATCCAACCCTGCCCTCCCTTTCCCGAGTCGGATTTGGAGTGCCAAATTGATTGCGGCAGGGGTTGACATTTGTTTTCCCGTCATTCTCCCCCAGGGTCCTTAAGGTTGTGAGGCATCCCCCTGATGTGACTCACTCCAGCTCTCTCCCTTGTACCGTACCTTAGTTTTCCCTTGGGTCTCGATTATTCCCTTGCATGTCCTCGCTTTGCTCCCGTCTTTCTGTTTGTTGGGATTCTTGGTTGAACAACCCCTCTTAGTTCCCTGTGATATATACTGGGGAATTTTCATGGCAAACTGTGGGACTCCCCTCCGTCCTGTTTTCCGGTCACAATTTTTTTAGTTTCGGTCCCCAGTTCCCCATTGCGCCCCTTCCGTCTGTCTCCAGCTCAGCCAGTAACCGCCATCCTTTCCCCTCCCCGGAGTTTTCCTTTTCCCCTCCTCTAACCCCTTGGTTTTCCCCTTCTCGTTGGTCCACTTTGCTGGTGTTACCCCTTCCCCCTACCCAGGCTTTTTCTTTCCGCAGACCTGACACTTCTTTCCCTGTCCTCCCACCTTTTTTTCCCTTCCTTACCATTTCTACACGACTTTTTTCTTTTCTTATAGGTATCTGTCAAGAACTTCTTCCCGGTTACCCCGCCAGTTTTTTTGTATGTTTTTTTTTCAGGTGAGAAAGGTCCTCGTCGTACTTTTCTGCTGGCCTTTTGCGTTTGTCTGATAGTAACTTGTTTCTCTTTCGTTTTGTATCCCTCCTACAAGTTTTTTTCCCGTTTTTCTATGAATTTGAGTTTTGTGATCTCTTGTTGTGCAGGTGAGGAGCCAGTATTCAATTCCCCTGGATGATAGTGAGGTTTAGGTTTGTCCTTTTACCCCATTCTATTTGTGCAAGCGTCTTTCTTTTCCTTGTGTACCCCCGGCTTCTTTTTTGAGTCAGTGTTAGTATTCCATTTCGATGTTATCGGACTTGCTCCTCTTCCGCATACCACGACCCGGTTTTTTTTTCCATCCCACCAGACAGTACCTGGTCTCTCGAGCCCCTTTGTATCTCGACCACTGTTCCCTGTACCTGAGCACATATTCCCCTTGAACTTCTGACTCCCTCGTCAGACCCTCCTCCAAGGCATGACTTTTCCGTTCCCCCTGTTTTCAAGGGTTCCCAACTGGTTTCTGTCTAGGGCATTGCCTTCCCTTGCCTCCTTTTTTGCCCACCCGCTCCCCCTGGAAAACCCCCAATGTAGAGACCACCGCACCACTTCACACTCCCCTCCTGTGACCCCCCTCTCTTTTTTGTCCTTTGACTAGACGCTCCAGACTCTTTGATTCTCTCCCACATTCCACTTGACCACTCTTCCCTTTTTAAAAGCTTTCTGTTTTGCACGCTATCGGCTCTACCCAACAACATGCCCCCCCCACAGAGAACCCCCCCCCTCGTCCCCCCTCCGGTCTAACATTGCCTTTGTCTTACGCAACTAATATCACCCCCCCGGTACACCCACTTAAACTCCTCCCCGATGTTGTCCTGGCCGCATGTCTTGAAGGCTTGTCCCGACCTTCTTCATCAATCGCTCCGACTCTTCTGAACTTGTTTTCTGTTTGCCTGCCCCCCCCCTTCTGCACTTTCCCCTCAGATGGTTTTTAGAGCGCTTGTGTGAGATGTGTCAACTTTTGCCTTGCGCAAGCATTTTTAGGTCCCCCTTTTCCCCCTTGTACCCCAAGTAGCCACTTCATGGCCTTTTTTCGGTTTCCATCCTCTATTTCTTGATGGGCTCGCTGGGGGAGATGTTTTCCGTTTCCTAAGCTCACTTTTTCCCTCGGTCCCTCCCATTGACCTGCTCGAGTGTTTGTTTTTTTCGCATCTTGACCCGGTCCCCTCATTGGGACAGCCACGCGGCGCCCTTCCCAGTTCTTTTCTATTTTCTTTCTATTTTTCGTCTTCGGCATGGAATTTTCCCTCCACCCGAAACCCGGCCATGCACCGCCCCTCTTAACATTCCTACCTAATCGTTTGGGACCTTCTTTTTGATTTTCCCCCCCTAATAATTCTTTTCGACCCGCAAGTACCTTGAATTCTACATTTTTACCACAAACGAGTCCCCACCCCCTCCCGACCCCCCTTGTAAGGATTCCGCCTCCCGCGGTTTTTCTTTCAATTGAACACCCCCCAAACGTTGGTCCCTCACTTTTTTCAAGGCATCTCCCGGTTTCTCCCCTGCGCATGACATCATCACTTTTAAGACCTCTTTTATGACGAGCCCTGAGCCCTTTTTTGTAGCCTTTGGTACCCTGTTATCTTTTCCTGGGCGAAGCTATCTGACACCCCCCCTTTTTTCCCCTCCCTTTTACCACACGGTTCCCCCCTACACCCCATTAGAGTTACGACCGATTCTCGGCGCGTTAAGGCTTCGACCGCTTTTGACCACACCCCTGCAAACTTTTGTTGGGTGACTGTATTCCCCCTCCAATTACCCGGGTTTTTTTAAGCTCACGGACCAGATGTTTTTCTTTTTTTTTCCATTTATTCCATGGCCCCCCCCCCCAGTCCGTCTCCGAGTTGAACTCTTTTCGCCCCTCCGTTTTTTCCTTGATTGCACTCAACCCGTGACATGCTCGAAGCTGAATTTCCTTTTGCGGGTTTGTTTTCATCCACCCCTTTGACCTTCATCTCTGGGAGTTAGTTGTTTTTCCGCACGTTTGCCGACTTCAAGAATTTCCCCCTCCGTTTTGACCTTTTTGATCTTCCGTACTTTTTGAGGGGCCCTGGTGAGGAACCTGTTCCCCTTTTTTTTTTTTCTCCCCCCCCGCCAGTTACTCAAAGGCTTCGTTATGTATCATCTTCCATTTGAAAAGTGACCCGCCCACTAGTCTTTGCTATGTTGTTGTCCCAGTTTTTTTTCAACTGTTTTATGTTCACAGTACCCCTTTTTCTTTCCAGAACTGGACCACAGTTTCTCTTCCCCCCAATTTCTTTCTCCTTTTTCTCATCTTTTTTGTACCCCCCGTTTTATTTTGTTGTTTTTGGTACGTATATTTTATCTTCTCCCTTTTCGTTTCTTTGTGGTTTTCTTGTGCCAGTCATCCTTTTTTTTTCCCATCCCTATTGCGTCTCAATGATCTTTCCTTGGCCTCTTCTCTCTGACTTCCCTGCAGTTGCAGACCTTTCTTGCGAGGATTCTCCACGCCTTTTTTTTTGCCTTGCTTCTTACATTCTTTGTTTTGCTGGAACAATCTTGACGGCTTTTTTCCGATTTCCTGTTTTTCCTTTTCCGGATTTTTCTCCCTTTTCTTTTTTCCCCGATGCAGTTAGCGTTGTAGTCCTCCCTTCTTTGTATTCCCCCGCACCCTGTCTCTAGCCTCAGACCCTTTGTGTTTGTTGCCCATTCTTTTTCGAATTTTTCCCCGCCAACCTGTTTTACTTTCTCTTCAAGGAATTTCGTTTCTTTTCATTCTTCAACCCCTCTTAGTTGTGACTTCCCTTCTGTTTGCCTTGCCGTCTTTTTCGAACTCTCTGGTTCGCCTTTGTCCACCCCTGTTGGTGTGTTGGTGCCTAACGTGATCGCTTCCCCTCTTCCCTTTTTAATTTTCTGTTGTAACGTCGAGTTTGGTTCATTTCACTCCTTTTGAATGATTTTCTTTCTCCCTTGCCGTTCCTTGGTCCTTTTTCTTCACCCCGCTGGCTTCCCCCTCGTGAAGGCTTTGTCGCTTTTTTTTTTGTCCCCCAAATCGTTAATCGCCCGCATGCTGTACGTCCCCGTTGAATACCTTCGTCAAATCCTTCCTCCCTCTTGGACGGAGGAATCTGGTCTTTTTCCCCTGTTTTTCTCTTCACCTTTTCGTGTTGTGCTCCTTTCAATAGAGAGTTTCCCTTTTGATTTGGTTTCTTTCCTCTTGTATTTCACTTCTCCCCTCCTTAAAAATGTCCATCCCGTGTCTCTTTTTGTTAAATCCCCTCCCTCCCTCTTGACCCGGTTCCTAGGCTGAAAAGATCTTTTTCTGTGCCCCGGACTTTTCAGTACCTCTGCTTTTTTGACCTTCACCTTCACAGACCTCCCTGTTTCATTTGTTCCGCCCCCCTTTTTAATGATTTCTGCCCCTTCCCCCCAAGTAGACTTTCAACTCTCTGTCGGGATCGGTGGTCCCTCCCCCCTTCTTCAGTTCCGCCATGTGCGCCAGGCTGTTCTTTTTTTTGTTAGGTTTATTTTTTCCCCCTTCTTCATCTCGCACCCCCCCCCTCCGTGTCTTGCTATGACGTAGGTTGTGTTATATGTTTTTGTTATTGTTTTTTTTTTCGGCGAGTTTCAGGTCCATTTGTCCTTCCGCGTCATTGGCCTCCTTCTGGTAGATCATCACAACTTTTCCATTCCAGTTTCTCCTTTCCTAATCATTTTGTCAGGCTGTCTTTGGGCGGATCAACCTTTTTTCCTGATCTCGCGGGTGGGAGCTTCCACTGACTTCCCCTCTCAAAGATCAGGTTTGTTTCTTTTGTTTTCGGAGTCCCCCTGTGACTCACGCACTTGATTTTTGTATTTTGCCCCCCTGGTCGACTTTCCTTTTTTTTTGCTGTCTCCCAGGGTCACCGTTTGCACCCCTTGTGCCCCTCGCCCCTCACCTTCCGATCATTCGGTATTTTCCATTTTTCTTTTTACGAGTTCGGAACCCCGTCCCGCTGATGCAGCCCTCACTGACCATTTTTTTTCCCCTCATAGACAAACTCCTGCCCCACTCAAACTGAACCCTTTAACCCCCCCCCTTCTTGTTTTTTTTTTTTTTTTATTTTGTTCGCATACCTCCCTCCCTTCCTGAACGATGCACTTGTGCGCCCCCCCTCAGCTTATTTCCTTCTCTTCCAACGCCTATTTACTAAACCCTGCCCTCGGAGTCTTTTTGTCCTGTCACAGCCCAATTTTTTTCACCATTCCTCCCTTTTTTCGTTCCCCTCAGTCCCTCTTTCCCCATTTATGTTGTAGCCCTATTGTTTCGCCATATATGTACCGCTTCCTTTTCCCTGCAGCTTCACCTTTGATCGTTTTTTTCGCTCCCCCACTCCAGTCTTGTGGTGTTTCGTGCATAGTTTTCTTAGACGTTTCCGGATCATTCACCTTCCCCCCTCCCCAATCCCCCAACTGTTCCCCCTTTCCCTTTTTTCTTTTTTATTTTCTTCTTTTTGCGTTCTCGGGCCCGTCCCCTCCCCTGGAACCAGCCGCCCCCCTGCCTGTCTCTCTTGCGACCCACCCACCACCCCTCTTTTTTTCCCCATACCGCGGGATTTCTCGCCCAGTTTCCCACACTGCCCCAGCTCGCTTTCCCACCCGAGCTTTTTTCGTTTCCCCCCCTGCGTCCCCGCTTGACCACCCCGCTTTTCTTCTCCCTTGAGGCCCCTTTTGCCCTCTTCCCCTTTTTATTTTTTTTTTCTGACACCACCCAAGAGTCATTACTTTATTCCCTTTTTTGGATAGATGAGTTTTTTCGTTTAAGACCTGCTGTTCATTACTGTTTCTTTAACTTTTCCCCCGGAGAAAAACGAAAGATTGAGCATGGCTTTTCTTTTCTCTATCCCATGTCCTGTTTTTTGTTCCCCTGAGATTCTTGTAGACTTTTCCTTCTTCTTGGCAAGTCCGCTACTGTATCCTATCAGAACGTACTCCGTTGTTTTGTAGACGGATTCTCCCAACCTGTCGTCCAACCGTTCCCCCCGGCGTTGTCCCTTTTCAGAGCTATAGTTTCTTCTTCACCTTTCGTTCCGCATTGATGCCCCCCTCCTTCCGTCAGTACCTAACTGTAACACCGCCCGCTGCGCTGTGAGTATCCGTGGAGTCTAACGGTGTGTCCTTATCTTTCTTTGTTTTTTTTTTTTTTTTTTTTCTTTTTGATTTTTTTGTTTTTTCTTTTTTCGAGTCCGTTTGGTGTTTTTTTTTTTGTTTTATCTTTTTCTGTGGTGTTTTTTCTTTTTTGTTTGTTTTTATTTTTTTTGTGTTGATTTTTGTTTTTTCTTGTTTTTTTTTTTTTTTTTGTTTTTGTTTTTTGCGGAAGAATTCGTGCACTATTCTTTGCGTGCATTGGTCCTGGTCCTTGGAACCCCCTTCCTCTTTCCCTTAGGATGCTTCGCTTGTTTTTTTTTTTTTTTCCCCTCTGGTTATCCTTTTCCACCTCCCTACACCTGCGTTCCATTTGTTGTGTCTCGCGGAAGCATTTTGTTCCCCCCCCCCCTGACTAGACAGTGATGTTCCAGTTCCCAGTCCCTCGACCCCCAGATTTTTTTTCACTGTGTGAACACGGCCCTAAGGAGATGGCCCCACGAGTCGTCCCCCCCCCCACAAATGTCCTGACTCCTTTTGCCCCCTGAGACCCCTTTTTTTTTTCCCTGGAACAACTCTCGCCATTGTCTTATTTATCATGTTCACTAACGCTTTTCAGTCTTTATTGATCTTTCCTCCGTTTTGTTTTTTTCCATGTGATGATGATTCTCTTTTCCCCTGTGAGGCAGTTTTCATGGCTTTTCCCCCCCTTTTAGCAGCTTGTCTTTTTTTTATCGTTCCTGCGGCGTTTATTCGTTCCATTTTTCCCTTTGATCCCCTTTGTTCAGACGGAGTTTTTCTCATGCAGTTTATTCCTCTACTCTTTCAGTTGGACGGTCACAAGCCAGGTAGTTTCTTTTTTCGTTTTCCTCTTGCTTTCTGAGCGTCTTCCTACTCCGTCCAGCCGATTTTCTTTGCTCTTGACTGAGTGCTATCCTGTCTTCCCCCCTTATCCAGAGGGTGTACATCTGCCACCTCTCCGGAAGTCACAAGTTTGTGTGAGTCGAAAGTTCCTGTCCGTGTCGTCCTGGTGCGTTTTTTGTTTGAAAGCTCTTTTTTTCTCACTTCTTTTCGGCTGGCGTATTTCAGATCCTTCTCCTCGACTGGACCCCCCCCGTGCCCAGTTTCCTTTTTCTTGTCTCCTACGTTCGTTTGTGAGCAGTGACTCCAGTCTTTTCAGGTTTCCTCCACCCCCTGGAGGTGACTATGCTTGCTCTCTCCCTCCCCTCGCTTTTCAACCAAATCCCATTTGACTTTTCAGTAAATCCTCAGGTCCGGATGTGATTCTTTTCTTTGAAGCTACTCTTCGCTCCTCGGGTTCCACGACCAAACTCCTGGGTCTCAACCT
>Ga0179593_1319842_pt1 | contig 13380 bp, 15 predicted proteins | sample CZODoug2_1_08_16_FD_185931 | JGI IMG/M metagenome (GOLD analysis project Ga0179593, IMG submission 185931) | Vadose zone soil fungal communities from Angelo Coast Range Reserve, California, USA - CZODoug2_1_08_16fungal (PacBio error correction) | ecosystem: Environmental > Terrestrial > Soil >... | reverse complement strand
CCCTTGCTCCACGCGATCCCCACGTCGCGTTTTCCTCCCTTTTGCGGGTACCCTCCGTTTTTCGTTGCAGCTGGTTAAACTGGGCCCCCTGACCGAAATTTGGGGTCGCCGGAATGAACCGTTGGCCTCACCACCTCCCCCCCCGTTTTTCCGGGGCGGTGAGTCTGGATGTTCCCTAACTACTCTGTCTTTCTCGGGGCCCCTTTTTTTTCCCTTTCCCCCCCATTTTCCTGGCGTCCCCTGACGCTCTTTTCTTTGGATTTTCGGTCCCCTTCCCCTTCCAATTTTTCCGGGGTTGGGTTTTGTTGCCAGATGGGTCCCCGGGTGTGTTTTGCGTCGTGCCCCCTTTTTCCCTCCCCGATCCGTTTTTGTGTTGAATCCCTCCGCCTTTACAATTAATCCCCCTCACCTTTACTCCCCCACAGGGTCCGGGACCCGTTGTCCTTCCCCTCGTCTCCAGTTTACCCCCCCCTTCACTACTGATATTCGTTGACCCCAGCCACTTCCAGTCTCCCTCAGTTCCCCCTTGGCCCCCCACCCCCCAACCCTGAGCCGGCGTGACAGTGCTCTCTTCATTACGTTTTTGTTGGTGCGGTCCGGTGCATGGCCGTCGTGACCAACAAGTTGATTTTTGTTTCCCCTGCACCGACGTTCCCCATTTCGTCCCCCCCGATTTTCCACTAGGTTTTTTCCATTCGAAGCATGTTGCTCGTTGATGCGTGTTGACTTCTCAATTTTTTTTGTGGACCCTATTCGTTTCTTTTTGCTTGAAGTCTTCTTTTTCTTCCCTCTTTTCCCTTCTTTAGGACTTAGACCTCCTCCCTTTGAGACCGTCATATGCGGAGCGAAAAAAAAACAACCCCCACAATACATTGCTTTCTTCTTTGCACGTCTCTGCCTCATAGCCGTGGTCATGGATGGGGTTTTACACTACAGTCATGACCTTTTTACCCCGTTTAGCCTCCTTTTCCGTTCCTGTTTTTTTCTTCCCCTTTCGACCTCCCAGCCCCCGCACGGTCACCCGGTCTGACTCAATTTTTTGGGAGATTGTGGTCACGCTTGTTTTTTTTTTTGACCTGCCTTCTGCCGTCCCCTCGGTCAATTCCCCTTCTTTTGAGTTCATTACGTCCGCTGTCGTGTTCCCTTCTGGTTCACCTTGATTCTGCTTGTTGTCGGAAGAATATTTCTGATTCTTGATGTTCGCAGGGTGATAGACGGAAAGACTTCGTGTATGCCATTCGCTTTCAACGCCCTTCCCTAAAACCCCCCCCCCCCTTTCCTTTCCCGCGCTGAAGAATGGCTTTTCCCTCCTGCAGGAGTAGATGTCCTATGTTTTTGTAACGTGCTCGCCGGGCTCCCCTTGATGTTTTGTTCGCCTTTTTTTTGGTCTGTGACTTTCCCGCCTTTCCCGGTTTTTTTTTTTGGAACGTGGGCATTCAGGCGCCACTGCCAAATTTTTTTTTCAGTAAGATTATCCCTGCTTTTTTTTGTCAGTTCCTATTTTTCGTATGGCATTTGTTTTTTGAGACAGCGGCGCGGTCAGTCCCCTCTCCCTCCCCTGGTGTTCTGCGTCCCAGTTTTGTAACCCCCCCTGCCTTCAAGGTTTTTTTTTTTTCCTTTTCCCTTCCCGGACCTTTCCCCCCGATCTTTATTTGCAAACCCGAGATGTGATTTTTTATCCGGATTCCCAAGACCCCGATAAGGTGGTCGCTTTTCCCTTTAGCAGTGAGTTCGAACAGGGTTGTCTGCCTTGGCCGGCCGTTCCCATAAGAGTAGGACCTCTTTTTTTGGTTGGTGCGACCGCTCGGTGCTCCCTTTCTTTGTCGGGCTTTCCGGCCCCTCCACACACGGAAACCTCCGGCGTTCGCTCCCTGTGGCCTTTTTGGTCGGTCTCCTCCCTCGAAGTGATATTATTCCCGTTTCAAGGACCGAGCTCACGTCCGACCTTGTTAGTACGTACCTTGTGACTGCGACTATGTCACTAGAGCAGATCTTCGGTCCCCTTTCTTTTGGTTGGATGTCTTGTCACCAAACCCTGGGGTCTCTTTGGGGGTGCATCGTTTCCGTCCCGCCTTTGCTTGGTTTCTTCACCTTGCAAGTTTTTCCTTTTCCGAGTCTAACACTTTTCTCACTTCCCGTGATCCTTCGTGAACCTTTAGGTCCGCCTTTTTTTTGTGGCAAAGCCTCTGTCCCTCTTCCGGGTCGGTTTTTTCAGTCGAATCAGCCTTGCTTATAATTGGCCGACTGATCCCAAGACGACACTTCTACTCCTCTTTTTTTTTTAAACATTTTTCCCTGTTATGCCTTTTCCCCCCCGCTTTGGTGGTGTATCCGTCAGGCCTCCATTCGTTTTTAATTTTCTTCTCCGCGTTTTTTGTTTGGTTTGGGAAGCGCTTTCGCTTTTTCCCGCCCAGGACCCCCCCCGTTCGCCCGCTTTTACCATCCGGATTTCAACACCGACTGTTGTTTCCCTTCTAAAAACGTTTCTTTGCTTTCTCTCAGGCCCCCATGTCAGCTGTCCCTCTCCTAAGCACTGGCAGGTGTTTTGCAACTCCCTACTTGGACTTTTTCCCCCTTCTACTTATTCGGCGATCGGCCCCCCCTTCGGTACCATTCACGATGTCCTGAACGGCCTCCCCTGCTTCCCCCCCCGGAACGGCCCCCCTCGATTCCACCTTTTTACGGGGCCTTCTTCGACTAGAGTAGATGTCTCTTATCCCCCTCTTTTTAGCCCCCCTCCGCATGTGACCCCCCACACGATCTTTTACCGCGGGAGATAAATTTCATGTCTCTCGAGATGCCCCCACTCTCCTCTTGCAGATTTTGGCCCCTTCAACCGGACGTCATTTGGAAGAGACCGAGGTGTTTCGTCTCCTTGTCCCCCCCCCTTACTTCCCGAAAGTTCTCTTATACGTTTCTCCCCCGACTGGATTTTGTGCATGGTCGGGAACCACCCTCCCTGCTCGGAAAAGCAATTCCGCCCCCCCTTTTGGTCCCGGTCCCCCCCAGTATTCCACCACAATCCTTTCCTTTTTCCGGTCTTCCCCCCCCCAGTTCTTTTTTTTTTCCCCTCCGTTCCTCTCTTTTTTGCGTTTTTTTCCCCTCCCTTTATTTTTCCCCCCGCTAATTAATGAGTCAGCCCCCCTGCCCCCCTTCCCCCCCACTCTGTCTCGTTTTTGGCAGAGCCCTTGCCCTTGGCCTTCCCCCTTTTTTTTCTCCTGCTGTTGTTTTTTTTTGGCGCCTTCTCACCCCTCTCGTGACCCGTCCAGTTTTCCTTCCACGGACTCTGTTCGTTAGGTTCCCCTGATCCTTTTTTTCGATTAACAAAGCGACCACGTTGCGTTCTTTTCGCTTTTCCATCCATTTGCGCTTCTCCTATTGCACCGTAATGGTACCTGCCCGGCTTTGTCCCGTCTTCCCCGTCATGATTCCCCCACACCTCTATACACCTCTCTCACCAGACTTGAGCGGGTTCCCCCAGCCCCGGACCCCCCCTCCCCTTTCCCTCAACGATAAGAAATACCCCTTGTGGTGGGTTTTTTTTTTTTTGGTTTTTTTTTCTCCCCCTGTTCCCCTTTTCTGGCCTTTTTTTCCCCCCTTTGGCCCCTGGTTCGAGTCTTTTTTCACTTTTTTTAGTATATTTTTTCTCTTTTTCCTTCCTCTCCGTTGTTTTTTTTTTTTTTGAGTTCCGATTCCACGTCCCAAGTGGTCCCCCCCTCCTCTTGTGCACTCGATGTTACCTGGAAAGGGTTCTCCGGGCGCTCTCCACCAGCTCTTCGACTTTTTTTCTTTTTTGTTCTCGTGGTCGTAGTTCCAAGTTCTTTTTTTCCCCCAGCGCTCTTTGCTGGGTTTGGTATACGTTGTGTCATCTCGTCGTGTGGTCTAGCAGTACCTTTCTGCAGGGACATCCTTTTGGATTCCTTTCGTTAGTGGAAAAGCTCTCCCCCCCAGTGCATGGATGACTCGTCCGGAAACGTCTTGTGGGCGATTGTTGCTAGTACACTTCTCCCTATTTCGTAGTCATCTGCGTGGTCTCCCCCCGGGTTTAGTAGCTTTTTTCTGCCCCTCGCCCACCGAAGGATAAATTTTTCCCGGCTTCGGGAACCTTTTTATTCGTTACTCCCTCCGTGCCTTTGTCGTGGTTCTGTGGTTTTTTTGCCCTCTGATTTCCGTTTCGGTAACGGCGAGTTTACAAAGTAGTTTTTCCGCTTCATCTCCTCCCTTTTTCTTCTCAAATTGGGGTCTTTTCCTTTTTAGAGTTTTTGGAATTGTCCCTTGGGCTTCTTCCAGTCAAGGGAGTTTGCCGAGAAGGTTTTTTTTTTTCCGAATCGCCCCCCCTGCCTTTTTCTTCCACTTTGAAAGATCCCGTTTTTTCGTGCAAAATTCAGTTGTCCTTTTTACCCTTCCCCTCTTGCCGTTAGGGACTGGACTTTCCACCCCCCAGACCTCTCTTCTCCTTTTCCCTTAGTTGCCTTCACCAGCGCTCATTCTTGAGATCCAATCCCCCTCTTTACTTTTTCTGAATTGGGTCATTCTTTTCGTCTCTTTGCTTCCAACAGTTGATAAGTATCCCACCTCCGTCAGCTTTGAACGTCCGACAGTTATCTATATGTTTCCTTTGTGAAGCCCGACTTCTTTCTGCTGCCCCCTCGTGATTAGGGAACTACTTGTCCTTTCCTCTGGAAGTCCTCTTTTCCTTTATTCTGTTCTTTTTTTGAAGCTTCGGCGCTTGTACCAGCTTTGGGGGGGGCTTCTCTTCCCCCCCTTTTTCGGACCCCCTCTCGGTCACGTCTTTTCGAGGGTGAACCTTTCAGGTGCGCGTTGGTGTGTTCTTTCCCGGCGGCTCCTGTAACACCGGTCCTTCTTGGGGGCTTTACCCCCCCAACAGGCAGGGTCCCTTTCTTCGTCGTCCTTTAGGAGTTCCAGTTTCACCCCTTTTGTTCGACGGACCTGTTTTTCTTGGGCTTCTGGTTTCTGCTTTCCGTCTCTCTGTTTGATCCGATAACAAAGCCCTCACGGTCCCTCACCCCACCCCTGGGCGCAGGTGCTGTCATCCCTCCTTCCTTCCACGTTGTTAGGCCTCCTCTCTGGTCCCCTTGTGCAAAAATTTGGATCTCTTCACCCTTGCGCAGTTGCCACAGCTTCAATTCTTTTTCCGATACTTTTTTCTTCCCCTGCGGTACATCGCCGTACCCCCCGGGTTTCTTGACTTCACAAATGTCCTTTCCGTTTTGAATTTCTATATTCGTCCAACGTTCCCTCACTCTCTAGAACGCCCGTTGAGTGAAGTTTTTTTTACCGCTCCCCGGTTATAGTTGTTTTGTTTTAGACCTCCATCGTTCCAACCACTCCCCATGCTAGTAGAACCCCACAAGTCCCCCATACCCTCTGGTATGGCCCGGAGACCTGCATTTTTCCTTTTCCTTTTCGTTTAAAGTCCATCGGTTTCTCCCTTCGGCCCTGTCTTCCCTATGGTTTCTCCTTTTTCTACCAGCTCTTTTTTGATCGAAGTGCCGGCCTCGGACTTTCGCCCGTTTTTTCCCACCTTCCCCGTCCCCTGGAGGTTGTTTTTTGTGCCAAATTCTTTGCCTTTCTTTGCTCCAAGGACTACCTGACTGTCACCCCGGGGGTGTTTTTCTACTTCTACTGGTCAGTTAATTTAATTCCTGATTCCGACCTCTCCTTACGTTTTTTTTTAGGGGAAACTTCTCTCCTCTCGGGGCCTCCCTTCTCGTGACTCAGTACCCCTAGAGCATCGACTGCCTCCCCCTGAATCTCTTCCCCCGGTCTGGAGCACGGGACCTGGGCTTCCTTTTTCGTTGTCTTTTCCTGCACTTCAGGTCTTTTTTCCTCACCACTCGCCACTATCTTTTTACCTCTCCCAGCACCTTGGCCCGTAGACGTCACCCTCCGCGGTATGCCCCATCTCGGCCCTTCCGCTGCGGTTTTTGAGGTCCCCCCCCCCCCCCCTTTTTGTCCCCCTGGCACACCATCTCCTCTTTTCCTTCTTGCGTTCTCGAGCGTGACCGCCCAACTGGTTACGTTCACCTCTCGGGACGTTGATCCCATTCCTTTCCCCCTGTTTCCCTTTCTTTTGAGGATAAGCTTTTGGCAATACGATTTGCACCCTTTTTTTTTCTTTTCGCGGATTCCGATCCTCCCTGGGTCCTTTCCTTCCGCCTCCTTGCACTCTCTTTGGTGTTATCCTCTCCCCTTCGACACGTACGCTGGTTAACCAATACTCCCCCATTGCTCAATCCCTAGAACTTTGTTTCTGGGCACAACCCCCCGAGTTTTATTACGATTGCCTGTTCGGCCTCCGTTCCTGCCCTTGGGTCTCGGCATTCGTCCACCCGTATTGACGTTTTTTTTGCCGGGGCCTCTTTCTTTTTTGCTCCTGCCCTTGAAGGTTTTCCCCCAACGCCAGTTAATTTCGTAAACCGTTTTGGTCGTTCCTGATTCTACTAAGTTTTCCCCTTGTCTTATTGCTAGTTTTTTTCTACCGCACGGTCCTTTTTTCTTTCCCTTTGTGCTGTCCGGACCGCACCCCTTCTTGCCCGTTTGTTTTTAAAGAGGACCGATCCTGGCTCACGTGTGACCGAGCTGGTCGGGTCCCTCCCGTACTGCACGTCACTCTTTTTTTTCGTTTTTTTTTTTCCCGACGACAGACCTGGCTTTGGGAAGTTCCGCGTCTTGCTCTGCCCACCTTTGGTCCCTTCCCCATGAAGCGGCTCGCCAAGATTTTTCCCCCCCCCTTGACCCTTCAGCCCAACCGGCTTTGGCGTGATGCCGGCGCCTTATTCTCTTATTTCCCTTTCCTTCTTTGTTTTTTTTATTTTCCCGCGTTTCTTGGTCTCTTTCATCCCCCCCAACCTTCCGTTTTTTGTCCGGGCGGTGTTGAAACTCCTTTTTTGCTCGGTTTTTTTTTCAAACGATTTCCCGTTCACGGTGGTTTTTTTTTTTTCTTGGGCGCCCCTTTTGACGGCCTCCCCTTCCCCGGGCGTCGGTGGGCGGGGTTGGTTTGTGGGAATTGACTTAAACCGCGAAGATCTTTGTCGGCGTTCTTCCATTCCTTTTGCTGGGACCCCGTTACTCCCTGGTCTTCTGTGCGTCCTTAGGACTCTTTCACGACTAACGAGGGCCCTTTTGTCCGGACCTCGGTGTTCCTTCATCCCGCGTGGTTTTCGTTCTCCCGAGTTTCTAGCCTGACACTTGTTCAAATGCGTTCGTTTTAGTCCTCTCACCCTGACCAACCTTTCGTTTGAGTTTGAAACGTTTTCCATTAAATTTTTTTGTCTCCCCCCTAGCCCCCCCTGGCTCCTTCTGTTTCATACCGTTTGTCGGCTGCCTTCTTTTCCGACCCAAAGTGTTTTTTTTGAAACTTTTGAGTCCAAATTTCTTCCCCTTCGTTTTCCTTGCATGGGCAAACGTGCTTTCTTTTTTGAGCCCTGTTAGTACCCGGTCTTTTAAAGAGTAAAGTGTCCCACTCGGAATCTATCCCCCCCTCTTCCTTTTCCGTCGAGCCTAGGTTGGCTCGTTACATAACCGCTTTTTAAGACAATGTTGTTCTATTGACCACCCCCACCTTTTTATGCCGCCTGGGAGGTCCTGTCGATTTTCCTTCCCCCCCCCCGAGGTCTTTTTAAGCATTTTCGGCGTTTTCCTTTTGAGGTTTTTGTCCTCCTTTTCCCCTTACCCGCGGCACCCTTTTCCGTTCTTCCTCCTTGTCTTTTGTTCTGTTTGGTTTCAGCGGGGTGACTAGCAAGTAACGTTCTTTTTTCAGGGTAAAGTTTCCCGTATACTTTAATGGTTCATTGTTGTGGGTTGGGTGAAAGTCTTCGCCTGGATTTTTTGCTTCTGCTTGAACATCGGTAGATTTTCTAGTGGAGACGATGACTTTTTCTTACTTGCCCAAGAACCCCACTAGAACCCCCCCGCTTCCGTGCTCGCCTTCGGACGGCTCCTGGAGTCCCTTCATTCCATCAGTTTCCTGCCGTTTGTGTATCCGAAGGTGTCCCGTCACCTGGCGGCTGGTGGCTTTTTTCTTTTCATCAGGGGCTTTCATCGATGTTCCGAAGGCACAGGTTTTCCCCTGTCACCTCATGTTCCGTATCCCCTAAGATGTTCCAGTAAGTGTTTCGTTGCAGGGAGTGCCTGGGGGCTCCGCGGTGGCCGCACCAAGTGTGCTCCTACGGCTTTCTTTTTTTTGATTTTGAAAAAACGGTCTTTCCCAGTATATTACTTCCGTTCCCCTTCGATCCGGGCATGCCCTCGGTTCTTAGCCGGTTTACACCTGGACAGATCCCTTGCCTTTTCCTGTCTGTGCGATGGCTTCGACCCCCTTTTGGGACTTGTTTAGGCCCCGTGTTCCCATCCGCGAGGCGGATTATGTTTGGGCGACTGTCTCCCTTTCTGTGTTGGCGTCACTTTTTTTTTTCCTTTTGCTGCCAAAGTTGCAGGCACCCCCATAATTCCCTCGTCTTGGGCTCCGTCCCTGCGGTGGTGTTCTTCATTCTTATTTTTCGGGACGTTCCCTAGTCTCTAACGCCTTTAGGAAGACCTCCTCTGTAGTCACCTACCTTTACGTTTTTGTCTTTTTGTCCTGTGCGTATTTCTTCTGCACAGGCTTTGAAACAGATCTTTCGTTCCCTTGTTCTCCTCCGCTTCCTAACGCTTTTTCTGGGTCCCGCTATTTTCATCGTCTTTATAATACCCCGTTTTTCGCCGATTTTCCGCCCCCCCCTCTGCGGTGTTTTGTTCCGATCGCCGATATGCTGTCGCGGCTTTTTTTTTCCCATGCCTTCCTGGCGGAGGTTGCTGACCCTGCCCCTCCCTTTTTTTTTTTCCCTGACTTTCCCCTCGTAGAAAACAACGGTCTGCCCGCGCCGACTCCCCTGCCTGGCCGGTTTTGGTGTCCTTCTCTCCTTGTCCTTCGCATCGTGCCGTCCTTCCCCGTTTCCCCCACCCGGCTCCCCACGAGTACAGTTTTTTTCTGGTTGCCCCTTTCTTGGTTTCCTCCCTGAAAACTTCTGGCTCATAGGGGCCACCCTGTAGCTTTGACTACGCCCCCTTCAACCTCTTTGCCACAAAGCACCTCCCCCCGACCCCTGAACCCGTTTTGAATTCATGGGCTGATTTTCGATCTGACCCCCCCAGTCTTCCCCGATTTAATTTTCTGTCCGTTCCCTTCGTTTCCAACCGGCCAACCGCGCTCGGCCCTCGCTCCCCCCCTTTCCTTCCTGCTTTTTCGTTCGTCACTCTCCCTTCCTCGGATCACGATGAGTCCCCTACCTATGACCCAAACACGGTTTTCCCTTCCCCGTGCGTTCTATCCAGTTTTTTTTTCCCTGCTTTTTCCTACGCCACCCTATCGATTCCAGGTGAAGGAGCCCGGTTCTCTCGGTGCCCGTCGCACCCCGTTTTCCCTGGGGAGCTTCAGAGACCCGGAAACATCCCATTTCCGTTTCAAGCCATCCTTTTTAAACGTTTTTTCTTAAGACTTTTTTTTTTTTTTCCAGTTGACAACCCCCCCACCTTGGAACCCCAGCCCGTGTCTTCATTTTTTTCCGTTCCCCCCAACGGACTCCAAAACCGCCGCTCTTCCCGTCTCCACCCCCCTTTAGTTCTCCCGACGTTTCGTCCGCTTAAGCCCTGCCTCTTTTGTGGCCGTTTTTCCTGCTACTCCGCGCCCCACCCACGGCACCCCCCCCTTTATCTATTCTGTTTGGCGCCGTTAGGCTTCAACCGCGGCTGTCCCCTTTTTCTCCTGTCTTTGGTTGCGCCGAGAACACCTTTTCCTGGGCCGAAAAACCGATGTTCGTCCCCCCCCACGCCCCTTTTCAGTCGCTCCCTCGCTGGTTTCGATTCCAAGCTTTTTTTTCCCCCTTTTGCCTCTTCTTCACTCTCCTGTTCGCGCCCCCCCGCCCGCATTTGGAAGCCACGGTTGCTTTTGGGTTCTCCACCCTTTCTGCTCTCCCACCCAGACACCTTTTGCACCTCGACCCGACCAGGCACTGCCAGTCTTGGGTTCCCCCTCCTTAGGTCCTGGGCCCCCCCCTGAAAAAGATACCACCGATTACGACCTCGTCAGATAGCGCGCCGGCACCCCCCCAGGGTTGGGTTGTCCCCCCTTGGCCGGGCTTTTCGGGTTTTTCTTTACGTGGACCTATCTCTTTTTTCCCCCCCCCCCACACCTTTTCCTCCTCCGTTTTGTGTGAGATTATTTTTCCCACGAACAAGTTTGACCAGGAAGTTGGTCCCCCGCATTGCCTGTTTCCCCCCCTGGAAAAGGGTCAGGGGTTCTTTGTACGCTCTGGCCCTACCCGGTACGTCTTTAGTTTCGTAGTTCCTCGGGCTTGTCCCAGCTTTTTGCTGTGTCGTGGTTCTCTCGAATCTTTTTTCTTGTGTTCGGTCTATAGGTCTCCCCAACGCCGTCGTTCAGGCGGTCCCTCGGGGTGCGCTCCGTTGACTCTCCGCGGCGTCCCCTGCCACACGTTGGCCCGGCTTTTTCCGGGCCCCCCCCCTCTTTTAGAATCGACGACATCGTTGTTTGGTTTCACCTCGGTTTCTGGTGTCTTTTCGGCCGCTTCCACACACACCCTCAGGGGATCCCCCACACGGCGGCGTGCTGGTGAATCTGACCCCGGATCAGCGTTTTTCGTTTTGTGCGTTGCTCCCCCCCTTGTCTTGTTAGCGGACAACTGGCGGCCCCCAGTCGTTTCCCGATTAATCAGCGACCTGCGGTTTTTTATCACCTTGAGGGTATTCCGCCGCTTGTTTTCTGTCCCGGGTGGATCGCCCCTTTTTGCGCAAACTTTGTGAGTTGTCTTCTTCCCCCATTTTCTTTTGGGATAAGCCCCCGGCCGTTTCTCCCCCCCCCCCCTATCAACGTTCGGCGTTACAGGTTTCCTCGTGCTGACCGCGGTTTCTACTGCCCTTAGTAATCTAGTAGCCGCCGCCCATCGGCCTGCCCCTCGCCGGTTGGTTCCCAGTCCTTCCCCACTCCGCGTTTGCTTTTTGTGCCGATGTTTTTTCCGTCCCTTTTCAGTAGAGATGTTTTGCTTTCCTCCGCAGCCTGTTAGGTCAGCCCTGCAGTCCTTAGGATTATCGATTTTTTCCCCTGCCGTTTGAAAGCAGATGAGCGCTGTGACCATCCGTTTATCGTGGAGTGTCCGACGTTTGCCAGTGCCTTCCCCTAGGTTTTCCTTCTTCTCTTTGATTGCGTTCGGCCCCCGAAGTAACTCCCCTGACATTGTGCTCGAGATCCCCAGCCTTACGTTTTGCGACACGATTGGGGTGCCCGCTGACCCACGCGTTTTTCGGGCTGGGTGGTTGTAGCCCGCGGCCGATTCCTGTCCCACCGGTGCGTTACACCCCCCCACCTGGGACGTCGTAGTCGTTGCGGTTTAGATGCCTGACACCCCTGATTTTTCTACTTCTCGTCCCCCTCTGGCGGCTTGGTTCGCCCGGCCTGATTTAGTAGCTTTCCTTATTCGCGACACAAACCCGTTTTCTTCGACTTCCCACCCCTTTTTGCTGAAGCGTTTTTTTGTGTCGTCTGGCTCTTCTAGTGGTTCGGACTCCCTTACCCGTTCAATCCAACCCCCTTTTCGCGGTCCCTCCCCGATTTTCCCTCTTTCAGCGCTTTCCGTCCCATTCTTCTTGCCGAGTTTATGGGTGCTGCGAGGACATCCTGACCTTCACCCCAGGTAGTGACTACCTTGCTCTTCTGGTCTACCCCTGTATGATCTCGTTTGATATAGACTTTCGGACCGCCCCTTTTTGCCCGCGTGATTGCGTTTGACGCCGAGGTCGTTTTTTGCCGCCTTCCAAGGCCTTTCCCCCCCCCGGGCGTTTACAAATTGAACTGCTCCGTTTTCCCCCACCTTTTCCTGTCGGAAGATGTTTTCCCCCCGGCGACCCATGTCCTTTCCCCCGCAAACTGTTCCCCGAAGAAATCGGAACCCCTTTCGGCCAGGTATTTTTTTCTTTCTATCCGGGATACCACTCGGGGGCATGCACGGATAGACTCTTTTTTTGGCCGGACTTCGTCCTTTCGCCCCTCCTTGTCCCTTTTGTTCAAAAGCCCTGCTTACACCGGCGTTTCGGATGCCTTGACCCCCCCCCCCCCCCGCTCCCATTTCTTGATCCCCCCTTCCGAAACTTGACGACACCCGAGATTAATTCACCCTGAGTTCACTTGTCTCCCCAGGGACGTCCCTCACAGGCTGATGCTCCAGGTTGCTACCCGAGCGCCCTCCTTTTCGGGCGGTGTGGTAGCTTTCTTGAATCGGGTGCGATTTAGGTCCGATTATTTTTGTCCTCTTTGTCATTTCCTTACCGGGTGTTTTTTTCCTCTGAGTGATGCTTTTTTCCTCCGCGTCTTTTTTTTTTCTCAACTTTTCGGCCCCCATTCTCCTTCTTCCCAAGGCCCCCTCCTCTTTTCGTGGATGATTTTTTTTTCCACCCCCCCCCGCCGTTCTGATGAACTTTTCCTCGGAGGCTGACCGTCTCTTTCTTTGAAGTTGATTCCACCCCTGACCTGTCTCCCACCACATCTGTCGGACCTCCTTGTTATTGAAGGCGCCAGTTTTGAACTTAAGTTCGTCTGTCTCCGCCCCCAAATATACCCCGGGGGTACGCACCTTTCCATTTCGGCCTCGTCTTGACCCCCCCCTGGACGGTGCCCTAAGCCCAGGGCTTTTTCGCTTTTTTCCTCTACTCTAGATAGCCTGGGATCGTCTCGACGGTTACATGCAGTATTTCGGAGATCCCAGCGCCCCTGGCGTCAAACCGTACTCGGTTTTTTTCCCACGCACTTCTTTCCTCAGTGCTCCACCCCGAGCCCCACGTTGTTTGGTCCTTTTTCCCTTCGGGGAAGATTGTTTTTTTAGGTCTCCTTTTTCACGGACTTTGTCGCGGCATGCTTCTCGGCCACCACGTATGCCGACGTTCTCCCTTCTTAGTTAGTTTTCGTTCCTCCCTGTCATGTTCTGTTCCACGCTCCGTCGTACCGTGTTGGTCTTTTGCTAGTACTAGCCCTTACCCTGTTCTATATGGTCGCGGTCAGCACACGTCGGGCCTTATTCTTTCCGCGTTCCGCACCAGGTGTGTGGTCCCGCCTTCTTGAAGAGGACTTTTTTACAGCTGGAAGCAACCGGAGTAGGGGTCCAGCACTTTTCCGGTTAATACCCTGCCGGCTTTTTTTTTTTTATCGTCTTCTTTTTCAACATTTAAAGTTTCCCCACTTTTCAAAAACTCGGTCCCTGTTTTCCTTCTGCTAGACCCCACCGTATTCTAGGCCACCAGCTTGCTTCTCAATTTATAACTCTCCAGGACGCAAAGTTGATTGGTTTACTTCGTGCTTCCGTTTGACGGCTA
>Ga0179593_1268037_pt1 | contig 13380 bp, 11 predicted proteins | sample CZODoug2_1_08_16_FD_185931 | JGI IMG/M metagenome (GOLD analysis project Ga0179593, IMG submission 185931) | Vadose zone soil fungal communities from Angelo Coast Range Reserve, California, USA - CZODoug2_1_08_16fungal (PacBio error correction) | ecosystem: Environmental > Terrestrial > Soil >... | reverse complement strand
CCCCTTCGCCCTTCGGGAGAGTCTACTCCAAACAACACCCCATTTCTCCCCAAGTCTTCCTCACACCCAAACCCCAATTTTATCCGCCTAATCCAGCACACCATGCCAGGACGGACCCCCTTGCGTTCCAAAGGCCCCCTTGTTATTGCCGCAGAACGTTCTCCCATCTTGATCATGCCCTTCCATTCCCCCCTCTCTCCTTTACCTCCCGGCGCCCTGGGGACCTTTTCCTTTCCTGAAGACCAGCGGAAAAAGGATCTTTCAGTCCCCCTATTACGTCCCGCGGGCGCCAGAAAGATTCCGCCGCCCATCCCAGTTGGTCCTAATGCACCCTGAGGAACCCTTAAACTGCGTCAGCATCTTTGCCTTAGAACATTAACAACTTTTGGTAATGAGCCTTTTCTCCCTCCCGTATGCAATCCAACAATGGCCTTGCCCCATCGCCTAGCTGATGTAAATTGGATTGCTCCTACTAGCGATCTTCCTTGTCCAAATCTGCTTTAGCGGCTCTGTCGGCCAAGCACAACCTTTTTTCCCTTATGCTCCTCTCTGTTCTCTTTTTTTTACCTCCGAAAAAATCTCCCAGCCGGAGTCTGGCTGCATGATCATAAGGGATAGCTTGTTTATTTGGCCGATGCAAATGGAGCCAAGTTAATCCTGCGAACTTTCCAGCCCGTAATTTTCCTCGTGCTAATTTAAATGAATCCCCCTTTTCGCTCGCGGATGTGCCTCCCCCGGCCTTTGTGGTTACGCCACCCGGACCCCACGCTTTTAAATCGTTCCCTCCTTGTGCCAACTAGTGCCACCATCCCGCCTCCTCCCTTTTCCGCATCGTTCTTAGAATATATACATGGTTCTTTCCAAACGGATAGTTCTGGCCGCCAATCCCCCCCATATGCGTTCCCCTTTTCCTCAATCGACCCCTCCTCTTCGTGGAGATCCCTCCCTTCAAGGTTTTTTTCTCTTTTAAAATCAGCTTCTCTCCGGACGGAACGGTCGTAGTTGCTCCCACGTTGCTTTACTCGGCCTTATTACCACCGTTCTGCTGCGTAGTGAAACATGTCCTTTCTTTCCCATGAGGTATGTCTATGAGCACCTATTCGTGACGACCCCCCTCTTTTTGTATAAAAGAGGAGTTTTTTTTTTTTTTTTGTTCTCCCAGGATCGTCCGACACACCGGGCGTATTTCTTGCGAATCCTGAAGTCTTCGACCTTGTTCACCCACTTGGGTAGTCGGTCCCTCGCTTGAATGAACAAACCCCGTATGCTTTTTCTTTTAATTTCATGGCGTAAGATTTCCCCCACAACGGCCCCGTTGCAACTTGATGATGTGACGTGTGGTGTATCTCACCCTATTCCACTTCCACCCCCCCCCCTCTTGAAATGGCATTACGATCCCCTTTCATCGGTACTCCCCCGCGCCCCCCTCCTTCATTTCCGGACTTCCCTCCAATTCACCATTTAATCATAAGGTAATACGGTTCCCCTCTCGTTTTGTTCACTGTTCAGTACCCGCAGGAGTTTCGCTCAGGTTTTCTCTGGCACAACCAGATTTCTACTTCTTCTTAGTTTAAGCCACATCCCCCCCCCTCTCTTAGGGATGTTCAGGGTTGGCTCCTGAGCGTCCTGCACTTCTAAATATGAATCAGTTCCGCACCCTCTCTACAATTAATACCTTTACAGCGTTTTGAACACTTCTCTTCCCATACTCCTTTTCTTCTTTGTGATACAGAGTAATCTACTGAGTCACATTTATGGGGTCCCGATCCCTGCTATAGACCGTTTCCCGGGCCTTTTTCAAACACTAATTTTTCCGATCTATTCCTCGTATTGTTCCTCCCCCCCCCTTTTCTTAATACTAATAAGTTGTGTCTATAGTCGCTCAATCTGGGTGATCCTTTTAAGGGCGTGTTGCAACATCTTCGTTGAAGACGTGTCTTTTTACCCACCCTATCTGTTATCACACCATGCCTGAATTTTTTCCCGCGATATTCTTATCCCGGTGACGTCTTAGGACGAGCCATTGTTTTCGCGTCGTTATGTTCGGAGTGGACATCTAGGTGCTACTTAAATTTCATCTTCACTGACTCCACTCGAGGCCCCCTTCTTAGAACCTTAATTATTACGCCCGGTTTCGGCCTATTAGAGGATTTCTAATCCGGTCGCCCTTTTTCTTTTTTTGGGTTTTTTTCCCCCCCCCTCCCTCCCCTGCGGCTAAAAAATGAGTTTCCCAGTGAAGCTAGAGGTCGGGAACTTCCCCCGGGCTACCGGTTTGATTACATTTTTCTTTTGAGGTTCACTCAATGCCACCTTCGTCTTCTATCTTTCTCGGGGTCCTGCCCCGATTTATGAATTCCCTTCGTAAAGCCCCCCCAGTTTTCTTTTTTTTTCCGTGTTTCAAATGCTTTCGATGGCTAGTTTTTAACCCATCTTTCGAAATATTCCCCTTTTCCAGTTTAATTGGGAGCTTCCCTGCCTGGCTTCCTTCTGAATGTTTGTCCTTCCAATCATTGACAGACCTACGCCAGTTGGGCACTTGCTCCCCTCACCATTGGGAGGAAGCTCATTCGCCAGCCATAAGGAACGGTGTTGTCCCCTCCCTTGTACATTTAGATGATCCTCCCCCCTCTTTCCCCCTCCCCTCTGAAGAATAGACATACCTCCCTGTTCCACATCCTACTCAGCAGAACAGGTGGTCCTTTCCTACGTCGAGTCTCGTTAAGTGGCCCTTTTTTTTTTTTAACTACGAAATCTCGATCACCTGATGTTACTTTAAGGTGAAGTAATACCTCCCCCACCCCCCAGTGATTGCAAGTAAGGAAGGTTTCCAGCGGTCACGCTAATTTTGAGGGCGTTAATGACGCCATCTGTTATTTGACGGTTTCTTTTTTCCGGCCCGTTTGTGTCCTACCCCTGGCTGGCTGGTCCTCTGTGCAATCGGCTTGTCTTTCTTTTCTCGGATCCCCCAACCGATTCACCCCCTTTCCCTTCTTAAGAGATGTTTAGCGTGCCCCTCTCCCACCTTTTTTTGACTGAACAAAGATAGCGAAAGTTGATTTTTTCCCCCTTTGCTCGCGTGGCCAATTAGCTGGGCTTCCAAGGATGTGGCTTTTTCCCGCCGATTCCCCCCATTGCATCGGCCACAAAGGACCCAAAGATTCTCTGCCATCCCCCTCCCCCTTTTCTGATCGTGTGGTTTCTGCCAAAAATCGCAGCAGAATTTCACTCAGCTGTATGCACGAATGATCTTTTGTCTTTTTTTTTCCCTGGTCATCATTTTCCCGGAAGCTTCTTTTTCCCCTCATTCGGCAACAGACCCCAACTCCTCCCCTTTTTAGCGCGTAGGGGCGAATTCTGAATGGTTCGCTGGTTTTTCTTTTTTCAGGATCTGAGGTTTCTTACCCCGGTTCAATACTGGGCGGGAATTACCCCATTATTTCTTCGCCTTTTTAATGAGGTTCTTGAGGACCTTTTTTTTATCTTCGATGGAGTTTCCCCCCTCGTCTTACTCCTCTTTGCCGTCTATTGGCCGGTCCAATAACTTTTCGATTCCCACTTTGCCCCAAGCTTTTGACGGTGCTTATCTCTCTTTCTCTTCTCTGTTCTGGAACATCTGGGGATCCTTCGGGGGGGATTAACGAAGACCCTTCCCTTGTTTTTCCTCCAAGTCACTGTCATGGAGTGCTGGAATTTGGTCCCACACTGTAAGTTTATAAATTTTCCCCTATGCGTGTGCGTCCATGGAATTTTTTTTCTTTTCTCTCCCTCTAAACACCCCGGAGACGGATTTTCTCCCCTCCCTTTGTTGTTGTGAGAGATACGGCGAGTTACAGTGTATTGGTCTCCTACAATGACGCCAAGAAGGGACACCCCCCAATTATAATTTCGTCGAGCCCAATTTTTGACCTGCCCGGACGACAATTTTCGTTCCCCCCCTTCAAGTAGGTTCGTATCCCCGCCAGCCCCGTTCCCCCCCCAGATTCTCTCTTGTAACCCACATAGATCAGGTTGAGATCCGCCTTCAATTAATCCCTGGCCCTTTTTCATGAAAGACCTTCCCGTACGTATCTTTCCTCCCCCAATGTTCAAGGAACCCGGCGTCCCAGTTGGCGTCCCGACCGTCTGGACTCTCCACCTCGGTCTTCACCTTCCATTTCCCCCCTAAGTTTTCCGTATTGTGACTCTCCTACAATGAAGTCCCTGAGCTCTGTTAGTCACCCCCGCATCCCGTTGCACCTCACAGTTTTTTTCGCCCGACTCCTGGTCCTAGTCTTTTCTTTCCCCCATGATTTCCATCCTTCTTTCGGAAACCAAAGTAATGTATACTTTTTCTCTTTTGGCCAATCCAATATATTTCCATACTTACGAGTTAGATCTTCTGCGCTTGGCATCACCGTCACCCTCTCAGCACTGAATTTCTGGATGGCAGACTCCTTCTCGTGTATTTAGATTCCCACTTGCCAGCCATTTTCATCGTAAGAAACTCATCCCTCCACCGTCTACTTCGCCTGTAGGTAATTATTTTGCACTCAAAAACCTCAATTTAGTTTGTTTGGCATTACCCACCCAAGCGGTTCTCGTCATACCGATCGCTGTGTTCCTCTTCCCATCATAGAATACCGCACAGTCTTTCTTTTAGCATGCTAATGACTTCTATGGGCTGTGAACCCATTAAGAAGCAAGAGAAACGAGTCGCCAATCAAACCATATTAAGCCTTCGACCCTTCTTTTTGCATATGGACACTTATTCAACCCTTGGGTTCTTTTTTACTTTCACACTCCGGAGCTCCCTTAAGTGTTCTTTGAGACAACCCTGTTTTCTTTAGTGTCCTTTCCCCTTTCCTCTTAGTGACCGTCCCTGTTCTGCTGCTAGCACACCCCCCTTCCCCTTCTTGTCCCATGATTTGATTTCTATAGATTGCTTCGAGATTTCGTTTCTTTCCAGATTCCATTCTCTTTCCGTATGGATGAGAATCCTCTGAGGCGAGCACTGCCCATCTGGTTTCTTCGGTCATTCCTTGTGGAATTACCCCCAACCAGTCAGCTTCATCAGCAGGGAACTCTCCCGTCCCCCAAATGTGGAAGATTTTTGATACTGCCTTTTGTCTAAACTGCCCCCCCCCCACCGTCCACAAACAGTAACTTGCTGCGATTGCCCACTTTATAGGGCTCCCCCCGCCGCCCCTTCCCCCCCCGCCCACGGGTGGCTTTTTTGACGCAATTGTGAATCATACCTTCCCCCGGTTTCAGTTCCGCCCCTCCGCTTCATGTTCGTCAAAGGTTTTATCCGCTTATTCGACAACAAATCCCTTTCCTCCCTATCCTCCCCCCCCAAAGTAGTCCCTTCCGGAACTTATGGATAAGGGCGCATCGTGCTTTTTTCGCTTAAATTTCTTTTCTTCCTAACCAGTCATCAGGTCAGCAACTCGAGTCCACACTTCTTTCACTCGAAAATTTTTTTCCTCCCCCCCTCCTTCCTCTCATTTGATCAGACCCGTCCACTAGGAAGACCCCCTGGCCGTAAGGTTAGGTCTATTTAAATTAGCGTAGTTTCTCCCTTCCTGGTTACTTGATTTGTCCCCCCCACCTTTACTAGATGAACCTCCGCACAAATCCTCGCTTTTCCTCCCCCCTTTGGTGTTCCGCCATTTTTGCGGAACAGCTTTGTTTGGCTTTCCGGGACTTTTGTTGAAATAAATGCCAGTTTTACTCAATACGCTAGTAACGCATCCGACTGCCAGGTGTGGTGCGGAATCTCCTTTCCGGGTTGGAGTTCTTTTACCCCTTTTAGTATCTATATGTTTCGAGTTTTCCAGTTGTTTCGATTTCCCTCTGTTTTGAAGGTGGACACGAGTGTTTGCTGATGATGATATTTCCTTCGTCCCTGTCAATTCTCCCCCTCTCCCGCCCCGATGAGACCTTCCTCCTATAGAATCTTTTCTACTTAGAGGCTTTGGTATCATTCTCGTAGAAATTCTTTTCCCTCTTGGTCTTTCCCCCCCATGCTTTTTCCTGAAACAGTGTGAAACCTTCTCGCCACTTGAACGGTACCCCCGTATATTCCATTTTTTTGCTTTTCTGAACCATCCCTCCACCCGTTTTTCGAGATGTTTTTCGGGATGCCAGTGGACACTCTCATGACAGTTCTGATGTGTTTGGGCCCCTTTGCTAGCTTTACCCCATGCTTTGAGAAAAATTCTTCAAATTTGTCCTTTTACAACTTCCGTTTTTTATCTCTGTTCCAGCAGACTGGTTTCCCACACAGCAGTATGTGACACGACCAGACCCAGGGGACTTCCTTTTCTGTCCGTTGCCTCTCTTTCTTCCTTTCATTTATCCCTACTCCCGTTGTCCCGTCGATCTTTTTAAACTCCATTTCCCCCTTCCCTAGTAGTCCCCCCGATGCACAACCTCATTAATGGAAAGCAGGTCCTGTTTGCACTCCTCAGAAGCCCTTTGCGATGCACTACGTCGTTTTCGGCAAGGCCCTTGTTTGACCCCCCCTCCTTTTTTTACTGAGCAACTGCTGGCCCTCTAGGACAAGTTTCCATACCTCCAACATTGCCTGTCAGTCGGGATCAAGTCCTCCAGTCGTTCGTTGCTTAAGAGGACTCCTGTTTGATTGGCCGTCCCAATTTTGTCGGACTGTTTTTTTTCCGACAGAGTCTCCCCTCTCTCGCAAATGATTGAGGATGTGGATCTTTTCTTTTTTCCAATTCGATCAAGGCGATTTAGAGCGTTTACGGTGTGAAGATCCCCCCGATTTGTTTCCCCCCCGCTATCTCTTTCTTTTTACATTGAACAAATATTAATAGCTCTTGAAGGGGTTTGTGTTTTGGAGTGCTTCATTACCATTTGATCTTGCATCGGCCAAACCATCCACTAGTGCTCCGCCCCCATACCTCCTTGCCGATAGTTTTTAGGTGATGTCCCCCCTGTATGTATCCCAAAGCCGCGTATTCTTTTTCATTTGTGATTGGCCCCGACTCGCGCTCCAGTGATCTAAGCGCATCTTTATTCTGGAAACTCCCCCCCCCCCTCCCCAAACATTACTTCAGGTTTCTTTTTTCTTCGTTGAAGGCAGTTGTGTCTCTTGTTTTCTACAGTTCTCTGGGACACAGTTTTTTCCCCCCTGGCGGGTTGAATAACAATATCTAGCCCCCGTTTTAATTTTGCAGGAGTGACATGTGAGTCCGTTTTTTGATGGGGCTGGGAACCTAGTTCTTGTTCTCCCCCCTCCTCCTCACGAGTAGTTTACGGAAAGAACCTGACTCCTCGCGGTCTTCAGTCCACTTGGCCTTTTTCCCCCGCTTTCAGCGTTCGGGCGTATCCCTCATATTCCCCTATGGTTTATGTTTTCTTTGGCATCTGGCTTTCCCTTTTCTGGCAGTTGGTTCCGGAAGACCCCTTGTTTCGCCAATTTGTCCGTCCGCGGCATTTTTCTTTTGCTGGACATTGTTTTTTTCTCGAACTGACCTTTATACATTGTTTTTGGCCCGGTTGAGGGGGTCCCCTTTCAGTTTTGTCATCCACGTAACGGGCTCATTTCCCCTCTCCCTTTTCCTCCTCTTTTTTTGAGAGTCACTGTCGCCGTTCCCGTGTCTAGGTTCTCGACCCAACCACTTACTGCCGCCCACTTCCCCCATCGTGCAAAAACAATTATACACCTCCCTTTTTTCTTCTCTACCAGACGCACCCCCTTCCTTCCCCCCCATTGGTCGACAAGGAAAGTTAAGGTTATTCTCTTTCCCCGCCCCCAGATGATTGCCAGGCCAGGAACCCCGCCATCAGGCGATCTACGACACGAATTCCTTTCTTTTCTTTTTCCCATATCCTTTCCTTACTCCCCTCTGCCTAGGTCCCAATATCTTATTCCCCCTTCGTAAGCGAGGTCTCTCACGATTGGACGATCTCCCTGTCGTTTACTAACTGTCCCCTTCAACGTTTCAACCGTAAACGGTTCTCAATATTTGTTTTTTATTTGTAAAAAAGGTAAGTTCCCTGAGATCCTTCTCAAACGAAAGTCGTCTTCCCCCCGTCCTTGCCCCCGACTCCTCGTCTTGCCCCTTTATTTCTCCTAGAGATCGAGTAGGACAAAATTTTGGTCTCGTCGGTCGCCATCCCCCAAACCGTGATACCTGAGGAGTAGGAATTCTTCTGACTCTTTTTTGGATAAAGAACCCCCCCCCCCCCAACCACTATCCCTTTTTCCTTCAGTCTGGATGGAAGATAATCCGTTCCTCCTTTGCTTCGCCTTTAAAATGAAGACAATTTAGTGGCGTCCTCCAAACATCCTCCCCCGCAAATTTTGGCCCGCGGCTATGTTCATTTGTGAACTCCCCTTTTTTTCACTAGGAGGGGTGAAGGACACCAACTTGTCTCACTTCAGTAACACCCCCTGTATCTTACGGCCAGGTGTCTCGGATTTGGAAACTCGAGCCACCCTCCCTCCCAAGCTTCTCTTCGCCCTCATTTTATGAAACCCACTCCCCTCCGCAAGATCCGAGCGCCAATCACCCACCCATATTGCGTCCCTTTTCCGCCCTCGACCAGACCTCTTTTCCTTCTCCCGGACTTATGTAATGGTTGTCGGTATTCACTTTCCCCCTCCCCTCCGGGATTCCCGGTGCGCGTCGTTGGCGCAAAGGCCTTGCCGCTCCGCCGTCGTTCTTCCCACTTTCTTTGCGTAGCGGCCACACCCAATGTTCTTGTCCCCATCTTTCTTCATATGAGTGCCTGACGGGTCGTAGTTCCCCCCCCAGGGATTTTCCCTTCTAGACAGACCCCGTGAGTCTTTTTAAGCATTCCCCCGACCTGTGTGATTTGCATTTCTTCTTGCGTAGTCGGTCCCCTGTGTCTTCGTGTCTGCCACACAGTCAGCTTTGACCTCTTCCTTCTTACAAAAAGTTCCTACCAGGAACCTTTGTAAGAACATGTGCTCCGGGTGGTGTCTCCGCAATCTCACGATTTTCCCCCTCCCACCAAAAATTCTGAAATTGCTTGACGCTTTCCCCACTTTTCCCTCGTCCATCTCCATACGCCGTTTTTTCCTGTGCTGAAAAGAATACCCATGCAATCTTATGTAATACGTTTTCCGTTCCGCAACTACTCTTTGCACTGTTAAAAACGCAGGGGTATCCCTCCGGGCTTTTACCCACCCCCCCCCAGACCTTTGACCTCTTCTCCACACAAGAGAGTACTACATCCGCCATCTTCCTAGGTTGATTAAGGGCTGCCTCTTTTGCTCTCTCTTCAATTTTCCTTCCTCGAACATTCGCATAAGGGAGCACCTCGATGTACACCTTACCAATCCCTCACCATTTTTTCTTCCCTTCCTGACGTCTAATTTTTTATTAAGAACGTCCTTCTCAGACCCCAATGGAACTTAAGTCTGGGTTAGCTTCCATAGTTTAGTTCTACCGTCTTTCCCCGGTGAGTATTTGCCACCCTCCCTTTCCAATATTCTGTTTCCTGATTTTGTCGTCCCACCCTCCCTCCCTTCTTTTTCCTTCCATCAAGGGGTGTTGTTTTCGACTTTGTCGGACCGATATGGGTGACTCTCTCGGGTCTTAGTTTTGTCCAACTTTCCATTCGGTTCTCTTTGAGTGGACGACTTTTATAATAAGCTAGGCACCGCCCTGTCCCCCCCCCGAATGAAATTTGGTCGTCTATTGTTGTACACCCTTTCGACGTCCTTCGAAGGAATTTTTTTCGTGTCTTGTTCCGATTTCTGAAGGGCCTCCCCCTTTTTTTTAACCCTTGCTACTCCGCGGAGCCAGTACATTCCTCGATCCCGGAGCGCCCCTTAATACTATTTCCTACGGGTTTCAGGATAGTTCCCCCTCGCATTGGTATACTTCCCGCCGTCGTCAACTTTTTTGTTCTTTTAATGCCGAGAACACTTGATTTCCTTTCAACTTCTCCCCGGCCGTATTTTCTTCCCTTACCCCGGACTCTCTTGAAATGTTTTGTTTAAATAAGCCACCCGGTCGCGTCTAGATATGCGCTGGGTTGAGGAAATTTTCCTCTTTCCCTCCCTTTTTTTTTAAAAGTGGTTGCAACTTGCTTTCGTTCTTTTCGACAAGAAGGAGACAACAATATTGGCTGGAAGAGTTTCTGGTTGAGCCTGACTGAATGTTTCCAGCTCCTGGGTTGCCCCCCAGTCAGAATTTCCTCCCACGACCTATGGTCCTTTCTCCCCACTTTCCCAGTTCTGATGTTCCTCCCTTGAAGAAGAACCTTACTCCACGTTCTTCGATTGTTACCCCATCCTTTTGATCCCTACGACTCGTCTTCACTCCCCTTCAATCATAGAACATACTCCTTTTCCAGAAGGATGGTCCATCTCCGCCCTCCCCTCCCCCGTGAAGGAATAAGTTCGACATGTTTTGGCCCGTTGCGCCACCGACTTCTCGATCATTCCTAAGCTCCGGAGAGTGAAATTCTACCAAAATTTCTTTCACGTCCTTCCTTCTTTTTCCCCTTTCGACACGATTGCTGTTCGAGGTCCGGACGAACATTGTTGATGGAGGATTCTATTTCGTCGGACCGGGTTGTTTTTTCCTCCCCATGAGAGAGGATAGACCCCCGCGCTGCCAAAGCTTTCTTGAGATGTGCTCGGCTTTCCAATCTTACACCGGTCTTCTTTCTCCCTTTGACGGCGTTGCAAAGATCCCCACGCTTGGGTGCAGAAACCCCTCATTCCCTTTTCTTTTAAATACTCTTTTTACTCTGCGCGGGCCCCCCCCCCCCCCCCCCAACTTTCGAGGGGAGGGACAGGTTTTTTCTACGCCTCCTGTTGTTTGCATGTTTCCCCCCCCGAAAAGTTCATCACAGGATGTCATCATTACCCAGGAATGCCTTTTGATAGTCGGATGCACCCCCTTTTTCGAATTCTCCAACCTGCCCCTTTCTCCCCTTTTTTCTAGTTGGATTGGCCGCAACGTCATTTTGTCCGGAGGCCAGATCTCATTCTTGAAAAAGTCCAAATCACATGACTCACCTTCTTCGGGAGAGAGTCGGGGGAGCCTCCCTGTGATGATGGCGGTTCTGTCTTTTTTCTACGGATATTCCTTAAAAAAGTGGTTAACTAACTCATATTCGCCGTTCTTACCAGGTTTTTGAGGAGTAAATTGAGTCCTGACCTTTTCTTTCCCATAGGTATGAGGAGGCCTCTCTTACGCCTTTTCTAAAGATATGGAACTGACCCCTCCTACTTCCTCATTCTTGAACTGACCTCTTACCCAATCTTTCCGATTCCGGTTCTGCCTTATCTATGGTTACTGGTTTGCAGGTATCATCTTGTTTCATCAAGTTCTGGGGTTACGAAGACGAACTTGCCCTGTTTGCCACTTTTCGTTCGTTGCTTTTTTTCTTATGAACTGTCTTGCGTCCCTCCTCTTCCCCTTTTTTTGGAAAGCCTTTTTGAGTACATGTTCCTTTTGGTTTTTTTTTCAGCATCCCTCTGGGACCGGCTCCGGTATCTCTCCCTCCTTTGTGTTGTTGATTAGGACCGGTTCGCGTTCCCGTGGTTGTGGCTTCGAACGTAAAACAACATTCCATTTTCCTCCCACGCATCGGGCCAACAACCCCACTTTCTCAAAGCCCCCTTTTTTTTCCTCCCCCCTTCCCCTCACGAACATGCACGTACGGAACACCTTTTCTTGCAGGTTATTTTCCCCCCGCCAGAACGTGATCCCCCCCCAGATGATCGCCTGGCAAGTTTCCACTCTTCAGGCGAGATAAGACGGAATAGGAATTCTTTTCCCTATGGGAAAGTTTCCGACGAGGTCCCTATTCTTTCATGCCCCCCAAAGTCTGAAGCGAGGCGTTCCCCCCCCTCATGTTGACGCCGCCACCCCTGTAGGACCCCTTACTCCTGAAACGGCGTACTTACCCTTCTCCTCTCCCCTTTTGACCCTCCCATTATGACACCACCTTTTCCCTGTAGAACAACCTCCCCCCTTCAGAATTTCACTGGCCTTCTCCCCTACGAGTATTGTCCCTTTTGGACTTGCTTTTTTTTTCCCCTCCCCCTTGATCTTCATTAGGAAAACCTCTTCCTTTGATTGCCAAATCCCCCCCCCAAATATCTTTGCCTACGCTGCTTTGCCTTCTATGAACATTGTTGTCCTCCTCCACCCCCCTATCAAAGCAGTCTGCTGCATCTTATCGTTGATAGACTTTGTTCGATGCAAATGAAGCCCTTGGTCCCTCCCCCGTTTTACCGCTAATTTGGCTCCTTCGGAGTGTCCTTCTTTTTGCCATTAAATAAATTTAGATAGCGGTTCCCCCCCCCCCAACATTGGCTCCCTTCCTCCCATCGGTCACGGTTCCTGATCTTTTTAAACTCGCTCGCAAGACTCTGCCGCCTCGTTAGAATATCCCCCCCTGGGTCTGACCCGTTCGACTGCAAGAGAAACGAGTTCCCTCCCAATCAATATTTTGCCCTTCTCTTTACGCACCCCTAACCCCCCAGCAATCTCTGGCTCTGACCGGCGTAAGTCTGAAAGCAAGGTTTGCTTTCTCCCATAAGAAGGATCTTTTCCACCCTTGTTTTTCTCCCCCTTCTTGTTGCGAAAGGGAATTGAAGAGCCTCTCCTTTTTCAAGTAATGCGTCTTAGGCAAACCCATTCTGTATGAGGTCCTGTATTCATTGAATAGTGTAGTGACGACGAGGTCTTCTTCTTCAGCTTTAAAGATCTCTCCTTTCTTTTCTTGATTTTCGTAATCTGAGAGTAAAGCCCCAGTTTTTTACCCCTTGCTAGTCGAGCACCTGTATTTGTACTGACAACCCCCGTCCCTCTTTAAGAAGTTTTAAGCTCCAGGAAAACGGGCCTTTCCGGCCCCACGGTGAATATTTTTTTTCCCTCCGTCTTGTTTTATCTCCTACAACTGCCCAAAAAAACAGCACTTGCTGACCCTGATTGATCTTTTTGCCCGACCAAAGGCAATATCTCACCCTCCTGTGGGTTGTCCCCGCCAGCACCCCTTTTTTAATAACAAGTACTACTTAGTTTCCGAAATCTCGACCGTTAACTTCGTAAAAGAAGGTGTTTCTGCTGATTTTCGAGGAACAAACTGGATAAGGATTCCTCCCCGCGAGTCCGAAATCCGTCCCCCCTTCGTAATCCCTTTTCATCTCAACTTCTTCTCCGCGACCTCTATCAGTTTTTTTCTTTCACCATACTATGTCCACATTCATAACATCGTCCACTCTCCCCCTTGTAGGAATCTTCCTTCTTACTTTTTTTTGCCACGCAAGTCCTCTCTTCTCACCTGGCGTCAGTCTGGGTCGCTTTCCAGGTACTTTTTTCCCCGTCCTTTACGGGCCTTGACTTGCAAAACCCCTTTCTCCCTTCCCAGTCGCTGTCCGCAACA
>Ga0179593_1728155_pt1 | contig 13381 bp, 19 predicted proteins | sample CZODoug2_1_08_16_FD_185931 | JGI IMG/M metagenome (GOLD analysis project Ga0179593, IMG submission 185931) | Vadose zone soil fungal communities from Angelo Coast Range Reserve, California, USA - CZODoug2_1_08_16fungal (PacBio error correction) | ecosystem: Environmental > Terrestrial > Soil >... | reverse complement strand
GCGGGCTAGTTTTCTTCCACTTTTTTCTCATGAACCTTTCTCTCTTGGTGCATTTCCCCCCCTTTTTCCCCCTGATTTGACACAAAAACCCTCTTCCTAAGAAAAACGTTGTCGTTCTTCTTAGAGGTGACCTTTGTCGAGGCCACTGTTCAACCCCCGAATAGATTTCCCGTTGACCACCCCGAGTCAAAAAAAATCATCCCAAGGATTGTCCCCACCCTCGCCCCCGAGGTTAAAGCCCTGCTTTTGGCCTGATAGTTGAAAGCGTTCCGACCTGGCAACACCCGGGCCTCTTGTTAGATTTGCTTCCAGAACCACGGGTTTTTCCCAACTTAAAGCCGCGACTCTCCTTGATGTCCTCCGCATCCCCCTCGTGCGTCACCACCCTTTACCGTTCTCGGTTCTTTTTGCCCGGAGCCGTGTTTTCCCACCCCCCCCCCCTCGCCTTGCCTTTTCCCGACACCGATTCCTCCGGAAACCCTCGGCCCCCTCTTCTCTCGCCGATTCCTCCTGGGTGAACCTCCCCCAAACCTTCATGCAGACCTCCTTTTCCAAGTGTCTCTCTTTTGACGCCCTTTCCTCCTGGAATGCGGCACCCTTCCGACAAAAAGGTTTTTTCCGGCCTTCCCCTTTTTCCCCCACCTGTTTTCTTCCCCTCAGGGGTTGTTCTTCCAAAACCTATGGAAAGTAAGGCCCTTCCTCGGTCCCAGGTAGAAACATTCAATATACTAGCCCGACCCCTTTTCGATGTGGAACGTTTTCCCCTTTCACGGACAATTTGGTTGGTTTTTTCTCGTATCCCTTTTTTCCTTTTTTCCCCTCAACCGAGGATTAGCCCTCTACCTTTCCTTGTGCTCGTTCTTCGAAGTGATCGTTTTTGTGCTTTTTTTTCTGTCCAAATTAACCTTTCCTGGCCCCAATCCGGGGCGAAGCTGCCCCCTCATTCTTCTCTTGCTCCCCATCGGGGCGGATTATTAACCCCTTAGCCGAACTGAAGTCAGGGTTCTTTTCCCTTTGCTACTTCTCAAAAAAGCCCGGTATTGAACCGCCTCTCTTAAGAGGTGATCCCTTTTCTCACCAATTTCTTGCTTTATCGGGCTACCATTACGGAATCCCTTACAACTGGTTAAAAGATCACTGATTCCGAGAGCCTGCGATTCCCGCCTTCCCATGTTCCCATGCTTTCGGGCCTTTGGACGTCTTTTCCCGCGATTTTTCTATTGCGGGTGCAAGGTCCCTTTATCCTCCGCCGAATATGAACCTTCCCCTGGTCCTTTTCTCCTCAATTCGCTGTGCGGTTTCTTTTCCTAAAGGCCGAAAAAGTCGGCAACCCCCTTGTTCCCCTCTGACCTCCGCATCCTTCTTTGGCAGCTCTTCCCTGTGCTGTACAACATACATTGTTTTTTTCCGGGCGAGTTCCCCACTCCTCTTTCTCAGTGCATCTTCTCCCTCGTTTCAAGGGAAAGTTGTTCCTTTTTTTGACACATAAGTGATCGGCGTTCCCCCCAAACCTCCCCAGGGTAAAGCCCACCCAATTACCAGAAGAGCCTTCCCTTTATGCCTACTTTCTTTCTTCATTCTCTTTTGTATTGGGCATCACCCGTCGGGCCCCTCGTCCTTCCATAAATGTGTCCCCCCTGCTTTTTAGGCCACTCTCTTTTTTTTCCGCTTCCTTTCCTCATCGCTTTGCCCCTGCCACGGTCACCGACCTTTTTTCTTCCCCCCCCCCCCTGGTGGCAAGTATCGTTCTTCCCCGGCTTGCCTCATTGATATCGTCTCTTTTCAAAAAGGCTTGATGCTTGTGCCTTTTCCACACAACATCCCCCCTTCTTGACCTTCTTTCTTTTGTGGGATTCCTTTTTTAAACGAGCGGCTCGCCTGTGAGCTTCTGGCAACTTCCCGGGAGTGTGTTCTTTCTTGGAGGCGCTTTCTTTTCCCCTTCATGTCACCTTTTCCCCCTCTATCGGGCGGTTTCCTTTTGAAAAGAACGTTGTTGTTCCCGTTCGATGGGCCGGATTTCCCCCTGGTCCCCCTCTTACTTGTTGTCTTCCCCTGGAAACCAAGTAAAAGCTTTTTCTGTTCTTCGAAAAATCGCTTTCTCCCCTGTGGTCCCGGCTTCCGTGTCTACGGTTCCTCTGGGCCTCAATTTGTAGGTTTTTTAACGCCATCAGTTTTTCCTACCTTTCCCATCCTGAGGACATTGGGCTGCGTCTCTGAACTTCCTTTTGGGATGGGGTGTGCAGTTTTTCCCTTTGTAGGGATTTCTTGAGGGGCATCGGTACCGTATCTACCGGATTGGTTCTTCACCCTATTTGTTTTCGCCACCTCGGACTTTCTTCTTGACCTTCTCTTGAATAGCCGACCACAAGCCGGTCTCGTTCCTCCCTTTTTCCTAATTGACGCCCACCCCGCCTTCAAAAATCCCAAAAAGGCGCTCGGCGGTCTCCTCTTGCACGGGATTCCCAACTTTTTCGGGGGAGCGCAGTCCCCCCCCCCCCAAACCTGGCCCCTCTTTTTCTATTCTTTCTTGGAGGCATTTATCCTCTTTTCCTCATACTCCCTCTCATCTAACTTCCTCTCCTCCTACGAGTATTTCGGACGCTTTTCCCTCCCTTCTGGCCTTTTTGTCTCTGCCCTCACCTGGGGTCCCCTTCCTTTTTTTCTCCGCGGAGCTTCCTGACCGCCTCCCCGGGTTTGTGGCGTTTTCCCCTTTCCCGTAAATGAGCCCCTGGCGATTTTTTTCTTATTGGTTCTCCCAAAAGCGGAATTTCAAGCGTCCCTCGCCGACATTTTCTTTACCAAGACGGTAGTCTCCCTGGTCTAGCTTTTTCCTCTTCATCCCTCCCAGAAACAGCTTCCCATACCGGCGGTCCTCCCCCCCCTTGGGTGTGCTCCTTTCGGATGAAGGTTAAACTCTTTTGAGGGTTAAAACCCCCCTCTTTCTCCGGATTTTTCGGTTTTTGAAAAGGCGGTTCTCGCCTGTCCTTTTCTAGATCAAACAGGATTCTTTTTTTTCTCCCCAGTCGCTCCCCTTGTACTTGTCGTCGATGGGTTTTGCCCCCTTTCCATCGGGCCATCTCAGTTTTTTGCTTCTCCCCTTCCCACCTTTTCCCGGAACGATAAGAGGGGTCTCCCTTTTTCCCCGCTTACCCTTCGCCCTCTTCCTTCCACCTTTTCCCTGCACAAAACTTTCTCTCAACGCGGTGGCCTTTTTTGAACCTCCCCTCCTCAATTCTCGGGAAGACGCATTTCATCTTTTGTTTTGGTTCCGCTCGGAGACTTATCGATATCAATGTTTCGGTCGAGGGCAAGCCGCTTCTCCTTGCCACTGGTTGGTGGAAACACCTTCTTTTTCCCCCCTACTCCCAGTTTTCTTTTGGGGCTGAACGGGCCACCTTTTTGAGCGAAAGTTATCCCCCTTTTTGAAACATTGGGTTTCTTGCCTCTTCCCCGGCCGCCGATCCCCATGCCCCAAAAGAGACTCAAAACGCGGGGAACCTCGATAAAGGTAAGTCCTCTTCCCTTCTGGAGTGAAGTTGGAAAATTTCTCCCCCCTGCCTCACTTTCTTATACGGGTTTTTTTCCGCGTCACGTTTCAGTCCCCTTCTCTAGGCGATAAAAGTCTTTGATGTCTTCACCTTCGGTGAGGGGATTTTCTCTGTGATGGATTTTTATGTATTTTTGCCCTGTGAGCCCCCCACGTCGGCTTTTTAAGATGAGTCATGGGTTCTCTGCCTTAGGGGTTTTGCATGTACGAAATGCCTCCGGACAAAGTTTTTTCGTGGTTCCGCTGAGAGGAAGGATACGCTGTTCCCTTCCCCAAGTTCATCTCTTGCCTCCCCTTTTCCACGTTTTTCCCCCATGTTGTCCTCCTGCCCAGCTCGCCGCTATTATTTCTGATCCTTTTTCACAGTTTTTTGGCCCCCGATTGTTCCTTTCCCCCCCCGATCATTCAAGCCTAGGGGACCTATTACTGATGCGTAGTTGGTTTCCCTCCGCCGGATTTGCCGCCCCTAGCTAAAACCCGGGCGTCTCTCCCCCCTCTTTTTTTTTTTTCTGTATAATCTCTCCCCTTTTTTCCTAGCGCGAATCTGCTGGGCAGCGTCTGGAGAACTTCCCTGACGGTATTTATTGTCTCCCTTTTGGAACAGATCATCCAAACGTTCTCTTTACTCCGGGCATATAAATTTTAAAGTAGCCTCTCCGTGTTGAAGACCTCCTTGTTCGTCATATTCTCCCAAATTTTCCTTTCCCCCGTCCACATCTTCCCCCCTTCGGCTAACGTATAGTTGACTTTCCCTCTGCGTCCCTACTATCCTAATAGGGGTTTTACCACCCCTTCTTCCTCGCGAATTTCATTTGTGAGGTCCTTTTAAGTTGGAGGCTCAGTTGTTTTAGTTGACTCTCCATTCAGCTTTCTTCTTTTTTTGTCGTCATAGGCAATTGATGTCTTGCGGATCTTTTTCCCTCTCTTTAGTTTTCCACCCCTACCCCGCCTTCTCTGTTTTGGGGGCCTTTCCGAAGGTCTTCTGCACGGGCCTTTTGATTTTGGCCTTCCTCCGTCTAAACTGTTTCATTGTGAACGAAGCCTTTTTCGGCGCGGCGCACTTTTTACTTGTTCGATTTTGCTCCCTCCAAGTGTCCTTTTTCTTTTAATAAAATTAGCTTCTGTGTAAGTGGTCCTTCGAGGGTATTTTCCGAAAATTAGAGGAAGTTTCGTACTTATCCGTTTTCTTTTCTCAAATTTTCTTTTTTTCTTCCTTTATTCTAGTAGGTTGCCCCCCTTTATGGAAAGAGGGATGATTTGGGGAAAACTTGGGAACGCCTCCATCCGAGCGGAATTCCCCCCCGTACTTGACTTTATCTAGTTTGGGAAATTTTCGGGGAGCGTCTTGTGGCCCCTTTCATGTCTTTTTCTTTTCCCCCGAGGGCCTCTTCCATCTCCTCATTTTCCCCGTTTTTGTTTTTTCAGAGATGGTGGCGTGGCTCTGTTCCTTCCCTTTTTTCATCGCCCCTTTTTTTTTTAGGGGGTGCGTCCCTTTTCCGCTTACCCTGCTCAACACATTTCCCCTCCCACTCTCTTGTCCTGCAATACGGTTCTACGTCTTTTTTTTTCCCCGAGGCCGCATTCCCCCCTTCAGAATTTTCCCCTGGGTCAGTATCCTGAATTCCTTTTGACGGACGCTGATGCAATGCTCGTCTAAACCTTCGATTCCCCTCCTAAAACCCACCCCCCTTCACGCGATCCCTATCTCCTACCCGAAAAGAGTGGCTACATGCTCCTTCACACTTTTCCCAGTTCTTCTTTTTTTTTGTGCCCGACCCCACTTTTCGTTCCTTTTCAAAATACTTCGGAACTCCCCTTCCGTTTTCTTTTCAAACTTTTTTTCGTTGCGTTCCCCCCGTTCTCGCCTTTTCCGGACAACTCCCCCTCTCTTTTTTTTTTCCCACCGCCCCCCCCCCCGACGGCCCCCCTCTCGCCGCTGAGGGGTCCCCGCCTCGAAACGCTCCTCTCCCCTCCCTCCCCTACGAAGGCCTCCCAGCTGGACCGATTCCCAACCTTTTTCACCCCGATCCGCACCCCCCTTTTACCGTTTCCCCCTCTCCCCCCTTCTTTTCTGCGACATTCCTGGTGGTTTTTCCTCCCTTATGGCCCCCCCCCTCGAATAATGAGGCACCTTACGGGTGTTTTCCCCCGATCCTTCTTTGAGATGTTGGTTGTTGAAGAATGCGGTCCTTTTCTTTCGTACGTAATCATTTCTTCCCCCCCCGCGTCTTTCTTTAGGTCTTAGCGGTAATTTTCCTGTTTCGTGTCCTGTTTTGCTGCATTCTTTTTCCCATTCCCCCCCCCCCATGACCGTCTTTTCCCCCCAATGCGGTTCGGCGTTCCGACAGATGCCACCCTTTTCCTTCGCGTTGCACCCTGTTGTGTCTTTTCCCCGCTTATACAGCCCCTCTGGAGAGGGACCGGTGTTTTTTTTTTGTTTTTTTTTAGTTTTTTTTTTTTTTTTTTTGCTTTTTTGCTGTGGTTTTTTTTTTTTAGTGCAGGGACAAAAAGGCCGTTTTCTTGTCCGAGACGCTCTCCTCCGGTCTTCCCCTCATTCTCTTGCTCTGCTCGGTGCTTCTTAAAAACCTTTGTTGCCACTTCAGTCCGGGCCGGAGGGCCTGTCTTTTGGGGTTGGTTTTTCTCCGGAAGTCGCGGCCATGTTCCATCTTTGAATTTTTCTTTGGGCGCCTCCTTAATTGACTTGTTCAGTTTTTCTTTTCTGCGATCCCTTCCTTCCCCAACGTCCCACTGTTCTCCCGCGCATCGCTTCGTACCGTTCTTTTTTTTTTTTCTGCCCCCTGCCGAAAAGATTTACCATCATGGAACCCTATTCCGACTCTTTCAGCGGACTCATTGGCTTTCCCAATAAATTTAAAGTCCCCTATCCTTCGAGAGTTAATACCGCCCCCACCGACGTCAGGCCAGTTTTCTTTCTCTGCCTCTTTTGATCTCCCTTTTCGGGCCCATTCCGGGACTTTTTTACCCCCCCCTCCCTATTTTAACTTTTTTCGCAAGGTTCCTCCTTCCCCCCACTTCCTTCCCGAGCTGCTTTCCCTTTTTTGCTCCCTGTCTCCCCTCTCTTTATTTTTTTTCCAGGAGCTTTTCCTTCCCGGCTTGATGCATCCCAAGAAACCCATTCTTCCCCTCCCTTTTGAAGTTCTCCTTTCGCTTCCCTGCTTCCCTTCCATCGCTTGAACTTTCACCGGGAATTTGCCCTTCTTTTTTGTTCACAACTTTTTTCTTTTTTGTTTATCCGTGACTTCTTTGCCCCTAGACCTTGGAATTGATCCCTAGCAAAGGGCCTCTGCTTTTTCATGGGCCCCCCCACACAACAGATCCCTTTTTTTCTTTCCGAGGATTTTGTGTTTCACCCCGGTTTCGCACCTCTTGTTTAGTTCCTTTCCAAGGTGTGTGCCTTTTTGAGCATGTCTTTCCTTTCCCCTGCCGGAAGACGGTCCCTCCTCCCCCCCCCCTGGGAGGCGATTGGCCTTTTCCCCTGGCTTTGGGACCGTTTGGATCGATTCTTTTCCGAATTGGGGAAACCTCCGACGGTTTTTTCTATTACAAGGGTGGAACCCCTCCCTCTGTGTTCGAGTTTCTTTTTCAAAATCGTGTGCTTTGATACGGTTTTCCGTTTTTTCCCTTTCTGGAAGGCCGCTTTTTTCCCCGGACTTTCGGTTTTTTAAACGGCCCCAGTGGCTACCTCATTCTCCCCCCCCCATTTTTTTCTAGAAAGGAAATCCCTATGTGTTCTTTCACTTTGGGCGCTTTTTCGCGCCCTGGAGTCTTTCAGTTCCCTTCCTCTAACTCTGGTTTCTTCTATCTTTTTCTCTGCCGGCCGGTCGATGTTTCGTTGACCTTGCTTTTCTGATATTTTCCCCCCAATACCTGGCCGGTTCTTCCTTTTTAATTTGTGGACGGAATTGGATCCCCCACCCGCCGCCCCCTTTTTCAAAAAAGGGCGTCTTTTTTTTTTGTGAAGAGCTTTCCCCAAGTTTCTTGAACGCCCTCCCCACCCTGTTTTTCCTTGCCTACGCGAGGATCTTGTCTTCTTTTTTCTTTCTTCTCTTTTTCATCCCTTGGTTGTTTTCTCTGAGATAAAATGGACTCCCCTTTTCCTCCCTTGAGTTTCTTCTCCCCACGCTTCCCCCCCCTCCCTTGGGCCGGTTTTTTCTTCTTTTCCCCCACGACCTTGGCACGTTCCTTTTTGCGCTCCGCACCGAGCTTTCCGCCTTTTTTTTTCTAAGGTTGGGCGTCACCCCCTTTCCCCAGTTCTTAGTCCCCTCTCACGGGTTTTTTTCAGAAAAGGCTCGTTCATTCCGCTTCTCCTCAAATCGTCGTTCCTTTTTTTTTTGCCGGTTTAGTCATCTTCCCTTGTCGTCTCTTGCTCCTTCCAAGTAACAGCTTTACACCCCATCCCCTCTTCCCACCCCCTCCCCACCTGGATTTTCCGACGGTAAAGCCCACTTCGTTTAAAAAACACTCTGGAGGCCTCCTACCACCGGTCTAGAAGGTCGGCACGTATCGTAAACCCCCCCCTTCCTCTTTTTTCCCTACCCCTTTTTACAACCTTGTAATACCCCCCCCCGGTCGTCGATGGTTTTTTTTTTTTCCCCTCTCGGTGCCCCTTTCTTCAAGGGCAGCGATCCCCCTCCAGGGTTTCAGTTCCCCTGTCCGGCGTTTCTTTTTCCCTCCAGCAACCGTTCACAAAAACTTGCTCCTTACTGTCTCGTTTTCCCCCCTTGACCAAATCCTCGTTAAGCGGTTCTCTTTGTGTGGTTCCCGTTTTCCGAAAGAAGACTTTGTCCTCTATCACGTCCTCTTCGAGTCCCTTTCTCCTTGCAACCCGTTTTTTTCCCCCTTCAATTCGGTGACCGTGGCCTCGGGTTCAATTCTGAATTTTTTTTTTCTCTTTAGAGCCGGTCACTCTTTTTTCTTCCCAAATTTGAGGTTTTCCGGGCGGGACTTCGATCATGAAAATGGTATCCCTGCTTTTTTCACGCGGCCAGCGATTAAAATCCTTTTCTCGGTTCTGGATTGACTGCGTTCTTCCCCTAATTTTGACCCCGTCTTCTGGTTTTTGCGGCTTTTTCCCCCTTTCCGAACCCCCCTTAAGAGGCGATAACCGTCTTTGCTCTTCACTGGCGGTCCCCCTTGCTTCGGGTTCTTCTTTCGGATCGAATCGTCTTCTTTGCAATTTGTTTGTTTTCCCCCCTAGTCCGTTTTCGTCGAGGCGTTTTAGGCATCTGGAGGTCTTTTTCTGTCCTTTCGAAAAACCCCCGCCCCCTTGTGAAATCTGCCTCGAGAAACCCCTCGTGGGCCGTTGAATCTTTGTACGGCGCTGGAACCCCTTGGCCAGTTCCCCTCTCGTGCCTTTTTTCCTGCGACCCGCCTTTTCCTTCTTGAAACATGTGGTCCCTCCCTTCTAGGCCTCCCTTCTCTCGTTGGACTTTGGACGCCTGTTCCTTCTCAGAGCATCCTTTTTTACTGTAAAACTCTTCTTTTTAGAGTCGTCGGGTCACTTTTTCCCCCTGAATAAGCCTCCCCCCGATAAAACCAGGGACCGGTCCCCCCTTCTCTCTGTGGCTTTTTTTCCTCCTTCTCATACCCAGTTTTTTTTTTTGGCACGAGAATATCGATTCTGGGCATCTCCACCTCCCCCTCTCCCCCGCCCGCACACCCTCTACTACATCCCCCCACATCTCCCCTTCTCCCCCCCCTCCCCTGTCCCACCTACCTCCCCCCTCACCCCCTCCCCCTATCCTCCCCTGCTCATTCTATCTCTCCCACCATCGCTTACTTCTCCCCCTGCCGTGTACCCTCTATATCACATTCCCACCACAATCCCCCCCTCCTCCCCCACCCCTCCCCTCTTCCCCTCCTCAGCCCCCCTTTCCGCACCACACCCCATCCTACCCACTCCACCCCCTTCTCTAGACCCGCCTCTACCTACTTACCTCCTTCCCTCCTCACCCCCCCCCACCTCACTCTTCCCCCCCCCTTTACAACTTCCCTAACCCCCCCCCCCCCTTCCCTCCCCCCCCCTCCCCATCACTTTTCCCTATCCCAACCCACAACTCCCTCCCTCCACTCCTTCCCCCATCCCTCCCCTCCCCCCATTCCCTCCCCCTCGCCCCATCCCTGACCCATTGTTCACATCCCCTCCCCTCACTTCCCACTCCCCCCCCCTCCATTCCCTTATTCCCCCTCCACCCCTCTCCCCCTTCCCCCAACCCCCCCCACCTCTCATCCCCCCTCACCCCCCCCTCACTTCCCTATCCTTATTCCTATTCGCCCCCCTCCCTCCCTCCCTCCCCCAATCACAAGCCTCCGACCTTTTTCTGCCAACCCTCCTTATCTCCCCCACTCATCTCCCACTCCTCCACTCCACATCCTATTCTCCCCTCCCCTACTTATCCCTCTCTCCTCACCTTTCTCTGGCCGAATCCCCCCTACACCCACACCCATTCCCTCTATTCAATTCCCCCCTCGCTGTACCCCACTCCCGCTCCCCCCCCTATTCACTCACCTTCCTCCCACCCTCATTATCCCACCGTCGCCGGACCCTCCCCTTTTTTCCGGATTATTGCTTGTTTGACAGATGACAAAGAAACCACGATCTCTTCTTTCCCCTTCCATCGCCATTTTTCTCGATATTACTCCCGAAGAATCTCTTCCCCTGTATTACGACGCCCCCTCAACACGTCCACCAATCATTCGGGCTAACGTATTAGATTCGCTTGTCCGCCTCCCGATTTCTTCTTCCCTTTTTACGAAACACCCTTTTTTTTTTTATTTTCGTCCGCCCGAGTTTTTTTTTTCAATTTGAGCCCCACGTTGAGGAATCAGGTGACTTTTTTCCGACCTGTGCTTTCCCCCTCGGTATTTTGGGCGGGCCTTTATGGCGTTCGATTTGAGTCCCCCTCCGGTCCTTCGAGATTTTCTTTTTTTCGTCCCCCCCCTCTTTTTTTTTTGGTGAAGGGAACTCTGGTGGACCTTGGCCTCCTAACGGTCACTTGGTTGCCCCCCAAAGTTCGGTCTTTTTTTCTCATCAGGTTCGGATTCTTTTCTCCTATGCCGACCGCCCAATCGCCGGGTTTTCCCGTGGGGGGCCAGGTTTCCCTCTTTTTTTTTCTGATAGCCCCATTTTTCCAGAGGTAGTCTATCGAGGTTCTTGATCGACTTTGCCCGAAGCTCCCTCATCTTTGCTTTTTTCAACGCCTCGCCCCCCACACTCTGCGGCACGGCCGCCCCCCGGCAGATCCTCGAATTCGCTGAAATTCGGTTTAATAGGAAGGGGCTCCCCTCCTTGTGTCACCTTACTTCACCCTTCGCCAAGCCATTTTTCCTCCTCCCTTCCATCCCCCCGTTGTGTTTTTTTTTTGAGAGGATGATGGCGGTCCTTAAGGTTTGTTTTTGGTTTCGTTTTTTGCCCCTCGGGTTTTCCCCATCCGATCCTCCACAAATTCGCTCCAATCTTTATTTCTCCCCCTTTGAACTGCCACCCGCGGCGGTCTTCCGGGACCCGGTTTAAACCATTTTCGATTCCCTTTTTTTTTCATCGTCCCTCTTTTTTCAACGACCCGCCCCGAGCTCAATTTCTTTCTACCCTTTCGTAACCCCCCAGCGGAATTGGCTCCCGACCGCGGCGACCCCTGGCCCACGTCCCTCCGTTCAGATATTTTCTTTTGATTTGAACTTCGGCAAGGGAAGACGCATAGAACATGTTTCTGCCAGCCCCGGATTTATTCCTTTCCCTAAAGTTATACGATTGGTTTTCAACCCATCTGCCCCAACCACTCCTCCGCTCGAAATTATAGCTGATGCCCTAGGGGGTTCAAACGCATCCTTTTTGAAAGTCCTCCACGGGCCTTTTCGAAAAGATTTTTTCCCCCCCCTCCCACGATGTCGGCACCCCTATCCCGCACCTTCACGTGCCTCAAATGCGACACCCTTCCGCATACCTCTTTTCTGTTTCCGTTCCCCCCTATGAGTGCATCCTTCAATACTTTTATCGAATCACTCCGTGCCTCCATTTGGAGGATGTGGACGGGTTCTTTTTTCCTGGACTTTTTTTTGCGTCGTAATCCTTGAGCCTACCGCGTCTTCTGGAGGATTCTCCGGCTACCTCCCTTGGGCGAATTTTATTCGTTTCCCTTTTCTGGACCTCAGATCGTTTTGCTGCATCTTCCCCCCCTCCCAAAGCATACCTCAATTGCCTTCCCTGGCGACGATGGCCCTATTTTCCCCCCTTCCCTGTGTATTGGGTCCTGAGATACTTACAAAGCCCTCACTTGGATTGGGGTTTTTTTTATTTTTTCCTTTGAGGCCTTTATTTCCCCCTCCGGCTGCTTTACGACGCTCTCCGGTCTTTTTCTTCAGAGGTCCCTGATCGGTCTTAAAATTACGCGCTCGTTCCCCTTCCCCGCCGCCGAGCGGATGAGTTTGGCCTTCCCACATTTCCACCGTTAGGTGTTCTCCCTTTACGCTCCTTGACCACTTTGCCACCCTTCTAAGCAGGAACTTCCTGCTTTTTCGCTCCCCCGGACCCCTGGCCTTGCTTTCGCGCCCACAGTGCGGGTTTTCGCCCCATCCCCTAAGGGCTTGAACCCTTGGAAAACCCCTCATTCCTTTTTCAGACCTTCCCGTCCGATTGTTTTCTGGCCAGCTTTGCCGCTCCAAACATCCTTCCCATTTTTCACTCCTCGGAGAGCATTCTCCCCCTCCTGCCAGCCCCTCATCCCGGCTTATTCTTACCTACGGTGCTATATCCTTTCTTGACTTCCACGTGAAAGGTGAGCCCCCCTTCCGGAATCGGTTTCTTAGTAGCAGGTACCCCCGAATTCCAAATTCATCCATCCCTTTGATATCTTCCCTATCTTTTCCCCTTATCTCTTTACGGGTGGCCTTTATTTTATGATCGCCTTGCGGCAGCATTCCCCCAACAAATGTGTCCGTTCTTTCCCTTTGCCGGTGTCACCCTTTTTTTACCCCTTCCTTTTTTTTTCCTCTCGCTTGAAATTTTTGGCACTTGGGTCCTTCCCTTTCCCACAAAACCCTTTTCAGGTATTCCGTGAGTCCCCCCTCCCCTCGAACCGATTCACTTTTCCTAGCAAAAGGCCCTTTTCGCCGGAGGCTATGACCCATCTCACGGCTGCGTATTCCGTTCTGATTTGGCTCGGAGGTTCCCACCTTCTTCGGGTCGCCTCGAGAGGTCTCCCCTTTTTCCGTGATGGAGCAGGCTTCCTTTTTTCCCCTTTCCTAGGTCAATTCCCCTCTTATTCGGGCGGGTCCTTTTGAAGAAGAAGAGCTTTTTCGTGTCTACCTTACTGGCCGCTTTTCTCCCCCATCGGACGACTTTTTGGTTTGGGAAACCCTTCCGTAGGTGGGCTGCTCTCTGATCCGGTGGTCGAGTTCTCTTCTTCGATTCCGGAAAGAGTTCGTTCTTTTTGACCCCCTCCTCAGGTTTTTTTTTTAAACGGCCCCTCTTACCGTCATCCTGAGTAGCGTCCCTTGCTCCCTCCCCTGGAAGACGCGTATGTGGTTTGGTTTTTTTCCTTCTCCCTTTGAGATTCTTTTTCGGATCTTCCCAGTTCCGTATCTACCGTTCCGACGGATGTCGGCCTTTGCTCCCCTTTCCGTTCGCGTTTCCCTCTCTTTTTCCGACCAATTACCCCCGGTTCTCGGTCTTTCTTTCAGGGATTCCGCCCCCCCCCCCCTTCGCCAACAGTTGGGTCAAAGATTTGCGTGATTCCCCGCGCAACGGACACTTTTCCCAGGGTTTTTTCTTCAAAAACCGGCCCGTTGTCCGCGTCCTTCCTGAATCTGGCGGGC
>Ga0179593_1700405_pt1 | contig 13381 bp, 13 predicted proteins | sample CZODoug2_1_08_16_FD_185931 | JGI IMG/M metagenome (GOLD analysis project Ga0179593, IMG submission 185931) | Vadose zone soil fungal communities from Angelo Coast Range Reserve, California, USA - CZODoug2_1_08_16fungal (PacBio error correction) | ecosystem: Environmental > Terrestrial > Soil >... | reverse complement strand
AGCTTGATGTTTTTTTTTTTCAGTAGCCGACCCCGGCGGGGCGCCTCACCGGGTTTCCTTAGTCCCCTCTTTCATTCGACGGACTATACCCTCCAGTTCTCGCGAATTACTTCCCCCTTCGCACCAATTTGTAACCAAAGAGCTTAATCACCGCCGTTTTCCGCCGACCGATTTTTTCTTGGTTGTTTTATTAACTTGATCCTCTTTGACCGAAGCGCCCGCCTATGCAGGATGTCCCCTAACCTGCGGACGGAGTTCCCTTACTATACCGGCCTGGTCGTCGGGTCCCCCATTTCTGCCCGCGAGGTCGATCTTTCAAACCACACCTCCTAATCAAAGGCGACGCTCCTTGAGGGCGGAGAAGATATTCTTTCAGCGACACTTCCGGCAGCCCCTCCTTTTTTTTCAGAGTCCTCTAAAGCTATCTTGTCACGCTCCTTTTTTTTTTTTTTTTTTTTTGGGGGTGGGTGATTCAATATTTCTTTCTTTTCTGAATAGAGGGTGCATTCTTTGTGAGCCATAGGGCTCCGCGCACTAACGACTTCAGAGCCTCCCCGTATGACTTGAAGTCTTATTTTGTTCGGATTATTTCTTCAATGTTTTTGCAAGAACGGGAAAGTGTCCGAGCAGCACACTATTCCCTTAATTGGGACCTGAGACTCTGACCGAGGCGCTATTCCTTCGTTAGCCCTAATCCTTGGGAAGATCTGCAACGTTAGGCCGTCTCCCCCGATGCGTGCATTCCGACTTTTTTCAAACGAGATGTTCGTTTTTTCACGATGTCATGAGGCTCCCGAACTTCAGAATCCTGATCGCAAAAACTTGCTCGATCTCGAAATATAAAGGTAATAAGCTGAGAGTTTTCGCCCAAGATTTTTCTTTCTCCCCCTGTTCCCCCCTTCTTTTGTCTTTTCCTAATCGGTTTTTTCCGCTGATGAAATACCTTTCTTCTTAGTCAGCGCCGCTCTCTGTCCGAGTAGGAACCCCCGATATATCGGCAATACCCCTCCTTAATAAATAGAAAATTTCTACTCTCCCTTATTTTTTTTATTTTTCTCTTTCGGACATACTCATTTGGACCTTGGCTTTTTTTTTTTTTCCTCCTTTACCTTTTGCGCCGGCCCGAGGGTTGGAACAGTTTTTGCACGCAGGACTTTTAGTATCTGAAACGTTTTTGATGTTGAGGAGACGCCCCGTTTCGATCTTCCGGAGGGTCCTAAGAGAGTTCGGCGTGGCTTTCGGCATCGCAAGAGCCACAAAAAAAATAGTTACCAAAAAGGATGTCGTTTGAGTCGGTGTTTAAAATTCTCGGATAGGAGTCTTGTCAATTAGCAAAAGTGTCTTTGGTTACTCTCTCGAAGGAGTCCTACTAACATGCTGTCTTTCTTTCTCTCCCTCCTCCTTCCTTTTAACCTGCCTTTTTTCATTAATTTTTAAGCCTCTTGGCTTAATATGCGACAGCTGCCCTTTTTCCAACTTTTTTTCTGGGAATCTTTTTTCCCCAAATTTTCCCCTTGCCACATTTCATCAGAGCAGATTCTTTTCGGGCGAGGATTTCCTTTTTTTTACGAGTCGAAAGCTGTTCCAGCACTGACTTCCCCCATCTTCGGTCTCAAGTTCCCCGTTGTGTCTTTTCCGGTCCCGTCGGGCAAGCCTTTTTCCCGTCCAATACGAATCCAGGTTTTGTGTCGAGATGAGCCAAGAGCCATCCGACCCCAACCTTCTTGCAAAAGCGGTTCCTCAACGAATTCTTACGCCCCCCCCCGGGGGTTTTCTTCCGTTACTCCTTTTTCTTGCGCCGGCACTTGCTAAGAGGCGCAACAATCAATGGAGACTCCCCCCACGATCATCACCTCTATTTATAGAAGTCTTTCCACCGATCCGATCGGATTTGGCGCCCCCTCTCTTTCTTCTCCCGAGATCAAGCCTCCACGACCAGGCAAAAGGCCTTCTGCTGGTAATTCCCCCAGACGTTCTTCGAAGGTCCTCCTCCCCCCTTTCCCCCGATCGGACCTTCCAAAGTGTGACAAGGAACTTTATATCCTCCGTACTCTTCCTTCCTGGTAGCTTCCCTCCTCCGACGCCTCCCAACATATGGCTTCTCGCAATCATTCGAAGAACATGTTATGAGTAGGTTTTGCGGACGGCTTCGGAAGAGCTAGCCCCTTTCCCGGATTTTTGTGTTATACTTCGCTGGGCTTCATCATCTCCTCCTTGTTTGTGCTCGAGATACTTTGAGCCCGGAGCTTCGATTTATGCTGTCACTTTCTGGCTCGTTTTACTTGCTTACCCTCCTCAAACCAGCCTAGACACAGGACTTTTTTCCCCCCCTCTCTATCAGTTCTTGGAGCCCAGCCGACTCCGGACTTCGCTAAGGAGAGATCTCGTTCGTGTATTGAAAGCTAAGACCATCCTGCGCGTACCCCCGATAGATCAGTGGGTCCTTGCTTCAGTCTGCAGTTAACTTGAGGGCCTTTGCTTCTTGCGTTTTTTCGAGATCGCGCCATAGGCCTTCCCTCCTATTTTTTCCGCGCCCTTTTCCTTCCGATCGGGCTGGCGGATCCCCCTCCCCTCTGCCGAAGCGTGTCGGCAACTTCTTGGTATGGGGACGCTCACTTCGTTGAGCCTAGGCGCCTTCCTCGGAACGCCTTTTTAGTGGGGGTCCTCTAATCTTCTTAAGAGGTTAGGACGCTTCCGTTGGGGATTGCCCTCGCCTTACTTCGATCGGGAGATGCCCGATCCGCGCGTTTTTGGACCTAGAATGCGATCTTCGAGACCCTCTGTAAAGTAAGTGATCCCGCCTCTCGAAGAGTTAACCTCCCTTTGATCGAAACTCTTCCCCCTCTCTTCATGGTAGCCTCCAAATGTGTCAGCGCCCAGGACAAAAATTGGAAGGAAGCGGTCTTCATATTAAGGCCCCCGCGCGCTTCCCCTTTTCTCTTCGCTCCCTGGTAGAAGGTAGGTTCTTATGCGCGGCCCCAAATTCTGTCTGGAAGTCTCTGCGACGCCGACCCCATTTAGGTCATTCCGCCCGCCGCTCACAACGGTAGGCACGTCCTTCTGCTGAAGTATGGCCGTTTCCTCGAATTGAAACTCCCAAAACTATTTTTTTTTTCCCGCCCCCCGAAAGCCGCCTTGGATCGGCCCCACTCGTTCAGGAACCGTGAAAATCTTCTTTTTCATCCGGGAGAGATCTTTTTCCGTCCCCCTCCCTCCTCTTTTACAGCCGCTCGGCTTGCGCAAAAGAGGTACCGCCTCTCCCCACTCCCATTAGGACAAGACTATTACATTCTTTCTTCTTTCCGCCGCTCCCCCCCCAATAACGGATTTTCTGGCGTCGAACGTTGCGGAGGTTTTGAAGTCTTTCTGAAGATGATCTTTTTTTTCCCTTCGATTTTCCGATGTCCTAAGGTATTCGGAGGAATATTCCCAGCTGAACTCGTCCCAATCTTTCCTCTATGTCCCTCTCACTGGATTCGCCCCCTGCACCTTCCCTCCCCCCTTTCGACAAACGTCTTTAGATCATGCTGTTTTTCACCGGTGCAAACTTATCTTGGAGGACAATTCGGTCAGATCTCCTGACCTGAAGATACTTTTTCCCTTCCTTTTAAACTTTCGCATGAATCGCCGGCCTCCCCTTTGAGATTCTCCCTCTTGCGGAATCTTTTCTTCCGATGATGGCGCTGAACCCCCCGAAGAGAGGCGCCGCCCCGATGCTCCCCCCTTACTTTTTTTTTGCTAACTTCTTTTTCTTTTACTTCTTCCTTCGGTGTTACACGATGCTTTTTCCTTTCCTTCCCCCCCCCCCCCAAGCTTCCGTCACTTAGATTCGTTTAAGCGCTATTTTCGTCTTCGGTTGCTTTGTCGGCAAAGCTATTTTTGACAACCAAGCAGCTTTAAACCCTCTGTTTCCGGCACGATTTACCCCCCCCCCCCCCCCATGTCAGTCGTAGCGCAAATGAAGTCTGGACAGCTTTAGCGCTTTTGGGCAACTTTGTTCACAGTCCCACCACTTCCCCCCACAACTTCATGGGACTGCGATCGTCTCGATTTCCTTTCCTCCCCATCAGGCCGGTGACGTATCCCCGCTTGACAGCCATATCTGAGTCGTCCAGGTTGGGGTCGCCCGAAAGTGTTCACTCCCGAGACTTCCCTTTTCCTTCCGGGTTACTCCGTCGAAAGGTTGAGGTCCCTTCCCTCTTCCTTGCTTGGCCCTGATCCGTCTCTCTCGTAGCGCTCGCGTAAAGCAAAGAGTTTGTAGCGTGATGATTTTCACTTCCGATAAAAAACAGAAACCGATCCCTCTTTTTGGACCTTTGGAGTTCCTCTTAGACACGGATCCCCGCCGACAATGTCGACTCCGATACTCGATACCTCGCGAGAAAATCGGAGAAAGTTCTCTCTTCAGGGCCTCTCCCTTTCCTCCCTTTTCTGGCGCCCGCCGGGGTTACACCTTCCCCTCCTCCCGGAGATAAGATTTTTTTCTCCTTCGTCACCCCGCGGTGTCCCGCAACGGGTTCCTATGCGCCCGCGAGCGAATCCTTGCGACGGAATTAGTGTTTATCGCGAGGGCCTCCTCCCCTTTTCGTTCGACCACCCCCGCGCTTTTTTTTTATAGCTCCCTGCTTTAACACCCGACTTCCCTTTTTCTGGTTGTGGTGGGTCGCATTGAAAGATGAAGCTTCCGCGCGCTTTTTTTCCTTCTATCCCTCCCATTGTCCCTCTCTTCTTTCTTTCCGCTCCAACTCAAAAGACCCGGAAGTCCTTTTTCCCCCGGAGGAACTGGGCGCGGCTCGTATATGTCACAACTTGGCGCCGGCGACCAAGCGCGAATAAGATAGGTCTTTCCCTCACTTCTCTTTTCAGTCCTTGCTCCTGCCAGTCACGATTTTTATGGTTCTTCCCCGGTTATGCGCCCATGCCCAAACACTTTGAGGCCGCTAAAGCTAGTCGCAGACCTTTTGAGCAAAGACTACAGTGAGGTTTTCCCAATTTTTCCATAATTCCCCTTTTTCTTCCTGGTTCACGTTCTTTTAAGTCCAACTATATCTTTAACCTCAGGTCTTGCTCCAGGGATTTGTGGCAATCCCCTTGAATCGGCAAGAGCCGCACACGGATCAATGAGCCAGCCGACCTTTGATCCCCTGCATTAAGCAGCTCGAGCGCTCTCCGCGAACGCTAGTAGTTTCCCGATTCCACACGCCCCCAACGTTCTGAGGCTTGCTTCCGAAGTTTAAACGCGATTGTTCTGCGTAGGGAAACGCTTTGGGCAGGAGATGGCCGTCCTTATGCCCGACGATCTGAACACAGGGATCTACTCCTATCTCGACCGTTAACAGCAGTTCCCGCAATAAGCGATTTTTCTTTTCTCAGAATGGGCTAGTTCTTTGCGATTGCCTTGCCCTTCGATTTCATTCCGCGAACTCGGCGCTGAGGAAAGATATCATCGGCACTTTAACGACTTTCCTTAAGAAATTAGATTTCGCTTCTCTTTTCCTTTTGGATTTCCCATCTTCGTCCTGCCGTAATCTCCCCTTTCGACGGCCGTTCTGACCTTTGTTGCCCCGCTTCTAAGCTGTACCTTTTGCCGCCGAGGGCTTGTCCCCCGTTTCAGTCTTTCGCCAAAGTTCCGATTCTCCGAGGGCTTTTCTGGAAGCTAGTTTGCACCCGGCGTGATTTGGGAAACTCTTTCCAAACATCTCAAACGCATTTGTTCTGCTTACCAGACGGACGTGTCGAAACGGTTGTTCGGAGTCGGCTTATGAGCCAGGGATTAGTTTTCCTTCCCGGAAGGTCCCTCCAAAATTTCTTTTTTCTCTTCCCAGCGTTTCAAATGTCCGATCTAATAATAAAGACGTTGCCTTAATATGAAGACCGGATAATGAAGAAATTTGTCCTGAGTTCCTCCCTTTCCCTCCTTACCCTTCTCCCCCCCCCCCGCATAGTCTCCCGCTTAGGGAGCGTGACCCCCTCTCCACGGCGGGCAGCTGATTGACCTTCGCCTAGAAGAGAGGAAAGGTATGGTCAGCAACGCTAGGCCGAAGTTTTCCTCCTCCTTTAAGATCCTCTATGTCTTGGGGATTCCTTTACAAATTGCGTGCGTAAGCGCCCTCTCTTTCAAGCAACGTCTTCCTTCCCGGACGAACCGTTTCTTCCCCCAGCATTTTCCCTTGTCGCCATGGCCCGGAAAGCTTGCCGCACCTGTCTCGGCAAATTCTTCCGACGAGCCGTCAAGATCAACTAGCTTTGCCCGTCCCCCGTACCTCAGTGTCTCGAACCCCTCCCAAGCAAAGCCTGCACTCTGCCCCCACCTGTAAGGACTGGAAGCGCTCATGATTGACCGGAGAACTGCTTCCTTGCCCTCTTCCTTTCGGAATCCCGGAATCTCCCCCGTAGCTGAAGTCCTAATCGCTGGACAGAAATGGGCACGCGCTCCTCCTTCTTTTGAGAGAACCTTTCATCGAAAGACTTGGTAGTTTCTTGATTGCTCGACGAGCCCGAAAGTTACCTTTTCTTGAAGGTGAGATGGGCTAATAGACGCTCTAAAACTATATATTTTTGTGTTTTTTTGCCTGTTTTGCTTCCCCCCCGCTCGATGTCGCCTAATCACCCATAGAAGGGAATGTCCTAGGCTTACGCATGAGCACCCCCCAGCATTTTCAAACGACAGCTTCGCGCTACGCCTTGGTCAGCGGAAGCTAGTGCCGCACTATGTTTACCATTCCGGACTCCTTGTTATTTACTGTCCGAGCAACTTTCGGGGCCTTCGAACTCTAGGCCCCCGTCAAATAAGGTTTGACTTTTTGTCTTCCACAGCCCTGCTTCGGGGCTTGGCTTCGAGCTATCTTAGATGACATAATTCTTGGCGACAGCGCCCGCTTATGTTCCACGAGCCCTTTTCTCTTTTTAGATAAATTTCACCCCGCGTCCTCCCCTTCTTTGCGCTCTCGGAGCAAGTGCGGCGCAGACCGGAACGCGGTCCTCCCTGTTTTGTCTTCCGGTGCCCGCATTTTTTCTTCTACTAGGGCTCACGCTCCAACAAGGCCTGTGCTGGACCGGAGGAGGCTTGACTGCTTTATCTATTTGTCCCTTTCGCTCTTTAATGTCTCAGCTTACAGCGTGCCGGCCTCCGAGGCGAAGCAGATCACGCCGCCTATGCATCTTGGATGTAGAGTTCGGGCTCCCTGGACTCTTATGGTTTTACCGTCTGCTAGCGGTGTCCCTCCCCTGCTTCTTTATAATTAGATACTTGACGTCGTTCATTGATTATCATTCGCGGTTAGGCTCCTTACTCAGTGACTTTTTGTGTCCCTCCTCTGCTTTTCCAGAAATCCCTCCCCGCCCGAAACCGGTCACGCCGAGCACTGCTGTTCCTCTTGCCCTTTTCAGCCACCGCCCTCTCTGATTTTTTTTTTTTCCTTGTGCCCCTAAAGCCACGCCTTGGATGTCCCTACTCGCTTTTTCCAGGAGCTCCCCTCTCTTTCATTTCATCATCTCACGTTCATCGTCTCGAACTCTGAGGCCCCCCCAAAACATGACATTCAACTAGTCCTGTCCAATTTCCAGTCTTACGCCAATCCTCCTTTTTAGCAATGATGCATATTACAGTCGCGGCGGCGCGCGGGGACGCCAGTTCCCCCATTTTTTTTTCGCGGTTTTTTTCGTTAGTATTTCAGATTGATCTTGTGGGTCCTTAAAGTCGGCCATGATTGTGCGGAATGCGCCGCAAGGTGGCATGCTCTCTTTTTTTGTCGTTTTCCGATTCCTTATGAGTACCCCCCCTTTTGCGACTCTGCTGATTCCGGTAGATATTTCGCGCTAGATCAGATATTCGGAGCTTATAACCCGGGGCCGAGCCCCCTTTCTCCCCTCTTCTCCTCCCTCTCTGGGAAACGCAATTCCGCGTGCACTGACTGCAAAGATTCGAAGCAAGCTTCGCCGGCCGAACGTTTGACTCTCTTCGTTAACTCTCGCCCTTTCCGCGCAGACGCTCCCTTTTTAAGGCGACGTCAAGGTACGTATAATGCCGAGATTTTACGGCGTGTCTTTTTTTTTAGAGGGAGTCTCCCCCATCACCCCTCTAACTTTTGGTAAGTTACGCGCTATTTATTTGTTTGAATTGGTAGGCCAAGGTGATCGACACCACGAAACCTAGTTCCGCCCTTGTTCATTTTCGCATTTTTGATTACTCAAATGCTTTTTCCCATGAAGTTTTTTTCGTTTTTGTTTTGACCCCGGCAAAACCTAGGCCCCACCCAATATGAGGATCAGAGCGTCTCAGATGAGCGGGCTCGCAATCAGGAAGGTCCCCGCGCCTTTTTTTCCTTTTCTGTTTTTTCCCCCGTTTTTGGCGCTCTTATAACTTTTCTTTTCTTTTATTACTACTTTTGCCCAGTTTGACACCGTCCGGGAGGGTTGTCGTCCTGGGACCTCCCGGTTGTTAACGGCCGCCGCGATTTTCTTTGGGCGCCCGCGCTCCTCTGCCTTTGTTTTTCTTTTTAAGCCTTCTTTCTTGAGAGTTTTTTCCCACCACCGATCCTGTTCAGGCGTTGACGGCGGTGTAGCGTCTTTGGATTAAATTGGCTTTGTCTAGACACGCTCCGCCTCGACAATTGTGTCTGCTCGATTTTTTTCGCGAGAAAAACAGCACAACTTCGCTTGGCCGTCGAAATCTTGAGGGCGCTCAATTCGCCCTTTGGTTGCCCGCCGTGGTTGTGACCTGCTCAGATATCTCTTTCTTTTTTGGTGTTGCGTTTTTTGAGGGCTTTTCCCTTTTGCGCCGCCACCGGCGAATCTGTCAGTCCGAGCATCCCTTTGCGACGGCAAGAGACGATCGCGAGGGAATACCGAAGCTATCGGTTAGACACATTGTCTCATCTCTCCGTGAGTTTTTCCCTGGATATCCTGCAAACTTTTCATCCCCCCGCCTTCTTTTTTTCTGGGTGTGGGGATCGCATGACCAGCTGCTCTATACGAGAGCTTTGCTGGAAGTATCCGAAATTGCGAGAAGGCTTTCGCACAGAATAGTCGGTCCTTCAGTTCCCTGGTCGGGTTTTCCTCCATCCTGCTTTTGCAACCCCCTTTCTTCCCGCTTGGCGAGGCTCGGGTTATACTTGGTTTCCAACATTGGGCCGGCGACCCAAACTTTCGAGACTCAGATAGGATCATCAACTCGGGCACCGTCTTCAGGAGTTTTTTTTTTTCTCTGTACGCTCCTCTGAAGCCTTTTTGTTCCTAGGGTTTGCGGTGATGTTCAGGGTGCCACACACCGTCGGCCGCTCCCTTAGACTTCATGTGCGCCACGATGACTTTTGCGGGGTAAATCATTCCTCCTGCCAGGTTCTCTTTTTTTCGAGCCCCTCAATCAAACAGATAGATAGCTGTCCCACGGATGATGCCTTCGGAAGCAAATTGTTTCAGATTATTCTTTCATCCAATCCCCCCCGCCTTCCAGAGCTCGCATGGCCCTGCAGTTTCCCTTGAGCACGTAGAAGAATTTAGGCGTATTGCGGCGCGATATTCTCTCTCATCTTTTTATTTTTCCCCGAGTCAATGGTTTTATGATGCTTGCATCGTTATGTCAACGCCGATTGTTTAAAGAGTCCTTTCCTATCGTCGTTTTCAGTCTTTGTCCGGGCCCTGGACCGTCTCTCCAGACTTCAAGCTGTAATCTTCTCTCTAAATTTCTCGACGTTAATCAGAAGAGCTTTAGAAGAATTGGATTATGTACTCAGCCTGCTGACCAGTTTCTTTCCTCTCGTATTTTCCCTTTACCCGCTGTTCTCCATATTTTTTTGTCCGAGAAGAAATCTGTCCTTACTGACGGACGATATCACCACCCTACGACCCTTCCCCTCCTCGTTCGCTCTATTCCTCTTATTATTTTTCGTACCTTTCAATCCAATCAATTCTGTCTCGGGTATGGACCTTGGCTTGTCTGTTTTAGCTTTACCTTCAGGCCGAGGTTTTTCCCAGGTTTCCGCCGTCTTTTTCTTTGCCTTTTTTTTTGAGATTTCGATCGATTCCTTACCTACACGAGTGTTTAGCGGTCCTGGACGAGAGTTTGCCGACTCCCCCCGTTTCTTTTTCCCAAATCTTTTCCACCCCCGATAGTTTTCTCGTTCGATTTGGGTGTCTTGGGAATAAATCACAGGGTCGGCTGCATACCGGTTCGGCGTGCGTTTTCCTAACCTCTAACTTTTTTTCTTTTGAGTTTTTTTTTTACATCACCCATTCTCGCTTTCTTCCCGAATTCTACTTCATGCAAACCAAGTCTACGGAAAGCCTAATCCCCCCCCCTCCCCTGCTTTTTCCTGAAAGATGCTCCTGGCGATTTACATTGCTTCCAAATTTCTACCGCGAAAAGCAGGAGAGGCATCTTTTCGGTCCACTTTTTGCGCGGCTTTTCCTTCTTCTTAAAGAGTCTTCAGAACTGAGACATCTTCCATACCTCTCTTGAAATGATGCTGTACAGCAACCGCCCTCCTCGCCGCCGCCCCCACATATACTCCCCCCCCCTTCTCTCTGAGCCTTTATCCCCAACGAGTGAGGGATGTAACCTTCTCAATGAAACTTGGAATGAGAACATCCTGAATTTTCTTTCCCTTTCGTTTCCGCATTTCCCATGGCAGACGAATTTGCCTAACCGTTTCCTCGCGGTCTCTCTTCGTCACCTCATCCCGATCATGAACGGGATTCCTCGGTCCTGGCAGCCATTTTATTCTTATGTCCTCGACCCGAATAAAGGACTGCACTGTGACAATAAGGACTGGAAAGAAGCTACCAATGCTGTTTTTTGCCGAGACGTTTCGCAATTAAGAGCACAGTTTTTTTATTTCCCCCTTCCCCCCCTTTTTCACCCTATATACTTCCTGTAAAGGCTGACAGGATGAACCTTCTCCGTGCCGACGATCCTCTATTGGTTTTCCCAGCTCCCTCGGTGTTTTTTCTGAGGACTTGAGGAGGGACGAGCCTCAAGGCCCTAGATGGTGAACTTTATTCGCCTATTTTTTCCCCTTCTTTCTCTCCGGGGTGTTTTGAGCCTTGACGACTAGAACTTTTAGCCAGGAGCATCGTTGGGAGTCCTCTTTCAGTCCCTCTAATCCCTCGTTCATACGAAAAAAAAACCGCCACGGTCGTTCTTATCTCAATTGCGCGACGCAACTGGTGATCGCAGGCAGCCCCCCTCGCTAGTTCCTCTTCAGTCCTTGACTTTCCTTCGGACCGTGGTAAAACCCTTTTGGATTCCTCCTGAAGCATACTGCGCTGCGCCTTCCCAAAGCGTATCGGCCTGGCAATCATTGTTCTGGGTTCAGTCCCCCTTCTCCCAGTCGTTTGGCGGCTCGTCTCCTCCCCGATCAAGATTACATAATATTCGTTTCGAAAAGCGCCGCTTGCATCCCCCTCTTTTCTCGGATGTGACTTTCTTCATACATCTTTCTCCCTTAGACGGAGGGTGTCTCTTCCCTTAGGGGCAAGGGTTGCAGACTGATGTGGGTCCCCTTTAATAACTCTTTTTTTCGGCGCTCCCTTTGCTTGCCGGAATCTTGTAGCACGCCTTTGACGGATGTTCCTGGGCTTCATCTCGCCCCATGCCTTGCTTCCTTCCTTCCCTTCTTCTTTCCTTCCGATTTCATCGACCCCCTCTGAGCAGCTGATTCTCCAGTTGCTGCCCCCGCTTTCGAAGACGTCGAAGGCCGGCCGCGCCTCCCGATTTACACCTCTATGATTCCTTCCTTTTTTGTCGTTCCTCGTATGGTCCGGACAACATTGAGGCCAGCGGACTCCTTTCTTAATATAAGGGCGCTCCCCCCTCTTCTTTATGTCCCTTAGATCGTGCCTCTAGACGGTAGTTTTTTCCTTTCGACTCCTCCTGTTGTCCCCCGGTCGACGTAGATCTGCAATGCCCATCCTCCCACCTTGCTCATTCCGCCGCCCCCGCCGAACCCCCCACTTTATTCCCCCCATCTCTTTCCCCCTGGCCTCATAGACCCTCACTTTTTCCTTTGCCCCCGGCGGACGGCAACTCTTTCAGGAACCGCCGAACTTCTTGGTTAATTTATTCCTCAACTCCTCCTCGTTTTCCGCCCCCTCCACTCCCTTCTTTCACCCCTGGCCCAAGCAATCGTTCTCAACTAAGCTAGAAGCTAAGCCAAGGTCCAGTCCTTCCCGTCCCTCAAGTGATTCTTTTCCCCCGGTCAGCGGCTCTTTGCTCCCGTAAAAAGAATCCCAATAATTTTTGGATGGCTCGACCCTTGCGGAAGGTGATGACGTCGTTTTATGCCCTGATATCTTTTCAGATTGACTTCTTTTCGGATGACTAAGTTAGGATTTTAGTTCCGAGCTTCTTTTCCCGCGGAACCTCTTCTTCTTTCCATTAGGTCGCTACCCCTTTTCTCGCCCCTCTAGTAACTTTCTCCCCCTGCTCTCAGCTGTCCTAGATCATGTAGAGTAGTTCTGCTGTCCTCGAGTCTCGTCACACGGGTAGAGAAATTTGTTTGCGCTTCATCTCCAGAGAGGTCACGACGGCCAGAAAATCTCCTTTTCCGATCGAATGACCTTATCATGTTCTTACGCACGTTGCGGGCGACCCTCTTTGACTCCCCCTCTGCATGCCTAGCGACCGCATCTAGCGCTTTTTTTTCTTTTTTTTCCCTAAGGCGACTTATAAAGGTCGGCTGTCATGCCGAGATCGTTTTTGGCTCGTTTCGTTTCCCGGGTACGATTTTCAAAATCCTTTGCGTACAATTCCTTCTCATCGCTATGATCTTATTTTTTTGCGTCGGCAAAGCATCTGCTCGACACAGAATGAACCCCCCTTTTTTAAGAAAACCTGGCTAAATTGTGTCTTCTTCGACCCCCCTTTCTTCTTTTGAAACCTGAGGTGGGAGCTTTCTTTTTGGTCCCCTTATAACCGGCACCCCACTAGGCCCCCAACTTGGCTTCATCTATCCTGTTTTTCCTCTTCTTTTTTAGAAGAAATACCACGGATTCTCGTCCGTTGATGCTCTCTTCTTGAGTATCTGACACGGTGGGGCTCTGAGCCCAGTTGCAAACCCCCGCGCCTCCGTTTCCTTCCGAGACTTCTGGAACCGTAGACAGGTTTGAAGAAAGCATGATAGGCGGGTTGCCCGATCGTCTCTTCGGCTCGCAGCGCGTAAAGCCCCCGCGCGCGGATCTTTCGAGTTTTTTTTCAATTTGAGATCCCACCCCCCCTATGTTAGGTCTTGAATTTTTGCAGGGGGGGGTTTTTCGTAATTGGGCGATGTTCTCGTCTTCGACACGTCGATAGCTCGACAATGTTTCCGCCGCTAGATGATCCCCTCCTAAAAGTTTGGCGGCGTCGCTCACTCTCATTTGTTTGGGAGAAACAGCCTCGGTT
>Ga0179593_1512091_pt1 | contig 13381 bp, 10 predicted proteins | sample CZODoug2_1_08_16_FD_185931 | JGI IMG/M metagenome (GOLD analysis project Ga0179593, IMG submission 185931) | Vadose zone soil fungal communities from Angelo Coast Range Reserve, California, USA - CZODoug2_1_08_16fungal (PacBio error correction) | ecosystem: Environmental > Terrestrial > Soil >... | reverse complement strand
GGCTCTGTGGTGGCTATTCTCATTCTGACATATTACGCCCGACACTCCCGGTCGCAGTACTCTGACCATGTGGTCCAGGTTCCTTATATTTGCCCCCGGAGAAAATGTCCTCCCCCCCTCCCCTCCGCGATGAGGGTTAATCCATGTTATCATCATACTTTTTTCCCCCCCTTTTCTAAGAGCTACACTTCCTAATATGGATAGTCCTACCCTAACCCGGAGTATACTACCCATCTCGTTTTAACAAATTCCTCTCTTCCATTCCTCATGGTTATCGTTTTCACAAGCGCATCGGAGCTTGGGTCTTGCGCCCCAGATTTAATATAGTTGCCGCCAGTCCCTCGATAAGATAGGCCGCTCGCGGCACTTCTGAATCTTTCGAGGCCTATAGGATGATTCGCCCAACCTCGTTTCTCTCGATTTCGAAGAGAGGTCCCTCATGCCGTTTCCCGGAGGAAGTTTCTGTCTAGGTCTAGGACCTTTCAGGAGTGGAGTGATAGTATGACCGAACCCAAATAGCGATTCGGACGTTTTTCTTCATTTTTTTGAGACTGGTTGCTGGTGGTCACTCGGGTTGCCGATTGAGGAAGGTCCCGAGTTTTGAATTCCCCCCCGGCGCCATTTGCTTAGTGGAACCATTTCCCGTGCCGCTTTTGCCTAGTCGGCCCACCTATGTCCGCTTTGTGGTGGTCTGGCTTTCGTCTCCCTCTCCGCTGAGAGGTCTATTTCGCCCGCTTCGTTTTATGCCAATACCCGGTTCTCCTCTCTGATCAGAAACCCCCTTGCTGTTGACTTCTCCGCGCTGAGTGGCTCGTTCTCTGAACCCCTCCTAACCCAGGAGGGTTTCGCTTCAGCCCTTTTGTCGAAGACTAAATGAGCGTTCGGGAGGATTTTGACCCATGATGTGCCTGTCCGGAAGTTCAGTTTTTCTTTTCTACGTCAGACCGAATTACGGATTAGCCTGTTTTGGGATAGTTCCCCCACGAGCGGCGTCTCTTTTCGAGACCGGGTGTAATTCATGATCATTGCTGGTATTTTCGTAGGAATGCTTCGAGGATGTGTTCTTTCCCTTGGTATAGATTGCAGACCCCTTTTTCCACCGTCTGAGGAGGTCTGTTTCCAGAGGGTCTCGTAGATCTACATATCCCGCGCCAGCCGTCCCAGATTGGCTCTTTTTGTGCTTTTTTTTTCCTTATTGGAACCCCCAAGTCCCCAAGAACCTTTTTATCGATGAGTCTCGGATACCTAGATGTCGATTGGTTACCTCCTGAACCATTTATGGACTATCGCCTGGATTTCTTCTTTTTAATCTGTCATGTCTTGGGGAGATGTCCCTTTCCGCGAAGCGACGCGTGCCTCTGGGAATATACTCCTCACTCCGAAGTTGTTTTTTGTTTGTATGTTAGATACTCTGCCGTCTTAGCGTTCTAGTCATGTAAGAAAACAGCACCTTTGCTGACCTTTTTTGCTGCTGACGCCAGTGCCCGTATAGGACTCTTTTTGCGGTTTTTCCCAGCAAAATCCGGAGGCCCTCTCTTCTCCCCCCCCATTCGGCGTCAATCGTTGCCCAGATTTTGCCCCCCTTTTCTCCCGCGACGCAACCTCCCGCGAGGTCGGTTATCGTACTGTACCTGACTACCCACTCAGGAAATCCCCCCTCGTCTGGGACCCCTTCGAATTCTATCCCCACCCTACAGGCTCAAACTCCCGCGCCGAGACGAAAGCTCCGCCGTAACGTCCCGCCACATGCGTTCGGCCCTAGATCTATGTTTTAGTTTTTAAACTAAGACCTTGCACATGAGCCGTTCCTCTTTTCCCCCGAGATTGGGGAGTAGCACCGCCCACACACTTGCACTTCCCGGTCCCCCAATTCAATAAATGATATAATCCTCCCCCGGTAAAGCCCAAGAGGTTTCTCTAGATTTAATTCTATGTCTTGCGCAGCGCACCCCTACAAGAAAGTGTATGGAGGTTGACTGTCTGCTAGACCACCCTATGATGCTGTCGTTTATTACATTTACTTAAAGACGTGTTTTCGGCTTTTTTTGAGTCTTTCGCCTTTACCTTTCATCGAAGGGTCGCAGCCAGTCCCCCTCGAGCGATCGGCCGACTGAACGCGAGACAAGCCCCCCTACTTTGGTGATCACCCTTGTGTTTCGGCGCCTGCGCAGTTCTTTTAGAGAAGAAGCAAATCCGCTGCGGACCAACACCCGAAGTGTTGTATCAGAAGAAGAACCAATCGACGCCGGTTACTGGACAAGTGTTGTTTCCAGCACCCCACTATTGGGCAAGATACGCATAGGCGAGGCGTATTTTCCCCCCGATCAAGCGAGGCGCACTGCGACCCCCTTTTCGAAGACTGCCTTCACCTGAAGGTCCCCCCGCGAGACCCGTTCTGGTAGGTGAGCCTCTTTGCGGCGAATGCAGCCTAGTCGCGAGCGAAGCCCCCATCGTCGGCTCGGAGAGCGGAGCTTTTGAGTTTCCCCTTACCTCCCTGAATTAGCGCCCCTTTTAGTGACTCGTTTCCCTCCTCCAAAATCTTGCAGTTTTCCAGCAGGTGCCTACCTTTCGGCGTTTCCTCAGACCACCTTGTTAAGACCCATGTATTCCTCCTTCCTGCTATATGTTCCTAGTTTTCCCCGAACACGGGGGATATATGAACTCCCCCATACAGGATAATTTCCCCCCTCAAGAATGCGGCCTGCGGATTTTTCTGCCCGCGCCTTTCTGCTTATGTCCCTGAAATATTTTCCACATTCGCGAACGTGCCTTCGACCGCGGTCTTTCCCTATCATTTCTCAATGGAAGACAAACATTTCCCTATTCATATTTAATCATTCCTTCCTTGTGTTGTGAGAGCTCGAGCTTTTTTTTTTTTTTTTGTGGTAGTTGGCTGGGTACATAAGATTTCCCCCCCCTGTATGGCCTTTTTTCCCTTTTTTTTCGATTACTCATTTTTAAGACTTGACTTTGGTTTTTTCGGCTAGTAGTTTCAAATGCGCTGGGCAATCCCCCGCCCCCCCTTCTTCCCCCCTGATTGCGGGCCCCTGAAGCCGATTCTGGCCCCTATACTCCGGGTTCGTTTCTTTTCCCGTTTCCTCGGCACCCCTCTCTCCTCGGTCGGTTCCTGTTTAAAGTTGCTCTATGCCGACCTCTAGTGTTCGAAAACCGGTCTGTCCGATGCAAGTCTCTTGATCTTTTTCACTTGCTTCCTAGAAGACTATCCCAGATCCCCCCTAGACCGGGGTGAACCCCCCTCCCCGTGCCTCTGCTTGGGAAAGACCCTTGCTGAAGTTCTCGCCTGGATCTGTTTTAATTAGCCCGAAATATTTCTTCCCCTGATTCTCGCCTTTCTGACGGCGGTGGCTCTTTCGGGCGCGTCGTGGACGGCGGCAGGCTCTGCGTTTTTTTTCTGCACTAACTCTCGGACAGAGGTGCTATTCACTCTCACTTTTAAAGGGACAAGGTTTTGGAAAGCTTCCCCGTCGGCGGCCCTTTTTCCCCCAACCCGAGGCTTTCCTGTCGCGCAGCTGTGGCGGCTTAAGCCCACGAAGTTGTTCCGGACTTTCCAAACAGCGTAGGATGTCCTTTTTTGGTGTTCTTGATCCACGACTCGCGGACTTTGAGGCTCTTTCGTTTCATAACGCGTCGATGTGACCCACCAAGGTTTCGTTTTCTTGGCTGCCTCTAGATCCGTTCACAGTCATGAACCCCCTCACTCTTTCTGCTTGAGTTTTGCTTCAGACGTAATGCTTTTTTCACTTCCTCGGGGAAACTGCGGCTGGTGCGGTTCCGGTTAATATATAATTTTATTGCCCCAGCCCTTTTTTTTGCTAAGACCGTCAATCTAATGTCCTTTTATCGAAATTGGACTTCTTCCCCCCCCCTCTCGCTCGCTCTTCTTTGGCGAGACGCCTTAATTATACTCGGTCTGTCGTACCGGCAAGCGTCTCGTTTGTCGTTTCTTCCGTGGTTCTTTCTCGTTTTCTTTCTTCCGAGGGAGGCCGGCCCGGACGTTTCAGTTTCGATGCTGACTTTTTTTTCCCGGGTTCGTCCGGCTCTGCTTTTCTCGGCCTTTTTCAAAGAGGTCCCCCTAATTTACGCGCGACAGCTCTGTCGGCTTTCCAATCCCCCCCCCTCCCCCCCCCCCCGAGCCCCGCTGCGCATATCGTCAATGGGTCTTTGCCATGATCAGAATGTTTTTGTGTTTTCCTACCCTTTTTGAGCCGCGAGTCTTGTCCTACTCTATCTTTTCCTGTTGTGTAGCAGGATATTCCCCTCTCGCGTTCGACAAGGGTAAGCTCACCCATCAGCATGCATTTTGCGATGGACCCTCCTACGATAGCCAGGTTGCTGATCTTTTTTCGCCATGAAATCTCCGATCCCCGCTAACGTTTGCTCTTGTTCCATACCGTATTCCCCACCTCTTCACTCCCGTCGCCGGGATCGTTCTCAATCTGACGATCCCCCCCGAGTTCGTTTCCGGAATCAGTTCGGCGGACTTCGACTATCCCTACATCCCGGGACCCCCCTTCGACAACCCCTCTTCCGCGGCAGAGAATCTTTTCCCTCCCGTCTATACATGCGATTTCTAGCCTCTAGGACCTCGATTGCAGCTCGGAATTCATCCTTTCCTCGCTCCTTAGGATCTCCTCACCACCCAAACACTTTTCTTCCCCCCTTCAGGGTCCCCGTCCCTTCCATAATTGCATCATCTACACCCCCGTACCCGCAACCTCAAGAGGGGGGGCGACGACGCTCTTTTATGAGAGCCGCTCGACTCCATGGGTGATATGCTCCCCCCTGTCGGAGAAAAGAGTATACGATGCTAGTACATCCTTCACGTGTTGGCAGTTTCTCGCGCGTTATTGCATCTCAGCGGTAGAATTCCATTTCCTTTCGAGAGCAGGACCCCCCATTCCCTTTGAAAGACCCTCCCCCGCCGGCCCAGCTTTGTAGAGCCTTTTTTACCTTCTTCCTCTTTGTCAGCCGCCGCCCATCTCTGCCGGACACCACAGCGGACCCTCCGTTTGCCGAGCCTGCCGCCTCGTCTCCCCCTTTTTGGCAGGACTGTCGCCGCAAACCAATGCGTGCCTGCCCGTCCTCGGCAGATTTTTTATCCACGAAGAGCAGGCAGCCCGGACCTCCCCTCCGCAGCCTAAGTTGAGCCACCGCTCGAGACCTTCTTCCTTCTCACCCGATGCGGCGTAATGACAGCCCTCCCCCCCCCTTTCTGCCTTTTTCTTTGCCCCGAAGGGCTACTCTTGTTTTGCCCACGGCACTTTTTGAAATCGTAGCATCTCCTCTTCCCCTAGTGTTTCCGACTCCCATAGAGCGCGTTTTTTTTCCTGGTTTTCTAAACCCTCTCTTTCTTTTTTTGCTCCTCAGATGAGTGGTGGCCCCCCCCCCTTTTTTATCTTCGTTCTGGCGTGTGGCTCGAGAGGATCAAGAACCCGAGTAATTCCCACCCAATACGGATCTTTTTTTCCCACCCTTATGCGGTGAGTTTGGGGGGTTCCCGAGCCCTTTTTTTTTTTGGTCCGCCGAACCGACTCCCTTTTCGCCGACAAAAGGCTCTCCACGCTTTTGCTGCGGCCCTAGCAATTTTTAGAAAATTATTTCCCTCCCCCAGGCTCTAGATATATCTCTCTCCTCCGTTTGTTGTTGAATTGATCCGACTTTTTTCTTGTTTATAATCAGAAATCTTTTCAAGAAATACCCCTCGTTTTTTTTCTTTTTTCTTGTGCTATGCCCTTTTTTTCCGGTCGAGGGCAGCCCACGCCCCCCCGCATGCTTTCATTCATTTTGGGCGTTTCACTCGTAGGTCTCCCGCGCGACCACATCGATCAGAAAGGGATAGTGCCCTGCCCCTCCCCTCTCTCTATGCCGAACTCTCTTTTTTAAACGTTGCTTACTGGAAACCCGCTCCGGCTTTTTTTCGATGAGCTATTCAACTTTTGTGGGCAGCAACTAGGCCCAGTTTTCTTTTGACCTCCCCCTGATTCAGCGCGCATTGTGCTGCATTTCCCTCCCCCCCTTGCTACCTAGAGAGGACTTTTTTTTCCCCCGGTGGCTTTAGGAGTATGGCTTCAGTCGGTTCGGGCTAGCGAGGCGTCTGGCACTCACCCCCCGCTCCCTATTATGTGCTCTCCCTCCTTTTTGAGAACTTCCTTTTTCTCGGGCACTAGGCGATGAGGCCCCCCGCGGAGTTCTGTGTCCCGGACTCTCGCCCCCCTTTATAGCCCAACGGACGTGTAGTACTTCTTCCTTCTTGTAGTCAAAAGCTTCTCGTGGCTCTTACGTTAGCGATCTCGCCCTTCTTTTTGAGTCTGAGCGCTTCCTGCCATACCCAGGTCGGTCTATAAGAGAAAGAAACCTTTTTTGACGTGACGACCGATACTCTCTGTTTCTTTCCGAACTCCTCACCCAATGGATTCTTTGTGATTTTTTTCCCTGATGGCATTTTCCTCTAGAATCGAAACGGATTTGTATCATGTGATTGACTTGTTTAGTTACGTGAAGATCGTGTTTTCTTGTCGCAGTAAATATCTAGGCCTCTTATCTAAAATTGCAGTCGTCTCTTATTCCTCCATCTTTCTCTTCCCTCTCGCAGGTGGAGATAACAGGTACTTCTTCAACGATTTCCAACGGTTCCCGAGTATTTTTTTCGCCGGTCGTTCGGATTGCCGCGTCTCCGCCGAGGTCCGAGACCCCTTTTCCAGAGGGGTAGTACGTCTTTTTTTTTTTCTCCTCCGTCTCCTCTCTGCGGGTCGATTATTGGGCAACTAGTAAAAGTTCGTCTGTCCCCTCTGCTACTGTCTGGACAAATCCGCCAAAGCACGCCCTGAGAACGCGTCGTTCTGAGTAGGTCTGCACTTTAACTCTGCTTGATTGTGTTGGGCTGCTTGTCTCGAATTTCGAGCGCGGAAGCTTGGTGGACTATTCTCCCCTTCCTTTGCCTCTCGGACGTTTTGATAGTATTCAAAGCTGACGTTCCCCCGCTGTTTCGTTGCAAGGGTCATCAACCTCCCATTGATGTTTTATAATGATATTTTCACTCCACCAGCCGGGCCTCTTACAACTTCCCGTTCCTGAGTATTTGAGGAATGTCCCTTACTTTTACTTTCTTCCTTAGATTTTTTAGCGAGTCCATTTGTTTCCTCTCAGGCAGTTCCTTTAACGCGCCCGCCCTGAACTTCATTTGATGTCGCACGTTACTCCTCCTTTTACTTAGCCTTCTGTCGGAGCTTCCGGAGGCACCAGCTCTTTTTTTTTGGACAATGCCTGGGGCTCCCCACATCGCGGCCTCCCCTCCCTTTTTCCTCAAGCTTCGAATACCGTCCCCCTCTGCTGATCCCCCTTTTCGCCCCTGTTTCGATCATCCCTACGGCAATGCGCTCCTTCTTTTTTTCTTCTCCTTTTTTACGCCGAACCCCCCCACGATCTGCATTTCACCAAGGAAATCCGACCGCCTACACTCCCCAGCGACAGCCGTTTCCCTCGCGAGCGAACCGCATCAGTCTGCGACCGCTCCCGAGCCCTCCCCTTGTTCTTCTTGCAGAATGTTTTGCCCCATCGATTAGCGACTGCGTTTTTGTCTGTAATAAGACTTTTTTGATCTGGTGATATGACCCTCTTATTTTCTGATAAGCGGCTCACTTGAGGTTCTTTTAGAGGACTAAGTGAAACCTGCAAAATGATTGTACCCTGATGTTGCCCCTTTTTTCCCCCCCCGAAGTCCTTGCCTCTGAGGCCCCACGTCTTTTATATAGATCAAATAATGAAGGACAAAACCCTTTTTCCCCTGTGGACTGTAGACCCAAAGAAGACTTGCGCTCTTTCCCCGGCAGGTAATTTCGCCCCCCCCCAGACATGCTTGTAGTGTCAACCGCCTCATAGGAGAGGGTTCCCCTTAAGCGAAGTCCCATTTTAGACTATTCTCCCCCATACTTTCTCCTTCAAAACCCTTCACGTCTCTTTTTTCGATGAGCACGAGGTTTGCGGACCCCTCCCCCCCCCCTAGCCGCGATCTTCAGGCTTGCCCAACCTCTGTCCCCTCGCCTATGGTTCTTTCGCCACGGCCTAGATTTGAAATCGCTGCATCCTGCTTCCTTCCTCTGGGCCGCAGCCCATAGTCTCAGATCCTTCGGTCGACACCCTGAGTTCGGTTAGCTTCCCCGCCCCCCCTGCTGGTTGACTTTAGCCGATCCGCTGTTGCCTTTTCCCTTTTGTGGATCCGAACCCGTTTCCAGGACAACCGCCAACAATCATGCGGTGGCGTGTCTCCCCTTTTGCGCTCCCCTCAATCCGCAGCCCTTGTCCTCTGTCCCTTCTTTGGTCGGCGCCATCTCCCCTTCGTCCCTTATACAGCCCCAACAGTCTTTGATTCCCTCCTTTTTGGAGAGATCCGCTATTTTTTTTCCCCTAATCTTTCGGTCTCACTGACCGCTTCGCCTGCCCTCTTTTTCGAGACTTCTGTCCCCTTCGCCATTTTGGCCTCCCACACGCCCTCCTGCTTCTTTTTTTCCTGTCTTTTTTGGGCGGCATCAGGGTTTCCTCGGCCAACAGAGTCCCATTCTGGCGGATTCCATCCCTTTTTCGCTCTCTTTTGAACAATGAGTAGAGCTTCAGTCTTTTCCCTTCCTAGAATTACCCCGGAAGGACCTCTCTTACATTTTTGCCATTCCCCTGCGGTGTTTGGAAAGACCGTGATTTCTCCCCCCTCTTCGCCTCCTCTACAAATAGTGATTTTTCCCGAAGCCTTCCAAGAGGTTTAATCCCGTTATTATGGAGTCTTTTAGAATGGTATTTTACCTTCTTCAGGTTCGGGCTTATTTTTTCTTTCCTTCCCAGAAATAAATCGGACCGGAGAGGTGCCTTTAATCTCTTTTTTTCCTGAATTTTTCTGTCATGGAACAGGGGAACTCCTTGCTTTTCTCCCTTTAGAAAAGCCCAGTTCCCTGTAAGGCTCATTGATGATAGCACCACAAGACGTTTCCCCCTTCCCATTAGCCGGCGTCGTCCAAACTCTCGCAGGGGGTTGAGCCTCGTCCCTCCCCTCGAGGAGATGAGAGTCCTCTTAGAGGCCTCCCCCCTCCCTTCTGGTTCTCTATTAAGAACAAGATGGATTCCGTTAGCATTTCTTGGTCTCGCGACTAATGCCCCCCATCCCCTCCCCCATGATTTCTTCTTTTCTCGGGCTCTTCCTCTGTCTGGATTCCGAAATCGACCCTTCGGCTTTTTTCCAGTTTTCCCAATAAGTGTTCCTTGGTCGGCTTGAGTAGTTTGTTTTGCTCCTTGGAATCTGACCCTCAGGATTTTGATTCCTCATGAGAGGCCCTATCCCTCTCGAGATCTCCCCTATAGACGTTTTGCTTTCTTAAAGTTTTTCTAGATCTCACTTTTTTGTCGGAAATTTTTGAGTATATTTTTCTTTGTATTCTGGTACGGTCTATCCTCCTCTTCTGGAGCTCTTCTTTTTCAATTTCGAAATTTTGGTTTTCGTAATTCATGCCCGACCCCTTTTTAGTGCGTCTTCCTCTCGGCCTTTGGAGAAGATCACTTTTGCAACTCCCCCCCCCTTTTTTTTTCGATTCGCGCCTTTCCCGCTGTCTATTGGCACTCTAAACTGCGCATTGCGTTTCTTTTCGGATTCTCGCTTCAAATGAATCTTTTTTTAACCATTGGCCGCGAACGTAGCCTTCGAGAAATATCTCTTTTCCCCCCCCGCTTTGTGTTATTCCTATATTACAGCTGACTCGTCCCCGATGTTATTGACAGGGTAAGCTTCCACCCCGAAGCTGATACACTCTGAAGACGGACCCCCCTCCCCTGTTGAATGATAGTACATTATTTTTTAGTTTGCGGACTACCCCCCCCCCCCCTTCTACATAGAAGGCAGGGTCCCTCTTTTTTCCCAATCTCCGTGTTGAGCTTTGACCATAGGACAGTATTGAAGACAGCGCCCGTCCGGCCCACCGCGGGATTCAGAAGAATTTTTACGTTTTTTCGGCTTGCATAATAATAGTATTTCCGCGGGAAGCTGTCCCTAACCTCCCGACCTTTAACATCTTCTTGCCGTTTTTCTTTTACCTCAATAGCATATGGAAGTCGGTCTAGCCAACTCATTTCGTTCTTTTCGCTTTATGGTTTAACTATTCCCTGCCCCTTACGCTCTTTGATTTGCTTCTATTGACGGCCCTTCTCCGCCAACCACTCTCGCCCCCCCCGGCGCCATTGCATCCATCCGTACCCCGAGTACACTTTTCCAGCCGCATGAGTTTAGATGCTAGCCCCCCCTACTAATCTGAGTCGAATTCGCCTCTCACTGGGTGTCCTTTCGGCTGTTTGCTGATCCATGAGTCCCCTCTTTGAGTACAGATCAGTGTTCTCTTTTTTTTTTTTTCCGTCCGCTTTTCCCGGGCTCCAGCTTCTCCGAGATGATCGGCTTCCGAAGCATGACAATCACCCTGATGGAACTTTAGACCCGCCCTCGCCCTTCGTTTCCCTCTGAATGGACCATCTTGTTCCGTCCAACAACCGTTTTTTACGAGACGACTGCCCCATCGCCGCTTTTGCCCCCCCTGCAGTTCCATGTAAGTATCCCCCCCAAAGGAAAAAGGCTTTCGTGCTCTGATCGAATCGGAGTTCGTTTTTCCTCCACGCCTAGACGTCCGAAGAACCCCGTCCCTCTTCCTTTCCTGACCCCTTTCATGATGCATTATATCCCGGTTCGGTTCCGGAGCCCACGAGGTTTCTTAGAATTCAGCAGCTTTTTCTCCGGTTTATGCAGCTTGGGGGGTTACTTCACAAACCTCCTTCTCTTATTCCCTCCTGGTTTTCCCAAACCCTTCCCCCTCGATTTGAAATCGTAGAATTCTCTTCTGGCGATGAGCGTGTGCTCGCCCATTTTAGCGCGGCCCGCCTTTTTTTTGAAAACTGAAGTTTCGTTTATCTCGAAACTCTTTTTTCCCCCTTTACGATACTATGTTCGGATTTGTCCCCCGCGTAGGCCCGAACAGTCTGCGCCCCCCCACAAATAAGGCCTTCCATTCTCCCCCTCCTCGGGAGGTGCGTTTTTGCCAGCTGCATTTGGCGCAGGAAGAAGTCCTCTCGGCCTCCCCCCGTTTCTCGTAATCCTTCTCCCCCCCGGTCGTGCGGCATTTCCTCATTTTTCTAGTATGCATAACACACTTTTTCCTCTATTTATCTCTTTTGTGTTGTCTATCATCCGAGATTTTTTTTTTTCATAATATTTTCGACTGCTATTTTAATCCCCCCTGTGAACCCCCGAAAGATTTTCTCAGGAGCGCTTCCCCTTCTGTTTGGGAGTTCTCTTTCCGGATTAGTTTATGGTCCCCCCCCACTTGAGAGGCCAGTCCCCCCCCCTCCCCCTCTGCTTGTAAGGGTGGATCCTTATCCCTATTCGTTGGTGGTCTTCTATCCTGTTCTGAGTGCCCGAGATTCAGGATAGGCTATGTCGAGCGTTTCTCTCTAGGGTCTCGTGGAGTGACCAAAGTCCCAGGTTTTCCCTGAGCTTTATGGTCCATGGGCGGCCACCAACGCGCCGTTTTTACCTTCAGCGTATTCTGAAGATTTCCCGTGGTCGCACATTTCCTTTACATAGCCTCCAGGCTTGTCCCCTCCCGGCTGAGCTCAGTTTCCAATCGACGCTGACCTATCCTCACGTTTCTTCCTCGATGATTTTCAGTATTACTGTCTCTCCCCCCTGCGGTGTCCGTCCCCTTCTGGCGGACTTCCTGGGTGGATTGGTCAGGATCGCTCTCTAACCAAGCACATATCCCCGAGGCGTGAGCTTTACCAAGCAAGACTGCGAAAGACCCCCGGACATGCCCCCCTCCTTTCCTTTCTGCGCTTGATTCCTGAGAGGAAACAAATTTTTTCCTGCTGAAGAGATGCGGGATAGCCCCACTTTTCCCTTTCCTCCTTCGTAACTGTTTAGTCACCTCTGCCAGAAGGGAGGTATGCTTTTTCTTTTTTTTACGCCTAATGCTCTATGAGCTTTTGTGACCGCTTCGATTAAACCCACGAGGCACTCCGAGCACAACCCACAATTCTTAGTAATCTTCGGAAGACCCCTACTCTTCCTCTCGGTTCTCCGACCGTCATTCATCCATGGAGGTCGGCTCGCGGGCTTCCGCCGATTTCTTAGATCCCGTCAACTGATGAGTCGTCACGTGTTCATTTCTAATTTATTGCGGTTATGTTTTCATCCTATTTTACAGGTTTGTTAGGCTTATCCTTAACTCGACCCGATCGCCTCTTTGACTTCAAATTGAGTTGGAGATATTTGATCAAATAGCCTCGATCTAATCGTTGGCGAGAACGGGAAGCTTATCCTTTTTATTGGGAGTGTGCCCTTCAAGGATGAGTTATTTGGCGCACCCCCCCTTAGTGCCATTGAGGGGATTCTTGGAATAGAGCATTTCGCAAGACGAGTCTTCTGCAGGAGCCTTGAAGTGGTCGGCGTCCCCCGCTATAAACTTATCCTGAATTGAAAGGCGCTTTCAGCGCTTCGAAGTCCCAATCTGGACCCAAGCGTTCAACAGTCCTGTTACTGAGCGTCATCCCTTTCCTGTTTCTTATGGCGTTTAAAGAAGACCCCCCCCCATTTTCGGATTTTTTTTCCCTTGATCCCTTCTTACTCCTCATGACCTATTGTTATGTGGTCGCTGACCTTCTGGAACGACGGCGCCACTATGGGACCTTTTCTCTACCACCACGTTGTGTTTTTTTCCTATAATTCCCCGCCCTTACTAGCTCGCGTTTTTCACCCCAATGTTTCAGCGAAAACTAATACGACATGTTGACGATTGCAGACTACCCCCCTCCCCCTTTCCCTCTCGCAAGGCGTGTGATCGTTGAGGATTTTCCAGCCAATCGCCATAATGTGATAGTAAAGTATACAATCTTTCAGCTTTCCAATTCCGTCCTACAGCCTCATATTGGCAGAAGTATCAATGATACGGTAGCAACCCCCTCCCTCCCCGAGTTAGCCCCCCCCTCCCCTTATACTCATTCTTTTAAGTAGGACAGATCTATAAGAACACTACCGACCTTCCACCGGACTCATTAAGAGTGAAGTAATTTGTCTCATCTCCTTTGATCAGAAGTGACCCCCTTTCTCGCAAACCGATGCGAGGGCGACTGTCTTGTCCTACTCCGTGTCCAATGAGAGACTGAACATTCCTTGTTAGCCCCGAGTCCTGCCCCCCACCCTCTTCAGGCCTGTCACCAGGTCCCATATTATTTTCCTGTACCCAACCTAAAGTCCGCTTCTGCTTGCCCCTCGCCCCCTCTATGCGTCTAAGAGACGCCTCTCCTTTTTTGAGGATTTAATTAATGGTTTCTCGAGAACCAC
>Ga0179593_1410506_pt1 | contig 13381 bp, 14 predicted proteins | sample CZODoug2_1_08_16_FD_185931 | JGI IMG/M metagenome (GOLD analysis project Ga0179593, IMG submission 185931) | Vadose zone soil fungal communities from Angelo Coast Range Reserve, California, USA - CZODoug2_1_08_16fungal (PacBio error correction) | ecosystem: Environmental > Terrestrial > Soil >... | reverse complement strand
GGTTTTTCCTTTTTTTCCTCTCCTGGCAACCTGTAACGGCGTTGTGGGGTTTTCACTGCCGTTTCCCCTTCGAGGTACGCAGACTGGAGTGGTTTTTTGTATCTCCCACTATTGTGTTAAGAGTCCTCGGAGCAATGTTTCACCGCTTGGTGCTTTAATTCCCCGCGGATTCGGACTTTTGGCGTGAGGCCTGTTAGGGTGGATGTTGTCGCCCTTTTCTTTGGCCCGACCCCGCCGCCCCCGCATTAACAGTAGTGGGGCGCCCTCACCACCCCCAGAACGTTCTTTTCCTTTCTGACGCTTCCTCTTCTCCCACCCCGAATAAACCCTCCTCCTTCCTTGACGTAAGCGGACGTTTTATTTAAAGCTGTGGGTTCGGTACGTTTAGCAACAGGAAGGGTCCGGTGTTTTTTCCCCCCGAGGACTGCAAGGTGGAGACTTGGTTCATTCATTTCGGACGACCCTTTTTTCGCGACCTCCCCGCTTCACTCGGCTTTAATTGATATTTTCGACCCAACTGGCGTGTCTTTGACCCCCGCCCAAACAGGCACGCACCCCTCTTATTTTGTCGCTACCAAGCCCGTCTCTTGCAAGACGACGTTGTTTTTTTTTCTTTTTCATTGTTTTTTTTTGGAAGTTTTCTTTTCAGACTTCGTGGTCTCGGCCACGATTGACCCCCTTGAATACTCAACGCCCCCACTGTTTTACCGTTCCCACCCTTCCTTGTCTTGTAATGTTTCAGCTGACCGAGGTATCTTTTGGTGGTTTCTTTTCCTCCTTCCCCCCCAATCCATTTCCTTTCTTAGATTTCCTTCTTTCTCCCCTGCCCCCTCTGACTCTTGGCAACAACCTCCTTGTTTCCTCCCAAGGGCTCCCGTGCTGTCCTGGAATTTTTACGAACCCAGCTTCATTAAAAAATTCTTTTTCCCTGTGCTTTGACCAGATGCCCTCTTTTGCTTCCAACCAAATTGTCCTGGCATTGTCTTTGGCTCACCTGGGGAAAATATTGAGACACCGAACCTTGACACATGTTTAGATTTTTTTCTTTCTTATCCGGGCCTTTCGGTGTGGTCTCTTTTTCCCACTTTTGCCCACGTGGTTTTTACCACACTTTTCTTCTAGCTTTTGCTCCCCGTCTGGTCCCCGGTGATGAATTTTTGGTTTGTCACCACCCACTCCATTGTTTTTTTTCCGTCTATTCCGGCCCTTTTTCGATCCCCCTAATGTAATGAAGACTGGCCGTTATTTTTTTTTCTTTCTGTTCCGGAATTGACGTTGTCTCTTCTTTTTTGCTGCTACCAAAACCCTTTCACGGCTGTGAATATCCCTTCCTTTCCTGCACGGCGGTGAATTCCCCCCGAACCCCCCAACTCCTGACTGTTACCCCCCCCTTTTCACTATACGTGCTCCTTCGTTTTTTCTGTCCCTACCCCCCCCGTTCGCCCCCATTCGGGTCTCTTGGTCGTAAAAGGTTGCGGTCGGCCCATTTCCACACCCCTTACCCCGAAGAACTCCTTGGTGCGTGATTTTTCTCTACTTTTTTTCGCCTGCCTATTCTCCCCTGGGCTGCTACCCAAGATGGCTGAGAAGAACGACCCCCTCTCCCTTTTCCTTTTTTTTTTTTTTTCCTTTGAACCGTTGACTGGACCCCTCGTTTTTACTTAAGTTTTTGAGGCCAAGGGGGATCACTTCCCCCCTTGTCCCTTCTAGCGGTCTTTGCCACAACTGCCCTACCTTTTTGTGTCCCCTTCCTGGCCCCTTTTTCCCTCATAAGCCGGCTCTTGTTTCGTTGGTTTTGAAAGGATTTGTCCTTTCATCTCCGGCCCAGTTTTTCCGCTCTTCCCGAGCCTTTCGCCCCAACCCTCGTAAGAGGGCATATTTTTTTGGGCTTCCCCCCCCCCGGATTTTTTTGAGACAGGCTTTTTTTTTAGTCCCCCGCAAAAAACCTTTGTAAGTCCGTCCGCCGTTTGGCTTCTACCACTTCCTCGGAATCGCTACTCAAACCACCAATCCTTCCCCACGATTTTCCCGACCACGATGTGTTGGACCTTGAGTTTTTCCCCGCCCATCGCCCCTTTCACGTTCTTTATTTTTTTGTACCGCCCGGGTGGTCAACACCCAGACAAACCAGCTCCACGTTTTTTTCCTTTTTTCCTTTTTGGGTTCGTACGGCTTTTTTAGCCCCGTCCTGTTGCCCTTGGATTCCCAAACTCCGACGAACTTCTTACACGTTCCGTCTTCCTTGATGTTTGGTGGGATATTGTCATTTTTCCTTTCTTTCTCAATACGTTCCCTTTATTGCTTTACATATGCCAGATGGCCCCATCTTCCACCCCCTTTTCACCACGCCCTCGCCCACAGCGTACACGGGGCCTTCCTTTTTCGCTCTTTTTTTTCACGCTACCATCATTTGCATTTCCACCGCACTCTCCCATGGTTTTCATGCCCCCCACCTTTTTTTCTTTTTCCCAACAGTCTTTCGACTGGTTACTTCGTCCTCCATTGGTTTCCTCCCCTTTTGTTGCGTCTAAAAACCAGATCCAGCTCTGACTTCCCCTTAAGGTACACTTCTTCCTCTTGTTTTTCCCAGGGTTCCGTGATCATATGTTCCCTTTTGCCAGAATCTTTTTTTTCCGACCCCTCATTTCCTACTTCCGCGCACCCGCCTTCTCCGTACTTCTTTTTTGTGGTTCGATTTGAATTTTTCCGGATTTTCTGTTCAACCCCTTGGATTCACGGTTGAAGCTTTCCCCCTAAGGGCTCCCTTACTCCGGTTTAACCTTTTGCACCTTTAGACCAACCCCACTTACCACCCATCGTTCAGAAAAGGTCTTTTTGACTCCCCCCTTCTTTTTTTACTGTTTCAAGAAGTTTAGCACACTCCCATTTTATGGTTGCGTCCTTTTTTCGTCAGACCCCCCCCCCCCCCCGGACCCTGAAAGCCACCTTTCCTGTCTATACTTCTTTTTAGAACGGTGCTATTACCGCCAACGAGCAACCCCCTGAAAGGTTCTTTGCCTACTTCCCTTGGTCCCTTCTTGCTTCCCTTTTATTTGTACTTTCTCTTGCGGCTTCCCCCCTCCCTCTTTTTTTCCTTTTTTTTTTCTTTCCCTTCCTTTAACTACAGATCTCCTAGATAAGAAAAGAACCACAACCCTACCCCCATCTCCCTCCGGCTTTGTTTTTCCTTTACACTTTCAGATCTTTCTTTTTCTGTCTCCCCCCCGCTAATTTGTGATTGAGTTGACCTTTTTCCCAGTGTTACTTTTTCTCTCTCCTCCTGAATCTCGCAGGTCCTCTCAACCATATGTTTTTCGTGTTTTCTTTCCTTTTTTCATTCTTAATTTCTTCCTATCTTTTACATTTCCCTTCCTCCCCCTGTTGTTTTTTTTGTTAGCTCTCCCTCTTTCCTGATATGTGATGGCTATTTTTCCCTCCCAGAAAACACCCTGCTAAAACGAGCGTTGTAAGGACCCTCCCCTCCCCCTCTTCCCCGGCAGAATTTGACGCTCTCCACTCCGGACCCCTTTAACCTCTCAACTCTGGGGGCGCGCGTTTCTCTTCATCTCTTTTAAAACCGCAGGCTCCGGCCTTTTTGAGCTCTGTTTTTCCTTTTCCTTTTCTTCCTGAAATGGCAGAAAAAAAAGAAAGCTTGGGGGACCGCCCCGCAGGTCTTCTCCTATCCCTCCTGGCTTCCCTTGCACCTTTTCCGGACGCTACCTTCTTTTGTGTGAAGTCTCTATTTCCTCCTTTCTCCCCCACTAATATCCCTCTTTTCTTTCGTGTTAGTGGTTTGTTTTTTTCTTGGACCCCAACGGTTTCCCACGCAGACGTTAGTTGTCCTCTTTTCGGGGCCAACAGGAACTTTCCCCGGGAGAAGGGTTTCCGGCAAGCCCCCCCTTTGCCGCGGCGGGTCGTGTCTTTAACAAACCGATTCTTGCGAAGTTTGTCAGCCGTTTTTGATACTTGTTGCGCAGATTTTTCCCCCGAATTTTTCAATCCCAGGAAGGGACCAGATTTTTTTTCAATATCCTCTTCGTGTTTTTCGGCTCCTTTCTTCCCTCCCGCGATCGCTGCCAAACCCCCCCCTTATTTTCTCCACTTACCCCCCGGCTCAAAAAAACAAAACAGCTCTCCAAGTTTTTTTTTTTTTTTTCCCCCCAACCCCCCCTTTTCCCTATTCTATCTGATTTTTTTTTTGAGTTCAATCCAATTTCTCCCCTTCTACCTGCCTTTTCTTACCCCCCCTTTCTCCTGGCCTGTTGACATTTGACGTTTTTTTGGGATTTACCCTTCTTTTCCAATCCTCTGTACGTTTCTTCCCCCAACAGTTCTCCGTGACCCAACTCGCCCACCAAAGGGGCAAGGGCCCCCGTTTTCCCCCCCCCCAGGGGACTCCTTTTGGGTCGTTCTGATCATTTATTTTTCCCCCGACAGCGGAACGGTCCCGGAAAGCAATGGAATCTTTCCCCCCCCAACCCCTTTCTTGACGTCCTTGTGGCCCCCTTCCGTTCTTTTGTGATTTATTTTCCCCCTTCTTTTTGCCTGGCCCAGACATGTTCGCCCCCCAACCTAAGACCTCCCTTTTTTTTGTGATTTTTGGTAGTGGGCTACGAGGTTTTACACCCCTCCGAGTACGGGCGATTTTCCTGGTCCCCCCCCCGTGTCGCCCTCGCTCCCGTGGAGTTCACAGCGTTCCCGCTTCTTTTGTTTTTTATTTTTTCTCGCGATCACGAGCAGCCGTCATCCCCTCTTTCTCCAGACTTCACGAGCGTTTTCTCCCCTCTGCTTCTAGGGCAAGATCTTTCCTTTTTCCTTCGTGTTGTTTATCACAAAAAATCCGTTTTGACTCCGACCTCTTTTCCCCTTCGAGGCGGATTCATTTTTCCCCCCCCACCCCAACGTATTTCCGCGGATGAGATTTCCCAATTCTGTTCGTTTCACATGGTTCACCCTAAGTGTCCTTTTTCTTCCCAATTACCCACCAGAGTCTTCGGTTTCAATTCCCCCCTGCCTCCCAAACACCCTTTATCCCCCTTTTTTTTTTTCCCCCTGCCCCCCTCGACCGCCAACCAAATCGCTTTCCCTGTCACTTTCTTTCTCTGCACCTTCTGGTCACCCTTTCCATCGATCGCCGTACGTCCCCCCCCGTCGAAAAAAGAATGGTTCTTTTTCTGGTGTTTGTATTTTCTGAACCCCCCACCCAAACAACCGGTCCCAACCATCTTTCCTTTCCATTTGGAGTCCGGTTTTCCCAACGGCCGAATGCGGCCTTTCGTTAGCTAAACCCCTCTGTTGCCAATAGGTGCGGTCTCGTGTTAACCCTTAGTAGCCCCCCCCCCTCGACCTTCTTTTTTTTCACCCCCTTTTATTTTCCTTCCGTGATCATGGTTGGAGAAGAGGTTCCTGAAACTTAATCCCCCTTACACCAAATTGGCCCTATCTGCCCCCAGCACTTGTCGTGTTTGTCCGCACCTTCCGTTGAATTCCGCAATAGCAAGGCGGCCCCAACTTTCCCGATGGCATTCACCCACGCACTTTTAACACCCAGCCTCCCCCGAATTTCAGTTGTGAAAAAACAAAACACTTGCGGGCAGGATAACTCCCACTCCCCTTCCACCCCGGACGAGATAGCCTCAGGTTCCTTTTGCGGGCGATGATTTTTTCTTCGGTCAAACAGTGAGGAATCCTTTTGAATCAAATTGCCCCACTTTAGTGGTTCCCCTTCTCCGGGCACCAAAAATTCGGTATTTTTATCCTCCTCAAACCACCAACATCCCCCAGCCCTGGGGAGCCTTCATATTGCCTCTCTGTGTTTCCGATTCTCGGCCGGAAACTCCCCAAGGTCCAGCATCTCCATTCAACTGAGATGCCGGCACTCACCCCCACCCCAGGATCCCTCCCCCTGTCCCGAGGCGACCTGCTTTTTTAGTTCCCCAGCTATGAATCCCCGACTTGCCGGTTTAATACTTGGTTTAATTAACCCCACACAAGCCTCTGCAGCCGAACTGTCCGCTCCCCCCCCACCATCAGGTCAGTCGGTTTCCATCTTCCTCGAGTTTCCTGCTTTTTCTACCCCTGTCCGATCCGTGCGGGGACCGTCCGTGTTGTCGCGTTGGGCTTAAAGTTTCTTGCGCTCCGTACGCGCAAGTTCTCGCCTGGTGCTCCGCGAGTGGTCGTGTTTTTTCTTTTTTTTTGACCTCACCCACTATAAGTTTTTTCCATTGTCTTGGGAAGAGCCCCCCCCGTCCGCCCCTCAGGGGGCGCCTTTAGTCCCCCCCCCCCCCAAACCTTTCTTTCAACACCGCCGCTTTCTTTCACTACTTGTTCGAGCCCCACAAGTTAGGCTTCCCCTTTTTGTCTTCACTCTGAAGTGTCAGCTTTTTTACAGATCCAGTTTTGCCAGGTTTGTCTTGGCCAAGAGGGTAGGGTTCTTCCTCGTAGAGTGAGGCCCCCCCTTTCCCATTGCGACCCAACCCCCCACTCCTGACTCCAACCGGATTTCTTTCCTCCCCCTTACCCTAACCCCGCAGCCGAGGCTTTACCTTTCATTTGCCCCCCCCCACTCTAACACGTCCGTTTCTCTCCACGCAGGGGACGGGGGGGGAAAGTCCCCGTTTCGCTCATTTTCTTACGACTCCTTCTCTTTTGATAACTCCACCAGTTCTGTTGTTTGTTGATTCGCATCCTATGAGTAGCTTCCTACCCCTCTTTTTTGAGGACTAAAGACGCATTTTCCCATTCCCCCCGGTTCCTTCTTGGATTACTTAGTGTGCCTCTGGACTTAATCTAGGTTTTTCAATTTGTCTCGCCTGGGCCCGAGGAAGTGAGATTTTCTTTTTCTTTTGCTTCGATTTTTTTTTGTATGGGGAATTTTTGATTTTTTCCGTGCCAAAGATTCCCCGATTTCAGCATAAACCCAGCTTTGGAGGACGCACCACTCCCCCCCAAAGTTTTGCTCACCTGTCTTGACCCCCTCTGGCCCCCCCCTGCAACACTTAACCCATAGTCTTTATTGGGGGTACGAGGCAGGGCGTGCTCTTCGTCCCGCACGGGGGTTGAGGCGACGCGCAACGAACTCGGTGCCTACCCAGAATAGCAAACTGTCATCCCTGCGATTTTCACGGCCCTTTTGTCGCCATCTTTTATCCCGCTGTGTATCCCCCCTTTTCTTAGCCTCTCGTACGCCCTGGAATTTTCATTTTCGCAAAAGGGTTTCCCCCGTCCACACTTGGATCACCCCTTGAAACTCTCTTTTTTTGGGCTCCCCCCCGCCTCAGGACATGAGCTTTTTTTAGACCGTACCCGCGTGGTATTTGGCCTGTTTTTAGTGGACCGTGTTGCAAGTTTTTACCACCTTTAGAAGTTTTGGTCTCGAACCCTCTTCACCCCCCCCGGGTTGTGTCTCCTGCGAACACTCACGGCCCTTCCCCTTCGGTTTTCCCGCAGGTTTTTTTCCGTGGTCTCCCGTTGGGTGGTATTAGCAAGTAATATCCCCCAGTGACTTCTAGTGACCCCTTCCTTGATTCCGGAATCTTCCACACCTCGGCAAAAACACCGCCCCTGCCTCATTTCTCCCCCCGGCGTAGATGGCTTTGAAAATTGGTTTTGCTTACAGGCACTTCATGGGCTGTTTTGTCAAGGGAGTGGTGCTTTGCGAAAAAGAACTGTTTGGCCAGGCGGGAGGCCCCCCTTCTTTTGCCTAGTTCAAAATGTTTTCCCAATTTTTGATTTTGTGTTCTTCGCCCCTAAAGGGCCAACTTTTGCCCCCCCCCCTCTTATCTTCCGCAGGAATGGGAGTATCTTTCTTTTTGAAAACCGGCACACGGGGTTTCCCACGGATTTTCTAACTTAGTTGGCTGTAAGTCGTGATTCATCCGATTTTGGTCACCCCCGACCCCCCCCCCGATCGCCGTACCTCTTTGACCCCCCACAGTACTGGAGTTTTTCAGGTTTCCTGGGGCGTCGTGAACCTTTCCTTACTCAAATTGTGCGTTCAAAAACACCCTGCTTTAACAGGTCTAACGATTCACTACAAGTAGACCCAACCCCCCTTAGGTTTCCAAGTAAACAAACAGAACCCCGCCCTCAGGGCACAACCGAGTTTCCTCTTGCCCCTCTTAACTGGGTATTGTAGTTGGCACCGGAATCCTTCCCCCCCTTTCCCACGGCCGTGTTTTTGGCCCGGGTGGGTTTTTTTTAAGCCCTACCACTGTCCCCCCCTCCATTGCCTTGAATGCATGAATCCTCTTAGTGGTCGCCCTGTCCTTTTCCTCGCCCGGCTTACCAAAAGCATTTTGATTACCCCTTGAACTGCCCAATTAATGATTTTTCCTCTTTTGTCTCAACAGTGAGTTCGGCTTTTTTTTTGTTCCCCAGGGGCCAGGGTCTTCCTTTTGGGCACTCCCCCCTTTTTTTACTGTGGCCTAACCTTCCTTTCAATGAGGGGCTCCAATGACCGCACAAAAGGGATTCCAAGCTTCCTCTTCTTGTTTTGACGTCTTTTTGATATCGGGCTTTTCCTCCCCGACGCGCAAATTATGCCCCGATTCCCGAAAGTTTCGCCCCCAGAAAGCCCGGAAAAAGGATAATTTTTATCGTCTTTTTGAAGGACCCTATGTGCGGCCCCCCTTTCGTGTACGTTTTTCCGGAGCGTACCTTGAGGTCCCCTCGCTCAGTCAACCCACCAACAATAGGCAAGATAGTACAGCCCCCCCATCAGCGCGTGGGGGAGTTAGTTTTTGGTCCGACCCCCAAGTTCCCCCTTCCCTCTTTCTTTGGTTGGAACTCTGTGGTTTCTTTTTAACCCCGGGAACCCGTTCCTAACGTGTGTTTCACGGGGGGGTTTATCTTGCTTTCCGCGCCTTCCCACCTTAAAGGTCCCCCTCCGACCTGCAAGTAACCATGTCACCAGGCCCTTCCAGGTCTGTTGGGGGGGGATCCGGGGAACGTTTTTTTCAGCAAACCTCCAGCGTTTTTCCGGGGATCCCTAGTCCAGGCGCCCCCGGCGTGACTCCACGGTTAAAAACGGCCTTGCCCTTTGCTTCAGGTTGTGTTTGCTTTCTTGTTTTCACAAGAAAAGAAAACCGGATTTCAAATTTGGTAACCTTTCCCCCCCACCACTTTGTTCACCTGTTGAAAAACCTGTCCAGGTAAAGAGCTCTTACCCCTTTTGTTTTAGTCCCTTTCTTTTCCGTGCCTTTCAACATTTTTGCCGCAAGGCTCAGTATACCCTTCCTGGTTTCCCCATTATTGACTGATGTTGATAGTTTGGTCGTTCTCCTTCGGCATTTGGTGCGTCAGACCCTCTGTCTTACCTCCAATGTCCGCGAAAACCCCCCCTTCCGTACTTCGGGCTTTCTTTCTGTTCGTCGGCGGAAGGTTCGATTCCTTGCGGCCACTGATCCTTGATGAAGAGTTTGCTTCCCTTCGCCGGACTCTGTGAAGTAAACTAATGCCCCCCTCGGCCCTTGCCTTCTTTCTCTCTGACGGGCGTCGTTGTTTGCCGTTGCCCAAGGTTAGACCCCCCCTCCCTGTGGATTTTTGTTTGGATTGTTTTTTTTTTTTCCCCCCCACACACCACGACCAGAACACTCCCCCCTGCTGATTCTTCCTTCTTTCCAGGGGTTCGGACGTGCCTTGATTTACCTGCCGGGCCCCACCAACCAGAACTTTTTAGCCGGCCCCGGACGTGTGCAAGTTACCTTCCCGGTGTTTGAGTGATTGTCTTGCAGGAGGAGAGATGTCGGGTGTCTTGTTTTTTTTTCTGCCCTAATTCATTTTCCGCCATGTTTATTTTACGAAAACCACCATTCTTTCTGGAGGCGAGCTGCTGTGTGTTGTTAACCCTTCGTGTTCTCGATCCGCTTTTCATTGTTCTCGGGGCGCGGGTTGATTTTTTTTTTTAGTTTTTTTTCTTCCCGTGGCGCCGTGCCGTCTCCCTCTGGTTCCTCCCTCCTGTTATCGTGTTGTCCCCGAATTCGGTCCATTTCGTCTATCACTCCTTCTCTTCTTTTTTGTGCTGTTGAGAGTTACGAGCCTGGAAGATGATTGACTCGAACCCGTCCCCCTCACTTAGTTTGCGTTCCCCCACCTTGGACTCTGTCCGGGCGCCGGGCCCGCTCCGACACCCCTTACCGAGCAGGCCCTGGCGCCTAGGCAGGAGGGCTTTTTTTTTTCTGATTCAAACGCGCTTTTACCAAACAACGAACAGTTCGCCTTCGCGAGGGTTTCGAATTGGCGGATGGACTCTTCCGAAACACAAAATAAAAGCGTCTGGTTGGGCACCTGCTTTTAAGCCTTTTATTCCCGGTTCAAGCCCCTCCATTTTTCCCAATGCCTTTCGGCTCTCCTTCTTTTTTGGGCCTTCCCCTCCGATCGGCCGTCGCAAAACTGTTCAGATACTCAGGTCTTCTTTAGGGGTTGTGTTGTTTTACCCCCCCACACCATTCCCCAACCCACCTTAAAGCCTTAGAGTTCCTAAGGTAGGTGGCCCCCCCGGGACTCTTTCTGATATTCTCCTCCCCAGTGAACAGCGGGTGGAATCTAGGCCCTTTCGTGTACTCAAAAGATCTTTTCTGCGAAGTAGGGCCTTAAAGAATTATTCAGTGGCTTTCCCTTCCCCCCCATCGACCGCCCAGTCTCCTGCTAATTAGTTTTTTTTTCGCGACCGTTCCGGTTAATTCTTCCCCCCACCCCCCGCTATAGAGGCCCACCAAATGCTCCTTGATTGGACCCCCACCCCACGATCCCACAGATCCCCAAGGCACCTTTACTTTTTGTTGACAAACCCCCCCACTTTTTCAGCATGACTAATTTTTTTTTTCTTGATCTGGTTTGAGGGCTCTTAACAAGGTGCGGTTCCCCCCATTTAGCCCCTCCTGCTTAACCACTTGTGCCCATGGTTAGGGGGGGAAAACTCGTTCCAGATTTTTTACAGTTGCCCCAAAAGTTGGTTTTCCACGACTACCCCCATCTGGACAATAGCTTTAAGTGTTTTCAAACACCATAATACCCCGGGGGGCCCCCAACACGTACAGTGCCCCACCCGGGATGTTCCAGCAGCTTTTCCCAAGGAGGTTAGGGTTTTTTCAGTTGGTTAGGTGGAACTGGTTATACCGAAGAACCCATCGTGGATGGCGCAAGAATTGAACAATCCATTTGGATAACCCACACAACTCTCCGCTGTTCGGTCCCTTCACGGGGTCCGTGCCCTTTCACGTTCCTGCGGATGTCCCCCCCGTTTGCTCCCATCCGTGCGACCCCCCCCACACCGACGATCAAACCCCTCTTTCTTCGGAAGGGTTTGTTTGTGGCTAAAACCCAGGGCGGGTCAAACCCCTTACGCCGTGATGAGGACTTGGGTTTATGTGAAACAACCGACGCCTTTCCGCGAGTGGCGACGTAACACTTCTCCTTGGCCATACTGATTGGTGTGTCGGGTTTTTGTTAATTGATTGTTTTCGTTTTTGCGCAACAGTTGTACCGACATTTCTGCCCCAACACCCCCGTTTTTCACGAAACATGAGTCTTCTCTGCCAAACATTCTTGTCTTCCACAGAGAGAAAAGGCCCCGCTCCCTTTTTTTTTTTATTTTTGGCGGAACTCTGATTTTCCTCGAATGGCCGAGAAGCAACTGCCGGAAATTCAACACATGAAATCAGTTTTAAATTTCTTTATTGAGTATTTGAAACCCCCTTGTTCTGCATTGCAACCATTAAACAAGTTCATCCAACATGTTTCACAGGGCTACACCCCGGCAACCCCCAAACCATTCGATTATGGCAGGGCGTGCGAAGAGACCTATGGGGTCCCTACTCCAACCAAACCCCGACCCCCTTCTGTCATTATTTTCCCCCCCCAGTATACGCAGCCAAATCTTCTTCACGGGCATGTTGCCTGAGATTTTATTTGGTCTCCCTTCGGGTTGGAGTCCCTAGACCTGTAGAAAACCCCCACCCATATCTCAAAGTCCTGGTCTTTTTTTGTCTGGGGTAATGGTGACCAAAACGGCCCAAAATCCGTTCCCAGTGGGAGCCCCCAGTGAAGGTCGGGGCCAACCCCCCTCCGCCACGGCGCTCTGTAGCGAAAAACAAGACAACGTGCGAGGTTTAGTGGTGGATGTTTCTTAAAAGAGTCTGGTCCCCCTATTGGGCCCTATTACGATTTCTTTAGGGTGGGGAGGACATATATACCTTCCTTGACAACGACCCGCCAGACCCGGGCCTTTTGTTGTTCGATCCTTCTCTCTGGAACTTTTCGCGATCCCAGTAAAACCGCCCTATGATCCCCCCCAGTCACAGCTCTCTGTTTGTTGTGCCCCCCTGCCGTTCCATTCTTACTCATCCCCCTTCCGGACTTAGAGCTTCTTCAGCGAAGTGCCTTTGGGTTTCTTTTCCTCCCCCACAGCTGTCGTTTTTTTTTGCCAAGCATTTGGTGTGCTCCCCGCTCTGAAACACTAGTTTGGTCAAAGCCACTCCGTTGGAAAATTTCCTTCCTTAGGGTAGTACCAGCACCCTCCATCCCCGGGTTCCTGAGGAAGGGGCGTTTTTGCTCGTGCTTCGGAAAGGCAAAGATTTTTTAGTAAACTCAGTCATGTACAGCTGAATTTCCATACAAAACCCCCTGCTCCGGTCCAAAGGGCTTTAACGGCGGGTGTCTTTCCCCCCTTTTACCTGCGCATTCCAAACACGTTTTTTTTTCTCCCTTCGGGTGGCATCCTTGCCCCCAGGAACTCCATACGTCCGTTTGGGGCCCCCGGAGTTTTAGGGACCTGTTTAGTAGTTGGGGGATGATGCCGGGATGTGGCAACCGGCAACCAACACCAGCAGACCACCCACCGGTTGCTTTGATGTTCTTTCGCAATTTTTCTTTATGGATATTTACACGGTCGCGTGGCGGCGTCTAGGTGTTCTTCCTTGTGCTTCGTAGAAGGCTCGGAGTTTACTCCCCTGGTCCGCGAATTTCAATTGTTTGAATCGCCTTTTTTTTCTGGTTTCCATACAACCTCTTCCTTGGTCCCCTGCGTTTGTATCTTCGTACCCCTGCGGGTCCCTTTCCCCCAAACCCTTGTTACACCCCTTTACGCCGTCGTGCCCCATTGATCTTTGTCGGTTAGGTTCTGAATTCCTCGAGACGTTCAGCAAAGAAAAGTGCCCGTTTTGTCGGCCTCCCACCGACTTTCTTCTATCGAGTCGTGAGTTTTGACCCCATCAAAGGAGTCCCACCACCGCCTGCAGAACCCCCCGCCCCGCGCCTTTTTTATCCCCCCATGCCGCGGGGGGACCAGAGTTTTCATCACAATAACCGCCCCCCTTTCGCGGCAAACTCTTAATGGCCCAGGTACCTTTCGTTTACGCTCAGCTGAGTGGTCACCGGGACT
>Ga0179593_1356531_pt1 | contig 13381 bp, 6 predicted proteins | sample CZODoug2_1_08_16_FD_185931 | JGI IMG/M metagenome (GOLD analysis project Ga0179593, IMG submission 185931) | Vadose zone soil fungal communities from Angelo Coast Range Reserve, California, USA - CZODoug2_1_08_16fungal (PacBio error correction) | ecosystem: Environmental > Terrestrial > Soil >... | reverse complement strand
TTTTTAGAGCGCGCCCCTCGACTGATTCTTCCCCCCCGAACTTCAAGCCAGCCTTTTTCATTTTCTCAGATGAGATCGGGGTCTTCTTTTTTCTTTCTATACTGCTTGCTCACGCTGGCGATGACCCCATTCTCCAGCATCTGAGCCTTTTTCTGATGCCGACGCCGGATTGCATTTTCTCCAGTGGACGCAAGAGATAATAATATATCAGAATCCTAATTCTTTTTCTGTTTTCCTAACCCCCTCTCCCTCCCTCTCCCCGAACCTGGCAATCATTTAGAAGAGGATCCGAGATTTTTTTGGTTTCTCATCCGTCAGATACCTTGTAGTCCGCCCAGCCTTATCTTTGTTTCTTGCGCTGTCCTTAAATTTTCTTCCCTCGGGGACTCTTTGAGATCTCCACCCGCTCCTCGCCGATTCGAAGACGGCGCTTTTTTCTTCCTGCGGTGTCTCGACGTCTCTTCGGAATTCGGCGATGCGTCCGGGACACCATCCGCCTGCGCCTTGCTCGCTGCTTTCAACCTGCGCCTTAAAAGTTTTCTCTCACTTTCGCGCCTTTTTCTTTTTTTTTGTGTCCGCTCCTCCGCACTTTTGCGGTTTTCGTTTCCGCCTCTGCTCCGGTTTGTCGCCCTTTCCCGTCATGCGTCGCTCTGACGCTCCGGAGTGGAAGGTTTTTGTCTCGGGCCTTACCAAACCGCTTTCCCGGCTTGACGCCCAGGTTAGTTAACGCTCCCTCTCGGAGGGCCATTCTTGTTCGTGCGGTCGCCGAACATCTCTTTCTATGTTCATCATCCGTCCTCCAAAGTTCAGTCATCCTCGTCTACTTTTTTTTTAGCACTGAGTGAGGCATCCGGGTTTTAGTCTTTCCTTTTCTTTACCCCACACATCCTTAATACGACCGCTTATCTACTAGATATTTTTCTTGTGGTTTTGAGTAGTATTTGATTTTGATGAGCTCGTGTCGTGGTTTTTAATTGAATGATGTGGATCCCCGGATGATTTCCTCGCACCAACATTTAAGTAATTAACAGGCTCTCTGCTTCCCGTCCTTTTAAGTCGTTGCTTGATCTGTTGCGGGAATGTTCGTCGATCGACAAACGACCTTTCTCATGCTTCTGCTTGCTCTTTCCATTAGCTGGTAATCTCGCTTTTTTTCTTTCGACCACTCGAACTGTCCACTCGAAGGTTTCGGCTCCGATCTGCCCCCCTTTTTTCCTTGCTCGAACCTCCACCCTGAGTTCTGCTCCCCCCTGTTTTCGACGCCCGTCGTTTCTGTAGAAGCGAGCGCCCTTCTTTTACTGTAGCGATTCGTCCTCCTCGGGCGTTACGATTAGCACTTGTCCTTCGCCAACCCCCCCCTCTTCGACCGGTACTATCCCCGGCGTACGAATTGAAGTCCCACTTCTCCTTGTCACGCACAGCAGCTCCTGCCGAACGTCGGCGGACGAAGTCGGGCGAGGTTGTCCTCGCTTATCTCTAGTCACTCCCCTGGGCTAGTATTCTACCTCTCATCTCATCTTTAGACTCCCCTTCATACCCAGGAGTTTTCGGCCCCCCTCCTTTATTTCCCGTTCAGGAGCAAACACTCCCCTTTGAGTTTTCCCCAGCGCACTTTTTCTGGTATCGGGGTTGGGTTATTTTGCGCCTCGATGATGGTTTAAGCACCCCGGATCCCCCTCTTCCGGTACCTCTCTTCGTTGAGGATCCTCGGTTGCGTCTCGAAGAGCTCGTTCTTTCGATACTATTTTTCCCTTGACGAGCTCGTTTTTTCCGAGCTTCCTTTTTTTTTCATCGCCCTCAGGGAACGTAATCAGCCCGACGTCCCCTTTTACCCAGGAGAATACTGATTCCTTATTGTCATTGCTGTTTTTTGAACTCTTCGTTTTGGTAATTGTTTCGGTTACGCTTCCTCTATCTTTCGACCCGGCGTCTCCTTTTGCCTTTTCTGTTTTGCTGAAGAAAGCTGCCTCCCTTCAGGCAGGGTAGGTACCCATGTCTCTTTTTCCGAGCTCGGCTAATTTTTTCCCCTTTGGTTTGCGACGTCACTTTTTGTGTCATATTCGTCGAAGGGGTCATGAGGGCACTGGCATTGTTTTTCTCCGTGAGAGGCGTCGGGTAGCTTTAGTTATCCTACGTGCGGATTCTTTTTTCTTCGCGCATCCTTCGCTTACCCCCTGACTCTGTTGTAGCGCGATTCTTTCCACCCATCGCTCTGGGCCCACCCTCTTTCAGAGTGCAAAGGATTTTCGCCACGTTGGTAGCACTTTGGTCCCCTGTTTCGCGTTCTTTGTGCCGTTAGTCACGCCCACAGCTTTCCCGGCCGTTTAAGCCGTTTTTCTATATCCCCGTCCCTGAACCAAGCCCCTGCACTACTCTTTCTGTCAGAGACATTCTTTCCCGGGTCGGCTCACGAGAGGAAGCGCTGACTTAGTAGCTCGATTAGTTCTTTCCTATTGTTTATAAATCAACCTCCCTGTCTCCTTCTTCGTTCACATCCTTCGGTGGTTTACGGATTTTTCTGTTTTCATCTTCTCGTTTTTTCTCGCGAGCATTTGCTGGTGACGCGGTCCCTTTGCTGAGCGCTTCTTTTTTGATCTGCTGATGTTCTTTGGGCTTGGTGGTTACTTTTGCGCAGGAGAGTTCTTTTTTGTACAGCCCTCTGATATGTTTCCCTTCCCTTTTTTTTTCTGAGATTGATACTTTTTGACTCTCGCGAGCCCCTTTTTCTCCCCCCCCCCCCCGGAAGTTTCCTCGCTTTTTTTCCTCCAAGCGGTTCGGCAGCCGGGAAGCTCGTCCCCGATTCTCTCCTTTGTCGCACGATTCTGCTTATTGGACTCATGTCCCGCGAGGCCTATTCTCTCTCATTCTTTCCCGGTAATCGTGGACCGAACGTCTGTTACCAGGTTCTTCTTTCTCCCACTCCGTGTGTCGACGCCTGCACTCCCACCGGAGCTAGAAAAACTATTTAACAGTGATCTAAAGGACCGATTTCTAGTATTCCCCCTTCTCTGTTTCAGACACAGTCGCTGCCTGCAATACTGCTACTTTTCCCTCCGAAGCGCGAGTCTCTCAAGTCAGTGACTTTCCTGATTTCAAACTTTTCTTCAGGCTCTTCTTCCTTTGGCGCTGGCGATTTGATCCTTTTCTTTGTGGGTCACCAGAGGTCCTGCGGAGATGGACTTACTTCACGTGTCGGAAGGAACGTGAGTGGTCTTGCTCCACCTTAAGGTTTTATTCCACCCTAGCCCCTTTCCCCAGTGATTCCCTTTTCTTTATCTTTTCTTTTCTGACCTTTTCTTTTTGGTTTACACGGTCTCGTGCCACTTTGCCTACGTTTCAATTCAACTTTTTTTGTTGAGTGCCTTGGGTACGTTTTTTTTAGTTCGGTGGGTTTTATAGAAGAGGAACCCGTATGTTTCTCCGCCAGCCCATTTCCCCTGGGGGGCCCCATGATGCGCGTCGTTGCATCCCTTCTTTTCCTCCTCGTTTTTTTTTCGCTATCTGCCCCATCCTCCCCTTTCGCCGTTCCCTACTTGGCCTGCTAATCTGATCTTCCTTCATTTCTCGGGCGAAACCGTGCCTTCTCCACACCACCGCCGAGGTCCGTCACGTCGACACACGCAGGTGGCCCTGGCTTTCCACAAGGTCTTTTGCACTTTTTTTCTTCCCACTGAGGACCACTGTTTCTATTCAGCAGTTACAAGTCCTCACCAGAAAGTTCCACGGCATGCTTCCCCGCTGTGGAAGTGATATGTTTTCCTACACTTCGTACTAGAACCCCCCCCCCGGCTCTGACTTTCCCCACTCCGCTTCCCCTCTTTGGGTGGAATGCTGTCCTGCCCCTCCCTCTAAAGGGTCGCCGCTCCGGAATGTGGCGCCAGCCTAGGTCGAGTCCCGAGAAGGCTGAGTAGGCTGAGATGGGCCTCCCCCCCGTGAACTCTCGGCACAATTATCTCTGACCCCGCGTTCGCGAGTCCTCTTGGCCCTTCCGAGACCTTCTGGTTTTTTTTTTTTTCGAGCCGCTTTACCCTTTCCGAATCATCTCCCCCTGAACGAGCACAGGAGTGCCGCCTTCCTTCAAGTTGCTTTTTCCCTTCGTTAATATGCCCTTCCCGCTGGGGCCGCCGCCCTCTCCCTCTTCCGTCTCGTTCACGCGTTCTCCTCCCGAACTTCGTGGGGTTTTTCCGTCTCTCGCGCGTTCTTCCGACGCGCTCCGTTTTTTCCTTCCCTCCGGTTAGGACAGATCTCTTTCTTTACTTCCCCGCTCGCCCCCACCAAGTACAATGATACGCAACCCCTCCCCCTCTTCTAGGTCGCCTCTCACCGAGGCTCCTGCTCCCTTCGGACGAGCTCAAGACATCTTATCACCAGGACCCCTCTCATAGTTCCACGTCCCCCCCGGTATGTACAGCCCGTAACCGCCAAGTTCTTTTACTCCTACATCTCAGCCCCCCATGTAGCTAGGAGATATCGCGTTCGCGATCCCCTTTTCCCGCTTGCATCGTTTCGTCTCAGAGTATCTAGCTTATGTTCAATTTTTGAGTAGATCATTTTTTTCTCTCTTATCCACTCCTCTCGTGTCGTGGACACTCACCTCGCCCCCGGCACTCACCGAGGCAGGGCTCGCCGAGACCTCCTTTAACCCCCACTCTTTTCTTTCTCGGGCCATCCCGAGGGGTCCACTGTAGTGATATTGCCTCCTCATCTCTCCATTTTTTCTGTCTAGAGTCGCCGATTGTCGACGCAGTACTTTTGCTTCTAGTCGAGGCGATACCCTGAAAGGCCTCTGCTCAACCGATGCCCGGCTGTTCTCGTTTAGCCCTTCGCACGATGATTTTTGGGCCACTGTCCCCCCCTTTTTTTCCGTTACAGATTAGCTTCAGTAGTTTCCTGGGTCCTCTTCTGCGCGATCCTTATTTCCCTTCTTCACAACAACGACGCCTCCGTCAGCGATTGCGCTTAATGTCTTTGGCCACCCCATCTTTTTCTTTCACCAGCACTTCCCCTAATCGTAGGTGCCGTTTTCCTGGGACGAGGGATGAGATACGGATTCCGATGCCCTTCCATTTCCCATTCGCCCCTCTCTCTAACTTTTTGCTTTCTTTCCCCAGCTTTCATCTTTGGAGCCCCCTCTACGAACGTCTGTTCACGAAAACGATTTTTTTTTTTTCGTCGCGAGTTGTCGGTTTGTCCACACTTTCTTCTCGCCCCCCCAACCGCACCTTTCCCCCGTTCTCCTTCTTCTCAACGAGCTTTTGTTGACTAGATTTCCTCTCCGGTAGGCCCTGTCCGCCGAGTACTGAGGGTCGCTCCTTTTGTGACGAAGGTCCTCTCCGACGGGCAGCATATGTTCCGCCCCGCTCATCTCCCGCTCCTTCGCCGAATTCTCATCCACTGATATTACCTCTCCTGGTCTTTCCCTTTCTTGCTTTCTTCCCTTGGAGCAGCGGCACGTTTTCTCCCGCAATGTCTCCCGGTTTCGCCAAGTTTGCGAGCTCTTTCTGCCCTCTTCCGCCCTCCCCCTCCCCTACTACGCATGACCCTGACTTCCCCTCCTTACTTTCGTCTAGGGGTTCGGTGCCTTTTGATACACATGTTCCTCTCTACTGCTATATTTCGTTTACCCTTTACGAAGGTTTGTATGAGAAGACCTTTTTGACTTCTTTGTGTTTGGTCGATTGTACAAAACGCCCCTTTTCCCACGCAGGGTCATCAAGTCCCTGTAGCTCTATCCGTCTTTCGGTCGCCTAGACAGGGTCGGCCAGACAATCTCCATACCCTCTCTCTTCGGCCCCAGAGCCAGGTAGGGGAAGGGGGAAATTGATTCTTGAGACACCTGCAGTCTGCGTCCCAAAAAAATCAACGATCGATCCCGAAGAAGAAACGTCGTTGGGGGAGATAGTAGCGGTTTCTCTCCGTATTCTCTCTGAGATGTTTTCTTTTTTTTAATGCATTTGCTAGAAAAAACTGTTTTTTTTTTCCGTTTTATCCAAAACTTTTGTTTGGCCCCGTGCCCTCCTTTTTTTAGGAGCTTTGTGACAGTGCGCGGTGATGATTGATTGCCGATTTTCTCTCCATTGCCTCTCCCGAACCTGAACGCCCCGATGCGTTTGACGTTCCCTCTTTTTCCCTTTTCGGTTCAACTATTTTCTCCCCAAATAGCACCCAGCCAGTCCTACGTACGGATGGTTCCAGACGCTTTTCTTGTCCCGTGCTGAGCACGCGATTACTCGGCGTGCTTCGCCAGTGTTCACCCTCTCCCCGTCTGCCCTTGTAAGAGAGACACCGCCCACGAGTTCCTTGTCGTCGTTTTTTCGATCTCGTGAAGCGCGTACTTTCCTCTCGGAGCATTTGTTTTCCCTTAAGTCATCGGGAGACTCAAGTGCAGAACTGCTCCTCGAGTCCCCCCTTCATCTTTTTTCTTCGGATCACTTCTGATAGGCCGCGGAGTTGTCGAGACGTCTTTTCTAGATAGTAAAAGACGGCGACACCGTCGGATCTCCTGTTCGCCACACTTTTTCCCCTGTTCTCGTGCTCCCCTCTCCCGGGGTTTCCCTTTGCAGTTTAGCGATTCGATTGCCATCTGTCTGATCTTCTCCTCTCACGTTTCCCGTGCCATGCTCGGGTGGGTAGAGCCTCTCCCTGGCTGGTTTTTCCCCTTCACCCCTTAACTAAGACTTAGAGTCGGTCCACCTTTTTCTCGTATGCGTTCCTTCTGTAGCTCATCCTCCCGGGACCTTGTCTCTCCATTTCTGCTTCCCTCGATCGTTTGGAGTCTGCCCCTTTTTCCTCCCAGCGAATCTCGCGGTAGATCAAGTTTTCCGATCTCCTAGGCCGGTTTTCTCCTTAGCCAACCTTCCTTTGGGTTGCACCCCTCCGTGGTCCTCTGTTTTAGTGTTCTTAACATGCCCTCTTCTGAGAATGCGTCCTTCGTTGTTGTTCCCCTGAATCTCCTCTCAGGCAGGAAGCGTGCGTTACCCCCCCTTTCCCTTTTCCCCAAGATCTTTCGTACCCGTTTTGGCCCGTGTAAGTGCCTCCTTTTTCTATGGCCAGATTTGTCCAGCCGTAATTCCTTCTTCCCTCGCATTTCTCCAGAGGACATTTTAGTCAGTCGGTCATCTCGCGTTCGATCTTGCTGGGATTTCTTGCCTCCTCACAGCGGGCGACACCGTTCGTTTGGTCTCTCCTCTCAGTCTCCTGCGATTGTTCTCGGGCCCACCTTTGAGCGGGCTTTTTCCCCCTTTTGGTCTTTCTATCTGCTATCCCTGCACGCTTTTGTGTCTGACTCGTTCTGTCCCCCGCCCGAGTCTCTTCATTGCAGTTCCCCCGTCGAATCCTAGTTAATCCCCCGCCCTCCCGAGCCGTCAGAGGGTATCGACCAAGAGATGACTTCGCTTCCGAGAAGGGAGAATAGTTTCATGGGGGCTTTTTCTTTTTATTGGTTTCTCACCAAAGTTCCTTACACTTCGGATACCCCTCACGGGTCTGTTCTTCACCCCATTCTTGGTATGGTTTTCATCTCGCTTGTAAGCTTCTATTTCTAAGGGTATTCTTAGCGGGCCTTGCTCTCTTACCCTACGAGGGATTTATCTTCCCTGTCTTTATGGGGGGGGGGGATAGGTCTCGTCCCGCCCCTCCGATCTGGAAGCTACGGTTTTTCTTTCTAGGTCTCTCTCTGAGTGAATAGTCTGTTCACCTCGCTCTTTCCTCGTCAGAACCCCGTGCGAGCCGGAGTACGGCAGGGAAGTTCCATCGACGAGGAACTCCTCTTCCTTCCAGAAGTACGACCCACGTTTTTGTTAGTGGCTTCTCTTCCGCCTGCGGAGCAGCGACTTCGCTCCAACTCTTCAGGTCCCTTCTTTTTGACATTGAACTTACTTCTTCTTCGTTGAGTGACTTTGGCCTTCCGGGAAACCGACGTTTTTCCCTCCGGGACCCCCTCTAACACCCTAGTCCTACACTAGTCCCGCGTATCTTCTGCCTTAGGCAATCCCTTTTTTTGCCGATTTCTTTTTTACTTCCCTCCAGCGCGTATCCCCCCGTTCCACTCCTCGGACTGACCGCGCGAGTTCTCAGCCGGAGAGCTCCCCGTCCAGTCTTATGGTGTGGCTCTAGGCGAGCTTGATCTTTTCCCCCCTTGCGTAGCCATTCTTCGTCCTTCTCTCCGACTTGTTTAGGCCCCTATCTTCGCAAACTCCCTTTCACTCCAACTCTCAAGCCCCTCCCTTTATGTCTTTTATGATTGTCGCTCTTCTGGTTATGCTCTTGGGGAAGCATCAGTGTTACCCCCCTTGCCCCTCGATGTCGCTTTCCCCCCCGTCTGCTCCAGTTTCTATTTTCCTGAGGACCGGGGTTGGCCTAGACGACAGGCACTTTCACGTTGCTGATGTCCTGGAGGCCTTCGAGTCGTGGTTCCTAGTTATCTGTCTGCTCTTTTTTTTTCTTTTTTTGAGAGAGATGCCACCCTTTCTCGTTAAGCGTGTTTCTCATGGGGACGCCCCTCTTCCCTTTCCTGAATTTTTTCCTTTCCGCCCTGTACCCGTTTCATACCACCCCCCTTCTTTGTCACCCAGCTCCACTGTTCGCGGACGGGAAACCCCCCTCTTCCCAAAGCTGGCACCTAGGACCACGAGGACCTCCTCCTTAGACGTTCCTTCCAAGAACTCACCATCTTCTCTTCCCTTCCCTTGGTTAGTCTTATTGGCGTCTAATTCCCTGACTCCCTCCACTTATATCAGCTTCTTATTGAGATCCCTGTTTTGAGCGAGCAGTCTGCCCTCGTTAGTACTGGTCGCTTCCGCTTCTTTTGTAGCGACGCACTTTTCGTCCGAGCCCCGCCTGTCTTCTCTCTCGGCGGCGCTGTTTGTAAGGCGGCAACCTTGGCTTCTTGCCTAGGCCCTTTTACCGTCTTTCCTATGGGGTTTTCTTCCAGACCGTTGTGCCTGCGTCCTCCTTGGCCACAAATCAGGCCCCTGTTCAATATAGAAGAGACTTATTCCTTAGTGTTACCAAGGGACCGCTATGGTCCGTGTCGTTCTCTGCTCCCGCTTGTCGTAAGATGCCCCCGATCGAGTGGGGATTTCGTTCTATTAGAGCTTAAATTTTTTGCTTAACCCTCCGTCGCCGGCTCGCCCTCGTGGGTTGTGACGTTCACTCCTTTACCGCCTGGATTCGTCCCTCTCTGATTCCGCATGCTAACCATCTACTATCTCGCCCCCCCCAGGCCCGCCCTCTCCATAGACACCTCTCTACTATCTGTCAGCGCTTCAGCTTGCTTTCTTTTTTCTATCAGGCGCTATGACCCAGGACCATCATTGAAGAGGGCCTTCCGTTTTGTATACTCCCTGATTTCCGGTCCCCTTTTATGTACGACAGACAGTTCCCGTGCCTACTACGCTCTGTGCCCTTTCGATCGCACCGCGCCCTACAAGACGTTGATCTCATTTTGTCGGCTGATTCCCCGTTTTCTCCCTGATATTTTTTGCTTTTTTCTCCCTCCTAAGTGGGCGTGTTTTTAGGAATTCTGATCATCCCCTGTCTCCACTCTTTAGTGATCATTCTTTCCTTTCCTTCTCACCCCATTTCCTAACTTGGCCTGCCTTCCCATAGGGCCCCCCTGTAGACTAACACTTTCCTGTAGGAATTAATATCCGCTACCGTAGTATAAGAGTGTCCTTTTTTTTTCCTTGGCGGCGAAGATCTCCGCTTCGTCCCGTGGCTCGCTCATAAAGAAGATTCTATCGACTGATAGTACAAATTCGCTCCCTCTTGCGGCACCCTTCCTTTAGCAGATCCTGTACAAGGCTTTGCCCCCCCATTTGGCCATAATCTCGGTCCATTTGCCCACCTTGGGGACAGTAATGCGTCCTACTTTTTTTTCCTCTTTGCTTTCTCCCCCCACCCCGCCGTCCGCCTTCCTTTCTCTTGCTTTCCGTCTTTCGTAGCGCCACTACCTTTCGAGAGTATTTTACCCCACAGCATCAGTTATTCTGGAGGTCTCCTCCTTTCAGTCTAGGTACTATTATACTACGCTCTTTCCCCGTGCTGTGTTCATGCAACAAACACTCATCCCCGCTCTTGTTCTGAGATGATCTTTCACTGAGACGTTGATTTTCCTTCCCCGAGCTTCGATATCTCTCCCCCCGTGTAGCGCTTCCTCCCCGCGACGTCTTCTTCCGGGGAAACCATTCCCCTTATTTTCTCTCGACCCCGCTCTTTCCCACTCGTTGCTTCCGGCACCCCAGATTCTTGAAGCTTTCCGCCCTTCACTCGGACACGGCCGATATTTCGGTGTTGATCTCCCTCGCGGGACCTCCGCGACTGTCTCCTTAGCTGTGAGCGATTCCTCCACCCGCCTCGACTTCGATTCCACTAAGATTTTCTACGTCCCTTTCTCTGAAGGACTGTGGAGAAGGAGCATCGGCTTTTCGTGCTTCCTTTCCCTTTCCCGCCATTCTTCGCGCTTCGCGCTCCATCCTTCTAGATGAAGAGAGCCCCCCCATTTTTGAAGGAACCTATTTATTTTACCGATAGCTCGTTCTATATTTTCGCTTCTCACCTCTCGTCCCGATAGGCGCCTAGATATTTCTGGCTAGACTGTGTTGCTTTCCTCCCCTCTTCGCTTGACGTTAGTGTCCGGGGTGCAACCCGAGTTGACCGCGACCGTGTCGTAAGCCTGCCCCGACCGGATTGTAGTTTTTTCTCCATTCTTTCGCGAACCCCTTCTCACTCATCCCGTCCTCTCATTTTGCATCATACGCCTTCGTTTTGATTCCTTTTCCCGTGAGGCCTCTACCTTTTTTCCCCAGCACATGATTCCCCATCCAAACCTCAACGGAACTTGATATCTCTATTTTCATTCATCCCTCCATTTTTTTGTCTTCTCTCGGGGTAGTATCGGCCTGATGTATTATGGTTTGGGCCTCCTGCATGAGTGGTGCCCACTTCTTTTTTTTCTGCATTCCAACATGGCAGCCCTAAAGCTATGGGATCACTTCCTGACTCTTCTCTTGATGTTCGCCTGCTTCCCAGACAGACAGCTCTCTTCTTTAGACATTCTTATTCTGTCCCTCTTTCTTTCCCCACCATCATCCACGTTCCCCCTTTATTTCTGTGTCCAGCTCAACCTTCGTCCCTGCACGAAGATCTTCCATGACCGACAACCCCTTTTGTTTTGAGCGCTGCACTCCTGTGCGGTTTTAGCCTCCTTGTTCTTCGCGATGATCCGTTCGATCTTTGAGCGGTTTCCCGCGACCTCAAAGTCCTTTTTCGATTAAGGACCCTCCTTTCTTTCCTCTGTACGCCGTTTCGTCTCGCACAGAAGATTCCCGATATTTCTTTATCGTCCTGCCTTTCCTTCGCCGAATTCGGCTGTCGCTGTCTCTCTCTCGCTTAACCGTCGTTCTCCCCCCCCTCCCATGATCTTTACTTAGTCCGCCTGCGTAGAGTCTCCCCTTCGTGAGTGGCCGCTTTGATTTCGAACCGGTCCCTCCCGCCCATCTCGTAGAAGGTCGAAGCGAACGTAGTGTTTTTTTTTTTAATTTCGTCTTTCGAGGGATGGTCGTGCACATGACTATCCCGCCCTGACCGGTATCGAGTATTCTTTTGTGTTTTTTTTCTCCAGCGTCACGGCGGCCTTTTCCTGCTCTCGGTCTCCTTGAGGATGGTATTCTGCTTTTTTTTTTTTGTCCCGCCTCGTGGATCTTCCGCCGATAAGACTCGTCACCCCCTTTTCCTCGGCGACCTCCCGCCCTCCCTTATCGTTTTTCGTTCATTTGCACTCCTCGTCTCGAGGGTCTGTGTTTGCGCTCGGCGAACTTTGATTCTTTCCCCCCTCGTCCGACGGACGGTTTTCGGTGGTTTTTCTTTTTCAACCCCACCCTGATCCTGCTGCCTGGCAAGCGGCGCCTTCCTTTGCATGTTTCGGCGTTTTCTTCCCTGCCTTGGGAGGTTTTTACTGTGTAAGTCCGCCCCAGGGGTTCCATGATGGCCCCTCCTTTCATTCCCTCGTTCCCCCTTGTGTGTACGAGTCGTCCGAGCTATCCCGCGCGTCGCGCGTTTGATCTGCTTAACTGTCTTTCCCCCACGATTTCCTTATTTTTTTCTCTTTTTTTGAAGTAGAAATCTCCCTCTTTGCCCTCGTTTTCCCACGATTTGACTCTCTTCTCTCCCGTTTTGTGCTCATGCTCTTGGCTGTTTCCCGCGTTTTGACCTTCTATTCATGTCCCCCCACCCCTCGTCGTTTCTTGCAGCTCAGCTTTCTTTTTTCCCCGGCCAGTTCGGCCAGGATCTCGAAAGCCATTTCCGCAGCCTCTCGATGCATTTACTGTTTTTTCCTTTCCCCGTCGCCTCCGCTCGCCTGCGCTACCGTTTCTGTGACATGGGGTTTATATTTTGTCTTACCCTCCTGTACGGGACTTCGTTTCTACCCCTCTGTCTTTTCGCATCTTTTCTGCTTTGTCGCGTCCCCTTATTTCTCGTGCGGGGCAGTTCCGACTCTTGCCCTCTTTTTCTGCGTTCTCTTTTGCGTTGAGGCTCTTTCCTGGGGTTGTAGGTGTTTTTTTCATTTCCCCCATAGTTTTTTACGCTCGCGTGCTCGTTAGCCCGCGATCGATCGGCGGTACTCTCATTGAATCCCTACCCACCAACTTGCGTTCGGCTTCCCGTCGCTGCGAGGGCTCAGTCTTACTAGCGACGTGCGCCCCCGGTAGAGTGGCTTCTTCCCCTCCCTAGTTTTTCTTTCCTGAGTTCACTTTTATTTGCCCATGGACCCTTTTTCTCGGAGGTTCCCCGGGTCTGATCTTTTTAAAAACGAGTGGAAATTTTCTTCTTCGGACTCCTCCCCTTCCCACCTGAGCTGTCCCTCCACCCCGAGGTCTCTTCGTCTTACCGCCGTTGTCTGTCAAACCTTCCCTGTTTAGTGGCCTCCCGTCCTGGGCGAAGCGTGTAATCTGCTTCTGTGACTTAACGGACTGGAGAGCAGGAATTTGTGGCGACGGTTTTCTTTTCATTAAGTATCTTCGATTCCCTTCTTTCCGAGAGTATTCTACCCCCCCTTTCACTCTTGACTGGAGCATGTGACTTTCCTGCATTAGGCACTCAGGTGACAGTAGCAATTATCATCTTCCAACAGTCGTCGGACTTCCTACTCAAGTGTCTGTATTTATTTTCTATTCTACAGCTGGATCTGGTACCGCTTAATCATCTCGCCCGGACGGTTTTTCCCCCCCGTTTACTTGGTTGTGTCACTGTTGTTTTCTCTCTGGGACTGAGGACCGTTTTGTTTTTGCCTAGGGGGGAGCCCTGCCCTTAGCCATCTGAACCATGACCCTCTCGTCTCGAGGTTTTTGGCTTCTCCCTTTATGCGCGGCGATGTTTGCCC
>Ga0179593_1720090_pt1 | contig 13382 bp, 18 predicted proteins | sample CZODoug2_1_08_16_FD_185931 | JGI IMG/M metagenome (GOLD analysis project Ga0179593, IMG submission 185931) | Vadose zone soil fungal communities from Angelo Coast Range Reserve, California, USA - CZODoug2_1_08_16fungal (PacBio error correction) | ecosystem: Environmental > Terrestrial > Soil >... | reverse complement strand
ACTTCCCTAACTTCGGCTTTTTTACGAAAAACTCTGATGAAGTTCGGGGCCGGCGGAAATCTTCTTTTGTCATCAGTTTTTTTTCTTGGGCCCAGGTACCTCCCCCCCTCGAAAAGGGGGCCATTCTCCCTCTTTCCGGCACTCCTTCTTCATTGCCTTTGAGACCAGCAGGTTCAGACCCCCCTTTTTCCGGGTTTTTTTCCCTTTAGACCCTTTCCTTCCGGGGGGAAGGGAGCGAGAAATGCTTCCCTCGGGGGTTCCTCTTGAATAATCCCCCCTGAAATTCCCCTTTTCCCTCCTCCCCCCGAACTTTTTTTTTTCTCTCCGGTCCTCCCCCTTTTTTAGAAAATAGAGGGACCCCTCTTCCTTCGCAAAACCCCCCCCCGCCACCCCCCCCCTTTTAGTACTTTTTTTTTTGGAATCGCCTTTTTTGGGTTTTTTTCAGATCAGGAAGTTTTTTTCTCGAGGGTAACCTGATAAGGAGGCCTCTCCCCCAGACAAGTTTTTCCTCCCTCCACTCCCCCCGGTAAGGGTCACTCCCCCCCCCTTTCCGAACGGGCCCAGCGGCCCCCCTTAAGAGAATAGTCTTTTCCCCCCCCAACCCTTTTTTTCCCCCCATTTTTTCCGAGGAAGGTATTGCGTTGGTCCCCTTCTCCAGCGCCTCCTGCCGCCGGGTTTCTTTTTTTGTCATTGCCTTCTTCTTTCCTTGTTCCCCTTCCCCTTTTAGAGAGAAAGGAAGACGACCCTTTCCAGGACTTCCCTTTTTCCTCCCCCCGGTTTTCCGAAAGCCGGCCCAGTTCCCCCGTTTTTTTATCTTTCCCCAATTGTATTACGGGTGGTTGTTTTTTTTCCTTTTCTCTCAACCCCTTCTTAGCCCATACGGCGGGCACAGTATTTTTTTTTTTTTTCCCCAATTTTTCTTGTCCCCCACCTGCCCACCTTGATGGGAAGGATGTTTTTAACCCTTTACTCCCCGGGAGCGGCGTTTTTTTTTTTGTGATTTCCTCTTTTCCCTCAGGAAGTGCTTTTTTTCCCCCCCATTTGCCTCTCAAAGCTTCCCCCGGATTCAACGTCCCGGCTCTTGTTTTGTATGTCCCCCCCAGACGCCCCCAGTCGCCCCCCCCCCTTGCGCCGACCCTGGGGGCAGATGAGGCCCTTTCTTGCAGGGCTTTTTTTGGTCCATCACCACTTAGTCAGACATCTCTTTCAGGGTCAAAAATTGCCCTGAATAGGAAACCCTCTTTGCGGATTTACTTTTTCCCTTTTCCGTTCCTCTCCCAATGGTGGTGTTTGGGGCCCCACCCCCTGAGATTCCCATTGCGCCCCTTTGCCCCCATCGTGATAGGACCTCTTCCCTTTTTCCGGAGTCTTTTTTTTGGCCCCGGACCCTTCCTCCCAAAAGCGGATTAAGTCGCTTCTGGCTTTGCCCAGCGCCTCCGCGCCCTCGTTCCCACTCCCATCTCAACCCCCTTTTTACGGTTAGGTTTCTGCAGGGGGGGCGGCTCATTCCATGTGTGCTTGACGATTTTTTTTGGGCCCTTTTTTCCAAAATAGTCCCCTCCCCCTGAAGTTCCCATAGTCGCCCTTTTCCCGGTCGGGAAGACTTTTCGGGCCTCCTTTTTCCGCGCAACGTCCCCTCTGGGGGGCAGTCCCCCTTTTTTCCGTTTGCGCCCCGCCTCCCCCCGGGGGGCCCTTTTTGTTGACCTTTTTCCAACCGCTCCCCGTTCTTTCAGGGGAAAAAGGGGCGGGTCTTTGTTGGCCGGGCCTTTTTTTGACCGTGCCGCCCGCCGAAAGCCCAGGCCGTTTCGGGGTAGTCCTGTGCGTCTTTTTTTTCCCTCTACCGCCAGAACAGTTCTTCCCGCGTTTTCCCTTGCACACAAAAAAGGGCCGGTCGCCATTTTTTTCCTCTTTTTGGGCGTTGTCCCTTTGAGGGGAAAAGGGTTTGTTTCCTGTTCTTTTCCGGAGGTTTTCCCAGGCGTTTTCTGGATTTCTTCCGGGTTCTCGTCTGCCCCCCCCCTCTTTATTGCGGTCGCAATTTCTTACGCTCAAGGGCAACCTTATCCTGGGTCCCCAGCATCACTTTCGCGTGTCTCCAGAAAACGCCTTCTTTTTTTTCGGGTGCCTTAACCCTTTCCCACCCAGCGGTCCCCTCCCGCAAAGGGGAATTCCCCCCCTTCAGTCCCCCAGACCCCCCCCCCGATCGGTGTCGAGGATACTTCGTGTTCCCTTTTTTTTTCCTGGGCCCTTTTTTGCAAGAAAGCTTTTTTTCCTTTTCCGCTTCTTTCGGATCCGGTCCTGATTTGTGTGGGCAGTCCTTTTTTCCCCCCCGGTCAGACCCGTTCCCCCCCTGCCCCCCTTTTTGAGAAGTTAGCCCTTTCCTCCTTTTTGCGGGCCTTCGATGCCCCCCTTCCCCCAAACCCAGGGGGAACCCCCCCTTTATTGTTTTTTTTTTCAGGAACCCTTTCGAAAGAGAACGGTCTCCCCGACTCCTTATTGTAACCCCCTTTTTTTTTCTTCGGTGGTCTCAAACCCGTGTCCCCCCTTTTTGCGTGAGAAAAGCTTTTCCCCTTTTCCTGCGCCGCCGGAGCCTCCTCGAAATCTTTTTTCCTTGGATTGTGTTGCCTCCACAGGGATTAAGAACTTTTTTTCCCCGGCTTTTTCTTTCATCTCACGTTGTTGGGAGTCCCTCTCTTTTCTGGTCTTTTTCTTATATTTTTGAGAAACCTTCTCCTAACCCTGCATCTGGTGAAAAGGGCGGGCCCCGACGTCCCCCTTTCTTTTCCCCCGGGGTTCTGGGGCACGCCCTTTTTTTGCGCGCCGCCCCCCCGATGGCCAGGCCCTGGGGGACTTCGTCAGTTCTTTTCCCGGCCGGCTCAGATAAGCCTCTTTTCGTCCCCCTCCTAGGTTCATCCGCCCCCAATCGCCCCCTTTTTCCCAAGAAAGACCGGCCTTTGGGGCCTTTCGTCAACCTTCCGTGCATTTAACACCGGGACGACCCCCCCGCCGTTTCAAGTAAAAACCCTTTGGGTTTCATCTCTTTTAATAATCCCTTTCGTTGGTTTTTTTGTTTCTTTTTTTTTTTTTTAGGAGTTTTTTCCCTCCCCCCGCCAAGCTTGACTCCCCCTCTGGGTAAGGAAACCCCCTTGTTTTTCGCGTACTGGAGGATCACCTTTTGCAAACCTTTTTCTCTTTTCCCTGATGGAGACCTTTTTTTTTCCCATCCGACAGTCCGTTCTTTTTTTTTTTTGTCGCTTCGAAAAGGGTTCCACTTTTAGGTTCCCTTCCCCTTTGACCCCTGGACCCCCCCCAACGCAAGGGAGTTTTTTTCAATCACCTCCCCGGATGATAGTTCTCCCTGTCTTTTTGAGGACAGCTTTTCCCACCCCCCCTGGAAATAGTTTTCTTGTGGTCTCTCCCCCTTTCCTTTCTTTCATAGAGTTACCCACTCAGGGAAGGACTCCCCCCCGGCGCCCTTCTTTCAAGATTGCGGCAGTTTCTAATCTTTTTTTTTGATTTTTTTTTCTTCTGTTCTCCCTCAGTAATATACTTCCTTCCCAGCTCCCGTCAGCACACCGGTCCCGGATGACATTTTTACCCCCCCCCCCTCAGGGGCCGGTAAAATTGTCTGCTCCTGGTCCAACGAATGAACTGATTCCCCGCGATATGAGGAGGACTCATCTGAATTTTGCGGGTTGAAAAAGAAAATTTACCGGAGGGTCCCCCCCCCCCCTTTGACCTCAGTTGATTTTTGTTCAGGTGTTTTTCAAAGATTGTTTTTTCACTTTTTAGTAGGGCTCCAGCTGAAGCGTTTTCTGACCCCCCCTCTGAGCTTGGAGGTCTTTCCTGTTTTCCCCCATATACCCCGTCTGCTTTCGGGGGAAGGGCTCCTTTTTTCTTTACTTTTTTTTGCGGGGGTCTTTTTTCCCCGGGCCCTTTTGATTTTCTTTGTCTTCTAAATAAAATTTCCTCCTGCGGACCTTTCTGCGGATTGGGAGGGAAATTTCTCCCCACCACACGGTCCTTTTTGCAATTTTTTCTCAAAGGAAGTTTTCCCCCTTTATGATAGTTTCTTCATTGGTATGGTTGCGAGTGGAGTGACTTTTTCTTTTTGCAATTTGAGGCATTCCCTTTTCTATTTACCTGCGCGAAATGAATTTCAAGCTTTTCTGGGGACTTTTTTCCCTTGAAAAAATTTTTGGATGACTATTCAAAAGGTTCTTTTCTTTTTTCTTTGGGGACTCCTTTTCTCTCTTCATAAAATACCGGTCCCCCTTACGGCCGTTGGGGTAGGTCCTTTTTTTCCCTAAGGAGTCTATGACAATACCTCAATAAATGACCCTGACCGGAATTTCAAACCTCCCAAGAACCCCTTTTACTGGGAGGCAAATTCTGTGTCAAGAATTCTTTTTCCCCTTGGGCCCTTTCCCTTTTGCGTCGTCTTGGGAGGGACCTTTTTTATTAGAACTTTCCGGACCTCCCCTCCGGACGGGAATGGGGCTTTTTTTTTCCCCCCCTGGCACCCCTTTCCTTCAAAAAGTTCCCCCCCCTTCCTTTTCGCCCCAGAGGATTGGAAGTAGATTTTTTTTTTCAAACCGGATGGGATTTCTTTTTCACCCCCCTGTTAATGGAGGATTTCCCTCCTCCCCTTACCTTAAGGAAAAAGGGCCTCCTTGGTTCGTGGGGTCGGGCCATACGGCACCCCACACCAAGACCTCCCCCGGAAAGGATTTACCGTCCCTCCTCTTTTTTTCTTTCGTAACCAGGTTCCTTTACCATATGGGGAAGCTTATCTGGGACCTCTACGTCCCACCTTTATAGACCCACCCCTCATGACACGGAGAGGAGATGTTTTCTTCCTGTCTGGGAGTTGCTTTTTTCTTCGGCGGTTTGTGAAGGATTTTTTTCTGGAGCGTTTCCCCGACGCTTTTTTGGACTCCCTAATCAAGGATGTTCCGGTAGCTTCAGGCGTTTTAGTTCGGAGATCACCACCGTGGGCTTTCTTGCTTGGTGCTTATTTTATGGTTTACGTCACCACCAAACATTTTTTCCTACCCTTGACCTTTCGTCTTTGATTTAGCAAACCCCCGCGAGGTTTTTACCTTTCCTCCCGGTGCCCCCTTTTTAAACGGATATCGACGTCAAGTTTCTTTAGGGGGAAAATTTTCCCCCCCCCCTTTCCGCCCGTTTTTTTTTTCCGCCCATCCACCTGGGTTTTGGGAGTTTTCCTGATCCGTTGACCTGCTTTTTAAGACAAGCGTCCTAGTCCTTCCCCCGGGTCTAAGCTCCGTTTTTGAATTTGAACAGTTTGGAGGGGCTTTGGGGACTTTTTTTTTTGTCTCGTAACGGCGACGGCAGGCGGCGGCTTTCCCCCTCCACTTTTCCTTAAAAAGGAGACCTCCAGGAGGTGGTGTTCTGGCTGTGGGACCTTCCTTTTAACCAAGCCTTTTAGGAGTCCTCTTTTCCGCATTTTTTTAAGGAACCATTTGACCCCTTGGACCTACCCCACCGTTTCCCCAGAAAATTCCCCTCCCAGATCCCCGTGCTTGGGCGCTTATTTCGTTTCCCCGTTTGGTTAGGACCCCGTGTCCTGGTTTTCCCCTTGGCTCTTTCTGGAGCTTTCATTTTTCTGCTGTCCCTCTTGATGCACCCCGACAGAGAGGCTTTAGGCCCTTTTTTTTTCACCGCCCCCTCTTTCGATGGAAATGGGTTTTCCCTAGTTTTTGGAACTTTTTTTGAGTGGCGCCGGAAGAGGGAACTGTCCTTCGTGACTTTTTTCTGGTTCTGGGTAATCCCTTCTCGATCTGTGCAAACCTCGGTTCCTCTATCCCTTTTCCTGATATTTTTCCTCCCCCCCTCTTTCGATTCCCTTTCTTGGCCGGGGATCCCACTTTTTTCCGCGCGGACCTTTTTTCACGGATTCTCCTATTCTCCCAACTTTTGAGCCTGATTCAGGTCCTTTTTTTTCCTTCCCACTTTCTTTTTTCCCCCCCCTGACTTTCTTGTGGTCTCAGATTGGGCGTCCTTTTTGAGAATCTTCTCTTCGGATCCTCCGTTCCTTTCTCCTTTTGGTGCCCCACTTCTGAAACTTCTTTTTTTTCTGCCGGGCCCCTCTCGGAACTGAACTTCTGACTTGCACCTGGTCTTCTTGGAGGTCCATTTCCCCCTTCCTTTTCTGCGGCAACTTACGGGACGGGTTTTCCTTGGACTTTCCTGTTCGTTTCCCCATAAAAGGTAGCCCCCCTGGGTGGATTTTTGGAGTTATTCTTTTCTATGGACCCCCATAATAAGACTTTTTTTTTTCTTTCTTTCCTCCCGAAGACTTTTTTTTTTTTCTTTGGCCTCGTTTTCCGTGATGTGCTTCCTTGAGTTCTCCTTCGGGGTTCTTCAGGGAGGGGGACCCCTCATTAGCTTGGTCACCTGCTGGAGGCTCTCACTTTTTTTTCCAGGTCAGAAAGCCACCCTTTCTCCCCCCCGCATTCTGGGGTCCCTATGGCCGTTTTCCATGGCTGCCGTACCCCTAGTTGTTTTTCATTTGAAAAAACAGTGCCCATACCTTCCCTATCTTCCTTAGTCCGGAGGATCCCCCCCTTTTTCACTCCCTCCCTTTTCCCCCACTTTGTGAATACAAGCGGGTCCTTCTCACCCATACCCCCCAAGTTGCCAAGATTGGCCCTCCTTCCATTTTTTTCAAGGAAAACAAAAATGGATTAAAAACAACAACAAACAACAAAAAAAAAACCCTTTTTTAAAAAAATACTTTACTGGGCGTTTTTCCTTTGTTCCCCCCTCTGAGGGGACACTTACCCCTGTGGCGTGAACCTCACATTCTCCCGAGAAACCGGTTTTTCCCGACACTTTCCTCTGCATCCCGGTCAGGGATCTGTTGACAATACTTCCTCTTTTTTTGCCTTAATATGCGAAGGGAATATTCTCCCTATCCCCGAGGTTTTTTTTTTTTCGCACTGGTTCGGCTTCCGGGAATCTTTTCCAAACCTCCGACGACCACATTTAAACATTCATCCCCCTACTCCCCGTTTTAAAGATTTCTCCCGCAACCACCGGGCCCAAACCCGACCCTTCCCTAAACTCTTCCATCAATCGTCATGGAGAGGGCCTTTTCGGGCCCTCTACTGAGGAGTGCCCCCCCTCATCATACCCTATCTTCTCGTTGGCGAGAGTCATTTTCTTAGGAGGAGTCCTTTGGTACCCCCCCCAGTGTCGTCTCGTGACGACTCCTCTCTGCCCAGGCCCCCTTCACGGTCCGAACCGGTTTTCCATTCCCCGGCCGGTTCTGGAGGACACCATTTTTCTGTGGTCATGGTTTCAGGCCTTTTAGCTTCCCCAGGAAGGAGTCTCCTCTTTCTATCTCATGGTTTTTACTGTCCCCTCCCACCGTTCCCCCTTGACTTCCTGTTGAACAAGTCACCCTCCCCCCCCCCCCCCCCCGGTCTCTTTAGTACTTTTTCCTTGATGGTTTTCGTTGTGTTTTGGGGTTCCCCCGTCGGGCCATCATTGCCCGCTCCGTGGCAGGTCCCGCGTTTAGGAGATGAACCTTCGTCCGGGGGGTTTGAATCCTTAGGTTACTAGTACTTTCCCCCTTGCCCCCCCCCAGTGAAGGTCCCTTAACTTCCCGGAAGATCCCCCTTTTTTTCATTCTGTTGTCAGGACAATGTTTCGGCCCGACCCAAAAAAGTAGTCTTTTTTTTTTTTTTTTTTTTTTTAGATTTCAGTCTTTTCTCTCTGAATTCCTCCGGAATAGACATTGTTGTTTCTCTTTTCTTGGTTCCCTTCGGCCGTTTGTTTGGTTCGACCAAGTATATTCCCCCTCCCCACCTTTCCCTTCGTTATTCGAGACCTCCCCCCCCTTTTTCTCTCCTAAATTTTCTCCCCCCCTCCTTTTTAGGTTAACTTCATCTGAACCAAGCGGATCCCGTCCTCTTTTTGATTTCTTTCGCGGCCAATCAACAAGGTTTAATTTTCCTCGAATAGGACCCCCCTTTTCTTCAAGGTTAAAAGACCAGAACGCCGAGTGCTGATTCCTAGTTGTTTACGACACAAAGGTTTTCTTATCCCCTAGTTTTCTTTTTGGGAGTCACCCCTGTACGGTATTCTTGTCGGTTTGGATGGTCCTTTCCGGGGTTTTTTTCTTTTTTGTTTCATCCCCACCCTGTTTTATTTCTTTCAACCTTCTCAGCCCTGCCAAAGAGTTTCTTCCCCCCGGCCACGTCCCCACTTCTCATTTTTTCGGGAGATCCTGTTTGTTCCTTGATACGACTCGTCCGCACCCTTTCCCACGCCCCCCTGCCGGGCTTCAAGTTTGTTTGTTACAAACACCGTTTTGCAATTTTTAAAGACCTCCCCCTTCCCCTTTTCTCGAATGTGGCCAAATTCTTCTTTCGATTTAACCCGGATAGGAATATTTTTTCTTCACTGAGTTTTTTTTACCTTGGGAAACGTTTTTTCCCCCCGGACCCGGCAGGGTTATTTCACCCCTGTGTCCTTTCCCCCTCAACCTTTCCGGGAGGAGACCTTTTTTTTTTTTTTTTGGTTTCCCCAGGAAGTTTTCTTATCTCCCGTGGTACCCCACATCCGTTCCCCCCCCCCCCCCCGACGCACGGCTGTCCTGTTTCTTTCCCCAAAACATGGCGGTTTCCCGGATTTTTCTTCAGACCTTTCACTTCTTTGAGGGTCCCCAGGCCGGATCCTGAGGGACTTCCTTGGTCAGTTCTTTGCACTCGTCTTTATTCCTGTTTCTTTTTTTTTGTCTCCGCCTTTCGGGCGTGATGACTTCGTGGTTTGATTTTTTTTCCCTTTGCCAAACCGGGCCCCGAAAGTTTGTTCACTGGGAATGTCCCGCATAGTACAACCCCCCCAGCATCCCCCTTCTTTTGCGCCTCATTCCACCCCGGCCGTCTTTGTCGAACCCCCCAAATTGGTGCCTTGGTGAAGTGAACCCCCCAGTTTAACAGGAAAACCCTCTTCCCTGTAACCCTCCCCCCCAGGGGCCCAATCCCCAAGGTGGGTCCCCCAAAACCTGTCTCCCATTTTCAGCTTGCGGAAGAGTCCCCCCTCCCGTTTTCTTTTGAGGTTGTCATTCCTCTCGTTTTTTTTCTTCCCGGGAACTTTTCCATTGACTTCCCCCCGATTGCGCCGTTTTTTTTTAAAGGCCCCTCCCCCCCTCCACTCGCTTTCCGGGAGGGTTCACTCCCTCCAATGGCGGGAGGTCGTTCTCCGGTTTTTCAAACGTGAAATCCCCCCTTTTTCCCCTCCCCCCGTGTGGAAGGGGGGATCCCCCGGCCTTTTTTGACCCCTCTGGGCAAGGGATTCCCTCCCCCCCTTCGGCTGAGCCGGGCAAGCCTGGGGATCTTGAATCCCCCCCCCCCCAAAAAATGGGTCCCCCCCTAACAACCCGGACAAAATTCACCCCCTTCCCGGGTCAGTCCCCCTTTCCCGGCCGCTAGCTCTGTCCCTCGATAAAGGAACTCCTTTTCCTCAGACCCAAGGCAGTTCACAAGATTCCCCGTTACTTCCCGTACTCAAACTCTGGACACCCTTTCTCTGGGAAAAAACTAAAGCCCCCGCGCTCGTGGTAACAGGAACCCGCATTTCCATTGGGCGTCCCGTTAGACTGTTTTTTCCTTTTTTCATTCAGGCACTGGGCCGGGCGAGACTTTTTTTTTCGGAACCCTTCTGTGTGCATTGACAGGTTTTGTGTTTTTTTTTTGAAAACCCCCAAAGTCCTTGGAGTCCCCTCCCCCGGTGACCGTTTTTCCAATTTGGGCGTGAGTTTTTCTTCTTCGGCCGGTTTCCCCCCCCCCCTTGTTCCCCCCCCCCTGGGATGGTTTTTTCTGTATCTGGTTTCGAGGATTTTTTCCCCCTTCGACACCTCTCGGGCCTGCCGGGGGCCGGTCCATAGGGAATTTCAGGGGCTGTCTCCCCACCCCGGTCTCCCTTTCTTGGGAGCGTCCCGAAGTTTCCGAAACGGATGGGAACAAGGGGTTTGGGTTTCTTTTTTTTGGGTTTTCGGTGCCCAGGGCCCTAGGGGGGTCGGGGGGGGGGGCCCGGTCAAGGGATTTTTTTTTTCCCCCCTGACCCCCCCCCAAAACGGGCGTTTTTCTTTCGCTGTCCTAGCCACCCTTTGTCGCCTACCTTCCAGGCACTTGGTGTTTTGCGGGCACCATGCAGGACATTTTTTTTTTTTTTCAGTTGGGAGGTTCGAACTCCCACCGACGTTTTTCTTTAAACCGAACTCCCTCTTTTTCTTTCCTTTTCCCCCCATTCCCCACGTTTTTTTTTCGCTCCCAGCGGCGCTCGGTTTTAAGGCTTTTTTTTTTTTTCCCCTTTTTTATAGATTTTTCCACCTGCAACGTTCTTTTCCTTTCTGCGCCACCCCTTCCTGATCCCTTTTTGTTAGAGGCCTCTTTCTTTTTTTTTTTCGGGTTTCGCTTCCCATGAACGGTGCGCGTGGTTTTTCCGACATTTCGTTCCCTTTTCGGATCTTTTTCTGGAGACTCTTAGTCCCCCCGGCCCTTCAATAGTTTAGGCGGCGCGCTTGGCTAGTCATGTGTCTGCGGTCATCTTTTCCCTACTCTCCCCCCTCCTAGGATGCGTCTCCATCCCATACCTCTCCCCATTTTGACCGACAGTCCCTATGAACCCTTTTCGCGGTCATTTATGATCCTGGGTAGGTCCCTTTCCCTTCCAATAAATGGCCTCCTCCCCTTCCCCCCCGTCTCGGCCTTCTCAAGATGGCCTTTCTCCTTTCGGGGGGAAACCTGTTCCTTTTTCCCCCCCCACCCCCCCGGAGGAGGACTGGGCCAGGATGTTCCCCCAGTTATTGTTCCGGCGGGTCCGCTTCGCTCTTATGTTACTTGTCTCCTCGGGACGATGTGATTCCGCTGTATCCGAAGTATCTGACTTGGGAGTCTTTCAAGTTTCCTCCCCACTTTTTTATGATCGTTTCAGGAATGGTCGATCGTTTTGTCTTTCCGTTGGCCGTTGAATATGCCCGGAAGGCCCCTTCCCTCCTCCGTTTCCGCTGAAACCAAAACCGGCGTTCCACTTTCCGGTTCTGGGCCTTGGCCCTCGATGATCGCCTTCTTTCCTTTCCGCTCCGACGATGAACTTTGGTTTCTCCTTCAAGGGTGCGACTTCATCAAAGTCCCTTGACGACCCGCGGTTTTTGTCCAGGACCTCTTTCTGGCTATTCATATTTGGAGTCCCCAGTTTTTCCTTTCTTTTTTATAAAAGATCTCGCCCCTCCCTGAGGAATAGGGATCCCCCCCGATAAGGGTCTGCCCGCCGTTGCGCACCGCTTTAACCATCTCCATGAAGGACCTTTAATTTCTCCCCTCCATTACGTTTGGCCAATAATGGAGACCTGCCTTTTTGGACTTGCCTGCCTTCGTTTACAGTATCTTTAGACCACAATGCACTTCCCCCAGGTTTCCCCGAACTTCGATTGTCTTTCTTAAATGCCTTCCCTTTCCCCCAAATCTTTCTGGACCTCTCAAAACACACGACTTTTCCTGTTTACTCCCCTGAAAGAGGGGACGTTAGATGATCAACCTTTCGTCTGGGCTTCAAACCCCCTTTTGAATGGAGGATTCCTTCCCCGGGAAAGACCTGCCTCCCTTTTGGATTTTTTTTACTAGACCCAATATCTCCAAGAAAGTGAAATAGGCCAGAATCTTTCACGGGATTCTATGGGGCCTTTTTTGCCCCTCTTTAAATCCACAACATATAATAGAACCTTCCCTTTTGACTTGCGAATGACAGAAAGCCTTTCTTTCGGATGTCCCCTCTCCTCTCTGGGCAGGATGGCAACCTATCTGATGGTTTTTTAGACGCCCGAGCGCGACTACTCCGCTTTTGCCTGGTAAGCCCTTCTTTTTTTTTCCGGATTACCATTTCGCCCCCCGAAGTTTGCCCCCCCCCCGGACACCCTTATCAACAACCCACATTGGTCTTTTTTTTTCCTTAAGGTCCCCTCTTCCACAACCTTCTCTTTTTCAGGGAGGACTCCCTGAGAGGAAATAAATTTTTTTTTTTCCCGCCTTCTACAGTTTCACCTCCCCCAATCCCACCATTTTTCAGAAGGAAGAATCTAGGAAAATTTCCCCCCCTCTCATTTCCTCTTGTGGGGTAATCCTCCCAGGACCTTTTCCTGCCCCCCACTTTTACCCCCCTTCCTCCCGTAGGAGTGTTTTGATATTTTTTTACCTTTTCTTTTTCCATGCCCCTGTGCGGTGCTGCTCGGTACCCTCGACCCTCGAGGCTTTCCCTACCCGGTCCCCCCATACTTTCGACAGTTGGGCTTTTTCGCCACCCTCGGGATTCGGGCCAAAAGGTTTTTTTGGGGAATTCCTGTTCTTCAAGGGCTCTTGCCCAACTTCACAAAAAACCTCTTACATTTTTTTTTTTTTTTCTTTTTTTTTTTATTTTTCACAGAGCCCCCTTCTGGGATTTTTGGAGGCGAAGTTCCCCGTCTCTTTTTGGTCAGGCCCCTTGCCCGGGACTTCGGGCTTTTTTTTCTGAATTCCCTTCTTCCCTACCCTTCTCCCCGCGACTTTCAGGCCTTTCTTTCTTCACATCACGCGCTGTTGGTCCCTTTCTGGTTCTATGAGATGAGGTTTTCTTTCGGTCCCTTGCCTCCTCAATGAAAGGAGGTTCTTCCGGTTCGTCGGCTGTGTGGGATCTTCGTTCCGTTTGCCGGCTCGGCGCTTTCTCCTTCTTTCTGAAAGAACCCCTTTCCCATCGGCCGATTCGTTCCTTTTGAGAAAACGTGTTTTGATCTTCTGGTTTTCCGCCTTTTTTTATGTAGAATCTTTTGATCACCCTTGCCGATGACCGGTAGCTTGTTTATGGATGGGGCACAATTTCCCCCTGGTCATTTACTATCCTGGTTTTTTGTCATTAAGTGGACTTTCGCTACTTTATTTCTCCTCCTTCAGCGTCTAGCTTATCCCTTGTCCTGGGGTGACCCAATTTTCCTTTTTTAGCACCAGTTTGAGAGGGTGGCCCGTTTTTCCCCCCTGGTGACTCTTTCTGACCCTTGTCCTTTGGAGGTTCTTTTCTCCCCTCACTGTTTTACGCATTTTTCTCACTTTCCCGGGAGGGCGTTTTCTTTTCTCCATAAATCCTCCCCCTTTTTCTGCTTATCTTCTTATTTGAATCCTTCCGTGTTTTTCTCTACCGGACATCGTTTTCTCTTTTTGAAAACTCAGGAGAAGAACAGGGCATCTCCCTTTTCCCTTCGCCCTTCGGAGTTTGCCATTTCCCTGCAGACAAGGGGCAGCTTCCCCCCCCTTTTCGTCCATTTTCCCCTGCCGCTCCTGCCTGCTCAAGAAGGTTAAGATTTTTCCCTTCCTTGCATACTCCCA
>Ga0179593_1373810_pt1 | contig 13383 bp, 22 predicted proteins | sample CZODoug2_1_08_16_FD_185931 | JGI IMG/M metagenome (GOLD analysis project Ga0179593, IMG submission 185931) | Vadose zone soil fungal communities from Angelo Coast Range Reserve, California, USA - CZODoug2_1_08_16fungal (PacBio error correction) | ecosystem: Environmental > Terrestrial > Soil >... | reverse complement strand
CCTTTCTTTCCTCCGTCCCAAGTTTGACTTAATCCCCAGCCCAGTTGGAACTCGTTCAACTCAATCCTTTTTCGCTGGTGCCCCTTCTGGTTTGGTCCCTTCATTACCCGCCATAGCGTTAGTCTTGTTTTTTTCGTTTCCCATCGCCTTGCCTTTCGAGGCGTATTGGTTTTCGTGACATTCCATTTTTTTGCCTTTTTTTTTGTACAAAAAAGACACCCTAGTAAATCCCTTTTTCTCCCCTTGGGCCGGCAATTTCCATTCCACTTTTGCGGTGATTATCCCTCCCAAATGCGTCCAGATGATTTACTCCTTTGCTCCACCTTTGGTTTTTCCCCCCTCTAATAAAGTCTCTGAAATTTCCGGCGTCGGTCCACTTTTTTGTTTTCTGCCCATTTACCCCCCTGTACGACGTTTGCCTTTCGGTTTTTGCATGCCTTTTGCCCTGATTGTGTTTACCCGCCCCTGCCCCTCCCCCCCCACATTTTTTTTTGTAGATGGTTATTCCTTCCCCCCTTCCCTTTGGCGATGCCGGCGTCGTTTTTCCATAAAATGTTTGACGTTCCCCTTTATTGTCTTCCGCCAAACGCTTCCGGTTTCCATGTTGTCCCGAACTCCCCCCAGCCCATTTTGGGTTGTTTTGTTATTTTCCTTCCCTCCTTCAGAATTTTTTTCCGGCGTTTTTTCAGTCGGCTGGTTGCGCCAAGTCATGTCTCTTCAACCCCTCTCTCGTTGATATGGACCCCCAGTCTCACCCCACTTCGTCCGACCACCTTTAGGGTTTTTCCAAGTTGGCGCCAAGAATCAACCCCCCACCCCCCCCCTTAAGAGAACCCTTTTCGTACGGATCACTTTTGTTTCCACCTTTTTTTTAACTTTCCACTGCCTGTCGTTTGCACTGATTGTGTTGACCTGGTACCAAATGATCCGTTGACACTCATACCCCGTTTCTTCACGATAAGTTCCCATACCCCCGGGTAAACTTACCTTTTTAGTTTTACCACAGCCACGGTGTTTCTTTAATGCTTTCACGATATTATCCCTCCGTGAGTTGCTCTCACCAGTTCTTTCTGGGCTTGTCACAGACGTGTAGCGCTTTCCCTGTTGGCCTTGACCCCCCCCCCCTCATCTCACACAATCTCCTCGTGCTTTTGGTGTATTCCGTTTAGGGATTTTCGGTTAGGACTTCTACCCTCTGTGTGAAACTTAACAATCTTTCTCCTTCTCCCCAAAACCCGCTTTCTATCACGCCCCTGCTTGGTTTTGCCACCTCACGCCCGACCCCCCCTCGTTTTTCGTGAGATTTAGGTATCCCTAGCGACAAACAACCTTTCGTTGACCGACGCCTTGAAGACCCCGCTTACCCGACCCTCCCCAACCACGCAACCCCCCCCCGCAGTCGCGCCCCAACACACCAGACACCCCCCCACCCACCACACGGACCCCTCCCCCCCCCACCACCCCTCCCCCCCCACCCTACCCCCCCTCCCCACCCCCCCCACCCCCACCACCCACCCTCTACACCCCCCGCAAACACCCCCCCCCCCCCACCACCCCACCTTCACCAACACCCATGCCCCCAACAGCCCCCCACCCCCCTTAGACCCCACCGCTCCCCCCCAGTCCCCCCCTTTTCCCCCCCTATTCGTCCAGTTTGACTTGAGGTTCGGTTGGTCGTGTTGACGTAACTGCGTGTCGACGTTCCGTTTTTTGTTCGATCACTTGCTCCTTTTTATTTCTGAATCACGTGCGTCGGCTTCCCAATTCAAACCGTTTTCAATTTCGATTGTCTGCCCCTTCCCGTCCGTTGGGTTTTCTATTTTCCTCCTCCTTTTTTTCTGTTTATGATCCAAACCCTCAGCTTTTTCTGTCTGTGTCCACATGCACAACATCGGCTTTTTTAATTTTTCTGTTCCGCTTTCGAGCGGTTCTGGCAACATATCGGGGAAACTTGTTTCACCGGGTCGTACTTGAACGGCGTTCCTCCCCCCCGTGCTTTGTCCAGTTTCCCCCCACTCAACGCCTCTTTCCTGGACGATATTTTATTTTTTTTTTTTCAACTTCGACTTTTTAGGGTTTAGTGCTGCCTTCTGTTAAGTTTTTTTGCTGCTTCCATACCCCCCAAACGAAGCGAAGTTTTTTCTTTTTTAGTGTTTCATCCGACGGTCGTCTCCATTTCCGGCGGTTTTTTTTGATAAGGAGATATTTGTTAGTGTCAAGTCCTAAGTGTCCTGACTCCCCTCCTGCAATCCGCAAGGCTTCACCCACATCCCTCTTGCCGGCTCTGACGCTATTTGTCCGTCAGCCGAAGTCCCGCTCAGTTTCAACAGGCCGTAACTACCCTGGTGGTTTGCTTGACCCCACTTTGCCGGAAATTTTCCCACTCCTTGCCCCCCGAATTTCTACATTTCCAAATCCCCCACCCGCGATTTCGCGTTTTACTTGCAGTTACGTTAGCGTTTTCTGTCCAAATTTTGTGTCAAATATGCAGTTTGTTACCCCCTGTTCCCAGTCCTTTCCCATCAAGTCCTTTCCCTCGCCGGCAGTTTTTTCCTCTTCCACAGGTTTTGTGGCTTCAGGATGCCCTGTTTTTCTCCCGTTCGGGTTTGTCTGTCTTTTGACGTTGGTCAACGTTCTTTGCGGTGGTCTTGGTCGACGTCTTCGGGGTTGCTTTTTGTTGCCCCATGCACAAAATGCGCCCTTTTTTGATCCCTTCTCCCCCCCCATTATGGTGCGTACAAAGCACTGCCTTCTTAAAAGTAATTTTTTATGTATGCCTTTTTATCACCCAACACCCAACCCCCCCTCCCGTCTTTGGTTAGGGGTTGACGCATGACACATTTTTCTCTTTTCTTTTGGCTCACATAAAGTATGTTTTATTGCTTTCTTGCTGTGCAAACCGACGCTTGCAGATGTGCTCCAAGTCCCCCTTTTTCATCGGTATCCTCGCAAACATCTTTTTGGGAGGTTGGGGGGTGACGTGCCGATATTTTTTTTCCGCTAATTTTTTCCCCCCCCGCCTGGACACCTTTTTGTTTTTTGGTGGTCACTTTGCTTCCCTCAACTTCCAGTTAATACTCTTGCCTTGTTCCTGATTATTTTTTCCCTTGAACCCCCCCACTTCTTCAACCTTCACGTTTACATCAATCTGGAAGCTTTTTGGTCCTTACATCCCTGCAAAGTTTCGTTTCCCCTCCAAGTTCAGTCCCTCGTTATTCGGCCCTTTTTTTCAACATTCCCACCCAAGACTGTCTTTTTTGAGCGCCACTTTCCCTCCCCTTGGTTATCTGGAAAGGGAACCCTGATCATTTTCTTTTTTGTTTTGGTATGCCCACCCTTCTTCGGGCACGCTCCATTTTTTTATTGTTAACCGAGTTCACCTGGGCTTGCTTACGTAAAAACTTGATTCTTTCGCGTCGCTCTTATTTTTTTCTTTCCTCTTCTGTGGTGTGAGAGAGCTCTCTTTTTTTCCCCTCAGTTTGACGTCCTCAATCTTTGCCTTTTCACATATAACCTGTTTTCTTTTTCCGGATGTTATTTCCACGGAGGCACATTCTCCATCTGCTTCTGGTTCCCGTTCCTCGCGTAACAGGCAATTTAGTGTATTTTTTGTCCACGGGATCCCAGTGGTTTCCTTTAGTTTCCTAGTCACACACACCCCCACCCTTCAGTCCCTCGATTTCTCCCCGTTTCCTTCCAATGGTCCCATAACGGTTGCGCGGTTTTGAAATCCTTTTCCAAAATCTGTCCTTTTATTTCTAACGTTCCCTGCTGAACTTGTTTTCACATTTACCATAATAAAGTATTCTTCCCCCTGCATTAGTCTTTCTACCCTGTTGAGTGTGGACGCCCTTTCCAACCCTCTTTTATCCTTTTTGTTCCATCACTCGTTTAGTTGTCCAACCTCTTTCGGTTTCTCCTACTGCTCACCTCAATGCCCCGAACCCCCCCCCCCCCCCCTTGTGGGCGAGTGCTTTTTTATTTCTTCCCTGTGTCTGCCACCATTGCCTTTTCCTTCGTTTTAACAGCATCCAAAATTTGTTCCATTATTTGCCGCGCTTTTACAGATCCGTTTTCCTGTTCTTTGGTCCGCACTCCACCCCTTTACTCGGGTGGTGTTTTCATATTGCTCACTCTAATTTTCCCGTACTTTTTCTCTTTGCCTTGCGTTTCACCCACTTTTGTTGATTTTTACCACCCCCTCGGCGGTTGTCCATGTTTTCCCCCCCCCCCTGACCGGTTCATCAATACCCCCGTTCATTGGTTAAAGTGTGAGCCCCCCCCTACATAACTGACTTGCAACTGTCCTTCTGATTACTGTAAATCTTTCATAACGTTCTCCCACTGCCTGCCGCTTCAATGAGTTCCTTTCTTTTCTCTGGTTTCTTCGCTGTTTTTTCCCCCCCATGCACTTCCCTTGATTTCCCCCCGTGCTGTCCTCTGTTCATACTCTAACCCGCGTGAAATCCTTTTTTCTTTTCAATTCCCCGGTGGGCCGGCGTTCAGCTTCTATTCCCGCTGTCTTTTCCCCCTCACTCCAGGGTACTTTCCGGCCTGGTTTAACCTGACGAGCAGGCGTCTGCCTGACCCCCCCTACGTTCCTCAATCTTCCCATCTCTTTTTGTGATTCATGGCGGTCGGATTCGCAGAAGGGTGAGATGCCTTTTTTGTTTTGAAATTTACAACATCTCAGTTATCAAAAAAACATTTAAATTTGACTCGCCCTTGCGTTTATTCACCCCCCCTCCGCCATCTCCCGTTTCTTTGTATTTTGTTTTTCGCTTCATCAATCAAAATTTTGTTGTTTCCTTGGTGGTCTTGACTTTGGTGCCACAGCTCCGGTTTTTTTGGAAGTTGCGATTCAAATGTCAATATCGCCAGTTCCAGATTGCGTGTTTTTCTCGTGTATCACCGAGTACACTGCTTTTCGCCGTTGCCCCTGCCGTGTAATTCGGTTTCTCCCTCTCCTTTTGTGCTGCCTATGGTTGCGTTTTTCTCCCCCAAACTTTAAACTTTTCAATTGCGATTTGTCATTCGTCGCCGCTTTTTATCTATCCCCCTTTTTCCTCCTCTATTTTTTTTTTTTTCTGAGAGATCCCACCCCGCGATCCTGCTGTCCCTTGGTCCTCGCAATGGCTTTATTTTTGATGTGGTGTCCGCGGTTTGCTGTTTTGGTCTCGGAGCCCCCAAACGATTTTCCTTGAACCCTTACATTTTTTTTTTTTCTCCCTTTTCTTTTTGCGAACCCTTTCAGTGATCTTTGCTTCCCCGCTTTTTTCAACCCCCACTCCTCTTTCAAAGTCTTGACGTATACCTGAATTTTCCATCGCGCCCTCCCTACGAAAGGCCGCCGTATGTTGTACATTGCCATTCCTGGTACTCTTTACTTAGCTGGAGGGCCTCAATCTCACTCAGCTGACTTTTTGTTTTTCGTTTTATCTGTTCATCACAGAGTTTTTCTCTCCCATTTTCGGAGGTGTTGTTTTTTGATACATGAGCTTTTTAGTTTCCCACGAGACGTTATGACCTTTTCACTCCCCCCACCTTATGAACCCGCCCAGGACGGATTCTTTGCTTTAAGGCCAGCTTGATTCGCTCGTTTTTTCCAGCGGTCTCCCTTTTCTTTCTGAACTCCCACGTCCGGTGGACATTCTACTCTGAACTACGGTCCCCCTTTGTTAAAACTCCCCACCAGGTCTTTCGTGTTTTCGTGCCGTTCGTCAAGGTTTATGTTTCTTCACTCTGTCCTTATTTTCCTCTGCAGTCGTTAGCACTTTTGTACAGCTACAGGTCATTTTGATTCACCCCCACCATATTTTACCCTTGGTCATTTTGACATTTTTCTCGTGGTTTTTTTTTATTTTTGGGCCTTTACCCCATTGAAGGCCCCTGGGATGGGGCTTTGCTTTCTGACTACGCGTCCGGGGTTGATTTTTTTTGTTGTTCAAGACCACCGGTGGTTGCTACCTCTTTTTTGTTCGTTTCCCACTCCATGCCTTCTAAAGTTTCCCACCTTATTAAGTGTCGTTTTTCTTTCCAACCGTGGTTTTGGTTTTCGGTTTCGGTGTTTCTTCCCGTTTGATCTCCCGTCATTTGTTAGAGGCGCTACACCTCCCCTGAACTTTTTAAGTTTTGCGGTTTGAGACGTGCAGCATTTTTTTTTCACATGCGTGTTTGGTTTTTTTATTCCCTATCGTCCCCCCCCATTTTCTGTTTCGGGGCGGCTTTTTTCTGCTTTGGACGATGCGAATTCTCCCGCGAGAAAGCTCTTCCCCCTGCCTTTTGTTTGCAAACGTTGGCTTGTTTTCCAACCCTTTGGGGCGTTCATACATTCTAGGATACCGACCGCATCCGTTTTAGCTTTACTTTTTTCATTGATGAAACAAGTTTCGTCCTCTGTCCTTTTTCATCAACTGTTGACGAATTGTGGAATCCCTCACCTTTCGCAGTTTTTCAATTCTTGTAACCTTCCTGCCCACGGTTCTAAAGACAGCGTTAATTTTCTTTTGGGTCTTTGTTTTTGGGTTCTCACCATGCCACCCAGGCTGTCCGTGCGCGCCCCTTCCATACTCGCTTTGCTACTCGATTTCACTCCTTCCTGCACCTCCCTATGTGGGTATTTTCCGTGCGTACCATCTTTTCCCCGGTTTAAACCTTTGGATTATTCTTCTAACGAGTTCCCCACTGGTGTGGTGGTTGGGGTCGTTGGTGGTGTTTATTTCGCTTTTCATTTCACGTCACATTCTTCCGTCGCAGGAGATTCTCTCTTCTCTTTTTTTTTGTGGACTTGATCCGTGCGCCCACTTGAATTCCTTTTCCCCTGTTCATAAAAGCACTGCTCCGTTATACCACATCAAATTGTCTTTGTTGCCCGTCTTCTTTGTCCACGTTCCCCTCCATCGAGCTTATAGTGCCTTCTTCCCCCCATCCTGCCAACAGACCCGAGCCGGCTTTTCCAACTGTAGATCGTTTTTCCCTTCCCGGTTTGTTTTTTGGTGCGTTGTCCCCACCCCTTACCGTCCCAGAATCTCAAGCTCCCCGTGTGTCATCAAATGGTTTCATTACCTTTTTTCACCTTTTTGCTGTTTAAACTTCCCAAAGCGTCAGCCGCTGAAAACCCTGCAGTATTTCCTCAATTTTTTTTTTTCATCCATGACACTCCGTATGAACTTTCTGGCTGATTTACCTATTTGTTGAACGGCCGCCCTTGCCAAACGCACGCTTTTTTGTCCGTAGGGGTTGCCCCCATTCTCGCCCTCTTTGTTTTGCACCACTTCTGCCTTTTAGCACCCTACACCGCCTAACCAAAACCTGGTTGGCGAGGCTTTCTAATCCTGCTGTGCGCCCCTAGCCGGCTTTTTCTTTGCCCCGCATCCCCCCTTCTGTCGTTTCACTTTATGTTGCTCGTTCTTTGCCTTCCGGTATTTGCTGATTATACACAGACCACCTTCGGCGGTTTGTTTTGCATCAAATCGCTACTTCATAACTTGTCGGTTTAATTTATCCCGGCATTGGCCTTTTTGACCCCCCCTTTATTTCTTGAAGGGGTCCCAAACAGCGCTTGTGAATTGGCCACCCCCGTCCACCCCTGCCTCTCTCCTTCTCAAGAAACTTGCCCCTCTCATATTTGTGAGCAACCCCATCCCTACTCTGAAAAGAACACTGTCACCTGTCACTGTAATCTGTTTCATAACTTCCAGACCCTCCCTGTCCGCTGTCCTGCCCTTTCTTTTTTTGCCCTCCTGTCAATACCACTGCCATAGTCCACCTTTGCCTTACCCCGTGCTGACCCAACGTCCCTTCCTCCACGCGGCCTCCTTTTTTTTCGTTTTTTACGACTCTGTTTTGTTTCAGTTTTTAATATTCCCTTGGACTTTGCGCCCCTTCGACAATCACCAGGGCTCGGGTGTTGAAATCCGTTGCTTTATTCTTTGGCCTTTACCACAATTCCTTGTTTCCATAAAAATTCCCCCTCCTTTTCTTGCTGCTTAATGCCTTTCGGCCAGGAATTGGGGCCCATGACTTCTTTTTGCCCTTACCCCCCCTTTTTCATTTTTCTCAACAAAAAACGCCGGTTGCCATTGAATCGCCCCTTTGCGTTATTACCCTACTGGACTGACCCCCCTTTCTGTCTTTTGACATTATGGCGCTTCAGCAAACACCCTTTTTCCGCTTGTCGTGCGATTTTCTTGTTGCCATTTCCAACTCCCGGTGCCGTGACTTTGGCGATGTCACCCTTTATCGCGTGTACCTTTTGGTTAGTTTGGGCTTCGCTTGTCCTACCATGTACGAAGTTCGACCTCGCCCGTGTCTGTTTTCCTTTTTTCCCTCATTATTTTGTTTGCCTGCTGGCGCGCGCCACCCCTTCCAAGCCGATTTTACATTCGTTTTTCCCCGGGCCCTTCCCTTTCCTGCTCTCTTTCTATCCTTTGTTTTTTTTGTGGGATCTCTTCCCCCTTCTCGGGAATTGGCTTTTTGGACCCAACTCGCCCTTTTTAATGTTTTTTCTCCCTTCCTTCCCTTCCCGGAGCAAACCATATCTGCGGACTATTTCCCCTCGCACTTTTTTTACGGCTAACTTCCACGTTTCAATAGGTGCTTGACCCTTACAACCTAACCCTCGCTCATGGACGATTGACTATTGACTTTTTCCCCTCGTCCCCTTTCAGGAGCGTTTTGTTCCAATTTCTTTGTTGGTCCCCCGCCAAAACAAAAAAACCCCCTTTTCTTGCTGCGCGGCAAGAAATTCTAATTATCGAAGGTTTTGTCGTGTTTTCCTGCCGGGGCGCTTTTCCATTGTCCGGCGTTTTTTTTTTGTATCCCTTGAGTACTCTTCAGTTTCACCTAGCCTCTTTTGCCATCCCCCGTCCATTAGGAAGCCCCAAACTAAATCGGTGGCCTTCTTTTTATTGTCTTTTTTATTTTTCCCCCCTGCCATCCCTGGAAGTACCTCTCTTTTCAAACAGGCGTGACTACCCTTTTGATTTCTTTTTCCGACCTTAGGATGTAAATATTTCCCCTCCTGAACCTTTTCTATTTGTGAAACAATCACTTTCAGCTTTTTTTTATCAGTGCGTAATTTTCAGCAGGGGGTTCCCGGTGGTCCATGGCAGTTTCTCTTTACGCGGTCTCTCTTTGAACCATTTCTCTTTACATCGGCCGTGACCAGTGTTTCCGTTATGAACAAATTATTTCTCTGTTTGTTTTTTCTTTTCTTCGTCTTTTTTTTTGCTCCCTAAGGCAACTTTTTGGGGTGGGGATTTTGATCAACGCTTCCGGGGTTGCCTCTTTTTTAATGACACTGCGGACTGGTGGTCCCTTCTCAATTGATTTTTTTTCTGTCGTTCCGCCATGCTTTCCCTTACCCGGACCCTTTATGCCGTGCCCTTGCATAGGATAGACACCACCCTCCTTTCTGGGTACGATTCGGTGACTATTTAAATGGCCCCTCCTTTTTGTTCGGCCTGCCGGCTAAACCCCCCATTGAACGTATTAATGTTATGGATTGCAACCGCCGGCTTGTGGGCGTCCCATGTTTGTCATTTTACTCCCTTTTCCCGCGTCAAACCCCTTTGTGGTTTGGTGTGTTTTCTGGGCTTTTTCCTTGTAGAATTCCGAGACTGACCTTTTTCGCCCCTTTGCCTGTACCAACGGCGTGACGTTTGTTTTTCAGTTGGTTTCTTCCTTCCACAGTCTATCCGTCCCTTTGACGCCATTGTTTTCCTCTACTTTCTGTCAATGTGATGAACACATTTCGTACTCATGGAACGTTCCCATCGGACCCCTCCTTTTTTCTTGCTTCTTTTTCAACTTCCGCCTTGTCCCGTTTGTTGACCATGCCATGACCTGGATGCTTTTTGAAATGTTTGCTCCTTTTTTGTCTTTTTTTTTCCTTCTCCCAATGAACCACACTTGAATTTTTGCTACCCTCCCTCCGCGTGTTTAGGATGGACCCCGGGAACCCGTTTATTCCGATTTCTTTGTATGCCGTTGACCCCTCATTCCGGGTCGGTCGCCCCATTCATTATTCTGTGAACTCTCCCCAACTTTTTTTTTAGCAAACTTCTGTCCGTAGCCTGTTCTTTTTTTTTCATCCTTTTTCCGTTGTGTTTTTTCTATGATTCTCGTGTACACGGCTCACTTTTGGTCGCACCCCGCTTTTACCCCTTTTCAATAAACTCTCGACGGGTGACCTGGTCTGTTGGGTTCAACGCTACTCGTTTTTTTCGTTTCCGTTCCATAGCGCTAATTGTAGGGTAATTGGTCGTCTGAAAGTCCCAAAGTTGGTTTGCATTGTTCCTTCCCAACCAACTCCTCCCCAGTAAATTTTTTTTCTCACCTCTGGGCTTTGCAATGTTCAACCTGCTTCTGGTTTTATCATTCAAAATGTCCCTTGATTTTTGTAACCCGTCCTGATTGCTCCCTTTTTTTACCATCCTTGGACCTCCAGTATCTTACCCCCCCACTTTCCCCTTTTGGGATAACATATCCTTTGACCCAGACGCCCAACCCTTTCCACCCCGTACCGCATTTTTGTCTTTTACTTTTTTTTGGAACTCTCTACGGACTATTGATAACACACACCGCCCGAAACAACATGGTTTTGAGAGGACTGGTCCGTGCCTTTGTTTTTTTCTACATCATGCCGGCGTCGTTGGCTTCAATAACCTTCTACGTTCCATTTTTTTTAGCGGTTGAACCAAGAAGTCCTTTTCTTCCCCTGTGTCAATTAGCTCAGCCCACCCGCACCATCTAACGGCCTTTTGAGTCTTTGTTGTAAAATTATAACCTATACTGTTCATGGACTTTTCATAGGCTGTCTTTTTGTCAGAACCAAACAGTCATTTTTTCCGAAGGGGCCCCACCGGCTCATTGGGCATTCGGCCAACCACCGCTGCCAACTGCCGTCTGACATTCCCACAGCACGCCCACAACTGATATGGGGCGTACCAGTTTGGACTGAGCACAAGCAAGACCCCAGAAATTAACCTTCTTTCTTATATTCCGCACACTTCGCCCCGAAGGGTTTCAAACCGTCTAGACCACGGGCCCTAGCTGTTCATTGCGACAATGCCCTGGTGGATGCAGAGACACATCTTCCACTCCCCCCCCGCCTGGTACAACCTTTTCCCTTTTTAACGACATTCCCTCGACCCTCGGCCGTCCATCCTTGTGTTAGTTGTTCCCACGAAACTCTTTCGGTTCCCCGTAGTTTATTTACAGCCCTGGTTGACTGTCTCTGCAACCGTGCTCGGCTGTTGAGTCAAAGACTGTCTCCCTTTTGCGGGGATTTTGACCCATATTTACTACCCCTTCCGTTCATGCGTTTGATGTCATGCCTGCTCTTGCGTGAGGGTCATCCCCTTCTTTGTTCTTCACTTCCAACATTCTTATAAACAACCCGCCGGTGACCGAACTCCCTTTCGGTATGAACCCCGCCCTTGCTGTTTTTATCTTATGCGCTTCTCCTAAATATACTTTCGGGTAGCCGGTGGAGGTTATGGCCCTATGGTTTCACTAACTTCTGTTATCCAGAGTTGCCGTATTTGTCCAATCCCCGATGCTGTCAAGTTCCAGTGCTTGGGTTGTTTTGTCCTCTTTCCAGGCACGCTCCCGGGCCTTTCGCCATTCGGCTTTCTTGCAGACGGTTTTCGCGATATTGTGATGACTATCATGAGGCGCTGCCCTTAACACCCACTCATTTTTACCCCTTTTTCTTCGATTTGCCTTCTGTACCTGTGGGGTGTCTTTTTCCTCATCTGTTGTTTTTGATCCGCGATCAAACCATGAGCTTGGGACTGGACTGGGACACCTCCCTTTTCCCTCCTTCTTTTTTTCCCTTGTGGTGGCTCCTTCGCCTCTACTTTCTTCGGCTTACAAACTATTTTTGCGGCACCCCTGCTTCAGCGGCACTGGCGTTATACGGCGAACGTTTTTCTTTCTTACCCCTTTAACCCCCCCCTCCGGTCAAACAACCGCTCTTGCCATCCATCTCTCTCGGCTTTATCTGTCCCCCGCCATACGTCTTTGTCCCGCAAAGTTTTCTGTCTGTTCGCAGCCATCTATCACGTCCCGCAGTTTTTTCCTTTCGTGATTTTTTTCATTAACCGCCGGGGCGACCCTTCTTGGTTGTTTTTTCTCCCATAGTCCTCTTTTTATTTTCCACAGAGTATGACTCCCTCCAGAACCGGCCCTTACTCACACCGCAACTCGTTTTGCGGATTTTCCGTATTGTAAGGTCCAGCCCGCCTCCGGCTTGTTTCACGGCCGGAAAACGCGTGCTGTCGAATGCCACCTCCTTTGGAATATATTTCCCGCCTTCAAAATTGATTTCTATTTTTTCCAACAATTTCGCGTTTTTACTTCTTTCTTTCAGCACGGTGTTAAGGTTTCCCCCTCTTCCAGTTGGCGGGCAGCGGCTTGCCCCCGGTTTTCCCACACGCGAAAAGGACATGTTCTGTCTGACACCTTTTTTGGCTTTTGATGACAGTTTCTCGTTTGGTATGTCTGTCCAATTTCATTTCCAAGGCTGGTGCTTTTTTTCTTGACTTCCTTTCCCCTGCCGGTTTTTGTTCTTTGGGTTTGTCAATGACAACCCTCCCGTGCCCTACCAATGACGGGTTTTCGTACAAACGCCATTCCGTTTTTTGCCTCCTGACACCACTATTTGCAGTGTCTGCATTTTAAACCACCCGCTGGCTGTTTTCTTCGGTTTTCGACTCCTCTTTTTTGACCCTTCATTCTGTTCGCCGTTTTTCTACACCCCCCTGACTATTTTAACCTTTTAGTTCTTTTCCTCCGCCGGCTAGTTTTTTTCGCCACCCTTTATGTACAGGGAACCGACATGTTGGGTTTCGGGCGGAGTGCTTTTTGCTTTGCATCTTCTGAAGCTTTCCCCTTTCCCTTGCCCCGATGGCTGACCACGGTCTTTCCCCGTGGACAGTTGGGCTTTAAAGATATCTTTTACCCTCGCCCTTGGTCCGTTTTCTCTTCTTGGCTTCCAATTGATTTCCAAACCCCTTTAGTCCCCTCATTGTGTTTACCTCAATTGGTTTTTTTTGTTTCCCCCCCCTTTGGTCCCTTTGGATGATTTAACCCGGCGCATTTTGTCCCAAAGTTTCTTGACATTGCCATCCCCCCTTTTTGTCTAAAGCGTTTTGACTTACTGGGTTTTTGTTTTTTTGTGGTCCTCTTTCCTCACCCTTCAGTTGACCCATTACCCCTACTCGATGTGCTTTTACCTCTGGTCTTGAACCCGGACCCTGAATCCTTTGGTTGTTCTTGAGTGGACACAACCGCATCGTTAACATGTCGACATTGATCTTCTTTCACCTATTTCACCAACGTTTCTTGATTACTTTCACCTTGATTTCTGTTTGCACG
>Ga0179593_1360623_pt1 | contig 13383 bp, 9 predicted proteins | sample CZODoug2_1_08_16_FD_185931 | JGI IMG/M metagenome (GOLD analysis project Ga0179593, IMG submission 185931) | Vadose zone soil fungal communities from Angelo Coast Range Reserve, California, USA - CZODoug2_1_08_16fungal (PacBio error correction) | ecosystem: Environmental > Terrestrial > Soil >... | reverse complement strand
TATTTTTTTTCGGCAGTCCTTCTCCATTGCCTGGGTCGTTAGTAGAACTCCCTCCGAGTGATTTTTCAGACGCGCTGGGCGCTCCACTAACGTTCTATCTTCCCTTTCCCCCCCTCCGTTTCCCCCCCCCCACCGGACGCTTGTGCTACGAACGATTAATCGCGTTTCCTTGAACCGGGTCTTGGTTTCCACCCAAGGCCATTGACCTAAATATTCTTTGTTCCCCCCTCGACGCAGTACAATAAAAGGATCGGTATCTGCACTTCTAACCTTTTTCTCTTCCCTCCCTCATCCCAAACCTCCGTGCCTGTTTGGTAAGACCTATGATTTGCAGCGAACTTTTCCTTCTCAAGTCTCGCTTTTCCGCGACTTTCTAAACATATAAGTTACACAGTATGCCTGGAAGAGTCTACCAGCCCAGCTCTTTACTCTCATTTCCCTCTCACATGCTCAGCCTAATTGCTTTGCCATTTTCTTCCGCTTTCGAACCTGCGCACCCACCAGATCCTTCTACATCTTGCCGACCCCCCGTAGCTTGGCTTATCATGTACAGGATGAGCTCTATTGCCCCCGAGCCCGTCACGCATTAGTCCTTCTCTTTTCTTACAGAGCAGTCGTCCCTCCTACACTGCCCCCAATCCATTATCCCCCTGCCCTCCCACTTTGCACCACTCCCCCCGGTACTCACTTTTTGAAGATTGCTGCCCTTTCAAAATCATTGGCCTCGCCGATCAACCCCCGCTTCTTTTTCCCCCTCCTCTCTGACCCTTTCCTTTCCCTTATCGACCAGCGTCTCAGGTGTCAACGCCTTTTCCCCGCTTCCGTCTTATTTTTGCTTTTACTCAGTGAGATAAAACCTTGGTGTCCTTTTAAGAGGCGTTTGTGATTGGGGTGTTCAACCGGCTCACTCTTCCTCCCCCATTTTCCCGGATGGTTAAATATAGTTTGGCGGTGTGGTTGCTTTTTGGCTTCTCCTCTAGATTTAGGTAAGCATGATTGAAGGCCTTTTTCATGAGACCTCAAACTCTCCTCAGCTTCCAAGTGCACCCCATAGTCTGTTTTTGGCGAGGAGTTTGTCCAATCCGCTTTTTTTTTGCTCTTTCTTTAGAGTTTTTTTACTGAAATCGTAGGATGATTCTGGCGGGCTGACAGTTTAAACTTCCCACCATTTCACTAGGTGTTCACACCCACCCCCCCCCCCCCCCCCCCCCCCCCCCCCCCCCCCCCCCCATTTCTTTTTCAGGCAGCCTCACAACAGGTAGACTGTTTCACAATGAGCCCTAGTTCACCTGCCATTCCCTTCTTTGGCTGACGTGCGGAACAGGTTATTGCCTTTCCCTCTCTGGAATCATACCAAACTTCCGAGACCGCCTTCTCCCCTGTTTCCCAATAACTTCTTATCAGTTCGATCTCCTTTCCCTTGCAGGCGAAGTCCTTCTTTCGAAACCCGTTCTGCCCAAGTTTTTCCCCCCCCTCCTCGAACCAAAACCTTTCCTTTTCCGGTCACGATACTGTTCGTGGCTGTATCCTCTGTGCACCCTGACCCATAACTGCTGCGCTGGATTTACCCAAACCTTCCTTTTGGACCTTCGCCCCCGACTTCTCACGTCTTCCTTTTGTCTGCGCCATGCCCTTTTCAAGTCCGGAGGGTGTTTATTTTTCAGAAGGTAGCCCTCCTTCCCCTCCCTCGCCCTTTAACTTTCCAAGCTCTCTGCCAAAGTTAGACCCTTCCTCCCCCTTTGCACCAGGTCCATTTCGGAGAAACTATTCCATCATTTTTTAAGAATTTTACAACCCCCACTGGAATTATGTACTGTGTCAACCCTGAAAGACAGTCACTTCCCTTTTCCTCCAATTGCCGCCCTTACTCTGATAGTCTCCGCGTCTAATATGAAGAGGAAGCTTTTATTGATATATATCGTTTTTCCTCCTCAGAGAGTCAGATTCATTCCTTTCTTTCCTTGATTCTCCGTTTCCCTACTCTTGTCTTTCAGAGGATCATTGGATTTAATTTGTCATCCCTTCTCGTCGTGTCTTACCCCTTTGATTCCTTCAATACAATTTCAGTTTGATATAAATGCGGCCCCTCCTTTTCGCTCCTGTATCTTTAAATCAGACATTTCTCATGACTTTTTTTCCGTTTTCTAGAGTCTAAGACCCCTCATGGTGATCTTCGATGAATAGGACCGTCTATATTCTGCGAGGATGCCTTTTCTCCTTCGCAACCCCTTTAGAGACCCTCCATTTAGTAATGTCAGGGACTCTGCCCCAGCCCCTGGAGGCTTCTATCTGATTTTTGGAGAAGTGTCGGAGGTTTTTATACTTTCAGCTTAAGGAATTAGATTCCCTCGCCACTTGTTCACAAGTCTACCTTTCTTTCCCTAGTGTCTCTTTTTTCGATGATGTCACCTTGTCTTAGGATCTCATTGTCGGTTTTCCCAGTCCCCCTTATTTCTTCTTGAGTCGCCTGCTCTTCCCGATCGATTTACTCCAGGTGAGCCCTGCGGCTCGAACTTTTGTTTGAGCCGCTTTTCGACATACCACTAGGCAGTTCCGCACTTTTCACCACTGTATGTTTTTTCAAGGCACCGAGCAGTTGTGCCATTAAGCCCCTTGTCCCCTTTTTCCTACCCCGGCTTGAACAAACCCTTCCAATTTACCAGTCCCGTCTTGCAAACCTCCGTCCTTATTTTAAGACTCTGCAAGCACCCAGCCATTCCCTCATCCTTGCTCTACCCTTTTACACCGCCTTCGTCAAGCCAAGAATCCCAGTGATGTTCCCCCCCCTATCTTCTCGTTGAGCGTAAGTCTTCCCCTGTCCTTCAAGCCTTCTTCTTAACCGGCCTCCCCCGCGCTAAACTCCCCTCCCACCCTCCCCAACGATCTTTCCCCCCTACCGGTGACGATTTGACGGGAGCGTGTATACATGCCCCTTTTCCAGACACTTTCCGTCGCACTTTAGAATCAAGTAGGAACACGTTCCCCCCTTCCCCTCCTTTCAGGTCGTGACTCTCCCTTCTCGCTTTTGTCTCCTCCTTGCTGACTGAAGGTAAGATTTTATCGTTCCGTCTTCTGTCGTGCTTTTTCAGGTTCTTGAATTTTTTAATATTAAGGATGAGAAAGAGGTTGGGCATTCCGCCGGCCAGTTATTGGCATATTGGGAATGATAAGGCTGAAGCCCCGTACGCTGTCATAGTGAATTACTATCGGCAGCCCCCCTTTTTTTCCTTTCATCTTTTATTTTCAGCAACTTCATCCTGGAAAGACTCTTGCTCCTTAATTCCCACCTGGATCCTTATTCTTTCTGACGCTCCGATGGAGATGATGTTTAGCTGTTGAATGCTTGCCCCTTAAGATGCTTTCCTTCTACGATGCTCTTGGTTTTGGCCTTGATTATTTTGATCGACTTAGCTTCTAAAAAAGTTTTCGGCGTTCCTTTTTCACTGGTCTGCCCTTCCCACAGATACCTGTCCGATGGATTTGGTTATTCGACTTTCCGGCATCCAAGTCTTTTTGACCTCCCCCGATAGTATCACTTTTTTTACTTGACTTCTTCTTTAACCCGATCTGTGCATATTATGTTGGCCTTTGCCCCCCTCCCTCCCAATTTCAATTTCTCACTCTCCTATTTTAAACGTCTTCTCTTTTGACTCGGAGTTTTGGTAAGTATTGGCATCTCATGATATGGTCTTCCAAAGATTAGGGTCGTCCTGAAAGCTTTCATCGGCGGGCTTTTTCTTTCCAAGTGAATGGTTTTCGTCTGTTGAAGGATTACTGATTTGCAGCAAAGACCCTTGTTTTGTTGATATCTCTCTTTTTTGCACCCCGGCCCCCCCACTCCTTCATCATCCCCAGGGGGTCCTGCCGCAGAACACTCTTTCTTTTTCTTTCCCGCGCTTTTTATACCTGTTATTTCCCCCCACCTAGCCCGATCTCCCCCTTTCCTCTGCAAGAAGTTACCCCAACGCAGCTGCTAGAAATCCACAAAATATGCGTCTTCCATTCACTTCAACTTGGCTTGCCCCCCCCCTTCATCCAGAACTACTTTCTCCCTTTGACGCCGTTTCCTCCCAACCTCCGGGTATCATTTCCACCCCGGCGTGGGATGCTGGACCATCGATCTAAGTTCTCTGTTTGGGTCCTCCCTTTGAGCCTTCGACCTCCGGTGATTCTTTTAGAAGAGTAGACGTACATCCCCTTTCCTCCTCCACAAATATTTCACGTACCCCCTTATAGAGAAGAAGAAGCTCCTCCGTTCCTTTTTCACATTTCTCTTCCCCCCTCGGATACATAGCCCCCAGACATTTTCATAGCTCCCATGCTTCCCGTATTTTTTTCCTTAACCGACAGAATGGCCCTCTCCCTCTTCCGTTTTTGCTTTCTTCTTTAAGCTTCCTACCAGGATGAAGTTTTTTTTTTGACGATTACTTGCATTATTCCCCCTCTTCGTTTTGCTTCATGCCTTTGCAGTCTCCTCATTGCCCCTCCTGTTCTCCCCTGCCGGATCAAAGGTACCTCTATCCCTTCATGAAGCTTCTCCTTCCCCCCCCAATACGCCTGCCTTCCCGAATCCTCCCACACCCTGCGCCCTTCCCCTAGACGTACTTTTTCCGGTCATAGCCGGAGTTTTCCCTTGGCCACGTCCAAGAACCGTCTTTTTCAATCCTCTTGGCGACTCGTTGCGGCTGACTGCCTTTTGCTTTGTTTCTGATTCCTCTAACAGGGATCACCTGAGTACACACGTCCCCGTATGGGGCCCTGTGGTAGGTGGATTTGGGTTATCTTGCTTCTCTCCCTTCATCCCTTGTCATGTAGAAGGCTTGGATTCCCCCATAGTTGTACGCCCCCCCCAAAGTCTATAGATTTGACCAAGGCCCCTCACCCTTGGTCTTGCGCGAGGACAGTGCCCCTATCTCCGTTTTTCTCGCATGTTCTTTGATTGTTTTCCCTGTTTACGTGCCGATCACGTGTGCTATTTTTCTGAACCCCCCAACTGTGCAGGGATTTGTCAGAGGTTTATTAAGCCGTCACCGCTATTCTTTCCCTACGGTGAGGTGCGCGTTCCCCCCCCTTCCCTCTTGTTTGAAGTGATGACCCTGCCTTCGTGGAAACGGGGAGCGGCACCACTTTCGCCTCCTCTCCCCCTGGTCCCGTTCTCATAGTCGGTTCTCGCGAGCAGTCCTCACTTTCGTTAGTGTCAAACCTAAAGGCTCCTCCGCCAGAACAAGGTTGAAGAAGTTTTACCAACCTCCCCCTGGCCTACCGTCCTTTTTCAACTTTGTGCGGCCGGCGCCCGAAGACTCCCCCCCTACTCTCTCCGTGCAAAAAACGAAGCCCTTCCGCCCACCGACAGTAGCATTCTCGAGCCGCAGCTTATCCCTGACTTGCCCGGCGAGATCGATGTTTTCTGGATGATGTCCCCCCGGTGAAACTCGAGAGAGACTTCTGAGACACTGATCCCGAGATTGCCCATTCGTATACTCTCCGCACCGGGGGCACCGAAGTACGGCCCGGCCCTCACAGTCCTCCCTCTCAGGCGATTAGTCAATCCCAACATTTTCCTGTGACGATCCTCCTTCCTTTTTTTTTTTTTTTTTTTTTTTTTTTCGTAACAAGAAAAGGACGAGCCTTCCCTTTCCCTCGCCACTTGTTCAACTCCGACCAAGAGTAGTTGATAATCCCGTCCCTTTTGATGGGATCTCCCTTTCCTTCCTCTTTGTTTGTTTTTCTAACTTCAAGTTACCAGCTCCCGGGATTATTCCTCCGAAGGTGATAGGTCTTTTCTTTCTTTCTTTGGAGGTTTTTCACTTTATAGTGCGAATGTCGTGGGTCCCGTCTAGGAGCTAAAATGCCCCCTTTTTCCTTACCTTCGTGACATCATTTCTCAGACATTGTGACTCCTAAAACGACTGGTGCTCCGGTGGAGCCCCAGACTAAGAATACTGCCCCCTCCTATCTGGGCGCTCTTCTGAACGCTTTTAAGCTTTTACTTTGCTTCCCCCATGGTACAACTCGATCTCCCTCCTTCCTGAAGCCCTTTGGCTCGGACTGTGCTTCTCTCAAACGGAGGCTTCTTTCTACTTGCCCGGTGGCGTCCGTTTATGCTTTTTGTAAGAGAAATCTGGTTCCTCTCCCATCCGCCGCCCTTTTTACACCCTTCCCCCTAGTTTTGCAAAAGATATGAACCCCCTGCTTTTATTCTTTTCTTTCGTTCGGGAAAGTTCTTAGGATTCTGTCTTGTTTTTCCTTTTGAAGTCAGTTGTTATCCGATCGATTTTCCGTTCCTTATGCGGATAGTCATTTTTTTTCTCCCGCCAAGTGCACTCCTTCCTCTGTATTTTCTCCAAAACGTGTGTAACGCCTGAACTTCAATTACTGGGCCCTGGTTTTTGCTTTTCCTTCAGACATGTGTTCCCAACGACTTGCAATGTTGTACTTTGCAAGTAGACAACCCCGCCACATCTGATCAATGTCCCTATCCTGCACGAACCCCACCTAGATCTCAAAGGCTAAGACGCAGCCCTTCGAAGAGACAGCTAGCAGACCCTTCACTCCCATGGCTGGTCCCCCTTTGGCACCTATCGCGCGTTTGATGAAGTACCTCCTAGTGCCTTCCCCTTCCCTTACCCGCAGTCTTCTGGAAAGATAAAACACGCCCTCCACAAAGACAATCTGAGCGGTTTAAGGATCGCCGAGTGCTCGCTATTACATGCCCGTTGGCAACTCCCCTCGCAGGCTGTCCTTCTCTCCTGGATTAACGTCAATCATAGATTTCGGTAAGTTATTTTCTGAGAACTGATCAGCTTTCCGGTTAGACCTGGAACCCGTGGAGGTTCTTCTCGTTTCCTTCCGTCTTTTTAGTTTCCTTGGCCGGCTGACCCCCTTCGGTAATTTCAGTCTTGTCTCTTGTATGGTTTTTTTTGCTAGTGGCTTTCTTTCTGTCCCCTTTTTGAATTTTGCTGCCCTTACGTGCTGGAATATGCGTACCATTTCCTCTCTGCAGCTCCTGAGTCTTCTCTTGTCGTCATAAAGCCATTGCTGCGCTATGCCCTTCTCCTTTTTTTCTCCCTTTGGCAAGTTTTTTAGTCACTGCCATTTCCCCCATGGCGACTCATTCTTCTGCTGCCGCCTGCTCTTGCTGCTGCTTGAGTCTGTGAGCCCTCTTCTTCGCTCTTGCGGCTCTGTGGACTTTAGAGCTGGGGACGTTGACGGAGTGCGATCCTGTACGCTCGTGTCCCCCCACTCTTTTGGTCGAAGGATTCATTTTTTTCCTGCCACGTCAGTCCCCCGGTTTTTTTTTTTCTCTGGTATTTGCCCATATCCAAGACGGTGTTAAGTACCGGATCACGTTTTGATTGGACGTCCGTTTTTCTTTACCATTTCTTATAGTTCTGGCTTCCCTGTTTAACCCCCTTCCAAAGTACGCTGAACTGTAACATTTCTCGAGAGCCATGTCTTCCCGTCTGCCTGGCCAAGGATCGTCTCTGTGTACAAGACGTTGGCTTCCCTTCGCGCAGCGCGTCCGTCCCTCATCCCGTCTTTGTCTTTTTTCTAATGAAGACACAAGTTTGTCTTTTATCGGATGCTCCGACTCCGTGCGATCTACTCAGTGTTCTCTCTCTTTTCTTCTTATCGGCCTTCCTCTCCATCACCCTGAGCCCCCCCCTACACCGCTATGATTTGCCTCTCTCTTGATCCCCCTTGAAACTGAGTCTTTCTCTTGACGACTTTACCCCCCCGACGCTGACTCTCGAACGTACCGATGACGAGTGAAATAATTTTGACCTTTTGCTGGTGTCCCCCCCATGATCCCCGTTCAATATCCCCTTATTATCTTTGTGAACCCCTCCTCACACAACATCTCTTTATTCCCCCTTCTTTTCTTCTGCCACTCACTCCACAAAAATAAGGTGACGATCGTCCTTTTTCTCCCTATTCTCCTTCGCCCCTCCCTGAGAAATCGGTTTTACTAATTCGTTCTTCCCCCTCGACTCATATCTATCCTCCTCTCTCCGATGTCCATGCATCATCCATTCTTGTGACCCATCAGTCGGTGGGCCCAGATCGTCCCCCCTAAGAGACTCAGCTCGCATTTCTTCCCCTATTTCACATTCATTTCCCCGGTCTTTACCTTTTTTCAACGTTTCCGGTGACACTTTCCCATCAGCTTTACCCTCACACTTCTTTTCATCTCTTTTCTCTTTCTTGTTTCGTAATTCAGGGGCCCCCCAGAGGTGGTCTTTTTTGAGAAGTCGCCCGGCCTCAATGCCTAACTTCCTTTTTTCTTTCTGGAACCTGCCCCCGCGGTATCCGCCTGGAACTCCCCCCTTAGCCTGCATTGAAGCCTAAAATTTCTAACCTAGAGCCTTTTCTTCCCTTGGTCATTAGCCCTAGCTGACGCAAGCGAGAACAAGACCTTGCAGCTGAAACCTTTCCGATAAATTCATTCGTTACCTTTTCTTCTGGTCGTTTTCTGCGGTCTTTGCGGAATGTATCCGGAGCTGTCGGACCCCTCGCCACTTATTTGTTTTCTTGTTTTGCTGCCCTGGTTTAGTTTCGGCGAGAACTTTTCAGGGCCTTCTTGCCGTCACTTTCATTCCGACCCTAAACGTCCTCCCCCCCCCCCCCTCGCGACTGCCTGGCCTACATTGTTTTTTTTGGGTCTCGTTCCTGTGCAACTATCCCCGCTTAGGAGAAGGTAATGTCTCGGTGGGGTTTCGTTTTTTGCCCATCTGTAGGAATGATCTTTTTCTGCTACCTTTCCCTGACACTACCACCTTTCCAGTATTTTTTCCCCTCCGAGGGTCCCTTCGCAAGTTATCTCTTTGGAATTTGCCTGCGTTTCCCAGCTCCCGTTTTTTGAGAACGTGCTGACCCCATTACGACTTGGTTTGATGGCCCTACCAAAAGTCCTTCTGCCCTTCATTTATCACCGCGAGATAATAGGAAGCATCCCCAGGCCCCCCCCCCGGCCACTATTCTTGGAACCCATCAATTGATTTACGAAGTACCACTTTGAACAGAAGAGAACCACTACCTTTCCCGGTTCCTTCTTTCCCGTGGATTTAGTTACACGTCGGCGATGTCTCACCATAAAGGCCTTTTTGATGCAAAACGACTCCCTTTTAAATCATTTCAAGCGGTAGCTCCCGACGCTTCTACCTACCCGTCACCTTTCTTGATTTCTCTATTTGACTCCTTCTGGAACACTTCCCTCACTGATACGTCCCTTATCTCTTTATCACAGAATCTTCTTTATGACTTCGTTAAGAATTCATAACCCCTCCGTCGGATCTTTCCTTCGATTATGATCTATTGTTTCTCCCTTTTCGTCACACTGTCTGTTGATCGCCCCTTTAAACATCCCCGCCTCTTGCTTTCCCCTCCAACCGGTCCGAACCATGAAGTGATCCTCGTCTCTTCCCCCAGTGAAGAGTATCTTTGCGATGATCTATATATTTCCTCCCCTCGGTGTTGGTGAGATCTCCCCTATACACCAAAGCTTCCTCTTCCTTTCCTCCTCCTCTTTCATATATAATGGGGTTTCCCTTTTTTTTGTCTTCATCCAGTGAACCCTTTTTGTCTTGGATTGGTACCTTTCTAGTAATGCTCTATCCTCCCCTTTTGACTTACCCCTTTTGGACTATTTTCGAAGGACTTTCCCATCTGCCTCTTGAATGATGTTTCGTAAGGTGGCGGATTTCCTCTGCGTCAGTATGTAGAGATTCCCGGATTCTGCCCCCCCCTTCTTCATTTGGGGCTCATCTCCGTAGTAACTATCTGACACAGAACTTTCCCCCCCATGGGCGGAAGCTTTTTATCCTGCACCGTCTATTCTTTTCATTCCTTATGTGGAAGAAGTCCTTTTTTAAAAGATGACTAATTTATGTATTTCTCCCCTTTTCGCCTACGTGAACTCCGACCAGTGTAACCCTGATCGCTTCAGTCTTCTGTTTGCTGTTTCCTTCTGGTCCCTTGTTATTGTTTTCTTCCTAATCTGTATGTTTTTTACGTCGAAGTGAGCTCTTCGGGATTTCCCCTCTCTGATCTTTTCCTGTCCAGTGAGCACAGAAATTTTTTCTTTTCTTAGCCCTTTTTTTTTTTCCTCGATGTTAAGACGTTAGACCCCAAAGATTGTTTTCCGCGTCCACCTGCAGGATCCGGGATTTCTCATCAGGTGGACTTTCCTTTATTCCTTTCACAACCTCTGCCATGTTGGTTAAATGTTCAGGACCTGTAGTAAACTCCTTGATGTTCTTTTGATACCCCCCCTCTGAACCCCCCCACCTGGGCTCCGATATCCGGTATATGGTCCCCCCTCCCTAGACGGACCCAGACGCCTTGGGCTTGGTCCCTATCTCTGCGTTTTATGAGATTTTTTCCTAATATGAATTCAAGCACCTCTTCCCCGTATAGAGCCCCCCCTCCAACCTCCATCCCCCCCTCCCACTTCTTCGCCCCAAATAGATGGATAAGCAGATTGTCGTTTTCCTGACCGTCCATTCAACGCGCCGAGGACCTCCCAAATGGTCAGCCCAAAAAATGAACTCGCCTTTTCCCTCTTCCTTTTTCTTTCCTAGTACCCTGATCGTTGGCTTGGGCAATTTCATTTGGTTTTTTAGGCCCGGGTTCTTGGCTAAGATGTCAAATCCAGATGAGAAAGCGTGGGCTTTCCTCCTTCCTTGTCAGGATTGCAACTCGGTTGCCTCTCCGGCTGATCCTTCCACCCTCGCTGGGCCCCTCTTCCTTCCTCTTTCTCTCCAGAGATTTCCCCCCTTTTCCTTATCGTACTCCTGCTGCTAATTGAACCGTCTGTTTATTTGCTTTCTGGCCATTCTTTCGTCTCCCCGACATTACTTTTTTCCCAATGTCCGAATTAGGATCTGATAGAGGTTTTTTTTTGCTTTTCTGTTCTTTCTCTACTGGAGTCCCTTCGTGTGAAAGTCCTCTAGAGCGGGGAGTTACTTTCTATTTTCTAGATCTCTCCCGGGACTTAGTCTAAAATATACGTCTGGCGAAGTATATCTTCCCGGCAAACCTCTCTTTCCTTCTTTTTTCATAGTCCCATTCCTTCCCCCCCTGACCTTTTGGAATCCCTCTTACCTCCGTTGATCCGGTTTTTCTGTGAAAATCTCCTTTTTTTCTTGCCTTTTTGCCCCCAGTTTTCCCCCCTTTTCCATTAGAGTACAACATTTTAAACTTCGGAGCAGTGCGTTTCTCTTTTTTTTAAAAGTTTTCTCATCTTTCCTAGGCGCTTTTCCCCAAGGAAGTGGTTATCTAAAGAGTCAGCCTTATGCGTTTTTCCTTCGCCCCCCCCCTTGGGTCTCGGATGCTGCCGGATACTCGGCATTTTCCCTTTCCTCATCCTGTTTTTTTTCGTGTCTCTCTCTGCTGTAATCAGTCCTCCCCTTCCCCCCCTTCACTGGGGGAGCAGTCGAAAAATAAACGACTTCTGGATTCTTCACTCAGGTCTGACCCACCCTCGTCTTTTTCCACACTCTCCTCTATCCACTGCGATGCGACTTACAAAACGCCGCTCTCTCCCAACAGTTACCCTCGCGTGAATGCAACTTTTTTCAAAGTGCGGTGGCCAAGGAAGAAAGAAAAATCAATATGATCTGGTGCAAAGAGACTTCGTCCCCTCCCAGGTAATCTGGATTCAACCGGCGTGGATGCTTTGCAAATCATACCAAAAGTGTCGAACATCCGTTTGACGTTTCTCAGACTATGAATCGTTCCTCTTCTCCCCCTCGGTTTCTTTTCTTCAGAGACCCCTTATCTTCCCCCCTATCACGTTAAAAAACTCCTTTGAACCCGTTCGTCGGCCCAGCCCCCTTCTAAGCAGCGTAGTTAAGCCCGATACAGCAGATTCTCTTCCTTTTGTCCCCTCTTTTTCAATTCCTTTCCCTTACTCCTCCTGACCAGTCGATTCCCCCCCTTTGATCTTTTTTTTTTTGGGTTGGGTTTTTTTTTTTTTTTTCTTTTTCGAGTGAGTCTCCTTCACGATGCCTTTCCCGCTTCTCCCTTAATCCTTCATATAGTACGTGAACGAAGGATTCCGAGCGTCTTAATTCTGCTCCGTTCTTCTTGAAGAATTGCAACTGAGGGTTTTCCGCCCAGACCCCGTTCCCCCCCAGCCTGCGATTGTGCACCCTCCCTCCTCGCTTGCCTTAAGGCTCAACACGCTCCTTCCAAGAATCCCTGTAGGCCTTTTTTTCCTTTTTGCTCCCTGTGATGGAAGCGCGACCTTTCTTCTTTCACGCCTTTTTTACTTCTACCGCTCCTTTTCATTTCTTAGGCTGCAAATGGTGAAGTTTTTTTTAATTCGTTGTTTCCCTTACGGTCCAGTTCCGGCGCACTCTTTACCCTCGCCCTTCTGTGCCACCATAGACCCTTTTGGTGGATTTGGCGGGTTAGTGGCGTCTTGATTTCTCTTCCCTTGTATTAGAAGGCTTCATGGAAAGGCATGTCAGACCCCCACGCTCCCCTACCTATTATTCCCCCCTACCATGTTCGTCTGTTGTCTTTCACCCTTTTTTCCAATATCGACGGCTTCGGATCACTTTTTTCCCGAGGTTGTGTTCTTTGTTTTCTCTTCTCTTTTTCTAATCGGCGGGTTTTTGTCTCCCGGTCAGTCACAAAAAACTTCAAGGAGTTCTTCCCCCTCCTCTTTTGTCCTTAACCCAACCTCTCCCCTTCCAGCCTGCTTAGGTTTTTCCCCACTCCCCCCCTTTGGGTCGCCTTCTGACCCTTCTTGCTTGCCACTTGAGAGCGATAGACAAAGTCCCGAGAAGAAGGCAATGCCCAGTTTTTGCATATCCCCCCCCCCGCGTGTTATAGCGAGCCTGCCGCGATTTTGGGCCCCCCATCCCAGTCGATACTAAGAACCCTTTTTTTTTCCCCTCCAGCCCCCCTCACATGCGTAAGTTCCCCCCTCCTGAATTTTTACCGGGCTTCCCTTCTTCCCGGATTCGACCTGCCAACAAGGGAGCTGTCTTTCCCCCCCAAAAAAGGCTACATGAGAACCCCCTCCCACCGTATTCGTGGTTTCTTATCCGGAAGCGTCGAACCTTTAAGTCTCAACCTTTTCTTTTAGATCATCTTTTCCTGGATCTGCAGCAAAGCCCACAAAGAAGCATGGGTTGGCTACTCCTTCTAGCAGCGCTACCCCAGAGATCAGCGGTCTTCATTGAAGACCGTCCTGAAGCCCTAGTCAAGGTAGATCTTTTCTTCGTTAAGGACTCCCCTGGTCCCGTACACCCTTACTCGATCATTCCCGACCGGTCATAAAACATCTGCGTTTTCCCCCTCCCCCCTCCCCACTTACAGCAATGCCGCCATGCGATCTGCCGTCGGCGGCTCTCCCCGAGTTAATCTTTTTCT
>Ga0179593_1732316_pt1 | contig 13384 bp, 15 predicted proteins | sample CZODoug2_1_08_16_FD_185931 | JGI IMG/M metagenome (GOLD analysis project Ga0179593, IMG submission 185931) | Vadose zone soil fungal communities from Angelo Coast Range Reserve, California, USA - CZODoug2_1_08_16fungal (PacBio error correction) | ecosystem: Environmental > Terrestrial > Soil >... | reverse complement strand
CCAGTATTGACCCTCCCCTCAGTGCCAGGGTTATCCCCGCGTGGTCGTTCCAAGAGAATCATCTTCCTACAATGGGTTTTGCTGATTTAAGGTACCCTCTCCCCAGTGGGAGTGGGGCCCATTTTGACTTTCTCTTCACCCCAAGTCCCGTCAGGGAGTGGGCGCGATCCTCAGTGGAAATCCCGTGAGACTTTTCTTTTTAGGTTAGCTCCGGTTCCTTTTTCTGATTTCTTAGCCTTTTTAGCCTGGCCCGGACTCTTGCCTTTTTTCCAAGGCGGTGCCGTGATTTCTAGCGATGGGAAGGACGGGAAACCCCAGGCCCTTAACGGTACCTCTTCCTCGTCGTAGAGTTAGCCAGACTTGAGCCCAATTTTTATGTTTGCTATTTCCTGACTTAGGCCCAAACGCGAACTTCTCTTCAAAGTGGACAAGTGCACAAGGGGTGTAGGGATGAGATATTCCCCCCTTAGGTCTCGTTGTGCCCTAGCAGCAGTCCCCGACTCTGCCCCGCATGACGTTGGCTTGACCGCGCTGTGTGTCTTTTTTGGGACGGCGTTTTCGAAGACCTGCCCTGATGGATTGGATTGGATAGTAAAATTTTTTTTGGTGCGCCCTTGGCCTAAGCTCCGAATCCTCCCCCTGTCCTTCCCTGAATGTTCAAACAGTGGCGCCTTTCAGGGGGGGACCGACTTTCCCCAGAGGTTCTCAAACCAAAGATGACGTGCCCACCCTTCTTGGCCTGTAATACAGCTTCTATGGTACAAAGACCCCGAACTTCGGAAGCCTGATACGCCAGTGTACAGAATGCAAGCACCTCTTCGAAAATTTGCTGGCAAGACGACTGCCTTCCAGGAGAATCACTCATGCTCCAAATGGAAGCTTTGATCGCCGGATAGGAATAGTCTTCTTTCCCTCCGCTCAGCAGCGACTCGGCCCGCTAGCTTACTCCTTCCCCTATGTCCTCTGCCCCGCCTTGATCTGCCCCCGTAGCCCTCTTGTTGCAGGCCCCCCCAGTTGCTGACGCCTAGCACCGTGCTCGGCCCCTCTCTGGGCAGGTCCATTGAGTTTTTAATTTCCCCAACGGTGGCTTCTTACTGCGAAGCTTCCTAGTGATCTCCTGTTAGCACCAAAGAACTAGGCAAATCCCCGCCCTTCAGGTTGAACAGCTTTTTTTTTTCGGGCCTGCTATATACCGGAACCGTAACGTAAGGAGAAGAGCAGAAAATTTCAGGCACGCCACTCCCCAACAGACATTCAGCGGTAGGTGAGGTTTTCCCCTGCATGGTTACTTTCTTTTTTTCTTCCCGAATTTCCATGTTAGGTTCCGCCCCCTGGACAATCCAGAGGATCGCCTTTTTCTGCGTGCACCCCGTTAAGAGAATGTGTCATGGCAGTTTCCCTGATTCTTGTCATAATCAGTGATTTCATTTAGGAGGGCGATCCCCACTGTTAGTCCCTTGGTGGTCACGACCAGCCAGCAGTTTTCTGATCTGGGGCTTTTCTTAGAATCTTCCTAAGGGGAAGCCCCCTTGAACAAAGTTATCTTCTCCAGGCGTTCATGGAGACTCACCTGGAGATTTAGCTTCCTTTACCCAATTACGCAGCCAAAGAAAATTTTTCCCTTTTTCTTTTCCGTAAATCGAGGACACCACCCCCTGGCTAAGTCGTCTTTTTTTGAGCAATGCGGCAACCCTCCGCCGCCCCCTTTACTCCGGATGCGCCTTAGCTGCCAGGTCCTTTTCCCTAGCCCCCCTCATCTTCGGCCCCGCTGATGACAATTTCAACTCGTGTTTTGCCTCGAAGGATTTATGGTTTGACTCCCCCTTTCCGTGTAATCGCAAGGCCCGCCCCTTCCTTGACTCTTACATACCCCCCTTTTTTTGTAGCTTCTGGGCCCCACAGGGAAGGTTTGCTTCCCCCTGGCGCTGCAAGATTTCTTTTTGTCTGTGCCGATGTCGGAGTTGAAGCTTTCCGGGCGAACACCCCCCCAAAACTTCCCTTGTCCTCCCCGGTTATCCAGTTTTTTTGCCAGCTCTGTTACGTTCTGGTCTACCGGTTTTCCCCCCACCATGAGAACGTTTCTTCGAATATGAGAAGGTATTTTCCCCGGTCCTGTCCCGGTCTCCTTCGGTTTTTCCTTTTTCCAACCCATCTAAGATGCGGGGACTGCTTTTGCCGAAGGGATCTGTGTTTGGTCTCTCTCCTGTTTCAGTAGAAGTTTCTTTACATCCAACACGTTGTTGCTCCCAGTCTCTTCTTGCTGCTGAGGACTTCGCGGAGCAAAGAATTTTTGTCCTTTTTTCCCAACTTATCAAGCTAAACTTCTTCTTTCTGCCTGCAACCTCCTTCTCTTCTTATTTCTTCTGGGTTTTTTTTCTGGGGCACGACCCCCCGGTGACTTTTCTCTTTTTCTCTTTCTTTTTTTTTTTTTTCCAGCCGTGACACCCTTCAAAGTTTTTTTTTTCAGCTCCCCCCCCCAGCACTTTTCGGAGACCATGAGAGCGCACATGCTTTTTGAGGGTGCCCCCCCATCCCTGAAACTCCCCTAGGCGTTTCTGATTTTGCGAGAGTGGGCCCCAACCTTCTGGCCCGACCCTTTTTTTTCCTTGCTATTTTTCTTCTCTTCAGGAGGCGACCCGCCACTTCTCACGTGGCGGCAATTGGACCGTCACAACTGCGACGTATTTTCCTTCTTCCCCAGTTTTTGTGTTTTCCCCCTTGCTGCGTACGGGCCCAAGTTTCAGTGAAAACGGCGTCTCCAGTAATCATCTTTCCTTATGCGGAAACTGATAGAGAATTTTTTTTGCTTCTTCTTTTGCTCTTGCCAGCACCGTTCATCAAGTAGCCCCCCCCCACCTCCTGACACCCTCCTGAGTCTGTTTTGACACTGAGGTCTCATAGTTTTTCTCTATCCTATCACTCGAGGGCCCATCCAGAGCGTGAAAACCCCACGTTCCATTTACGGGGCCCCCGTCCCGGTTCGAAATGTTCGATTTTTTTTTTGTGGTTTTTCTGGAAGACCTTCTTTACAAGACCCTGCTCGGTCCCCTTTTCCCTCTTTTTCCTGAACGTTTTTCCCTTCCCCTCAGCGAGTTTGGCCTTTGTCGATCTTATTTCCAAGCAACCTCTCCAGTTTTTTTTCTCTTTTTTTTTTCCGATGGCGGGGGGGACCTGCGTCTTGCCCCCCAATCTCCGATCCGTTTTTTTTTACCCTCCCTTTCATGTTTCAACACCAATGAGAAGAACGCTTCCCAGTCCCCAAACCCCCCCAAGTTTTTTTTTTTCCTTGGCACTATATACCCTTAGCGCCGTGGTTCGCCCGACATCCTCCACCCTTCAAACTTTTTTTCTGCCGTTTCTTTTGCGGTTAGTTCTTTATTCTCCAACCTACACACGGAAACTCCGCAATTTCCCCCCCCTTTGTACCGGTGTTAAACTTTATTTGTGGAACGGATTGACCCGCACTCCCCTTTCATGGCACAGCCTTTCTTCAGTTAGTTCTCCCATTGTCGTTCTTGCCGATTAGTGTACCCTTTGGTTTTTCTTTTGCGCCGATCCCAGCCATCTCGCGTTTTTTTGCAAACGCCGTTTGTTTTTCCCTCCCCACAAGCAACACGAGCCCCCAGTTCAGTCAAACCGTATCCGTTGCCTTTCTTGTTTTGCCCGGGTGTAACCTTGCCCCGGTCGGAAACTTTTCGCCCTGCTTGGCAACCTCTCTTCCCTTTCTTTCCCTGCGCCCCACACAACCCCATAAGTGACACACCGCCCGGTACTTTTCCCACCCAAATCCGAACTCTTTTTTGGTTTTCCCCCTTCTGTTCGGCTCGGTGGACCTTTCTCTGACACCGGTACCCCCCCCCCCTGGGCCCTTCTTCCCTTTGTCCTGTTGCCAACCCTGAAGAACAACTCGAGCCCCTTGCTTTTTTCTCCGCCGCCCACGCGTCAGTCTTGTCGGTGAGTGAATCTTAACCCCTTCCTCCCTTTAACGGCCCTATTTCCCCCCATTCTTCGTTTTTTCAATTTTTCCCCCCCCTGCAACCCCACCCTTCGCGAACGCACCAATACTCGGCCTTTTTCCCCTTGCCCCCCAGCACCCCGGCACGCCCCTCTAGAAAGTTTTTTGACGCCCGGTCTTTTTTTTTTTTACTTCTTGCAAAGTCTCTCTCCCCTTTCCTTCCTTTTGAAAGTTAACTCGTGGCCTCCTCCACCGTTTTTCTTGCCTCATTTCTTTTTGGCGTCTTTACTTTTCAATCCTGACCCCCCCCTCGATAATGTAGTGGGCGTGCCGGGGTTTCCCCCCCCCGAGCCTTCCCCCCCCTTCTCCCGATCTTCACGGTTTTTTTGGGCTATTTCAAAAAAAGGGTTTCCCAGATCTCCCGCTTCTTCCCTGATACATCCGCCACTTGCTCGCCCGCCCCGAACGCTTTCGACCAGTTTTTCCTTCCCTTTCCTCTCTTCACATGGGGCGCGAGTTTTCTCCCGTCACCAGGCCATCTGCCCACCTTTTTTTTGTTTCCCTTTGTCGTCCTTACGTGCTCGTCAACACAAACCCACCTCTTGCAGCTTTCCCCCCTTTGGCTCCCGTTCCTTCAGATTACCGGCTTTTAAATTTTTCTTGATCCTCGCTTCCTTCTGCCACCCCTTGACCGCCCTTCCCCCACGCCACTTTGCCCCTTGCCCCCTCCGCCCAGTTGTACCATATTTTAATCTTTTTTGGTTACTTAACGTTCCTAACTTTTTTAAACTTTCCCTGATCCAAAAACCAACCCTTTCGGACCCGGCAGTTCCCTCCCCTCCCCTCCCTTTCTGAAGGTGCACCCTCGATTTTCCACGGCCCTTACAAGCGGATCAAATCTTCTTCCCCCCCTACCCCCGTTGGAGCATATCAATTCGCGCTTGTTTAGCAGAACCCCCTTTTTCACTGCAGTGATGCCCAGTGGGCCCCATTCTCGGGCCCACCCCTGACTTTTTCTTAGTTTTGCCTCCCTGGCCAGGGATGCACTTTTCCCCCCCCCGATTTCCTAGGCTCCTCCTTTTCTATTGATTGCTCGTTCGCCGAGGTGTCCCCCCAACCCTTTGTCTCCTCTTTTTTTTTTTTGTAGTATCCGAGTTCCACCCCGTGTTTTTTCCCCCAAAAGTAACCCACTTCCCTCACCCAGATTTTCAGGAGGCAGAGAGAGGACCTTTTTCTTTTCCCGGTCTATCTCTCCCAATTGGTCTTTCCAGGCGGAACTTTCCCAGCAAAGTGTTCGCCCAATGTTCCTCTGCCCAACCCCGATGGTTTCATTTATAACATCCCGATTATTTCTTTGACCCCCCCTGCTATGTTGTTGTTTTGTTGTTTTGGACTTTTTTTTTTCGGCAATAAGATTCGATCCCGGTCCCTCCCCCCAGGTTGCGTTCTTTTTTTTTTTTTTAAATCGCGGGCGCATAAACTTGCGATATCCTTCCCCATCCGGTTTTTTCCTCCGATACCTCCGAGGTCAGGCAACAACCCTGTCCCCCGGTTCCCCCTTCCCTGGAATATTACTTGATTTTCGACACAGTTGTTCCCCCGTTTCCCCCAATGTTTTCCACCGAAGCATAGTCCAGTCCTCCCGGGGCTGGTCCATTTGGTCCCTGTTTGTCTTTGGCCCCCTTCGCTTCCGGCCCTCTAGCACCCCCCCCTTGGTTTTTTTTTTAACCCCTTCCCGCTCGTGTTTTGCGCACTGCGGTCCCCTGTCCTTGTCATGGTGGTTGGACCAGCCTAAACCCCCCGAAATTGAAGGGTTTCCCCCTCGTCTCCGTATGCTTCGAAACCCGACATTGATTCCTTTTGCTTTTTTTAAGGCTTTTTTAGTTCAAATTTGTTTTTGTCCCCGTTTGCCTCCCAACAGCCACTCGTCCACCATCCCTTGCCGAACCCTAGTTTTTTCTTCTTTGACCATGGGCAACTGTTCTTCGTATGTTGTTTTCTTCGCATGGAGTTCGGTTTTGTCCTCAGCTTCCTCATGACCCCTTGTCTCCGCAGGAGCCCCCCACAAAAGGTCGACCATCCCCCTTTCCCGCATTTTAAATTCCCCCCTTTGACGCGTCTTATACACTTCCATGGAGGTTACCCTCCAGGTTTTTCCTTTTCCTTTTTCTTTCCCAGCGTGTTCGGGACGGGCCGTGCCCCCCCCCCTCCATTTCTGGGGGGACTAATTTAGTGCGTAACACTTCCTCGCACTGGTTCTCCCCAACCCGAACTATCCTTCTTCGCACCTTGGAATTGAGGTCCTTTTTTTTTTTTTTTTTTTTTTTCCCCGGACACCCTTTCACCAAACAACTTCTTAAACATTGCTTACCCAATTTGTTTCTTCTTACCCCAATATCAGGGGTTTCCTTTTGATTTTTTTTTCAGACTATTTTGGGTCAGACGGACCGGACAACACTTTTTTTCAACACCTCCTATAGTCTCCCCCCCCTTACCTCCTTGTTATTCCTCCCCTTTTTTTTTAACGGGGATGTAAAGTGGCGGTGTCCTGTTGGTCCCCTTTTCAAACCCCGGTGCTTCTTCGTTCGTTTCCGTCCCCCCCCTTTTTACGCGACACACCTTCCCGGTCCCTTCACACTTTATCCTTTGGCTGCGATCTAGGGAGTTTTATTACTTTCTCTTTTCTCTCTTTTTCGGGTAGTGACCCACGACCTCTCAAACACCTTTCCTTCTGGACCCGTCCCTTGTGGAAGAACGTAAGGCGGTTACCTTCTTTTTTCCAGAAGCCCGTTGGTTTGTGTTCGACGCTCTTGTAACCAGCTCTTCTTTCCCCCCCCGTTGCGCCGCCCGGAACTTTCTGATGTCACTTTTCCTCCCCGGAGCAACGAGGACTCCCCGGACCAATTTTCTGTTGTTTCCCCAGCTTCCACTGCGCATTTTTTCCACGTCCCAAGTCCTGAATACATTCGAAGAAACTCACAACAATCCACCCAAGGATCCATTTTCCCGCCGGTTGGTGTTCAGGTAGTGAGGCTGCCAAGACTTGCACCTTTTTTTTCTGCTAGGCATCCACCCCTTCACTGGGGTGCCACCTTTCTACCCCCCGGTGCCCCCGCGCGAGTCAGGCCGTCGACTTCTTTTTTTTTTTTTTGAGACGTCTGTTCTGAAGAATTTCGTTTTTTTCCCAACAAATGCCTGCGCCGATGCAGGAAAACTTTTTCCCCTGCCTTCACCTGTTGCACTTTGTACAGATGTTTTTTCCGTTCCGCGTCTTGTCCCCCCATCCCCCCTTTTGTGTAAGGTCAACGATTTTGGGCCTTCCCAAGTCTTTTGACGCCTGGTCCCCTTGCCTTTTTTTTTTGGACCGTTTCACCTTCCTTTAAGTTGTAACATTAAGTTCACAGAAGGGCCCTGACTTTTCCCCCCCCCGTTCTAGGTTCCTTACAAACCCCCCTATGTCACTCAAAGGTCGGGTTTTAAATTTTTTTCCTGATCGGATGGCCTGTCCCAATGGTGACTCGGTCTCTTTGCCATCTTTCGGGAGGGTCGCGTCCCCTTTTCTCTTTTTCACCAGAACTACAGTCCCCTTCAGTCAGGACCCGACCCATCTTTCCAACATACGAATGCCATGGCCCCCTTTCTCAAGGCCACCGAAGGCATGATTTTTTTCCGTGCCCTTGAGAAGGTGTTTTTCCCTTTCCCCATGTGGGCTTGTGTCTGTTCTTGCTGATCTTCAAGTCTCCCAAACGCCGGCAGGACCCGTCCCCCGGTGTCCATCAGATTTTTCTTTCCCTTCTTCCGACAACAAAAGGCCCTCTTGTTTTCTTGCATGGGAAAATGCGGGTCTGACAATGACGGCCAATTTCAAGTCATCTCTCTCGAGGAGTGACTTCCCTTGAGCGGTAAAGCACGTGTTTGCGTTGCGGGTTACTTTTCGCCCGGTCGGGTGCCAGAAACCAATTTGCCCATTTCTTTTTTTTTTTTTTTCCCTTGCAGCCTTCCGTTTCCAGCCCCCCCTCCTCTATGCTCGTTTTTTTTTTACCCCCCCCTCCCCCCCCCCGCTGGACAAATGGCTCTAACAACCTTTGAGGCCAGCTTCTCCCCCCCCGTAGGTTCTGCCCCTTGGGTCACCTCTTGTTTTCCGTTTTTTTTTTGAACCTGCTTGACGGAGTACGACCTCGAATTTTTCATCTTCCCCCTATAGCCCTTCCCCCCTGACTTCCTTCGAGGAACCCCAAGGCTTTTTTCACTTCCCGCCTTCGCGCGGTCATATTCTTTTTTTTTTTCCTTGGTCCCTTTGCTGGAACGTAATTTTTCACTCGCCGGACCCTTGCGTCCTTTTCTCTCGAGCGGCCCCCCCCCCGGCCACTTTCTGTGATCATGATCCCCGCCGGTTGGGGACGCTTTCTTTCGGACCATGGCATGGGAAGGCTCTTTCTGGGCTTCCCTTGGGATTCGGACCACCTCCCCAGCAGTTCCGTTCCCCTCCGTCGGAAGCCCAACTTTTAACTATCTCCTCTTTTCTTTTTCTTTTTGTCCCTAAGTTTGGTGCCGTGGTGGTTTTTTTTCCTCCTTTCCATCCCCCCCCCCCCGATTGTCTTTTTTTTCCTAGGCGCCCGTAGGTGCTTTCGGGTTTTTTTTGGTGATTTCATCGATCCACATTGAGGTACTTTGAAATCGGGTACTTTTTTTAGTTAGTGGGGAAGCGCAACGACCGTAGGGCCAAGCCCCTTCCCTGCGGCCTGGGCCCGTGAAAATGTTCCCCGGCCATGCAGTGGACCCGCCGTTCCTTTTCATTTCACTGCGCCACACCGCCAACATACGGCCTCCCGTTATTCCCCCCCCCCGCATATTTTTTTCATGACGGGTTTTCCCCAGGATTGTCGGCTCACTTACGAAACACCTGTGTCTCATCGGGGCGGTTCTGCTCCTTAAATTTCTTTTTTTGTATTGATCTGGTCATCCTTCTGTGAATCGTGATTTGACCCCCACTCCGTACCGGGTTTACTTTTTCCTTTTTTAGTCTTCCTAACGTACCACCCCGTTCGCGGTGTTCCATTGTTTCCCAACTTGTTGAATCTGACAACGGGGATCCCTTTCTTTTTTCACCCCAGAACGGTTTCGCCCCCTGCGGTTCCTGAAGGACCACCACACCGGCCCAGCCCCTTATGTTCACAACGCGCCCACGTTGAAACTTCTGCGACTTTAGTTCGTGCACACTTTTACATTTCTTTTCTGATTGTGTGTGCGTCACCCTAGGCTAAAGGCAGACCTCTTTTCCCCCAAAACCATGCACCATCCCCCCCCCCCGGTGGTCATTGATTTCCTTTACCACCACATAGAGCACCCTTAAAACATCCCACGGATTCGTCGCACTCTGTCTTCCCCCCCAACTGATTATTCATTTGGGTTGATTTTCTTTTTTCCAAAGCTGCCCCGTATTTGGGAAGCGTCCTCGGCGTTTGCCGGGGCCGAGGGGTTGCATTTACCATTAAAGTCTGGTTTTGTATCTGATTTCGATCTTGTTTGGTTTTTTTTTTTCTTTTTTACTCCCTTGACCCTTGCTGTTTCGGAATTGAACAACCTTCTCCTGTTTTTTTTCTGATGCACCTTAGAGTTTCAGCTTCCCGGGCACGGCTGGTTTCCTTCCCTTCAGCTCTTTTGGTTGACTTGTGCTCATGTTCTCTCACGGGGGCGTTTTTTTTTCTCCCTCTGCCGAGTTCTTCGGGGGCGCCGATTTTTTTTTTCTGGCCTGAATTCAAGGGGTCCGGGTTTTCCCGTTTCCTTTGACTCACCCTCCCACCTAAGTTCCCTCCCAAGGTTTTTTTCGGAGGAAATATATTTTGGGAGCCTTGGGCGTGCTGTTTTTCATCAAAAGGTTGGTTTTTCCAACGAGCAGGGTTTTGTTGATTCTACCCCCTTTTTTGTTTCTATAGTTTAAGCTCCCTCTTTTCCCCATGGATTTCTTTTCTTTCCGTGTGGGGATTTGCCTCCCTTTAAATGATGGGGTGTGGGTCTTCGAACCTTATTTTTCTCTATCTTTTAAAACCCTGGGCTGTCGCACTCATTTTTCGACAGGGTTTTTCCCCCCTCTGGTTTCCCCCCCAAGCCCCGCCTCCTTTCTGCTGAAACTTACGTGGGCGGCGGGATTATTTGGTCGGGTGATCCTTTCTTTTCCGGCTTTTTTTGAGGGTTTGTGATTTTCTGCTCTCTTCCCCCAATACCTCTGCCATGAAAGCTGACTTCCTGAGCCATTCCTGGCCTCAAATGCTCTCAAGCTTTTGAGTTAAACTTTAGGGTCACGGTCCCCCGTTTTTTTTCCCCCATATGGGTTTTTTTTACTCAGGCGACCTTTTTCCCCCTTTTTCCCTCCCAGTCCGCGACCCCAACCGAAGTCTTTTTCTTTTCTGTAGTAGTCCCTCTTTCCTTCAATCGCTCTTTTTTTTTTCATATATTTGGCATTCCAAACTCTTGTTGTTTTTTGGGATGAAGCCCCTCTCAGGTTTCCCCGATGTTTTTTTCCCTCTCGCGGATCTGTTGGTCACCCCCGTTGCAGACCTCCCCCGCTCAGCGGCCCTTGCCCCACCGGTCTTCTCTGGAACAGAATATTTTTTTTATGTGCCACGGCCGTATTTTGCCTGGGTCAGGGCCTGTTTCGTTTGCAGGGACTTGCTTTCTCTTTCTCCGCCCACTGCGCCCCCCCTTGTGGGTTCAGTTTTTGCCGCACTGCGATCCTTTAAGAATGGTGCCTTTTCCCTTTGGCAGATTCCACCTCTTGATCCGCCTGCGACGGAGTTCACTGTAGCCCTGACTGTGCCTTTTTTTTTCATGGACATCCTTTTTTTTTTGGACCTTGGGAGGCAGTTTAGCAATTGGGCGGGGCCGGCGATGCCCCCTCGTGTTAAACCCATTTCCCCCCATTTTTCGACCCCCTTCGTCATTCTTTCCTGTTGCGGCTGTTGCCCGTTCAGGGCAATTTGGGGCCCCCCTCCTTTAGGCGTATACGGGCCAAACCTCCCCCCCCCTTTTTTTTCGTCCCAGTGTTTTTTTCTTTGTACATTGCGCGTGTTGATGGAATTCTGGGAAGTTTGGTCACGCTAGGACGCGCGCAAGTCCTTTTTTGCTTCCCCCCTCTTTGAGTCCCCGCTTCCCCACCAAAATCCCTCTTTTTTTTGAGGGCCCAATTGGGTTCAACTCCCGTTGATTGCCCACTTTCTTCTCATAGGCTCCTACCGTGATGGATTGAAGTTTTCCGGGTCGTCTCTTTTCCCCACTGGGACCTTTTTGTCTTTGGATATTCAGAAGACCCTCTTATTTTCCATAAAGCTTTTGCGGCGTCTCAGATTGTTCTCCTTTTTGAGCTCAGTTTGCCCCAATCCGTCCCCCCCCCCTGTCGGGTCTTTTGCAGGGCTCGTCCCCCAATTTCTCTCTGGCTAGATTGGCGACCCGGGGCCTGTTTTTTCTCCGCCAGACTTCTCCGCACACGTTTTTTCTGGCTGCCCTCAAAAGCCTCTGCGCCTCGGCTCGTCTTTTCCATTCGTTTGTAGTTTTTCCTTCCCCGAAGGTGGAGTTTTTTTGTCCCCTGGCCCTTTTCCTCAGTCCTTCCCACCGTTCCTTTTCAAAAGGGCGGACGGTTCCCTTTTTCCCCCCCCCCGACCCCCAAACTCTTTCCCCCTCTTCCTCGTACCCCTGCTTTTTTGCACAGTGGAGAGCGTGATGTCTTTTGTTTATCTTTTTGCTTCCCGCAGCAGCTCCCCCCCCAGTTTTTTCCCTCGTTTTTTCACCCCCTACGTGTTTTTTTTCAAAGGACTGGCCCCTCTTCCCCCGAGGGAAAGGAAACTCCGATATCGAGTTTTCCCGCCTCCTCTTCACGTCTCTTCTTGGTCAGGATTTACCTTTATTTTCCCTCTCTTCCCGATACTGGTCCCTCCCCTTCGGTAATGGGATTTTCTGATCTTTCCCATCCTGCTTTCTTTCTCCTCCCCCTGTCTTGTAACCTCCTGGCCATTGTTTTTACGCTATGTCTCCAGGCCCGGAGAGCGGGACCTTATCCTTTTTCTTCCTATTTCTTTTCGAAAAGTACCATCTCCTGGATTTTTTGACTCGGTCTTTCTTTTTTCCTGAGGACTCCAGACCCGTAGGCCTTTTTTTTCGTCCCCCGACCCTTGTTTGTATCTTTCCCACTCCTCTAAAAAAAGCGTCTTTTCCCCCAGACAGGCCACTGCTCCGCGAGGGCCGTACTCCGTTCAGACTCCACTAGGATTGCCTTTCTGCAACCCCCCTCCTCTATGGATTCCCCTTCTTTTATGATTAGGGGCCCTGTGTCTTCCCGACGTCGGCTACTGTTGTGACATCCCCTGCTGACCTCCCACTCTCGCGAATTTTTTTGTTCTTTTTTCTTTGAAGTCTTTCTTCTTTTTTGTTGCCCCCCTCCGGTACGGGTATATCTCACGTTTACTTTTTCCCGGGAGTTCCCCCTTTTGACCAGCTTTTTTTGTGATAGACTCGAAGATCCCCCCAGACGCGCTATCCCAAGGCATTCCCTATTCCCCTCCCGTTGGAACCCTGACTTCCAAGGCTGGAGTTCTTTCCCCGTATGCCCCCAAATTTCTTACTCTGTGGATAACCGGCTGTTGCGCTTTTTTTTTTGATTTATTATGGAGTCTCCAGTTTCACCCGAGGGGTCGTTTTTTCTCCCTCGGGGAGGCGTTGCTGGCCCTTCCTCTCCATGGACAGACTTCTCCAACCCCCACCGCGCGACGTAACTCCCCCTAGCATCGTATGATGGCTTGATCCTTCGAGGCGCGGCGCCCAGGGTTTAGCGGAGGAGGATTATTTTTTCCAGTGCTTGATGGAATAGTTTCCCCCGCTAGCTTTTTATCTCGCGTGATACAGTTCTCGGTCTTTGTTTCTTCTTCTTTTTTTGAGTGCGGTGACTTTCGTCGCTGACCTTTTCCGTCCCGCCAGATCAGGGAGGCGACTCCCCCACTCCTCACCAGCGAGACCCTTCCAAAGTTTGCTGTCCCCCCCTAATGTTTTTCCTTAAATGGTTTTGCCCTCTACGAATTCTTAATACGACTCTTGGGTTTCCCTATTTTGAACTCCTAGTCGGTGGAAGAGTTTCCTTCAGGACCGGAGTGGCGTCTTTTTTCTTGTTTTCCCCTCAACATTCGTTGACCCTTTTTCCCGCCGTTTTTACCCGATATCAGTCCCTCCCAATGTCAGTCTATGGGTGCGGCCTGGACGTGACGCTCCTCGATCGGCTATTTTTTTTTTGACTAAGTGCCTGCGCGAGACCCTCTGCGATCCCCTGAGTTGCGCGCCTCTGCGGGCTTTTTTTTGAGGAGTACTTTGTGCCCCCCCCTTTCCGGCCCCCGTTCGGCCTCCCTCTTCGAAAGTCCCTTCCTTCCAGCTGCCTGCTCGCGATCT
>Ga0179593_1665180_pt1 | contig 13384 bp, 16 predicted proteins | sample CZODoug2_1_08_16_FD_185931 | JGI IMG/M metagenome (GOLD analysis project Ga0179593, IMG submission 185931) | Vadose zone soil fungal communities from Angelo Coast Range Reserve, California, USA - CZODoug2_1_08_16fungal (PacBio error correction) | ecosystem: Environmental > Terrestrial > Soil >... | reverse complement strand
GGTTTCTCCTTGATCGAGAGCTTTGCCTTTGGCTGATTGCTCTGTCTCTTTGTGTCCGAAATTCTCCCCGAGATGCTCCACTGTCTACCTGAGCGTGTTCTCGGCTCTTTTCGCCCCCTCACGTTAGATCAAATCGAAGGACCGCCCAGATTGGCGATTTTGTGGCATAGATTTTCCCGACTCTCTTTCCTACGTTGTTCCTTCATTTCTCCCTCCACCTCTTCCCACCCAGTTCGAGAATTTGTAGTTATTGCAGACCGGATGCTTGCCGCTCCTGGTTTGGTCCTTTTCATCTTTGTCTTCTGAGCGGAGAGTACGGTTTCTGATCAGCTTGATGGTGAGTGCTCCTCCGGAAGTCTCTTGTCCCTTTGATTCTCCCGGAATTCTGCCCCTTGAGAGAGAAATTAGACAGCCTTTTTTCGTTGAAACGGCTAGAAAGTCCCCGGCTTCCCTGAGCTTCCTTTTTCCTCCAGAGCCCACTTTGATCTTGTCTCCTCTGTCTGCTTTGTAGCATATCGCGAATACAGATGATGCTTCTTTTGCCGTCGAAGTGTTTAATCCTCTCCCGGACGATCTTTCTCCCTTCTTTTTTCGGTCCGTGAAAACAAAGCCGGAAAGAAAAGAACTCCCTTTTTTCCTCCTTTTTCGGCAGCACCCCTCTTTTCACCACGATCTCCAAAAAGACATCCGAGGGACCCGATATACCCCCCTTTTTTCCCCTTGTTCCTTTCACTGCCTCGAGTTTCTCTGCAATCGGATGGAACGATTTCCCTCCGCGGCTCGTTTTTCCCTGCTTTTGTCCTTCGGACGTAGCTGCGCCGGCCGCTGATGGCCGGAGATGTTTGTGCCGTTCTAGCTTTTTTTCGCGCGCTATTTCCCTCGCCTGCAGCAGCATATGATTCGTTGGAACCTTTCTTTCTTCGATTCTTTCGAATTTTGGATTCCTCCCCAATGCCCTGAGTCGAGTCCTTCGCCGAGATTAATCAACCGTAAGTTTTGAGTGTGTGTACCACAAGACCCTTTCCTTCCCCAAGGCCTTTCATCTCCCCACCCGTTTGATTCCTCACATCCAGCGCCGAACTTTTTTTTCAGATGATGAGTTTCGGTCTCCCGCTTGCCCTCTCGATAGAGATTAGTTTTTTATTCTTGTGTTTTAGGTCCCCGAGCGGCTCTGCTCCAGAAGCCTCCCCCCGGCTTCGAAACTTTTTTTCTCTTTGTTGGCGAAGGTACTCCTATCGGTTCGGTAAGGACCCCTTCTTCTTTTTTAGCATCTCTTCTCCTGCCTATGATCTTGCATACCGGGCGGAAGGCGCTCCACGCGTTGGGTCGATTCGCATTTTTTTTCGGCTTCTGTACCTCTCCTCCCTGGACTTTTTTTATTTCCCCGGCCCTCCCATCCCCTTCGTTTGGCCGTCCCGCCAAAAAATCAGCGTTTTATTGAAGGCTTCCTCTGATTCTTTCTTCATGTCCTCAGCTCCTCTCAGGGTCCCTCAATTCGAGCTTCCTCCTTCGCGCGACCAGTGGAATGTGAACTTCTCCATCTGCCGGAGGGCTTCCCTTACAGACTTTCCTCTTTTAGTCCCCCTGCTTCTTTTTCGTTTTTCTCCGATGGGGCTGATCTCCAGTGCGGCGGTTCGATCCTTGCTCGAGGCAGAGCAGGCCTTTTGTAGGGGATTGGTTTCTCTCAACGCCTGATCGACTCCTCTCATCACGAGCGAACCTTCGTTCGAAAACTTCGGCGCCCGAGAAGATAGTGTGGGATGGAAGTCTCCCTCGAATCCTCCTCTTCTTCGAGACGTTCTTTTGAGCGCTCTCGTCAGCTATCCCATGACCTTTCGAAGGCCAGGAGCCCATGCTCTGACGCGCTGTGCCTTCCTTTTCTTCAGTCTCCTCTTGAATGGGTGGAACTCCAGAAGTTCTCCCCCGCTCTCTTTTCTCTTCTTTGTAGCAGCAGTATGGTCTCCGATGATATGGTCGCGTCATTGAGCGAGTTTTCTTTTCTCCAGTTTTCCCTCTCCAGATCCTCTGCTCCCCCCCTTTGTTTTTGTAGAGTCGATCTTGCGCGGTCCCCACCTTCCTCTTCAGGAGCAGAGGACCTCGCATCAATACTAGCCGGCGACCAGATATAGCGTCTCCATCGCGGCGGAACGCCTCTTTTTTCCCCGATCTCCTGATGACGGGTCCCCTCCCCGGAACGGCTTTGTATCTATTCAAAGTCTTTTCTTCAGAGCGTCATGATAGCGCTGGCTTGGCCTGCGATCAGCGTTTATCGTCTTCTTTCTCCTGCCAACGCCCTTTTCTTTGCGCACCCTTTCCTTCTTGATTCTCTGAAGGAGGCGAGCGGGTCCCCCATCCTCCTTATCACCACGATCTTTTGCGAACGATTTCTTTGATCTTTTCTTCGATTTTTTCCCCGCCGTTCTTGTTAGACAGAAAATCACATACAAGACAGTCTCGATACCCCCTTCCCCCCTTTACCTCCTCCGCCATCCTCCGAGGCATTTTTTCCCCCTCTCGAACCCCAGTGAAGATTCAGAAGTCTTCTGCCCGTTATTCGGAGAATATCTCTCTTGTCGAGTCTTCACGGCATTAGCCTTTCCTCAAGGTCGACGCCTTTTTCCACACTGCTAGAAGTAGTGTCCCCCTTCTGGTCAAAGCTCCCGACTCCGACTTGGGTGTTTTTCCCCTTTATCCCTGGTTAGGGATGGAGTTTTTCTCTTTACCTCCGATGGAGATTTTTCTATAAGGTTGCGTCAACAAAAGCCTACTTGCGGTTCTCCTTGATCCAGAATCTCCCTCTCCTTCGAGGACCGCGCTCGACGAAATTCTTTGCTTCGTTCTTTCCATCTACCTACTTCTTTCCTCTCTCCCTCTTTCGTCAGAGCCTGAACTTTCCTTGCTGCACGATCTGTCACGGCGCCCCACCTGCCATGGGTAGAGCATTTTCTTGTAGTTCCCCCGAGCTTTTCTTCCCCCCTCTCCTTCTTCCATCTCCAGTCTCTGATCGCGCGGGCGCTGCGGCACGACCTAACATCTGCTACTTTCTGATGGCTCCCTTATCCTGACTTGCGTTTTTCTCCCCCTAAATCTCGTCTCTTGCTTAAAACACATCTCTCTTTCGCGGTGATGAATCTCGGCGTCACGTCGCGACCGCTGGACAAGGCTTCTGTTTCCCCCAATTTTCTCCCCCTGATCTTTTACCTGCAAAACGTCCTCCTTTTTCTCCAGGGCTTTTTTCCCTTTTTTTAAATCCGCCTCTTCAGATTATAACAGCCCACTTGAGAGACTCGCAGGTCTCCTTTTCTTCTTGTCCCCCTAACCTCCCCCCCTTCAGTCAACTCCCTTCTCTCGTCCCTCCGCTTTGGCCTCTCGCGGGAGCGGTTTGTTTTTCTTCAGCGGACAAAAGGTGTTCGTCAGTTTCCTCCCTAGTCTTGTTTGTCTCTCTCGTTTTGACTTCCCATAATGAGTTGTCTCCACGGATGACATTGTGGTGTCGCTTCCGGCTGTTCCCATGACACCTTCTCGGCCCTCCTTTCCGTTTCGCCGCATCCCTCCTCGTATCTCTCTTGTTCGAATTCATACTCCCCTCAAAATAGTTCCTCGGGTGTTCCATGAGAAATACAAGGATTCCTTCGTCTTTTTCCAATTTTTTTCCCCCCCTTCCCCCTAGGAGGAAAGTTCTCTTTCCAATAAACATGAAGGGACTCGTAGCAAGCCTGAGCTCGCAGAGCTCCCCCGAAGTCGTCCTCCCCTCCCCCCTCCCGATGCAGAAACGTCCTCTCCCCAGCTCACCGACGCTTCATTATTTTCTCGAACCATTCTTCTGAGGACATTTCTCCTCGTATTCCCACCCCCCCTTTCTTCGACTTTTTTTTTTTCCCACTCGTGTTCTCTACCTTTCTAATGGAAACAAGGACCCCTTCTATAGCTCCTATCGTATGTTCTCCTCACCTAAGGCTTTTTTTCTTTTGAGAGTGTCTTGCTCTAAAGGACGTGAGCGAGACTCTCAAGATGAGATATCTCGTCCCCCCTCTTTTTCCATACTTCCCCCCCTCCCCGAAAAGGGTTTTTTCTTCGGATAAGGCGATCTGTCTCCCTCTCCTTATTTCTCTCCCTTTGTTGTGTTTAGTTTTCGGATCGTCTCTATAGTCCTTCCCCTTCTCCTAATTGGCCTTTCTGTAGTTTTCTTCCTCCCCGAACCATTCAATCCCTTTTAGACCCCCTTCTATAGGCTCCCCCCCTTTTTATGTCCATCAAGAGCCCTACTCTTACCTTTATTGATTTTTGTCGCCCTTTTCCCCTGAATCTCAGGTATAGATCGATGAAGACGTTTTTTTTCCATTCAGACGGCGAATTTCCTTCTACTCATTGTTTCTTTTCAGATCCCCCTCCCTTTTATTTTTCCAAGTCTCCCTCACATTTCCGCCTGGTTCCTTGAAAATGGAATGACGGCTCTTTCTTTGAGTGCGGCGAGTACTTTCCTTTAACTCTTTTTGGGGATACCTCACTTTCTTTTCTTTTGGTAGATCCCTTGAGCTCGGCTTGCGGAACGACCTGTTCGTTCTTTAGATTCCCCCCCCGTTTTCCCTCCTGAATTCTTCTCCCTTCTTTCTTGGTATTCCTTTCTTTTTTCGGTCTCATGGGACATCCCCTTTTTCCCGATGTTGCCCTTTTAGAAAGCTTGTTCCTCTTCTTCGATACTACTATCCTTTCGCGCCGTCGACTGCTTCCCTTTCCGGAAAGGGACGTTCGTCCCTGTCTTTTTACAAAAAGCCGACTCCAATGCAGACCTTTTCCTTCCCTCTGACCTGAGTCTCCCAATCTTTTATGACCAGACCTTTCCTTTTTTTATCCTGTTTCTATGACCTTCAAAACAGATAAAGAGATACAATCCTCCATAGAGGGAACCTGGACCCTTAAGTCGGTCTCCCGTCCGGTAAGTTTTTAGTGCGTCGTCTCAATTGACGGCAGATAGACTGAAATTTTTGGGGGCATTCTTGGCAGTCAGTCGGGTTTTGAGGGCTTTTTCATCTAGCACTGCAGACTCATCCTGCTTTTCCCCGGGGTTGGCAACGGATAGCTTCATTCCCCCCCTCTTTGTAGGGTCCCCACCGCCTGCTCTCTATGACCTCCTCAGTCCCACCGCGATCCCCCCTTCTTATGGTTGACAACCTCAAGGCCCGAAGATGTAGGCGAGACAAAGGCTTTCCCCGTAGAGAATCTTTTGACGCTTCTTTCTTCCCATCAGTCCCCTTTCTAGGCAGTTGATCTACGACCCTCCCCCGCGCGATAGAGCTCTTCTCTGGCCAGCTTTTTGGTAGAGGCTTCCCCCTCCTTCCGAGCCGACCAGATCAAAGGAATAGACAACGTCTGTGGGAACAGTCTCTTCCCATTGCGAAAGAGTTCCCCCTTTTTCCACGTCATTTTCCTTTCCCCTTGGGCATAGGGATCTTCCTGATAGGAATAACGGCGGTCCGGCGCGCAAAAGAGTTGTCGAGTCTCCTAATTTAGGACTTCCCCTCCCTCAGAAGTAGTACAAGCAGGCTGCTTTTTCTTTTCAGCAACCTTTCCTGAAAGCCTCCCCCCCTCCCTTTTCAGCACCCTTTTTTTCTCCGCCTTTCTCTCCTCCCCTTCCCCAAACAAGTCTTGTTTGCGAATGTATGGTACAGATTTCTCTCCATGGCGGTAAATCTGAGCCTTCTTTTTTCTTTTATTTCTAGACCCATTGATTAGTTCGTTTCGACTTTCTTAAGGCGCAGCGAGCCTTCCCAGCGGCAGCCGGACTTTTTTTTGATAATGTCCCGGTCTCCCTTCGTTCTTGGAACAGCCTTTTTTTGTGTAGGGATTTTGCGGGCCTTTTCGAACAGCGGTTCCTTGCTCGACGAGATCGCCCTCCCCCGCGAACCTTCAAACTCTTCCTGTTCGTGTTTCCTTTTTGGCCATTTTTTTCTCTCGCGCCCCTCCTGGCAGTGTTTTCCGTAGAGCGCTTTTTTCTTGCTTCGCGCGATCAGAAGTTTCCGCAATCTTTTTTCCTTCCCGCCCCTTTCATTAGTTTGACCGATTTTTTCCAGGTCCTTTCCTTGCGTTCGCGCCCTTTTTACGCGCGAGTCTTCTGGTTTTCTCGGCTCGATGTCTTTTTCTTTTCTTTTCTTTTCCCATCGACCGCGGTTGAGCGCCTCTTTTCCTACTAATACGGTGTTGTTGTGTTTTCCTGCACCGCTGGCGTGATCCTTCAACCGCCTTTCTCCCTTTTTCCCTTTTTTTTCTAGTAATATTTCCTTCCGGTCACCCTCTGTTTTTTTTTGCGAAAGAGAGATCGAACTTGCTTTTTCAATCCATAAACCGGAACAGGCGGATCCCCTCCCTTCCCCTCCCCCTTTGGGAGGCATGCTTTCTATCGCGCTTCTTTTCCGTTTTTTCTTTTAAGAAGATATTTCTACTGTAACCCTTCTTCCCTTCTCCCCTCGATCTGATGCTCGCCTTCGGCGAGCGGAGATGCAATTCTTCCTTTTCTCCCCCAACGATCTCCTCTCCTGTTGGCTCCTGCTTCCCTCCTAATTTCCCAGCGCGCCCCCCCTCCCTTGTAGATATTGTTAGAAGCACTCCCCCCTTCCCCTTCCAACGAGGCCGCCTCCTTTTTTCCTCCATTTTGCATCTAGAATTCTTTTCATGAGCACCGTCCCGCCTTTGATTAGACGAAGCTGTTTCTTCTTCGGAATATGCGTTTCCGATGGAGTTTCCTGTGTTTCCCTCCTTAACAAGGGTTTTCTTTTTTTATTTGACGCCTGATCGCTTCTGGTAAAGCATTCGCCTCCTCTGTGTTTGGCCGGCAGTGTCCTTCCTCCTCTTTCCTCCAGGACTGAGATCCTTTTCCCTTTCGGAGCCATCAGTGTTCTTCCCCCCCCCGTAAGCAGTTCTTTCCTGATAGAGAAGGATACCTCTTTCTCCTTCCGAGACGCCCTTCCGCCCACAGCTGTCTTTCTTTTTGAACAGATCCCTTTAGATATTCCCTCCTAAAGGGAGTTAATGAAAGAAACGCTGGTCCCTTTTCCTCTATGTCCCCCGAATCCCTTTCTGCATTGATGGGTGGGTATAGAGTTTGCCTGATACCACTTTCGGCCAATAGCCAGCGTCCCTTTTGCGGGAAGATGGATCTCCCCCTCCCCCTCCTATGAAGAAGAGCTCGCCTTTATCACGCCTATAGCCCCTTTGCGCGCCCTTTTTTTACAGATTCGTCAGCCAGACCTCCCCTTTTTTCCAAACACATCGAAGACCCTCCTTTTCATCTTTCCTCCCTGAGGACTTTTTTTTTTCCACCAAGGGCCGCGCTGTTTTTTTTCCCAACCTTTCCCCCCCCTCTTCTGAAGGGCGAGATGTCGCGATAAATACCAGACGGGCTGCCCCTTTTTCCCCCTCCGTTTTTTCTCAGATATGTCCCTTTTTCCCCCCCTCCGCAGAGGTGACCGCCGACCTTCCCCTCGCAAGACATTTTCAGCCGTTCTCGTTCCTGCTTTCCCTCCGGGTACTTTTTTTTGGTTACGCAAAAGCACCCGGTTCGTCCGGGGTTGATTACTTTTTTTTCCCTGCCCGCTTAATTTCTTTTCCCTCTGCGGCAGACACGGATTTTGTGCTGGCGATTCCGGCTTCCCTCCCAGAACTCTTGCCGCTTCTCTTTTCTCCGGTTTGTCGTGCATGCGACCGCTGTTGTCTCGAAAGATCCCATCTTTCCTTTCCTGGCGCTGTCCAATTTTACCGGCAACTTCCAAATGCCTTCTCTTTTTTTAACTTCTCTCCTTCCCCTCCGTCCTGATATCTAGAAACTTCTATTAAGAAAAGAAGGAGCTTCGCGACCATGTAGAAGTCGTCCTCCCCCTCCCCCCTCAGTGATTTTCTCCTGATGAAGTTTCTTCCCCAATTTTTTATTTTTTTTCAATTATGCCGGAGTCCCATTTTTAAGGGGGAGAATTCCCCTCCCCTTTCGTCAATTCCTCTAGTGTTTCCCTCTCAATTTCCCTGGCAACCTTCGTTTTTAGATCGTCGAGGCCTTTTTCCTCGCTTTTTTTCTGGCTCTCTTCTCTTTCTTTTCCAGAACTTTCGTTTTTTCTCCGATTCCTCATCAAGCTGTCGACCTCCTCTAGGTTATTCTTCCTTTCCCCCTAAAGATACTTCCCCTACACCCCCTTTTTCTTCCTCGTTAGGTGCTCTTCCCTCTTGTTTTTCTTATTTTACTCCTCCCCCTTGTTGAGAGAGATTCCCTCTAAAGATTTTTGCACCGTCTCCTTTGTCTGTTACTGTGGCTCTGAGGACCTCCCCCCTTGCTAAAGTATCCTAGGTAGACAGCTTGAGCCCCTCCCGGTTTTCATTGATTCCTTTCTTTCTTTTATAACATCGTTTATTTCGATGAGTCGAATTCCTAGACTCCCACGCTTCTCTCTTTCTTTTTTTTGTTCCTATAGCTTCCCACGATCTCCCTTCTCGACAGAATTGTAGGGGACCTTCTCCGGATGATGCAAGAACTGTTTTCCCCTCAATGGCAGTCTTACACTTTTTGGGTTACTTTCCTGTCGGTGCCTCTTTTTTCTTTTTCCGGTTTTCCGATCAGCGTGAGGGTTCTTTGATCGAACGGTCTCCTTTTTGCTTTTTTTTGCGGACCCCGATCCTGTCTTCGATCGTTTGATCCCCAGCCTCGGGTTGCCTTTCTGGCCTGGAATTTGACTGGCAACATCTCTTGTCTTTGCTCTCCCTTTTTGCTCCACGCCGGTTTTCGTCGATTACAGCTTGCGCTTTCGAACGATTGCGGCCGACATAGTTCTTCCTTCTCCGATTTGCCTACTAGAGTTCTTTAGTGACTTCCAAGCTCCCCACAATGTGCCGACCAACTCAGGTCCAATCAAACGCCCCCGAGGTAATTTCCTAATCAACTTCCCCCCAGGTGTCCGCTGTATCTTTCACTTTCCGATGGGTGTAAGATTTTCCTCCCTTCTGCAGTTAGGAAGTGATTTCAGGAGGGTCAGTTTTTAAGGGAGGTACTTAGCTTCCCATTGCTTTGCATTCTGGTCCGGCCGTGTTTTCCGTGATGCAGAGGAAAGAATTTTTCTTCGAGCGAGTCCTTCCGCATAGGCTTGTTTTTGCGTTGTTTTTTCTTCAGAGGCAACCCGCCTGTGCCGAGGCTACCCCATCTCCGCGGTCTCGACGACTGACGCCGAGATCCCCCCTTCCCGGGTAGGACTTTCAGTTCCTTGTTTTTTCCGGTCCCAAGGGTCGCACCAAGTTGATGATAGGATAGAGACATCATCCCTTCAACCCAGGATAGTATTCCTCTCTCTTTTATTGTTTCGCGATATCGACGTCTGCTCTTCATTTTCCTTAGGTTGGTGTCTAACCCCACAGCCTCTGCTCCTCGGCCGACCAGCAGCCACACATAGTTCCTCGTCGGTTGGGCCCAGATTTCAGATCTCTCGTTACGTTTCGTCGGTCACCTTTTTTCATAGGATACAATGAAAGATCCTTAAGTACAGGAGGATTCCTCACTATCCTCTGAGCGCGGCAGGTATTATCCGGATCTGACCTTACCCTTCCCCCATCAAGAAGCTTTTTTCTTATGACGGTTTCTTTCCTCTCAGCGTGACCTCTCTCAGAGTATGGGAAGGCATCGGACTCCCTCCTCAGTAGCTTTTTCGGGAGTCCCTCCCAATATTCGTCCTTTTCCTAATTCGAGCAGGGTTCGATTAAAAGCCCCCTCTTTTTGATAGCTTTTCCCAGTGGACGGGACTAATCTCGACATCTGACTCGCACTTAACTGTCAATCTCGTAAGAAGCGGTCCGGACCGGCGGGGTCCTTTCTCCCAATGCTTTTTTTGCGAAGTGCGGCTGCCGAGGGTCATTTCCGGGATGGTTGCGTTCTTCACCCTTAATCGAAAGCCCTTTTTTTCCCCCCCCCCCTATCTAGACTTTTTTCGACATCTTTTTTTCCCTCCCCCACTTTTCTGGTTATCCTGATCCCTTCGCCGCCTTCATTCTCTTCTTTCATAAGATCGAGGATTGCGCCTCTGACGTTCGAGCGCTTTTCTGCTTCTCTTTATCGCAGGCAGCGCTCGCTCCATGCGAATTGGCTTATATTTCTGGTTGTGAAAACCGGTGGTCCTCATTCCTTAGGCAGCCCGCGCGCCTCTTCCGCCCGCTTCGAAGGATGGTCTCTCTTTTTCTTTCCCGCTCGGATTGAGCTTCTCATAGCAAGCCGGTTTGCCTCTCCCCCTTTCCGTTTGTTGGAGATTTCCTTCTTATCTTCCTTATGCCGCTTACCCCCCCTCCTCTCTTTAGCATCGGCGACCGATCCCTTTACTCCTGCGAAATCGCGGCGTCCCTTTGCCGCTAAAGAGCTTCCATAACCTTACCCTGCTCCTCCCAAAAGTTTTCGCCGTCTATGGCGCTTTTGTCTCCTTTTTTTGATCGAATGATCGTTAGCAGACCACCGCGATTTCCCTCTCCTTTTGCAAATCTAATCTTCCTTTGCGCGCGGCTTTCCCCCTTTCAAACCTTTTATCTCTTATCCTTTTGCGACGAGTTTCCCTTTCTTAACGCAGGTCTCTCTCGTCTATGAATTGTCTCCATCCCCCATAGGCCTCCTCTGACCGCCGCACTTCTGTAAAACATAGAAGGCATGGTGCTCACATGAGCAAAACGTTTTCCGCCGCTCTCGCCATATGCGTCGCCGTCGCTTTTTGAAAGTTTCCTCCCAAGGCGTTCTTTCTTTTTTTTCTAGTGACCGCCTGCCTCGTACCTCCAATATGCGTAAAGCCTCCGCAGCGTGTTTTCCATTAAGAAAGGCTTTCTATTCTTCTTCCTATGCCGGCCTCCTTGGCTTTTTTTTGAATAGTTTTTTGCGGCATTCCCCCGGATGGTCCCTTTTCCTTCGACTGATACCCTTCCCTTCTTAAATCACAATCGCGCGCCTTGAAAACGAGGTTCTCCTCAGCAGTTATGTTATATTGTCCGCTCCCTCCCCACGTATGACAGTGAGCAGATCTACCTCTTTCTTTTTTTCTTTCAAGGCTATCTCTCAGTTTTGTTGCGGCTTTTCCTTTCTCTATAAGCAGATTGACCCAAAGGGAATTTTTTCCCTTCCGGAAAGAGAACATCTTTTCTTCCGCATTTCTCCAATCATCATCCCTACGAAGGTTTTTTTCTCTTTATGTCTCTATCCTTAAAATTGTTCCCCCTCCATTGGTGCTAGAACAATCTCCGTACATCTTAAAACACCTTTTTTCTCCTCGGTGATCTAAATTTCTGAGTCATAGTCTATCTAAAGCTCCCCTCGCCACGCACACCCCCCTTTTCAGACTCTAAAGTCCTCCCTCAGCGTTATGGCTGCTCATTTCGAGATGAAGAGCGAGCCTGCCGGCTGAATATTTCCAAAACTTCTCTTCCCTCAGCGAGCGGCCCTCTCGTACCCTCCCCTTCCTTCAGCAAAAGAAAGTTTGTGTCCCAATCTGCTTCATCGTTCCCCTCCTCTTTCTCTAGCTGGATCGTTTGGTTTCAGGATTCAGTCTACCTTCGTAAACCCCTGTTCTGGTGATCTAGTAGGGTCCCTCGGTGCCGGCGTTTTTAGGTTTCCCCTTTTCCCCCCTTTGTAGGCCGAACACTGCTTTGCTTTTCCGGCTTTTTAACTCCTTTCCCTTCCGAGTTCTCTTACATCCCTACCTCGGAAGGCGCGCAACCTATGTAGGCATCCTCTTCGTCGGCGGTATAGACCGAAAATTTTTCCTCAGAGGAGATGTTTTCCCCTTTCTTTGAGCATTTCCCCCCCTTCGGGATTCAATTACAGGGAATTCGAGCCTTAAACGCTTTCCTCGAGCCCTCCCTCCTAAACATGCAGGGCTCGTTTCCCCTCGCCCCTCGCCGACATTCTGACGTTTTTCCCTTTTTCGCTGCTTATGAGAAACCGTCCTTCTTCTAACCAGCTCCCCTATTTGCATGATGGTATGCCTTCTTCCGGCGGAACCTTTCTTTTTCCTCCTCGAGGTAACCTACACCATTTTTCCTCGCCCTGAAGTATTATTTTTTCTTCCGAGTACTGGAACAAGGTCACATCTCATAGATGCGCGTGTTTTTCTTTCCCTGCCGATAGTCTTCTCGCCAATTCAAAATCCGATATTGTTTTTCTAGTGCTGTCTTCCCTAAACAAGGAAGTTGGCCTTTCCCCTCTGCAGATGTCTGACCTCCTTTTCGTATAGTCCCGACACAGACAAGGATTTGCGCTCAGCAAGTAGGGAAGTTTGCTGCGTTCTCTCTGTTCGATCGTCTCCTCCCTTTTGAGAGATGATCGATCGACCTCCGACCCCTTTAACTTTTCTCTTCCCTTTTTGCGAATTGATGGTGAGAACGATTAACCGAGCTTTCCTTTTTCTTCCTCTTTTCCCGAGGGACACGCCGCCTTGATGTCTCGCCATAACGCGCTCTATCCACATTAGACCTATTGGATTTCCTAGTATTCCTCCTGGCCAACATATACTTCTTTTTTCACGTTGTTTTCCTTCCTCGGCGATTTCTCCCCCTCCTTCGATCTTTCCCCGTTTCTCCTTAGGGAAAGGCGTCATTCCCTCTTCAAGCCCTTTACTCAATTTGCCTGGACATCTCCCCATAATGCCTTTCTATTGAGGTTGGCTCCTCCTTTTTTACCCAGGGGTCGTAAAGATCGCTTGATGTGTTTTGCGACATGGTCTTCTCTTCTCTAAGGATTGGAGGAACGAGCATTTTTCGGTGGCTCTCTTAGGAAACTTCTTCGTTCCGTGTCTTTTGAAGGTTGAATAAGTCCGCTTTTCTCTACTTGTGTGATAGGTCGCCTTTCTCCAGCTGCGGAACGATTTTTTCTCTTGTGAGTACGATGTTCCCTTTTTTTCTCCCGAATCTTTCCCGCCAATCTTTGCTCTACGGATCCAGATTTCTCCTATTGCCATTTTTTCGGCGTGGTATGAGGATCCCCCCCTCCTTGTAAGCGCTCCCCTTCTCCGGGATTAGGATTTTCTTCAGATATTCCATTTCCTTGGCGAGGGCCCTTCCCCTTTTTATATCAACCCGGACTCCCCTGTTTTTCGATGTCCCAGGCCGCCACCAACCCCGCGAGGGCGAACCCCCTCTGAGGTTACTTTGCATCGTTTGGCAGTTATGCCGTTCTCCCTTTTCCATTCTTTTTTTACGGCGCTCTTCTTGTTCAATTGCGGTTTAAGCGCCCTCCCTTATCGGGTATGAAGCCTTGAAGGCGGGAGGATTGAGCTCCCCTCCTGGAATCAACCCGACCTCCCCTGCTTCTTTCTGTTTGGAAAAAGGGATCTCTCATGCGCGCGGCTGTCTGGGTGCCGGGGCGAGTTTTTTCTACCCCCTTTTT
>Ga0179593_1415991_pt1 | contig 13384 bp, 17 predicted proteins | sample CZODoug2_1_08_16_FD_185931 | JGI IMG/M metagenome (GOLD analysis project Ga0179593, IMG submission 185931) | Vadose zone soil fungal communities from Angelo Coast Range Reserve, California, USA - CZODoug2_1_08_16fungal (PacBio error correction) | ecosystem: Environmental > Terrestrial > Soil >... | reverse complement strand
TCCCTAACTATTTCCCGTTTTCCCGGACGCGCCTTCCTTTTCTTCTTTGCAGCTATGCCGTGTTTTGGCGTTTTTTTTTTTCATCCCCCCCCCCCTTAACCGGCCCGAACGGCTGAAAATCTCTTTCTTTTTCAATCTCTCCCTTCGTTTTTTCCTATGAGCCTCTGATTCTTTTTAGAGTTCGCCGCTGATCGCGTTCATGACGGGTGCAATTCGTCTGCTCTCAGAGCTACGTCATGGCAAAGATGAGTCCAGCGACGCAGCCGGTTCCCTTGCCAGCGTTCCGCTAATCGGTCGTTTTTGCACCTTGTATGATGCCGCCTGTGATGAGGGTACTAATTGTTTTCTGTCCCATAGGGCCGGATGGCTTTCGCCCCTGAGCATCTCTTAGATGTTTCTTCGTTCAACGCTCGCGTTGGAGACTTTTCTCTTCGTAACTGGGTGTCGACGCTCATGCCCCGATTTTGTTTTTTTTTGGGTTTTCTCCATCGTTGTTGTCCCCCTGACGCCCTCTTCTCTCTTTTAATCTCCGTTGAATCCCGTCGGCCCAATCCGCCGGCACCCCCTGTCTTTTTTTGATCCCGGACTGAAGCGACGCCGCTGAAGTTTTCCGCCCCTCCCTTGCCGACCCACAGAGCGTTTGAAAAATCTGTATGATCATCGCGCGTGTTTGTTGTCATGCCCGTGCAATGCTGTCATGATTGCGGTGACATAGTTTTATTTTATCTTGTAAGCCGGACCCGAACTTTTCCCTTTATGTTCGTGTCCTTATCTTCCCCCCTTGTGTTCAACCCCGGCCCCCCGCAATCTCCGCTGCATTGGGTTGGATTGGGGCCGCGTTCAGTAGGACCTCTCCGCTGCGCTCCCATAATTCCTTTGTCCCACCGAATGGTTTTGAGTAACCGGCTTTTGCTTGCGCCCACAGTCCCCTCCCCTGAAACGGCATCCACCCTCATGACGGCGACGCTCCCTTGAGTGGACCGGTTGGGGTCGCCCCAGCGACGGTCGATCGACGGCTGAGTTGCTGTATAACCCTGGTCCTATGTTGCCCTTACTTTTACGGGGGAGAGTGCTGCAATCCGACCTCTCTTTTTTCTTTTGGCCCCGCGCCTATTTTCGTTATTTCGTCGCCTCTCACTTCCTTTCTTTACATCGCCCCCAACTTGCCCACGGCGGTCCTCATTTTTTAGAACCCGCCATGGCCGAACCTATCCGGCGTGCATCTCATCTCGTCTCACAACTCTGTCCAGAGGGTCCCTCAGGGCGGAGCGTTTTTTTTGCATGACGGCGGGGCGAAATTTTCTATATGGCGCGCCACACACCATTTTTTCTCCTCAGAGCGGCCAGGGTTCTTAGCCAATTCTTTTTGGTCCCGTTCCAAAACCTTCGGGATTTTCCCCCCTCCTTTGACATTCCGGTTGGAGCCGGTCTTTTTCCCTCCCCGGCGATATGGCGCGAGTTGGGAATGTACTCCAAGATCTCTCAAACTAGCGAACCTCACCCATGCTCCCAGAGCCCCATGCCTGGCTAGGCTTGGCACGGGGCGCGGCTCGCTTGTCAGCCGACGCATCTCGCACATGCGACGATCGCGCGTATTCATTCGGGCCCGCCCGGTTTAGCGACGATGACACCTCGACACGCAGACCCCCCCGCTTTTCGGGTTTTCGCTATTGGGGTTCTGGATTGAGCAGCTGGAAGGTAGGCCATCAGTTCTGCCCGGCCCGTACTGATGACCGTCCCAACCGGTGTTTTTCCCTCCAATGCCACTATTAAGCGATCATTGACCCAGTCTCCCGCTCGGGTGGCGCCATCCTCCTGCAGTTTTTCCTTGCCGCTTTGCGGGCGTGTCTTTCAAATGACGCCGAACTAACTTAGTCGAGTCTAGCTGAGCTTGCTTTCACAAAGGAGTTGCCTCCCCGTTGCTTCTGCTGCCTGTCCTTTCACCTCATCCGCTCGCTGCGTCTGGATCCTCCGCCAGCTCGCGAAGCTTCGAGGAGCTCAAGATCGACTCGTCCTTGAACCCGCGGCAGGCCTAACCCCTGCGATGGCCCTCCTTAATTGAGTTTTTCCTGTCTCGTCCACCACTCGACTTGATGTACTTTGGAAGCACTTTGGACCTTCAGGCCGTGATGGGAGCGTCACCGTGGGCCCGCCAGCGGACCCCCAATCCGCCGTTCCAGTTTTTTATGGGTTCTGTCGGTTCTGTTTGCCCCAATCGCGTCCTTCTCGAGATCATTAATCTCGTAGCACGCCGCACCTTCTCTTTCGGAACCATGTTCAACGCGCTTCTTCGACGTGGGAGTCAAGCCTCGCCCGCTTTTTATGGTGATTGCCTGAACCCTTACTATCTTTCCCCCTCTTTTTGTTTTGAGAGTAACCTTTCGGGTTCATTGCCTTGAGAGGTCATTCACATATCAGTTTTCTTACGCCACTTTCCATCGCCTTTGAGCTTCCTTTTTGTTCCCGACCATCCGGCCGTCCCTCCTTCGTTGTATTATTCGATCCTACGGAATTTTGACTCCCCGACATTTGCCTGCCTCACTGAATTTTAAGCTCAAGGACCGAATCTTTCGTCGCCCATCGCGTGATATGTTGCACCCCCCCGCCCCCCCCCCCATCGCGCCTGGAAGTCCCCCTGCTTCCACAATCAACTAGATCAGAGTCGGCTTACGCGTTCGCTGCAGGCCATCGCCGAACGGGGGGAGGGTTTCCGCTGCTGTTCATTCACGTTTCGTCGGCGCCTCGCCCGTGCGGCCTGGCGAGCTGACGTTTCCCAACTTCTTCTTTCCTTTCTGCCTTCTGACACCTTCCCCCCCGCCCTCAGCAGAAGTCCCGGGTTCGGCCATTTTCCCTCCTGTTTGGAATCAAGCTCAGACTCCTCCCTTTTCCCGTTCGCGGTCGTATAAAGATGGTCCCCCCTTTGCAAAGCGGCGCTCCGTTTGTTTTTGCACAATGCCATTTAGGCTTCGCTGCCACTCGAGTCGGAGCCACGTTTGTCTTCTCGTTCATGCCTGTGCGACGAGTTGGTTGGGTTCCCTGTAAGCACTTTTCGGCCTCCACTGGCCTTAGTCCTTCATCAGATTCACTTCAGAACTCCCGCTGGCAGCAACCGCCGCCGGTCCCCCTCGTGGGGGTATGAAGCCCCCCGGTATTCGTCCTTTCCCCCCGCCCGAAAAGGTACGTCCTCTCGTCATGATGCGTCCGATGCGTGCTTCTGCACCTCTATGCTCGCGCTTCCCCCTTCCAGGTCTTCTTCTTTATCTGGGGCAGCGCTGGGTGGATTTTCTTCTCGCGCCTTCATCCCCAACTTCGCCGCCCTACCGCCGTTCGAGCAGGCCTCCCCCTTTAGATGGAGCCCGATGCTTTTCAGACGCTTCCCCCCCAATCACGTCGTTTTTTTGGATTACGCGGATTGGATTTTTTTTTTTGCCTCAGCCCTTCTATCCCCTGTGGGCGCGTCCAATCTTTTTTTTCGCCTCGGCGGGATAGCCGACATTCCGATGACTTTTTTCGGGCTTGCACGATGTTCTCCCCGTCGATGAATGCTCCGGAATTTTGACGATCTCTTTGACCGACGTGCCTTCCGAGGTGCGGGTTTTTGTTACGGTTCTGCCCCCCATTTTATTGCGAGTTTTGGAGGAGTTCATGAACGCTCCGTCCTGCTCCAACCCGCGACGGCGAGGTCGATGGATGTCCCTCAGCCCTTTTCCCCGCGTTTGGTCTGCGACTGGGAAGATTTTGTCCGTGGTAAGTAGAACCAATTACCCTGAGCTAAGCAAGCGAACCCTTGTGGCGGGTGCCCCTCGCACCTTTCTGGAGTCGACGGCTCGTCGCGTCCTTTTTGTCGATGCCCGTTTCGGCGGCGTCTTTTGCTCCCCCGACTCACCTTACCATGTTACAAAGTGCACCGGCAAGTATGGAGTTGTCACTGAGATCTCCAGACCGGTTCCTCGTCCCCGCACGGGGCGACCGCCCCCCACCCACTGCGCGCCCTCCGGCCCCCGCCGCCGCCGGCGGTTTTTTTTTCTTACATATCTGTCGAGCTAGTCGGCACGATTATGACTCCTCCACCACCCTCCCGTTCACCGTCCACTTCCCCCTGCCGTTGTTGTGTGACCACTCTTTTTTTTTTCCTCAGTTATATTTTCGTTGCGCGTGTTGTTCCAGCTGTAGGAGTCCGTAAGCGGCGTCTCTTCCTCCTCCCCCCCTCGCAATTTTGTGTGCCGGATCATGTGGGCGACGGTCGCGCGGCCGTCGAGAGTTCGTACTCCTTCAGGTGGCGAATCCGAATACACCCTATTCCCGCCCCACGACATCGGCGGCCCCGATGACGCGAGATTGCGATCAATCGCTTTTCCAAAGCCGCCTTATGATGCTTTGAAAGCTGACCCCCTGCCGCACAACGTCCTTCAAGAGCATATCGTGACCTTGCAACGACCGGCCCGGATCTCTACGCGCATATCGCCGGCCTGTCCGGCCGGTCTGCCGCTGTTTCGTGAAAGCTAAGAACCGTTGGCCCCTCCGGATTGATTTTTCCCTCCTTGTGGTCGAGTCGTTCTCCCTCCTCTGACAGGATTGCTTGACCATCGCCCCGGCACTTCTCTTCAGGGATATGCTCTTCGTCGCCCAACTCCGCTTTCGTCAACGTTCACGATATTTTTCGACGTATGGCCGCTTTAATAGTCGTTTCTCGTCAGGGCGTGCTCGGCCAGATTTCCCTGTTCGCTCTCGACCTCGGTGGCGCCGATTTCGTGGGACCTGCTTTCGCCCCCCATCGTAGTCGACCTAACTTCGCTTTGCGCATCCCTGTCGTCCTGACCGGGACCCCAACCTGATGGTGGATCAGGAAGAAGTCACTTGACTGGTCTTTGGTAGCCTTTTTGACCACAGCTCAGCTAATCATAAGCGCTCATCGGCGTGTCGTCATCCTTTCACAACTTTTGCTGTCGATTGTGCGTTCGATTCTTTTTTGCGTCACCCTGAGCCCCCCCACTCGGTCCCCGTTAGGCCGGCCGGTTTAATGCGTCCTCCCGCAATTCGTCTGGGGCCTTTTTTGCCCTTTCTGCAGGCGCGTATACCCAAGCGTTTTAGTCCGATCTCCTTTCCACCAACTCCGAATTGTTTTAACGGGTGTCCTTTCGCAACCGAATCTTCCCGCCCTCCTTTCCGGAGACGAGCGTCGCACAGGCCTGCGTTGTCAGCCCGCCACCCGTGTGGACGGTCGCAAATCTCGGAAGAGAATTGCCTGTATCACAGCTTCTTATCGTTTCGCCACTGTACGCCTCTCCGCTCCGACAAGATAGGTTGGACGACGACTGCTGCCCATCCATAGCCCGCAGTCGCGGGAGGATTTGCCGACGGCGCCTCTTTTTTTTCCGTGTTTATACTGCTACCTTTCCTCTTGCAGCTTATTGGCTACTTAAAAAAAAAAACAAAAAAAACAATCCGCATCTATCTTGTCCTCGACATGATACAGATCTACAGGAGAAGATTCTCCTTGCCGCTCCTCGGGATAGCACCAACTCGGGACAGGCCAGTTTTTCGCGAAGCGGTTCATGGCCTGATCTACTTCCTTATACGGCCGCTGCCAAAGCTTGCCCCTATGGGTCCTCCCCCCACCCCAGGTTTTCTTCCTGCGCGCTTCAAGGGTCGCGCAGCCCTCCTCTTCCCCCGATGTCCCAACCGCCGGGATTTGCCGGTCTGTAACCGTCCTCGGGGCTCCTCCCCCCCCTCTTTATTGTTTTGCCGGCGCGAATCCATCTGGCGGCGAAGTTGGGCGAACCTCCAAAGATCAAGAACACCGGAACACTTGCGAAACCTTCCATCCAGCAGGCTGCCAGATCCTTCGCCTACCGACTCAGCCTGGATGGGCGGGCACGGGCGCGAGCTTTTTCTGTTAGCCGAAGCATCGTCGCCCATGGTCGATCGCGACCGTCCCCCCTCTGTTGCCTTTTGAGATCGCTTTTTTTTTGGGGTTTGTTTTGGGGGGGTTTTTTTGGTGGGTTGTTGGGGGGGTTTTTGGGTTGTTTTGGGGGGGGGTGGGTGTTGTTGACCAGCTCGGCTTCATACTGCAGACCCCAGCGCTTCGTTTCCTGAGCCGTTTGAGTTTTTTTTAGCATGGATTTTTGACGGTCGAGGACATACTTTCGTCCGACATTTTACTGCTTCCCCCCCTTCCACACCCCCCCCTCGTCGTGGCTACCAATGCAGCGTATTGAATCATTCATTGACCAGGCTCCGGCGCTCGGGGCTTCCTTCGGCATGTTTTTCGCTTTGCACCGAGTTCAAGACATCTGTTCCCGACCACGCGAACGAATAACTACGGGCTGTGATTTCGTTGCTTTCACCCCTTTTCAACTTTCTCGGAGCTTTGTGGTACTCTACTTTTAACATCCCTAATCGTCGTGACGAACATTGAGTGAAGTGCTGGGAAATTCAGATCAGCCAGTTCGCGAGTTAGGGGTCATACTCATCAGCACTGAGCGTCAACAATTTCGCTTGGGCGATAGTTTTAAGAGTGAGGGGGATCGATCCCAAGCAGACCGAGAGCATGAGTTGGTGTTTCGTCCCCCCTACTCATGTCGAAGTCATTCACATCGGGTTTCGAGGATGGCGGCCCCCCAGGCGGTTCTTTTGTCCCAATGGCACTTTTTCTTGCAAGGCGGTCGGTTATGTAGTGCAACGGTTGCGCTCTGATCATGTACCGATCTCGCCGTCGCACTGGACGTGCGATGCACGGAAACACTCTGTGCAATTCGTTTTTTCGAGCTCCCCCAAAGTATTGTTGACCTCACTGACCCCCTCAGTTCTCTCCTCCCTTTTCTCTCATCTTTTTTTCGAGCGCTCCTGCTTTTTTCGTTCTGCCGGAAGCACCATCCACCCGCGCGATTGCCTGTAGAGTACCCTTCAAGCGACTGGCTCTTGCTGAGCTACCTTTCGTGTTACCTCGGCCTGCTGTCATGCGGGCCGTACGCTCGTACTTTATTTTCTCAGTCCCTTGAATGGATGGCATACACCCAGGCCACTCATCAGAAACCGTGCCTTTAACGAAGGAAAGAGAAACACCTGGGTTCGTCTTCGTCCTTCCCAGTCTGTTTCATGTAAAGAGCCTCCCCCCCCTCCTCATTCTCAAGGTTCAAAGTGTCACCAGGCAACGGGTCCCAACGCTATCATCGGACCGTCTGGCTTTTCGACCTGACCTGACGTGGCCGCAACATATGCCCATCTCCGGGGGTTGCCCCGCAGTCGCCCGTGAATTTACGTCTCGATCTTGTAGTCCCTCTCGAACGCTTCTGAGCCTTTTTTTTAATGAAATGCCAGGATGCCTTCACCGTCAGCTTCTTATGCGGTGAGACCCGGCTTCGTAATATTAGCTCCGACTCTGTCTCCTTGGTGGCCAATCCCCCTCGACCTTCCCCTTAAGGCGCTTTTCGTTTAATCAATGAGTAGTTACCTTTTTTGCAACAATACCGCCAGAGGTTGACAACCATGTCTTATCCGCCCCTCTTGCGGCTCCAAAGGTGTCCTTTATCGATTAAAGACGTTTGCATTGTAGGATTTTGTTTGTTGGGGGTCGCATTCCCCCTGTAATTTTCCCTACACTCCTCGTATCCCTCGCTACTCCCTGAACGAAATGCTATGCAGTTCCCCCCGACAAAGGAAAAGAGTACTGGGGGGTTGAATGATGACTTGATATTTAGCCTCGTTTTTCTCTCTTCCACCGCCGGACGTAAATTTTTTTCCGGTCCGCGATCGTCCTGGCGACGATGCTTTTTTCTGCTTCCACTCCGAGTTTAGCGTTTGACCGTTTCCCTTGCCTGACTTTGAGTTTTTTGTCTGGTAAGACTTTGGATTGCCAGGGTTCTTACGGGCGGTAGTTGTTCTGGAACTTTTTCGTTCTGCCTCCACACTTTCGTTCTCGCCCATACTTTCTCTCCTGCCCAAACGGGGAACCCTCTTTAGTGTTTGTTCAAGTTCCCTCCCGTACCCATTCCTCACGGCGGGGTTGGACAAAAACTCGGACGCGGATGGTGCGCGAGCCTGGGAAGCCCGCATCGTCGAGAGCGGCAACAAACTCTGTTGTCTTGCGCCCCCAATAGCGCATCGTTTTCTTCTTTTTTCTGCTCGCCCCTTTTTATAGTCCCTCAACTCCTTCCGCGCGGGTCCTTAGAAACTTTTTGCTGAGCCAGAGGCATGGGGCTCCCCGAGATTTGATTGCCCCCCGCCACGGGCCGGCATTTTTCTCATTCCATGTCTGAGGGTTGCTCGTAGATCCGTTCCTCCGTTGCTCTCCCCCCCGATGTGCGTTGGTTTTTTTGAGCGGAGCTTCGCCGTTCAAATGGAAAGCGGGAGCTTTCGTGGCTTCGAATATGCGTCTGCCCCCTAGGAGCCGTAGTTTTACAAACCACTTCCCCTTTTGCCGCGACTCAGATTTCGGATCAGCAGCAGCGTAATAAGAGAGCGTGGCTGCGAAGGGGAAGAGGGTTCCTGGACGAAGATAGTTGATACCATTCTACCGGAACCTACCCTCTTCGGTCGATTTATCCCGTAGCTTTTGGGGGCTGCCCCCTCGCCAGGGAATGCGTATAGAGTTTCTTAGAAGGAAGGAGGGGCTTATCCTGTAATTTCTGAGTCCGATGTTTTTTGTGCACCTCCACGGTGCCCCTTTCCCCCCTCAAACCCCCCCTTCAGAACTTTCCCCCCCCCCAGGAAATTCTTTTTTGAACGGGATGTCCCGAGCTACAGCTTTTTACCTCGCGACTGACAAGCCGGAGACCACGGAAAACCCCCCCAATGCGCACTGAGATTTGCGGCGGACTTTTTTTTTGGACCCCCCCGCCACTATTTACTTCCCTCTCCCGAGGTCAAAGGTCATGAGAAGATACTTCGGCTACACCCCCCCCCCCCTCTCATTCCCACCAGAATCTGACAGTCGGAGTTTTTTCCCCTTCTGAACCACGACACGCGTCCCATGAGAGATTACATGACAATATTTCGCCTTGTTCTTCCCCCAGCTCTTCAAGTCCAGCCGTTGTGTCTCCCCTTTCCTTTTCTGATGAAAACCATCCGCACTGTATGGTGAAAGTAATCCTTTTTTGCCGAAGGGATCGCGAGGACGTGATGTAATTCTTTCCTACGATTGGATCCTGATCCCCCCTCTCTAGTTAAACAAACGAATCCAGACGGACTACCCGACTGTCCGAGAGACTTTTTCTCCGGGTCCAAGTCCTAAGTCCGGCCCTTATGAAGAGCTTCCTTTCCGACCGGCCTGTCCCCTCCTATTTTTCGGGGTTTCCCTGCCTCCCTCTCCCCCGGCAATCGGCAGATGTGAACTTGACCCGGCCTTGCTTTCGACCGCAGATCTCCTTTCCTGTGCATTCTAGCCTTTTTTCTGAGCTGGACCTGAAATCCTCCCCCAGAAACCTTCTTAGCGAAATTACCTCGACTCTTTTAGAACTTCTCCGTTTTTGTTCTCTCTCCTTTCTGCATCTTTAGCGCCAGACTTTATACGGATTTCGCTTGCCCCCCCCCCTCTCCCCCCATCAAGCCATTTCTAGGCCGCGATATGCTAGTTGTCGAAACCTCCGGGTTTAGGGGGCACCGGAACTTATTCCTATGTCGAGAGGTACAGTGCAACCCACATCTCCTTCCCTTCATTTCGACCTTCTTCTCGGGCGTGATTTTCCGTCAAAGCTCTTTTCTTTTTTCTCGTTAGAGATGTTCCGGTTACCCTTTAGGTTTCCGCCGTTTCCTGGATTTCCGTTGGCTGGCCTCTTAGGTCTTTTTTTCTTCTCGTCCCCCCCTTGTTCGACTCTCCTCCCCCTTAGCGAGACCTTCCTTCGTGCCAACCCCTTTTCCTTGAACCCAGCCAGTTCTTCTTTGTCTGTCAATGAAGAGAGAAAGATTTTCCGGGTCAGGCCACCTCATTTTTCCCCCCTTCCACACGCTCAGCGAACCTTGCCCATGTGCCTCTTCAATTGGAGCGCGTTTCGTTTGTCAGCCCAGTGCAACCCACTTCGATTTTCCTTATGTGCGGTGACGGTTTTTCTCGTCTTGTTGGGTTTGCGATGCCCTATATGCATCTTCTCCTTTTGACCCCCCCCCTCTTCTCCTCCCCGGTACCGGATATTTCGTTGCCCAGACTCGGCGGTGTCAAATGCGTTCCACGCCCCGCCCTTCTCCTTCTCTATGTTGTTTTTTTTTTTTCTCGGCGTGTCATGTCTCGAGCGGACCCAGCTGGTACTCTCTTTTGCTCTCATCCCTTTCCCCATCACGTTCCCTTGTTCCATTCGTTCAAGTGGTTGTTTGATTCCCCCTTTTCCTTCTTTTGCTTTGACTTCAGCCCACAGGCGTAAGTACCTTTATGCATCGCCCCCTCATGAAGGGCCCCCCCTCTCCGACCCCGTCGAGAACTTGCCGTTTTTTGATTTTCAGAACCTCCACAGCGAAGGTTTTGACACAACTCCCTGGACTTCTTCGAGTCTCCTTTTCTTAAACAGATTGTATTACATGTTCCTTCAAGGTTTGAATCCCCAATCTTCCCAGTCTCAGACAAGGGCTTCCCTCACACCCTATCCGATGATTCACCCTCCATCTTACCTCTCGTTCTTCTCTGATTTTTCCGCACGTCTCCTTCTCCCCATTTTTTTTTTTGTCAGTCCTCCTTTCGCCCTGACCATCCCCCATACGCCTTAATGGATTCTTTGACTAACCCACCCATCCTCTCGCTTTTGTAGGCTTTTACTCCCTTCCCCGATCCTGAGAACCCGCTTTTTTTTTACAGGCTTAGAATGCCCTTCTGAGGTACCATAGTTTTTCATCTCGGGGCTGCTACTGCAACGGTTCCCCCCTCCTCGGGTCGACTCTCCAGGTCCTCCATTGATGTCGCTTTATCTCTTTCCCCCCTTCAGAGGTGGGGGTTTTTCGAACCCGATTCCCAGAATTCGGTTCCCCCTTAGACACCCCTGGTTTTTACGTGATTGAGATTAAAGTGCTTTCTCGCAGCCCAACCTGTTTTCCCCCTATTTCCCCACACCCGCCGGTATTTTGCGTCTTGACCACTCCCACTACTCCCTTTTTTTTTTTTTTTTTTTTTTTTTGGCTACGCAGATTGCTTTTTTTAGACCGGCTCTCCCCTCCCGGCGATTCTGGTGAAGTCGACTTTGTGATGAAAACAATTTTCTTCCCCTAACCCCAGACCTCTTCTCCCCCCTTCAAACATCCCTCTTTTCCCGATAAGCGATTCTTAAGCTGTAGTGGTTTCCCGCGCTCTACTTTTCTCTTGTCCGGTCAGTGCCCTCTGTAGCCTCCTTGACCTCTTCAGAGACTACCTTTCGGGCCCTCTGTGGCTAATCCTATTCCCAGATTGGCTTCATCCGCCCCGTCCCCATTCTCCTTTTGGGCGTCTTGAGCCGTCTTGCTGTTTAGATTGATTAAGTATCGTATTTTTCCCCCGGGAGTTTCCCGACACTTTTTTTCTTTTTTTGACGTCCCCCACCCCCCCCCCCACCCTGTGGCCTACAATTTCGAGTCATTGCCCGCTTTCTGAAACACGTGCTTTAGATATTTTTGCTTTCCTTCCTCCTTTATGTTTAACGGTGGCGGGCAGCGGTGTTCCCCCTTTATTTGACCGACCCTTGATGCCCCCCCCCCTCTGAAAGACCCTCCCTTAAAGATTGTCTTGAGCTTTGATCAGTTGATTTAACCTTGGAAGTGTCCCCCGCGTCGTCTTTATGTGGTCCTGAACGAGCCGTGTTCATCCTCCAATCTCGTGCCTCCCCGTATCTTGAAGCGTTTTTTTCCCCGCTCAGTCCCCCCTTTTAAAGTGCGTTCTCTTTTTCGAAGACCTGACCCCCCTCCTCTTTCACTGCACGGCGAGAAGGCTTCAACCCTTTTTCGCGATTTCGTTTAATTGCTGAGTCCTAGTTCGGTCTGCACCTTTTTCCCTTCCCCCCCCCCCTCCCTTACGTTCCTTCTTTTCTCGTTGCCCTTTTGGCAGAACGCCGCCGATAACTTCGGACAGGCCCCCGATTTTTTTTTGTTTTGTTCTTAAATACATTGTGGTCTGAGGTCTCCTCGGACCCTCCCCTGAAGTCGTCTATTTTCTCGTCCCCACGCACGTGGTCTGATGTGCACTGTATGTGAAGCCCACCTTTTTCCCCCTCGCTAGAGCTTCCTTCGTAGCAGCCCCTCCCTTCCTCTCTCTGTTAACCACGGCTTATGTATATCTTTTTTTTCGCCCTGTATTTGGCGTAAGTCGGTCGCCGATTTTCTTAGGTTTTCAACCGCCTTTCCGAACCCGTCCTTCCCCTTTTCCCCTTTTCCTCCCTCCCCCCTTTTCGTTGTGGTTTCCGGAGCACTTTCAGCGGACTTTTTCACAACAACACATTGTTTTCGCTCCTTGCTGCCACGTCGGCTGGCTTCTCCTTTTCATCACCTCCAGATTATCCCCCCCTTCTGGCTTACGAGGATTTTCGACTTGGACCGGATGTGGCTCCCCCAACCCCTCCTTTTTGCCTAACTGAACGTGCCGTGACCGACTTCTAAAACGCTTTTTTTTTCCCGAGGCGTCAGCCACGAGGGGGGTTGGGGGTGATTCGGGTAGGCCTTTCCAATCAGCTTTCTCACTGCCTTTCAGTACTCTCTGACCTGTCTGGTCTCGTCGTCTTTTGCAAGTGTGGCGCCTGCCGTCCTTCATTCATTTTTCTTTTCTGCGCGTCCTTGTCTTCTGCGTTGTGAAGTTCAAGCTGATTCTCGATTTCGTGAGTTTTTTGACGGGGTCCCATCTCAGCAAGCCGGTTTTAGGTTGTCTCCTTGATGAAGCCAATCTTTTGATGAACCCACGCTCCCAGTCTGTTAGTCTGCCGCGCTAATCCAAGGTCACCTTTGGTACAGCGTGAACCTTGCTAGGATTTTACAAGCGAGAATCGATCCAAGTCGTTTTCCGCTTTTTTTCCCTGAATGTCTATTGTCTTCCACGACTTGGTTGGTTTGACGGTCCGACTTTCTTTCGGTCGCTGTCCCTGTCTACACTAATCTTCGTAACCGCCAAATTTCATGGTTTGCGATGAAAGCCTTCATTGTCCTCTTAACAAAGTGATATGTCCGGTTATTCCGACGTCGGCTCCCGATGCTTGCTGCTGACTTACCCTCCCGGAGGACGAGAAGTGGCCCTCATCACCTTGTTTTCTAGGCTTATCTTTTCTCCCTGGCGGTAAGGGTTCTTCTTTGTCTCTCGTTTTCCCTTTTTGGTTCTCCCCCTTTTCCCTCCCCGCCTTATCGAAGTTTTCGGCTTCTACCCCTGTGAGTTATTGAGGAGTGCTACTCACTCTCCAAGACCTTTTTTTTTTTGGAAATCGAACCCTCTTCTTCTTTGGGCGCGACT
>Ga0179593_1312922_pt1 | contig 13384 bp, 14 predicted proteins | sample CZODoug2_1_08_16_FD_185931 | JGI IMG/M metagenome (GOLD analysis project Ga0179593, IMG submission 185931) | Vadose zone soil fungal communities from Angelo Coast Range Reserve, California, USA - CZODoug2_1_08_16fungal (PacBio error correction) | ecosystem: Environmental > Terrestrial > Soil >... | reverse complement strand
AGTCCCAACTTCCCCCCGGCCAGGGGGATGGACCGTCTTCCCCGTCTTCCCCCCTCCCCAAAAGTTTTTTTCGCAGAAGGGCGTTTCCCGTGGAATCGCACGCCGACGGGTGGAGCCGCCTTTTCCCCCCCCCTTGAACTGCTCCCTATTCCGTTCCCCCATGGCCGCCGCTTTTTCTCCCATTGCAACTGGACATTAGTTTGCCTCCCCCGCATCAGTTCAGCACAAACTTTCCAGACTGACCGCGAGGGGGAGGGATTTTCTCCATAGAGGATAATACTCCCTTTCCTTCCTTGTGGCTTTCCTGATGATAATCTCCAATCCCTCGGATGATCCTTTCCACATTTTTTCTTTTCATCAATGGTCCTCTTTCGCCTCCCCCCCTTCCTGATGCGGGCGGATTTGTCTTACTTCCACTTATCGAACCTTCTGATCCTCCTCTTCTCGGGCGTTGATGTCCCCTTCCGGTTGAAGTCGGTTTGTCTTTTTGGGTCTCTTATGAGCGAGGACTGTCTTTCACGCCATCTTAAGATACGCCACGCATCCGGTTTTCTTTTTTTTTCTGCACAGCTTTCCCAAAAGCGCCTTTCGTAGCGCTTTTTTCAGTCCTCCTTACGAGATTGGGAAGCCCCCCCCTCCCTACATTTCCATCAGACAGACCTCGAGGACACCATCCCGGAGTTAAAGAGGCAAACCCTTTTCCCCCCCTCGACACAAGCCGGCCTTTGCCCCCCCCCCTTTCCGGTTGCCGGAAGCCGCCGGAGATTTTACTGCCGTCGGTCCCTTTTCCGTCAGGCCGCCCAAATTTCTTCTTCCAATCGGACGCAATTGTGGATCCTCTCTCTGGTGCTGTCCTTAGTTCGTTCGCGATCCTCCTTTAACTTTTCGGACGCCCGCACGAGCCGACCCGCAATCAATGAGCCATTTGAGTTACCCCAATAGCCACTCGCAGCCCCTTCCCGAATGTACCGAGGCTGGTTTTTTTTTTTTTTTTTTTTTTTTTTTGGGTTGTTTTTTTTTTTGGGGGGGGGTTGGATTTTGGGGGTGCTCTTTCTTTTTTTGACAGGACCCGCCATCATCATTTCGACCGACAGCACCGAGTGAAAGTCCCACGCCCTGTTTTGCGGTGCCATTCCCCCCCCGACCTCACATCAGGCAGAAGTAAGTCCCCTTCCCCCTCCCCCCTCCCCGCCGTTTGCCCTTCGTTCCTTCGGCTCACGATTTCTTGCGACCATTTTTCCGTGCCGATCCCCGCGTTTCGTCCCGCGAATGGTGGCAGTTCCTTTTTCACCTATAGATCTTTTTTTTTTCCAGCAATGCTAAAAAGGACGTTGGTTTTTTACTTGTAAGTTCCGAATATCCGCCGATTCCCCTGTACGCGCTTCCCTCCCTCCCCTTGAAGTCCAGTTCTCGTTTTTTTCGCCGTAGGAAAGCTTAGATTATGCCGTTCTGGTGGCGCATTTTCTACCCCCTCCCCCCGTCCCGGACTTGACTGTTCGACTAAGCACTTCCCCAGTACTCCACGGTTTTTTTTTGACTTGCCCCATCTCGAAAGGAAGGAGTGGGCCTTTCCCCATCCAGCGCCTCATTCCTCTCAATTTCCCAAGTATTTCCCAGGAACTGCGGCCGGTTCTTAGCCCACCGCTTTCCCCTTTTCTGTTAGACTTCTCAACCCCGACAATACTGACCCCCCTTTTGTGCATCCCCCCACTAGAGAAGTCCCTTCTCAAGAATAGAGCCCACCCCCTGACTGGTGGACAGATTGGGTTCCCTTCTTTCCCTTGCCGAGTTTCCCTAATTCTTCTCGGTTTTTTCGGCAAGAGGGTTTTCTTGAAAGGAGCTCTTTTATATTCCGTCAGTGCGGACGCCTGGCCCCCCCCCCACCTACAGCCCTGAGCCTGGCGGCATTCGGTAGGTATCAAACGTTTTTTTACGGCTCAAGTCAGAAAAATGAAACGTCACCTCTGGAGAAACCTTCGATCGGACCCGATTTTCCTCCATAGGTCCCTTCTTGGAAGGCAGGAGAGTTGTTTTCGAGGGCCCCGGATCGGTTTTAATTATTGGTGCCCAGGAGACTCCCCCCGTAACCTGGTTCCCCGGCACGACAAAGTGCCTTCTCTCCTGAAGACGCCCCCCCCCACGGGTCTCCATTGATTGCTTAAACAGTTCCTTCTTCATTCTTAGCAAGAAGAGTACCACTTCCTCCCCTCCAGGATCGAAGTGCCTTTCCCCCACGACTCTCACGCCCCATTATTCCCCATCCTACTCAGTGTTTTGTTTTTCTTCTCTATTGGTGGCGCAGCCTTCTTTTTCTTGCATTGCTTCAGGGTTTCTTATTTTTTAATTGCCCCTAAGTTCAGACGGAATGTCTTCCCCCCTCTGCCAACTTGTTTCGCCCCCCCCCCGGAAGAGCCCTACTCCTATGGACGTTCCGGCCGGGCTTGCAAGCTTCTTCGGGCAGCGGGCCCCTCTCATTGAGAAGTTTTTTCCCCCTCAAGAGGAACTTCCCTTTTTCACCTATCCGGACTGCCCCTGCCGGGCCTTATTTCACTTGGTCCCCCGGCGATCTCTTCCCTTTTTTTTCCCCGCGCACGTTAGGGGGCTTCCTTGTCATTCCTCCCTTTTCCTGCGCGGACCCTCCCCCCTCTTTTGTTTTTCCTTGCCCCGGGCTCCACCTTCGGGCACCTTTCTCGGCTTTTTTTCGACGAATCCCCCTGCCGTTCCCCTTTTCCTTCAAGAGGAACCCCCAGAACTCGTCCGCACCTTCCCCTTGTATTGCATTCCCGGTTAGCATGTTTCCCTTTGATCTGTCTCATCGAAGTGGATGAGTCCTGTGATCCTTATTGTTCAGTTTTCCCGAAAACAGGAATTCCTCCCCGCAGCTTTACCCCGGTTTGCCTTCACAGTCCCTATTTCCTTGCGCCCCCCCTTAGTGTTTTATCGTGCCATGACGATCTTTGCTGGGCCGGGCTCCCTTCCCTATCGAACCAGTTTTCAGACTCTTGTAGCGAGTCGAGTTGTGTGCCAGGCCTTTATAGACCCGGTCGAGGCGTGCTTCTCCCCATGGCAACTCTTCTTCCTTAGGTCCTTGCCGAACCCCCTTGTCCCCAAACCCGGAGGAGACCTTCACTTCACTACTTTCCGCGGGCTTACCAGGCCGCAGGCCGGCGGCGTTCTTTCCGTTGACACCTTTTTTTGTACCCCCCTGTTCAATACTGCGACTCCTCTCATATAGTTAGCGTTTGAAAGATGCGATTCCATGTTCCGAGGCCGCTTCTTTTTTTTTTTCACGTACGGTCGGGCCCTCTTACTGTGATCTGGGAACTTTTCTTTGCTTTCTTTTTTCCGGGACCGTGCTCCGATGTTCGGGTTCGTGTTGATGTCGCCCGCCCCAGGAGGTCCTTCCTGGTTGCTTTCTAAACGTGATTGTTTTATTGCGGCTGTCCCCACAATAAATCCCAGCTTCTCCTCCTCTCGACTTTTCCCGGTCTTCCTCGTGGCGAGGTTAACAGCAGCCGGATGTTCCAGGATTTTTCTTTTTCTGGTCTTTGCCCCCGGGTGCGGGCAGGTTTCCCCCGGTTCCTTTCTTAAATTCTCCCACCCCCCGGAACTACGCCCCCTCGAAATCAAATTTTCCCCTTTTTTTTCTCCGCATTATGGGGTCGGCTTCCTTACACCCCTAGTTAGCCCCTCCCTCTCCTTTCTTCCCTTCAGAATTTCGGTGCCGGCAGCGGGTTCGGTTAGTTTTCTTTGGAATCGGCGCCTTATAGGGAAGTTTTCATAGCCCCCTTTTTTTAGAGTGCTTTTAGCTCTTTTTTTATTCCGCCATTATTGGATTCTTCGAGAAACTTCTCTGGGATGAACCTAACCATACCCTCCAGACATGCAGACTGACTGCCCTTTCGGACTGTATTTTCGAAACCCCAAAACCTCCCTCGATCTCGCGCTATTTTCCCCCCCCCCCCCAGCTCCTTGCCTCCTTCACGCCGGGTCAAGAGCATTTTCGACTCTCCAGCATTTTATAAGGGGTCCTCCGACGCCTGTCCTCTGCAATGATTACTGGGCGTTTCTCTCCCCCCTTTAGATGAGTTTTTTTGCTACGAGGATTGGTTACCCCTCCTGATCTTGACTTGCCCCTACGTGAGGGACGTTTAGCTGGTTCCTTTTCAGGCAATAGACTAACCTGTATTTTTTCTCCTTCCATTTGGAGGATGCCCAGGTTTTTGCCCCTCCTTGGACTGATTTTCTTGATCTCCCTGCTTTGTATTTCTAATTTTTACTGCCCTTTTTTCGTAGTCGTCGTCTCGATATTTCACCCGTCGGCGATGCGGCAATCCCCCTCTTCTGATGGAGGGGCCTTGCGTTCCTTTTCCCTGACGTACTGGCCAGCACCCGGAAGTTCCTTATCTTCTTTGATCTCATCCTATACCTCTCTCCGTTGTTTTTTTTCTCATAGACCCCGTAGGCTTTGGGGTCCAGCTACGGCCACGTGCGCCTTTCCCGCAAGGAAGTGCGAAGAGGTCCTTTGGCATCCGCATCGCATTACGGTTTTTTTGCTTTCGCGCTGTGTCTGACGTTCCCTCCCCCTGACGCTTCCCTAAGTTTCCGCGGCCGCTCAGGCTCCCGTTCGATCAAACCCCCTTCTTTCCTCAAACCGCATCCCTTTTGTCCCCTTCCTCCCTCCCCGAGAGGTGTCTTTAGACTCCTTACCATCGCTTCTAAAGCATCTCGACCCTTGGCTCTTACGGGTCCCCCTAGATCCACCCTCCGACCGCAACTGCGTCTCTTTTGACCCGCGACCGCATCGTTGGACTTTTCCCCCCTCCAGGAAGCTGCGGCCCCTCTTCAACGGCGTCGGATCCCTCCCAACCTGCCTACGAATGTTTTGCGTTTTTTTCGCCCCGGGCGTGCATCGGTGCGGTGATGTTTTTTTCCCCCTGGCGAGAGTCTTCCTTTAAGACCTAATACTGAAGATCCTGCCCTCTTCCCACCGGGTCAGGCGTTTCTTGTTTCCCTCCCTAAAGTCGATTGCAGGCTCCCGCTTCCGCAGGCGGACCGCCTTGACCTTCCGACCCCCGACTCCCCCGTCTTCCCTCCCCCCGAGGACATCCTCCCCCGGAGGCAGGACTTTCCCCCCCGGCCCACCCAAATCAACCCGAGTCCTTTCCCCCCACGGACGCATTGACTCAATCCGCCGTCCTTTGTTTGCCGAATCGTTGGGCGCAGCCGACCCATGTGCCTCGGTCATAAGGCGCCATTGTTCTTTTCCGGAGTGATTTTTTTCAGGCGAGCCGAAGTCACTTCTGAGATCAACCCTCAAAGTGCAGGCAACTCCGTTTTTCCCCCCACCCAAAGTCGCACCCTTCCTTCCTTTCTAAGGATGTACGACCCCCGGATCTCTGGAGGTATGGGCCAGTCCCGCCTCTTAAATGCTCCCCTACGCACCGTTTTCAATACGCCCGGGGTGAGGTGCGTTCCCCCCCACGAACCGAACCTCGGCAGCTCTCTCCGGCCAAGAAGAAACCTGCTTCCCCTTTCTCTTCCCCATCTTTCACATTCAGTGCGCCCTCCGACGTTTCTCCGAATCTCGCGACATGGTTGATTCGATCAGTTCCCCCCCCTTTCTCGATCTGGCTTGCTAGGGTCCAGCCTGTGGACACCTGGCTTTTTGCCATCACCGAAATAAGCATCGTCGCCTTTTTTCTACGTACTAGACCCAGCGCCAGAACTAAGTTTTCCCTTCAAAGGCGTGTTCGGTAGGAAAGACTTCCCCTTTGAAGTTCTAGACTGGTGGTTCTCCATTTGCCCCCCCTTCTTCCAATTCACAGCCTCGCCCTTTTCCGAGTCCGCAGCAAGTCACACCTCCTTTCCTGCAGAGAAATCTTCCTTTCCTTTTTGTAGGAGCTAGTCCCCCCCCTTCGTCGGGACGCCATCAACCCATTGCTCAGGAAACTTCTCCAGAACTTCTCATGAGCAGGAATCCCTTTTTATGCCCCCCCTCTTATTCCCCAGGTCGCAACGAATTCCCTGGTTCACTTACCCGTCCACCTTTTTGACATCCCCAGCAGCTCGGAGTAAATCGAAGAACCCTTTCCCTTGAAGTGTTTTTCCCCACTAAGTGAGGGGAAGAGTTTTTGGGTTCCACGTGTTGCTCAGTTCTTCCGAGGAGGAGTGTTCGGTCGAGATGACCGAATGTTTCTCCTAAGTGCGGAATTCCCTTTTTTCCCCCAACGCTACCCCCTCCCGAAGATTTTCCCCGGGTTCTTTTGCCCCTGGAAGACAGGAAGCCCTTCTTCAGCTTGGAAGCCTTTCCACTGGCTTCGCGGCCCCGAGGGGCCTTTTTCCACCCCTTGCCCTGAGTCCCCCCCCCTTACTTTTTTTATTCTTTTAATAGGTCCAGGCCGATTCTCCCCCACATGCTCGGGGCGTCTGACGACTGAACCCCCTGCAGGCCGCACGACAATCGTGTCCCCCGGTGTAAGAAGAAGCACCTTTTTTCCGAATTTTTCCCCGAGACCCTTTTACGGCGAGTCCCCCGAAGAGCCCCTTGAAGCAAGTGCCCGGACTAGAAGTGCAGTTCCCCCTCTCCTAAGACAATCGTCCCCCTTCATCCCGCTCCGTGTTGTTTTGGGATCCTTGCTTTTCGCTTTAGAGCTTCACTTGTCCCTTTCTGGGCACCCTGGGCGTTATTTCTTATCCCTTCAGCAGAAGGATTTTTCTCCCCTTGTACATTTTCTTAGTAGGAAGCTCCCTCCTGCTGCGTGCCGAGAAGGCGAGGTTTTCCCTTTTCCCGTCGTAGGGTACGGTTTAGTTGTATTAGAACGCCTCTTCCTTACAAGTCACCCCCCCTCCTCAGACGAAAGCAGTTTTTTCAGTTGTCCCTTCCCCCCCTTTTCCCCGGATATATGGATTTCCGCTGAAAGTGGGGTCCCTTTCAAATCACTTTCTTCCCCTCTGAAACCTGCCCCTTTGATTTTTTTTGATTTTGCCCCTCTTGACCCGTGACGACACTTCTTTAACTCTCGAAGTTTTTCATTCTTGTCTCCCCTCCCGACTTTTTTCCCCATCGCTGAGAACCCTGCCGCATCTTTCCCCCCCCTCAGCCCCCTGTACTTTTTTCCCCCTTGTCTCCCGATGTCGTTTGAAGGGGCTGTGAACTTTTCTTTTCAATCTCTGCTTATCCCCCCGTGACTTCGGGAAGAAATGGACCCCCCCCTGTTGGAGAAAACGGCCTCCCTCGTCCCTGTTACGTAATTTTTCCCTTTTCTCCTTTCTATTCGAGATCGGTTGACGCACCTCCTTCCTTTTCCGAGCGAATGCATTCCCCTTCTTTTTTGCGTTTTTGTTGTGTGAAGTGCTGCGATATGTCCCAACTTCCTGAGGTCCCGCGCTCCGGTTCTTAGTCCCGAGAAACACTATTAGATAATAATTTTTTTTCTCCTGACGGCGTCCCCCCCCTCCTTGAGTAGCGTCCCAAATTTTCTTTGCGCGGGAGTGACCAGGCCTTTCCCTCTTGTAGTAGGTGTGTCTCCCCCTTTGCCTGGTATGGGCTTTCCCCCCCAAGTCGCCGCAAGACCCCTTTCGTCCTTTCCCCTGATAGAAGAATATCCCCCCTGTCGGCGGCTTTTTTGTGTGTGTTTTCGTCACGTCGGTGGGCGCCAACTCACTGTGTCTTCCCCTGTCACTATTAAAGGATTCTGACTTTTAGATGGACGGGGACGTATGCTACTGTTCGGGTTCGTGTTGATCCCCCACCCCTCTACAGAACCGGGCTTTTCCCCCGACCCGGGTGTTGTCCTTTCTCTTGTGCTGAGGTAGGGTCCCCCCTCCATTCGACCTCCCCTCGTACAGCGCGGGTAGGAATCGTGCGGACTGTTTTTCCCCCCTCTTTTCGCATGTGTCTGGTCTTTTTTTGAAACGGCGGGTGAGGCTTTTTCCTTTTGATCTTCTTTCTTCTCACCCTCCCCACGCTCCCCTGCGAAGTCGCAGCGCGCGACTCCACCTTTTTCCATCTCTTTATTTTAAGTATGGGTCGGCTTTTGTCCCACGAGCCCCCTGGAAATTAATCCACTTCTCCGGAGGTCCCACTCGGCAGGAATGTGAAGGGTTGTCAAGGGAACAGCGGGTGCGGTTGCTTTTGTTCCTTTGGCCCTTGCGTTCCCTTATTTGGCTTCTTTTCTCGGTCCTCGTTAGTTCCTGTCGGGGAGGCGCCTCGTAGCCGGGCTTTCTCCCCTTAAAAGCATTTCATGTCGGTCCCCTTCCCCCCCGCCCGCCGGTTTTTCAGAGTCTAGGGCGGTGATCTTATCCCTTGTGAAAGCCTTGATATTTCTCTCCCTTTTCACACAGCTTCACCGAACAAAGTTTTGTGCCCTGGTCCGATACCAGACGACCCCCCCCGTCTTTTCCAGCCGGTCGTATTTGACGACGAACGGTCCCCCTCCTCCTCCTCTCTTTTCCGGGATGGCCCCCTCCGATCAATGTCGATCTTCCCCTTTTTGCGTTTCCTGTGATGGCGTTCGGCGTTTCTCTAGTTTTGAAGCGCACTGAGACGTTTTTCTTTTTCGAGCTTGGATTCTTTTTTATTTCCAGGCAAAAGACTACTCCCCCTAGACCTTCTTGGTCGGCCAGTTCTTCTTCCCCCTTGTTTGCTCTTCGGAGTGCTTGATCCGGCTTGAGTCCTCGGCGTGCCCCCTTCCTTGAGGCCCTTAGGCCCGGTTTTTTTATTTTTTTTTACTTCTTTTAAGAACTTTTCTCCCCTCACCCCCCCCCCTTTTTTCCGATGGCTCCCGATCAGAACATTTGCGGGTGGCGAGGCTTCTTTTTCTGCTGGACAGCAACCCTTCTTTCTTTTGGGACTTGTTGATAGTATCTCTACCCCCTTTGTTGTGGGTGTCGCTTCCCTCACACATTTTCCAGACCCTTCCGGCAGCGTTCCAAGTTCCCCCGCGACCTCGCCACCCGAGTCCTTTTTTTTTCTGTGAAGGGCGCCCTCTTTTTTTTTCGCTTGATACGTGAGTACGATGAGTCCTCTTATTCTAAGGGTTTTCGAAAGTCCCCCGCCTCCCTGCTCCTTGGGGACATCCTCTCCGATCCAAGAACGCCGCCGACTGCAAACTCCTGGCGCATCCGACCCCGTCCTCTTTTTTATTCAATTGCCTGGCACATGCTTCTTACCTCTTAGCTGCCCGCAAGCCCTTTCCTCCCCACCCCCCTCTCCGCCTTCCCCCCGCCAGAGCTCGCCGACGGACCTAAAGTCCATGGAACTCTTTTACCTGAAGCGCGGCGGTTTTCTGCGTTCTTGTCGTGCTTCCCATTATTTTTTTTTCACTGTCCCGAAGAAGTTTGCTTCTCTGTTTTTGGCTTTGCAGTCGGTGTGCGGTGAAGCTGGTGGATGGCCGCTTTTTTTTTTGATCGAGGAGTCAATCCTCTTAATCCTTTTTTTCAGATCCGCCCTGCTGCGGCCCCCCCCCCAGTGGGTGTGCTCTTTCTGCCCTCCCGCTCTTCTTCGCGAGAAGCCGCTCCCCTTTCTGAATGCGCCGCCCCTCCCACAGACCTGACTTTGGAACGCTCTAGGTCCCGCTTTTTTTTTTTATCCGGAACGCGAGGAAACGGCCAACCCCCCCACTCCCCCCTGTTTTTAGGACTTTTCCCCCAGGCAATTTCCTTTCCTCAGCCGTCCTCGTTAAGGCTTTTTCCTTCCCCCCCGACTCGTGAAGTTTGCTTGACCTCAAGCCTTACACCTATGCAACCCTCTCCCGACAGAAAGGTGAGGCGCTTCCTTCCACGTGCGTCGGGTACCCCCAACCTCCCCCCCCCCCCCTCTTTGCCCCAACAACCCCCCCGCCCCCCCCCATGTTCCCACCAACTTTATTCCTGTGTCGCCCCAATTACCTTAGGACCTCCCCCTCCCCCCGCCTTAAAAAGACACACTCCAGGCAGTTTTTTTGAACCGGGGCTTTTCCAATCGCACGATTGCAGACTCCCAGTTTTTAAAGAGTCGAGCTTTGGGCCCTCCGCCCTCATCACAACTCAAACCCCCCGAACAGACCAGAGTGCTTTGGGTGCCCTCTCTTCCTACAAAAGGAACCCTAACCGCACTTTTCTTGCGGCCCGGCCGCACCCCTTATTTTAATAGTCGCCGTTTTCCACGATTTCCTTGCGAAAGACCAACTCTTTTTCAGCCACCGAAGCGAGCCCCTTTTCTATTATCTTCGGCTCTCCCTCAACCCTTTCTACCCCCCCTCATGATCGGCGGCCGTCTTTCCCTGTGTAAACCGGTCCTGTTTTGTTTAGTTTTCCCCCGACCTTTTTTTTTTTCGACGCCGGCGCTGGCTGTTTCTCCGACTTGACCTTTTTTCTTGAAGGATACCGTCTCTTTGTCGGGTCGGAAAGTATTCGCATGTTTTCTGCCTTCGGTTCTCCTTTGCCTCTTCTCCCCGCCTCACCTGTTCGCGACCGCAAGCACTTCACCAGCCGCCGCGTCCTTCTTTTCTCCTTTTCCATTCCCCCTCGAAAGGAAGGCGTGCTTCCGCTTTACCCCCTCATTCTTAGCATATTCCGCCCTCTCCCTTTCGTAAAGTGATTTACCTCTGGGCCGGTAGCCCCTCTCCTAAAGTCCCCTACCAGGTTGCGAACATCCTGGGCCCCCGTCCCTTTCCCCCCCCTCCATCCAATTACGTCCTTTGAGACAGTTCAAGTACAAGGGAAGTGTTCCCTTTCTGGGGGGTTCTCAGCTCTGTGAAGAAGGTCGTTCTCTTCTTGAGGCGGCTTTTTTGCGCCCGGCGATTCCTTTCTGATGTTCCGAGTGCCATTCCCTGCTTTTTTTTTTTTCCACGAAGCCCCAGTTCTGGCGGTTCCTTTTTTTTATGTCTTGGAGAAGTCCCCCTTTTTTACCTGCAGCATTTTTACTGCCAGTGCAAGTTTTTTTCGCTGCCAGAGGTCACAATCCCCGTGCCCGGCGTGGCTTCCCCCTGATTTCTTTGAAGCGGAAGGGCCGCTCTTTGTTTCTACCCCGCCTCGGTTCCCCGGACCTCCGACGACGATGAATGCCCGGCGGCAGCCCTTTTTGTCGGCTGTAGCCGAAGAAGACCCCAGGTAATAAGTTTCCTTACCCTTTTTACTGAAGGAGCTCCCCTATCCCCCCTTTACGTCAGCCTGACCTCGAGTGCCGATCTTCTTCTAGACAACTTCCTTTTTTTTTTTTTTTTTTCCCTCCTCATCCTTTTTTGGTTTTTTTCGAGATTTTTTCGTTTGCCTTCCTGGTCTTCTTCATTAGATTCTGGAGCTCCCCGCTATACTCCCTCCCACTCACTTTATGAACTTTCGGGACCCTTTTGCAGCTCCTTCATCTTTTTTTCAGGACGCGCGACTTTTCGTAGTTCGGGCCTCCCTGGACCTGCCTGTTCTCACCTTTTTTTTTTTTTTCAATGTCGCATTTGAATCAACCATAATTCTCCGCGGGCAAGGTTGGGATTTTTTACCCCCTTTCGTATTCTATATCCTGCAATTTTTTAAGCTTGAAAGTAAGTTTTTCTTGTAATTCCAGAATTGCCTAATGAAGAAGTTTTCCCTCAAATCTCGGTGATGTAGAGTTTTTCCATTTTCCTTTCAGCTACATTCCCCCCAGGTAATCGCCTCCTTTCCTCCGGCATCATACAAGAAATGACCAACATCCTCTTTTTGAGACCCTCCCCTTCAAGCGTTCCTGTACTTCAAATTTCCCGGTTTTCCTGTGACTTACTAGCCAGTGGTCTTTTCACTTTCGGTCCCTTTTTTGTTAGGGGTGAAACAGGAAGTAGGTAACTTTCCTTTTTGATATTTCCTCCACAGCCGAGGTGTCCGCCCCCTCCGTTTATGATTCGGTGTCCCCCCCTCTTTTCCTCGAATAGGTGATTCCGGCAACTCCTTCAATTTCGAGTACCCTAGAAGATCGTTGTTTCTTTTCCGTCTGCGGACGGATGTTCTTTTGACTTTGAGGAGCACCTTCTTTCTATCGTTCTAGGGAGGTGCCTATCAACTCGGGAAACAAGAGTTACTTTTTATTGCCCTGGGAAAACCTCGTCAGCCGTCGTCCACTAACGGCGCGGAACAGGGACGCTCAGTTTTTCCTGAGTTCTCACCACCCCAAATTCGTCCCTTGGAATTTCAATCGCAGACATCATCTAGTTAGAGGACCCCTCTTCTTTTCTGCCAGTCCTTTCTTCGATTCGGTTCCCCAGTGGTTTGTTCGACTTTACTCTCTATACTTGTTAATATACACGGGGCGTTAGGCTTTTTGCCGGAAGTAGACTCCTCGGTTCTTTTTCGTGTTGCTCCATGACGTCTCCCGACTTTTAGCGTTGACCCCCCTCGTGGTGCTCGTGATGTTCTCCATCCCCTAAAGATCGGCATTTTTCCTTTTTGGGAGGTGCATTTCTTCCTGAAACCGCAGCCGGATGTTCGCAATTCTTTTTTATATTTTTCTGTGTCTTTACCAACGGCGGCGTGGCTTCGACTTTACGGTCATTTTTTAAATAGCCCACCGGCCTCCTGACACGCCGCGCCCCCTTCGCCCCCATGTGGTTTTTTACTTCTTTCGGAATAGGGGTAGGCCTGCGTTCACCTTTCAGGGACCACATTTTTTCCTTCCCTTCCTTCTTTTGGCAGGTTGGGTACGTTTTGCCTTTGGGGAAAGGGTCCGCCCTTCGGTGTTTGCCGTGGACTTCGACAGTCTCCTGGGATTCCTTTTGTGTCCTTTCGATCGTGTTTCTCTTCTTCTTGACCCCGGCCGAATTTTCCGGGCCTTATTCTTCGAGAACCTTTCCCTTTCAGGTTCGTCTAAGCCAAGCCTGACCCATGTACTCGAGCAGGGCTTTTTCTCTTTTACTTTCCAATCCCCCCCTATATAGCAGTCTCGGTCCCCCAACAGCTAGCCCCCGAATGAAAACGGCCGGCGCTCCTTTGACTGACCTCCCCCTTACTCGCCCTATGGCGATAATGGTTGTTCCTCCCTACGTGTTCACTTCTCCCGCCGCCTTCCTTTTTTTCGGTCGATGCTTTTCTCGGCCGAGAGAATGTCTTTTTTTGATTTCTCCGGCTATTTGATATCTTTTCCCTTTTCCGTTCTTTAAGGGTAGAGCCTCAGAGATGTGAAGGAACACCCCTTTTCGGTTTTTTAGCTGGTAGATTGACAGGAGGCTTGTTTTTCTTCAGGTCTTCTCTTCTGTAATTAGACTGCAGCCCGGCGGCTTCCCCTTTGAAAGAGTCTTTCCCCCTTGCTCCTCTAGACCCCCTCGAGACATCTTCCCTTTTTCCTGAGTTATTTCCCGCCCTCGCCCTCTTTTGGTTGCCCTTAGGTCGAGGGAGTCTTTCTCCTTCCAGCACACGGAATTCGGGCGAGGGCCTC
>Ga0179593_1556771_pt1 | contig 13385 bp, 14 predicted proteins | sample CZODoug2_1_08_16_FD_185931 | JGI IMG/M metagenome (GOLD analysis project Ga0179593, IMG submission 185931) | Vadose zone soil fungal communities from Angelo Coast Range Reserve, California, USA - CZODoug2_1_08_16fungal (PacBio error correction) | ecosystem: Environmental > Terrestrial > Soil >... | reverse complement strand
TGCGACATGTGCAGGCGTCCAACCCTTTTTTTCCTCGGGCCGTGGTTTAACGATATCGCCTTTTTTTTTTGGCGGGCTTCGGCCAAAACCGAAAATTTTCAGAGCACGGCACCCACGTGTCACCTAGTAGTCTTGGGCAAGGGAACCTATTTCTTACGGGAAGCCGGTGGTTTTTATCTCCTTGGATTAGAAATAGGAGATGTTCCCGTCAACACTATAAGTTGCCGGTGGATGAGTTTTCTTCAGCCGCTGTCCCTTATGAACCCCCACCCCTTTCTTATCAGAGGTGGCCTCAACCCGCTCGTCATGGGGTTTCTTTCCTCCCTGAAGGCACATGATCGATTCTTCTTTTACCCTTTCCCCGGAAATTTCGATCACCGTCGTTCGCGTTTCCTTTTTTTTTATGTTCGGATCGCGGGAATTCTTTCCTTCAGATGGGGGCCAGCCGGTTTCTTCCGAGGTTCCCACGATGTTTCACGTTGCCCATGTTTCTCTATTCAACTCTTTCTCCATTGCAAAGGAACTCCCACGACTCTCCCTCTCACGGTTGGGAGGAAATGTCTCTGAGATAGTCTCCTCCTGCCTCTGGAGGTCGGGTTTCTTTCTTATTTCTTTTTTCAGTGGCGATCTGCTCCCTCTAAGAGCGTATGAGCCCTGGGTTCATGGAGGCCCGGTTTTTGTGCCTTCTACTAGGACCTTCTGCAGTTTATTCCGGGGAGGGGGTCATGAAATAAACGGCTTTTTCTTTGAGGCGAGAAGGACTTTCTTGGAAGCCCCCCTCCCTCCTTTTTCATTTTCAATTTTCAGGGGGGAAGGGCCACAGCGCATCCTTTTTTCCCCTGATTAGATCGGGATCGTGTCCACCACTTCTTTTTTTTTGAATCATAACCCAGAGCCCTCTCCCCCAACTCTTCCTTTTTGCTAATAATAACGCCCTAGAGTCCCCCCCCCCCCCCCCCCCCCCCTTTTCCCCGTTCGGCGCTGCTTCCAGTAAGTTTTTTTTCGAGTTAGGCTTTGATTAGATCCGTCTTTTGCACCCCTGGATTTGAGGTGTGTTTTTTTTTTCTTCGGCCAACGTTGTCCTCCTCCCGCCGTCAGTGGGGCGTTTTAAATCCCTCATTTCCCCGCGCGAAATTAAAGATGCCCTTGCCAGGCACCAGTTCTATCTTGGCCGCCCTCGTTGTAGGTCGTCAGACGCTTCTCCCATACGTTTTCGCCAGTACCTCCCACTTTCCGTTTTTTCGCGGCCGCCGCAAAGGACGCTTTCTTTCTTTTTTTTCCCCGGAGATTTTCTCAGGAGAACCGTTTTCTGCAAGCGGGGGCGGCTTTCCGGAGAGCTAACTTGCACCTTCCCTTACTCTTTGACCGATTTCTTTTCCAACCGGGTCTGCCCCTCCCGTGAAAAAGAGGTTACCTTCTTGGGGCGGGCAATCTGATCGTTTTCTGGTTCCCTGCACAATACAGTCGGCCTTTCTCTCTTTCCCTTTTGACGGTGATAGAGAAGTGTTTTCCCCGGGTACGCGGATCATGCCCCCTTCCTGGCCTTCGACCAGGAGAATTCTGTTCCTGTTTTTCGGAACCGCGATCCGCGAATTTTGGCGATGGAACTTTTCCCCGTGAAACTCTTCTTTTCCCCGCCATGCAGAACGACATTTTTTGCACGGATTATTGTCTTCCCTCGGTTTTACGGTTCGGGCCCCTTCTTAAGGATCACCCCAACGGCCTCCCCCCTCAGACATAGCCTCTTCTTGCTTCAGCGCGACGAACGTCGGGGTTGGGCGGAATCCTTCCACGGGCGATACGTCTTTCCCCCCTTTGCTCCCTTACGAAGGTGGCCCCACCAAAGAACCCTCCTTTCTCCACTCAAAGGCGACTCGAGAATTCTCTCATCGTCGGGCCCCTCTTTGCACGTCGTTTCCGCGTTTCCCCCCGCAGCGGACTTTCTCGATGACGTTTTCGTAGGATAGAGGGGGTTTTTTCGGAAGGACTTTTTTTTCCGAACCGATCGTCCGCCTCCCCCAAGACCCTTTTCGGTTTTTTTTTTCTACCCCGCAAAACCTCAGGGGCTTCCCCGCAAGCGTCGTCTTTTTCCTTTTCTTCGGTCGCGTCAGTTCTTCATGGTCAAGGCGTTCAGCTCCTCGCTTCGAAGATTGCCCCTTTCCAGTTCCCGGAAAGACCCTTTCAGCTCTGGGGCGTATCCCTTTTCTTTCTTCACACCGGCTGTTTTGTTTCGACAATAACACTTTTTTCGCCAGCGCGGCCTCCCCCCGCCGGTGAAAATTTTCCCTTTCCCTGCATGTTGCAGCTTGGCGGCGGTGAAGCCATTCGTCATTTCTTCGACACCCCCGGCGCTACCGGAAGATTTTCTTTTCCAACGCTCAGCCCCCCCCCAATCGAATTGGAGAGCGGCTGCCTTGGTGGCCTATCTTCAGGTCAAAAGATCTTCTTCCCCAGGGGCTCCCCGGTCTCGCTAGGGACTAGTTGGCGCTATACAGCGCATATACCTCTCCATGCCATCATAGGAAGTTCCCTCACTGATTCCTGCTCCCATTCTTTTTTTCGGTTCCCTGAAGTTGCATATCGGGAACTTGCAGTACCGGTATCGGCATGACCCGGGGCTTCATATCTTCGATACCGCCGTGGACTTCCCCGGGCGCCGTATGCCTCGAGTTCCCCTCGCCGGTTCGGCGAGCGGGCATTTTTTGCAGTCCTCTTTCAGTCCCTCTTATGCAACGCTTGAGGAGATCTTTTTTTCCGGGGAAAGGCGTCCTCGTTTTTTGCCCCTCTTTTCGAAGCCTTCATTTTTACACACCCCGTCCCCTTTCGTGTCCCACCCAGCCCGCCTTGGTACACGGCTTCCCGGGGGGCGCAAATGATTCTTCTCTTTGGCGGTTAGGCCTTTTTCATCACATGGGCGTTCTGTCCCCTTCCCTCGCGGAGGAAACTGAGCCTTAGGTGCGGCCTGCTTGGTACCGACGAGGTGAATGAGCTTTTTTTGATGCAGAAACCGCCGTTTTCTCCCCTTGAGTCTCTCCGCTTTTTCCAATGTTTCATGATTTAAGCAAACCCTTTCTTTGGGGGCTCTCGCTCTCTGCATTTTCACCCCTTTTTTTTCCGGATATAGCCCTGGTCGATTTTTTGCGCAGCCAGGGGGGTTTTTTGGCACTCCCTTTGTTTAGAGAACGGTCCTTTCTGCGGGCACGGTACATTTTTTTTTCAAGCTCTTAGTCCCTCTTTTTTCGATTCAATGAAACGTCCCCTTTTCTCGCCGATGCCGGCTCCCGTCCCCTTCCCGGTATCGCCTGGAAGAACCCTCCCCCGGTCTGCTCCACAACCAACCCCCCCCCCCCCCCCCCCCCAAATAGGTTCCTTTTCTTCTTAATCCCTCCTCCGTTGTTTGTCCTTTTTGTTGATCATCCTGGAACCAGTGGTCTTTTAGAACCGGCGGGACTGTTTGTCCTTTTTTAGGATATCCTTTTTGGGCGTTTTTTTTTCTTATTGGCGGTGATGTTTTTTTTCCGAGCGTTCCCTTCGAATCAGTGCTGACTTTGAGCTTCTCTCGACCACCGGTTCCGGGCCGGGGCCTTCTGCTCGAACTATAGCCGGGCCTTTCTTGAAGGCGATCGCGTTCGGATCCTCCCGGTGCGAAAAAATCAATTCTTTTGGGGGGGGCAATCGAGACGACGTTTTCTCTACATCGCCTCTTTTTACTTCTCCCCTTTCCCTGAAACATGATAACCCGGGTTACCGTTCCCCTAGGCCGACACCAACGATGTGCTTAGAAGGCTTTCCCCCTTTTGGCGGAGATGATCAGGCCCCTTCGCGATGCGGTGCCCTTCCCGCAGCGGATCAGTTCTGCACAGGGCGACCACCTTTTCCTTGCCGGAGCCCCTTGGATTTTTTCCCCCCTGAGGGGGGCTCTTGTGCCTTGTCCACCTTTTCTGGACCGGCTCTACGGCAGTTTTGCAAACAGTTCCTCTTTTCCATCTGAGGGCAAGCTTTTGCTTCGCGTTGGCAATAGTGACCCCTTTTTTTTCAATCACTTTTTCCGGATGAAGGGATGGCTCTTGCGATCTTTCGCTCTCTTTCCCTTTTTTAACCCCGAATCCGATTTGCGTGGGCTTGCCTCCCGCGTTGAGCGAAGAATATGCGTCCTTTTGGGGCACCGAAAGGTCATGGCCTATATGCTCCCGTTTTCTCGGTGCTTTACTTTTGATAGGCCCCCCCTTCCTCGATGCATTCGTCGAAAGACTTGATCAGTTCCCTCACCCCCCTAGATTCGATGAGCTCTCCCCGAGGCCCCTTCTGGGAGCTCTTCCCCTGGGAGAGTCGGGCGATCCAGGAGATCTGCCTCCCCCCTTTTCTTAAGATATCCTGATCGACGTCCCTTTTTCCCGCTACCCATTTTGGGGTTTGACGGCGAGTGCCTTTAAATTGCTCATCTTGTGAATTTTCCCCGACCGGGTTTTTTCGTTGTCTGTTCCAAATGGAAGAAGGCTAACCGCCTCCTCGCTGCAGGTCTCCTCAATGTGACCTCCCTTCCCGTCGTGCTGGCGTTCTCTCTTTTTTGCATATGGGGCCTTTCCTTGTGTTCTCCTACCCCAGCAGGTTGGGCGCGTACATCGTATCCTTTACGCCCGGAAGAGGAGTCCCCCTTTTGTTTTTCCTACCGCGTTTTTATGCAGGTCGTGGCGAGCGCGGCTTTTTTCAATGCTCTTTTGCCGCACGAACCCCTCTTCTTGGCGGCCAACCCCCCCCGAGGTTGATGTGTGCTTTCCCCCGCGCGTTGGACTTTCTCCCTTGCGACGTAGGATGTCCCATGCCTCTTATCTCCCCCCGAGATCTAAGATCTTGTTCCGCCTCTCCTTTGTTACGTCACGGCGGAGATGCCCCTTTGAGATCCCGTTTTTGTTTTTGAGCTTTTTTTTGACTTGTGATGTTTTTGAGATTGACGTCCCTTGCTGGGAGGTAAGGCGTTTTTTACTTCTGACGGCGACGTATCGCCCCGGGTCATTTTAGGAGTACCCCCCGGAATCCATCGAGCACCTTCCCGACACCCTTTTTTTTCTGCCAGCCGGGGCCCCCCCTTTATTTTTCGTTGGTATGAGACCCGGTTTGTGATCCTTCACCGGGATTTCAAAGACGGCATTTTCTAAACCGGATGCTGTTTCTGCGGCGCCTGGAGGAGATTCCTGTTACGATGCCAGGTCATCGCCAAAAAATTTTCGTCCGTCCCGGCAGCAACCTCCCTCTTTGTCGCTGGTGTCGAAGGAAATCCTGATTCGCGTACCCCTTTTTTTCACACCTGGATCCAGGGCCCCTTGAATAACTCGCTCCAGGGCCGCCATTTTTTTTGCGGGATACGAGAGTCCCGGCCCGGGCAGCCATAGCCGCTTTAGGTACTTTGTAACCGCTGGTACACGATTTCTCCCTTATATCGATGTCGGCAAGCCATTTTTTTTTCCTCGGATGTAACGCGCCTGCGGCATTTCTTTCTCGTGGAGCTCCTAGATCTCAGCCTTTTTCCCTTCCCCTAAGGAGGAATTTGTAGGGTGAAAGAGGCTGATCGCCGTCCTCTGTTCGACTCTCTGACCTACCCGAGCCGTTAATTTTTTCTTTCCCACTGGTGCCGTTTTTCGCCGTTTTTTTGTTATTCCGGCGTCGGTTCATCTCTATTATAAACCTTTGGTCTTTGAACGTCAGCGGCATGACGCTGTGTGCGTGGCCGTTGGGCAGATACCCTTGGTCCACCTCCCTTTTTACGCTAATTTCCTGGTCTTTCCTGATGAGGCCCGGCCGAGGCTACAATGTTTTTTCAGGCCGCTTCTATTTCCTCTCTCCCCGTCTTTTTTTTTTTCTCTGTTTGTGCGAGGAGGAGTTCTTAGGGCCGTTTTTGTGCTGCCGACTTTGTCCTTGGCGGATTAGATAAGGCCCTGATTGAGGTTGACCCCAATGTCTTTTTTCTTTTTTTGGCCCCAGCCACGCACCCCTTTTCCTTCAATCCCCCTACAAAACTCTTCTTCCTCCCCGATGGCCCTGGGCATAACTGTTCCCCGGCACCAGTGAGGGTCCGAGACGACATTAACCCTGATATTTAGTTTCTTAAGTCCTCTTCTTCCTTTACCTCTTCTCGGAGAAAGTCCCCTCCCAGGCGCCTGCTCTTCCCCAGGGCCGCCGAAGGGGTCCTGAGCGCACCTCCCCCCACGCCAGGGTTCGTTGACCCCTTGGACGGTGCAATGTCGATCCGGGCCCCTCTTTCCCCGGGGGCGTGAATTTGCCTCGGCGCCGTGCCCCCTTTGCGGCACGCATCTCGTCCCGGGCAAAAATCCGTTTTTTTTCCACGGGACGTGCTGCGCCGGAGGGGAATGGCCGTTTTCCTCTTCAGGGCCATCCTTGTCCCTTAGGCGTTCCATTTGGCCCTCCCGGCCGCGTTCGGAACGCCCCTTAATTTTGGCGATTCCCCTCCATTCCCCGGAAAAACGAGGCCCTCAATGCGCCGCAATCTTCTTTTTCAATGTCGGCCCCAAGTTGACACCACCCGGAGGGTCCCCCTTCCATGGGGATCACCCCCCTTTCTTGAAGTAGCCTTTCCAGACATATCGGCCTTCTTTTCCCCCCTCGTAGAAAGAGTTCTCTATGCCGGGGTGGCTCTCGATGGGGAACCATGCGATACGTCGACGGAGCCCCTTTCCGCTCACCCACGATTTTTTTTCTCCCACCCTCCCGCGCCTCGCGCATAAACCCCTTTTCCCGCTAATCGTTCTGGTTCATTAGAGGCTCCGGCATCGCCTTAGTCCGCAGTCCTCAATGGCGCCTTGGATCAGCGGTTTCGGGGGAGAATCCCAGGATCGTCGCCGGTTTCTTTTATCCCAGGCCCCCTCTCCTTTTTTCGCAACCAAACTCTTCTCTGGACGCAAGCGGCGGAGCCCTTCCCTATTTAGAGTTTCCCCAGGAGCGCATCTCCGTCACCTGCTAGCAGATATCTCACGCGTTAGGGAGGACAAAAATTCTAAGCGGCGTATCTCGCGTCGCCGCAGTTGGTGGTGCTGGGTATGTTCGTCCAACGCCCGGCAACGGTTCCTCCTTTCTACCGGACCGCCGGTCGGCACTTCCGAAAGGCAGCTCGGTTTTCCCGGTTCCCGCAGGAGATTTTTCCTCCAACGCTCTTAACCCTTTTTTTTTTACCGGTTTGGACGCTTTTTGCTTGGAACGCGCCCGCCAATCCCGACATTGGAGCGGTCAGTTCCTGATCGGCACACGATATCTTCCGCCCCCTCGAAGCACACTGTCCAGTCGTCTGAGCTTCGGACAGCGCGGAAACCCTCGCCGTCACTAGAAACTCACACGAGGGATTTTTTTTTTTAAGGGCACCTATCCTGCTCCTGGCTTCTCTTTTCTTTTTCCCCTGGGACCTCGGATTCCCCTGACCACTCATGGGTCAGTCCCGTTTGGATTAAATACCTTTTCTTTGCCCGACAGGAATATCCCTTTCTCCCTTTCCTTCCTTCAAGCCGCATCTTTTTGGGCGAGCTTTCTTGCCCTCCTAAAAGATCGGACGGTCCCGTTTTCCCTTCGGCATTCTGATCATGTCCCCCTCCAGCGATTCAAAGCTTGAGGCTTTGATCTCTTTTCTATTTTCTCTAGTTCCGGGCTTTCTAGCTGGTCTTTCCCTCCCCCTTCCCAGAACCGGCACTCCCAAGAACAGCCCATCGTTTGATACGGTTTCGCAGCGGGCCCCCTCCTCATTCACGGGGCGCCCGTCTATCCTGCGGCTTTTGTGGCCGGGCCGTGCCCGGGATCTTTCCTCCTCGCGAGGCCTGTCTCTTTCCCGATCGCTTTTTTTTTGGACCCGGTTTTTCCTTTACCTTAATTAAGACGTTTGATGTCTTCTTTCTGTTTGGAAAGGTTCTTTCTCCCCCTGACGTTGCGATGGCCCTTTGTTGGCTTTTCCGCGGGAGGGTTCTTATTTACAGAAACCGACCGCGGGCGCTCTCCGACCTTCTTTCATTTTGCGCCGTAAACAGTCTTTTTTCTGCCGGGATGTCGATCCCCTTTTTGCGCAGGCCTGCGAACGTCCCCCGCTTCACTGGCCCTCGCGCAGCAGTAATTCGAGCAAGGATTTCGCCTTGCGGATCAATGTAAATCTTCCCCCTCATGAGCGAATTGCGTTTGCCCTAACGCCTGAACAGGTCATTTTCTAAAAAAAGGCCTGCCCTTTTCCCACTAGGGTCAAGGAATACTCCTTCCGTTGTTGTGTTGAGGATCCTTCATGGACCTTAGTGGTATCCTCTTCCCTTTTTCAGTGTGTCGGACTCTCTTTTTGGTTTGTCAGGGCCCGCCCGCAATCCGTAAGGATTTCTTCGGAGGGAAATGCTCCCAATTCGTTTTGGCTTGGCTCCTATCTTTCTTCCTGCTGAAGGGCTGGCGCATCCCAAAAGTGGGGTCCTTGACTTCGTTGTATTTTTTCCCCCATCCACGGAGCTCTGGGAATACTGTGAAGTTTCTTCTCGAGGGCAGAGGGATCCCCCTGGAAAGAGTGCCCCGAATTGAAGCGGGCCGAGAAGAACTTTCCCCTCTTTTTGGAGTTGATGTGCCACTCTTATGCTCATCACCGTCAGTGGGGTAGGCGTTCCGGATCTCTTTTTGGACTGCGCGGCTCACATTTGAGTCCCTTTCCCTTTTTTTTCTCCTCGGCCCCCTTCCGGAAAAAGTCTTTTCCCAGGCCTCCTCCCCGTGCTGAGCACTTGCCTCCTGAATTTTCACGTGCCCTCTTTTTTTCCACTTACACTGAAGTTTTTCTCCCCTTCTCCGGCCAAGAGACGCCTCCCCGTCGGTGGACGCCTCGCCGGTCGCAAAAGATCAAGCGTTGGCATTCTTTTTCCCCCGTTCAAAGGAAGGCCGTATGACGGTGATGGATCCCCCTTCCTTTTCGATCTTCTTTTAGGCAATTCAAGAGATTTCCTTGCCGTCACCGGCTTTTTTTCTTTAGGGGCGAAGGTCTATGTGTCTGCGGTCCTTCGTGCCTAATTATGATCCCGGACTGATATATGCAAACCCTCTCTTACGTTTGTAACCCCTTCCTTTTACAGCAGGAATAAGTTTTTTTTCTACAGAGATGTGTTCTTCTCGGCCTCTCTATGCGTGCGATTCCTCTTCTCTTGCGGGGAGCGATTTCGGTGGACGGCTGCCCCTTTCGCTCGGCCTAGATTTCCGTGGAGGAAGATCTGACGTTCCAGAGTTCTCCCGCTCCCCCCCTATGGGTTTGCCCCGAAGACCTTGTCATTTTTCGGTTTTTGATTTTTAGGTGGGCGATCACTGACCTCCCTTCGGACCCGCCCGTCCCCCCTTCCCAGCATGACGGTTATGCGGGGATTTATGCGACCGGCCCGGGGTGCCGTTTCGACTCTTCCTGGATGCTCCCCCCATCCCCCCATCTGGGGCCCAAGGCTCCCGCGCGGGGCTCTTTTTTTCTGGACCAATTTGTCCTTCCCTTTATCGCGCGCGGCTCTTCCCTTTTTTTTTTGGCTTTCCGAAATCTTGATAGCCAAAATCGGCTATTGCTTTCTTCCTTTCGTTTTTGCTTGCCGTTTTTCTGTTTGCTTTTTTGCAAACACCCCACCTCGTGGGGGGGCATGTGATCTTCCCTTCAGCTGGGTGTAAGCCCCTTCGCAAACGCCGCGATCCTCCCCCCTTTCCGACCATTGTTAGCCGCTGCGTTGGAACGAGAAAGTTTCTTGCTTGCGGAATATTTGATTAGCCCGATAAACGACTTGCTTTTAGAGGGGAACTCTCGGTTGATTCCTTCCCTCGGAGGAGTAGAGAGTTTTGGACATGATTTTTTCTTTCAGGCCTCCCCCGAGTCCTTTTCGACGTATTTCCTCATTTCCTTTTACAATGAGGCACACGGCATAACCCCCTCTTTGGAGCACGGACACACGTTAGCGCTTTTTTCCCCCCTTTTTCCAGCCGCTATGTATGGCTTTCTTGCGACGGGCAAAGGCCTTGAATTTACGACCCCCCTTCTCTCTGTGTTGCACTTTCCCATGATTCGTGGCGGTGCGTTGTTTTCCTCGGGATTGGCCTGTTCCGATGCCAATTCTTTTTCCTCCCCCCCACAACAAATTTTTGATCCGCCCGTTCCGAAAGCCCGCACCGGAATTCGTTTTCCCTTTGTTTGTCGATGTGTCGAAGGCATTCTTTTCTTCCTTCATCCTGGTGCAAGGGTTCTCTTCTCGATTAAAACTTTTTCCCAGGAAGGAAGTCATTTTTTTTTATGGTTGGCCGTACCTCCCCTTGGCCCGCCTGGTCCGTGTTCTACAACTCTGTGTTAACGCCCTTTTCCCGAGTTACCCCCCCCATTTTCTCGGTCATCTTCTTCCCCCCCCTGCCTGCCATCGCTTTGCTGGGCCGGCTTCTTTGAATGTAGGTTGCGCCCTCTACTGTTCGGGCCTTCTCGGTGCCTTGTACTTTTTTTTTCCCTGGCGAGGTGCGTTGTCCCTTTCTGGAGCCCCTTGTCATTGAGACCTAAAAACTAGCTTTTCAGGTTAGCAGGTGCCGGGGTTCCCGGTCCCCCCCCTATGTGCAGGGGCATCTACTTTTCATCAAATATAAAACGCTCTTTCTTTATTCTCTTTTTTTCGTTGTTGCAGTGAGTTTTTTTTTTCGTGGCCGATAACCTTGTCAAACCGACAATCATTCTTGAAAAGTCCACTCAATGATTAGATCGCATTCTTTCTAGCCCTGAAGGCCTCATAAGGAAGAGCTGCCCCTTTCTTTCTTTTCTATTTTATCCCCTTGTTGTTGGTTGTATATTTTTTGTGAGGCTTTTCCAGTATCCCGTTTTCTTTTTCCTAGGAGGCATCCCTCTTTTCCCTCCGTGAGGGCACCCTTGATTGCGTTTTTCCTTTTCTTGGTCAGGAGTTCAAGAAAAGCTCCTGCGCTCCCTCCCAGCGGTTTAATCCACGCGCGGTCCTCCCTCATTGCCCTTTTTCCCTTCAACGTCGATCGCCCCTTCCCTCTTTTTTTCCGCCATGGAAAAGGCTCGTTTTCTTCTTTTTTTTTTTTCCTTACTCTTCGTAGTCTTTCCGATAGCACTCTCGCTCTTTTCCGCCGGCCGACGAGGCTGTCCTTTTTCCTAGGAGCACCCCCCCTCAGAGGGGGAGCTTTTTTTCCCCAGGTCTTTGGACGACGATGACTATTCTTTTTTTTTCCCACAGCTTCTGCGCGTTGAACAGCGTTACTTTTCCCTTCCCCCTTCGCTTTCCCCTTTTTCTATCGGGCCAAAACGCATCTTTCCCCCCATTTACGTCATTTTTTTCCGTTGATTCGACGCCTTCTTTTTAAAGTTTACCCGCTTCAGGCCATCATGTCCTTTTTTTTTTTTTTTTTCCCCCCTTCCTTACCCAACCAGATCTCCCGGCACGCAACCGAGTTCTTTCTTTTCGGAATTTTTGGAGATGACCTTCGTTTTTTTTTTTCCCCACAGTGCTTGAGGCAAATCCTTCCCTCCCTCTTTGTCAGAATTTTCATGTCGTGAAAAGGTGAACATCTCCGAGGTCTCCTCTTTTTTCTCACCACCGTGCTTGCTTTTCTTCGCGCAGAAGACCAGACATTAGCGTTTTTTTTTCTCTCGCTCCGCCGTGGGCCCCTCTTCTTTTTTTTCTCGGCGAGATGACCGGTTCCCTTTCCCTCCCCTGCGGGAGAACCTTTTTTTTTTTCAGAATGAACATCCCCTTTTCATGTTTCACTCCCACAGTTTTCTTGCCCTCTTCCCCTCCTCGATCCTTCCTTTTTTGGGATCCTCCCCCTCTCCAACTGAACGAATTTTTCCTCCCCCCCCAAGGGCGGCGACAAAATGGTTTTCTTTTTGGTTACTTTTTTTGTCATTCGCGGCGGGGTTCCCCTCGGCAGGCCTTTTTTTCCTCGGTCGGCGGTAGGATTTTTTCCCTTGCCACCATTCCCTTTTTTCGAAAAACCGGAAACTCTTTCTTCTTTCCAAGCTTTAGCACAGATTTCGCCGCGACTTTCTGGTCCTTTTTGGACGCTCAATCCTCTTCCCCTGGCGATATAGAGCCTCTCTCTGGATTTCCCCTGGGAGAAGCAGCGCTTCCCTATTCTCCCTTCGGAGACGTGCCCCCCAACTTTCTTTCCTGTCTTCGGTCCCCTAGAAGGGCTTCTACGTCGCAGGTTCCCCCCCGAAGGGTAGCAATTCTTCTTTTTCTTCCCCGTGAGTTGCCCAGCAACGTCTTCTTCGCTGTGAAGTCTTCTCTCCTTGAGCGCCACCGTTCTTTTTTCTTCTTTTCCCCCCTTCTTCAAAAGGGTCGTTTTTAATAGCCCGTAAACCCATCGACCTTTTTTTCCCCCGGAGGTTTCGCCACGATAATCTTCCCTCCCTTCTAGTCGTCTTTTTCTTTTTCCTTTTATAGATCGAATTTCTCGGCGTGAAACTCGCCGCCTCTCCCCTTTTTTTCCTTCCTCGGTCTTTCCTTTTTTCAGGAAATGATTCCTTTTTCCCTCCTTTTCGCTTTTTTTTCAGTAGTTTTGCATTATTTTTTTTCCCTGTAAGGTACAGTTCCTTCCGGAGTGCACGCCGTCTCTCCCTCGCTAAAGACCCTCTTTTCCACGCAATAGGAGGCGGCCGTGTTTGAGCGAAAGGATCGAATTCTTTTTTGCTCCACCGTTAATACTCTTTCTTTCCCTATTTCAGAGATGCAACGCTTCTTGCGGAATTTTCCTTTTGGGGGGAGAGTAATAGTTGCCCCTTTTCTCCCGATGCCGTTTTGGCCGTCCAGAACAGGTCAGTCTTTTCCCCAGCTTTTTTTGATAAGGTGAGAAGGGCCCTCTTCCGGGGAGTCTCCTTTTTCTTTCGAAGGGCGGGTTCCCCCCTTTTGTCAGCCCATGTAGATGACCAACCACCATCTCTCTGCAGATCTTTTCCAGAGCTTACGATCGCCTCTTTTCGAGGAGTTCCTTTGACGGGGTTGATGATCCTTTCCTCCCCCCCCCGGTTTGCTTCGGAAACGCACTTTTTTTTTCTTCGTGGACCACTTTCTTCTTTGGGCGCGCCCGCTTCCCTTTTTCTCCTTCCCTCACCGGTCTTTCCCTTTTTTTATAAGCGAATCATTTCCTTCCCACAGTCGTCCGTTTCTATACGCACGGGATTCTCCCCTCCTTCGGCATTTCCCTGGCTTTTTTTGCACGGCACACTTTTTTTCCTCCCCTTCCCTGCAGCGCGGGCCGTCAGCAGATCCCCCTAGGCTTTTTTTCCTTCTTCTGGGCCCTCCTCTGGCGTCTTCCCTCCCTTTCAATCCCCGACGCGACTGCTCCCTCCGGTATCGCCTCGGCCGCCCCCCCCACAGGCCGCCGGTCTGCTCCTTTTTTTCTCC
>Ga0179593_1534654_pt1 | contig 13385 bp, 9 predicted proteins | sample CZODoug2_1_08_16_FD_185931 | JGI IMG/M metagenome (GOLD analysis project Ga0179593, IMG submission 185931) | Vadose zone soil fungal communities from Angelo Coast Range Reserve, California, USA - CZODoug2_1_08_16fungal (PacBio error correction) | ecosystem: Environmental > Terrestrial > Soil >... | reverse complement strand
CATCCGGGCCTCACTAGACCCTCTCTTCCGACGGACCTTTCCGAGGACGCCGCGCCGCAGTCCCGTGCGCATTCCAGCCTCAAGCGTGTTTTTGTTATCAGGAGTCTCGCTTTTCTCTTCCCCTTGCTATCTCGTTTTCTTCTCTCGGTTCGAAGACACCGCGGACGAGTTCTCCCACTCCCGCCGGACTTTCTCCTGCCCTTGTGACACCGGAGCCTCATCCCATCCATCGATCACTCCACAGTCGTACCAGGCGTTCGTCGCCTTTGTTCCTCTTCATGACCTGGACATTAACCCCTGCTTCCCCTGCGCTGGGTTTCCGCCCGAGGCGAACTCTTTCGGGGACCTGACCGGGACTAATAATCTCTTCTCCTAAGATGAGAGCCGTTTTTTCTGAGGTCTAGTTCCCCGTGAAAGAGAAGGCTTCCTCTTTGGTCACAGGGCCGACGGCGCAGTCCTTGACCTTCCGTTCCCGGATCTTTTTACTCCACCATTACTCGTTGAGGAGCTCCCAGGCAAGGTTTCTTTTGTCCCTTTCTCTCCTGAGTGAGAAGGAAGACTTGAGAGTTGGACCGATTTGTACTGGGCTACCTTTAAGTACCCAGACAGACGAGCCTTCGAGGCCGGAGAGGTTTTTCTGGCAACTCTCCCCCTCCCTGCGACCTAGCGGCCATGTCTTCGGAGGTGAGCCAGCCTCTCCGGAACTAACACAGTGTCCCTTGCTTTCACTCGTCCTTGCGGTCGTCCCTTCCGTGGGGTTAAATGTCTCCCCCGGGTCGGCAAAAGAGACAGCTCTGCTCTCCTCCCTATTAAGAACTTTTAATCACCGAGTAGGATTGGAACCTCGGCACCGGGACCACACCCCCCCCCCCCCACCACCCCCCCCCCCCCACACCCCTCACACCCCCACCCCCACCCCCCCCCCCCCCCCCCCAATTGGTTTTCTTCCCCTTGACTGCTACCAGGTCCAAGATAGAGTACCCTCTTACTTTCATCCTAGGTAGAAACTTGGTACCAATTTGCTTCTCTGGGAACCTTTACCTGGACCGTTTTCTCCTTATCTCCTCTTTCTTCGCAGTTTTAGGCCCCTGAAATGTTCCGGAGCTTTTGTAAGATGTGAGTTTCCCCTCTACTGCCGGGCAATCCAAGAGATCGAGTACGTTTTCTCACCTGTCCGAGTGTATGGTTGTCTTTCACAATTCCCCGCTTCTTTTCTCAAGTTCGGCTGAACAGACAGGCTGTGCCCCCTGCCGGCCGGACCTGTTTCGTGCTGCTGGTATCAGAAAGCAAACACGTAGGGTGACCATGCTCTTTCCATACTCCCTATCGGATGACGAGTTCTTTCTTTGGGCCGCTCCTTGTATAAATATAACTTCTTTTCCTCATACATAGTTTGCAGAGTTTGAGAGTCATTTTCCTCTTTCTCTCCTCCCGGTCAGGACGATCAAGAAAGGTTGATTTTTTGTCTCTGCATTGAGCCGTCCGCTCGTCTGTCCTTGAGGATGATACCGTGTTTCATGCGCCGATTCCTCTTCCTTACAGGACTCACTCTGGTCAGCTGGCGCACCTGTTCCTCCGGGTCCCTTTTCTCGAGGCTTCCCTAGTTTTTTGTCGATCGATGCTCTGATTCTCCCCTCTCGTCTTTGGCATCCACGGTTCGTAAAGTGACCGTCGTTTTCGGACACTGCCTATCTACTTCTCCCCGATGAATAGTTCTGAAACAGCGTCCAGACTTGCTCCACGTAGTTCCTGCTTTCTGGCCAATCTCAAGGATGCCCGTCTAGAGGAAGGACATCTTTTTTCCGTTTCCTTTTTTATGTTTCACCACCCTACCATCTAGAAGGCCCTAAAAGCCCAAAATCGCCTTCTCCGGTCAGGCTTGGAGGGATTCGAGTACCCTCCCCCGACTCCGATTGATGCTTTATCTCCTGAACTACCCCTTGAAGTTCAGTGAAGTCAGTTTCCCAGCCCAAGTTTCCAAGAAAGTGGACCACGGATGGTTCACTTATGGGACTGCAGTGGAAGTGTCAGGCGAATGATCAGTGAGGCGAAGTTCTTTAAACCGTCTGTTCAGCTCCGGCTTCAGGCAATCTGAATCGGACACGAGAAATTATCTTTAGCAAGACTTTCCCCTCCTCCCTCCATGAAATACCGGAAGGGGAGTCACTCCTTTCTTCTGCGCGACCTTTTTCTACCCTTTTTTTTTTTTGGCACTAACATTCGTTCAGTTTTCTTCCCACGCCCTGTCAGCGCCTAAGAATGAGCTTCGTTACTCCTGACCCCCTGACCGTCATTACGGTTAGGCGGAATAGGAGGTCCGTCCTTTCCGTCCCCCTACGTTTAAATAGGACCTTGTATTTTTTTCCCCCCTACGCTTGATCCGTAAGGTGCTACGGAGGCTTTTTCCCTTGAAAACCTTCTGGACCAGCATTCCGCGAAGAATACTCTTTCTTTGTGGATCCCCCTTAATGGGCCTTTTATGAGCCTGGATGTACCGTTAACTCGGAGTATTGCTTCGGTCAGGTGTAGAGTGCCTGCCCCCCACGACACTTTCGTCCTCTTAATGAGGCCGCTGAGCCTCCTTCCCTGCTACAGTGAAAGTTCCGCTCTGCGGCGTACTCTCCTTGGCGTCTTCCCTTTTTCCGTTCTATATACTTCCCTTTCTTCGGCTCTTGTTCGGTGCTCCTGAAAGGAGGTCGGGTCGTTCTCATCCGAGCCTTGAGGACGTTTGCCCAGGATTCCTTCCCGCGGTAGTGCTTTTTGTTTGGGACGGTTTCCTGACTTTTTTTCTTCCGCTTTTCTAGGCTGCAAAATCTTCTTTCCCTTTTTTTCAATCTCCCTCGATCATCTCTTCCTCACTCACGTCGTATCCCGGGAGAGACCATTTTATTAATAAGGCTACTCCCCTCGAGCTTTTTCGTAAGCGTGGACAAGGGAGTGGGTCCTCGCGATGTCCCGATGAGTATATTCCAGTTGTGTCCTTTTTATTTCCTTCTTTGGCCGCCCTTTTGGGTTTCCCGTTTCCTCGTTGGCCGTTCATTGAGAAGTGGATGGATCAGATCCTTTTACAGTCATGCTTCTCGTTATCCCGAACTGCCGCGAGGACCTTCTCCGAAGGGTCCCCCGCTGGAGACGCTGGTGATCCCCTTTGACTAGCCGGCAAGAAGATCTGGCCTTACCCTTGCGTTATGCCCTGACAATCATAAAACTTCGCTTTTACGAATCCTACGGAGTCGCCACCCATCGCTGGCGCCTGTTTCCCCAGATCCTCAAGGAAGGCTCCTCGGGAGCTTCCAAGCCGCCCGGTCATACCACCCCTTTCTATTATACCTCTCCCCCCCCCCTCCCACCCATTAACCTTATATTCGAGGGAGCCGGTTGGGGTTTCTCCAACAGATTGTCCTGCTTGCACCTTGAACGGAAAGGGAGGACTTCCCAAGGATTTTTGAAGGCCCCCCCCCAGTTTCGACTCCTCGATCGCGGATCATTAAGGCTGGCTCTTACTGCCCCATCCAGTTCACATTCGATCCATGTACTTCCGTTCCCTGCAGGGCTTTTTTGAAAGCGTCCCGTCATACGGTGTATTTGACGTTAGCTAGATTTACAGTTAATCCCTTACCCCCCTGTAGGCGATCCCACGGGAGTAACCATTTCTATTCGTTGCGGACAGTCCCCACAAGGTTCCCCCGATTTCTTACAGCGCCAGAAGGAATTTTTAATTCCGCATCTCCGATTCCCTTTGGATCCTTTCAACGCCTCATTCATCACCCTTCGAGAATCTTTAAGTCATTCATCTATTCCCTCTTTTTGTTGTGACTCATCTCTCTCTTGTCGAATTCATCCTTTACGTCTAACTAGGCTCTCCTGTTAGGGATTAGAGTTTGCGATACTGAATGCGGTGTGGGGCGACCCTGTTAGACCCGGCCTCTTAGGGAGGTTCCGATTTCAGCATCTCGAATTTCATCAGAAGACCGCCAAAGTGAGCCGAGTATTTTTCGACGGCCAGAGTAAATGGACAATCTCCCACGTCCAGTCTCTTGTAGGAGTGGTGACAGGATGTTTTCTCCAGACCCTTGCCGGAACGTTTGATGATAGTCGTTTAGTTTTTTGATTTGGAACTTTTAGCCCAGTCAGGCTCCTATCTCTCCCCTAGTCCCTGCTGTATTTTACCTCCGTAATAAGGGTGATTTTGCAACGGGTTTTTCACTGCTTTTTCTCTCCAGAATGCGTTTTAGAACTTTTTTTCCACCCCCCTTAGGGAAACCCTTGACTCCCCGTCCGCCTCAGTTGGACAGTTAGCACCCCTTTTGTCAGAGTGAGAGGAAGAAGAAAGGATGCTTTCACTTCCATGGTCATTTGACGATGAATTCTGGACGAGCCCCTACCAAAATTGGACCCTGACGTGCCCGCTTCGTCCCACGTCCGCTAGATTGGCCTCTCTAATTTTTGCTTCAGGTCTCCCCCGTCGGTTCCGGCGTCTACCGATCCGTTCTCTCGTCGCAGTCCTTTTTTGACCCCGCCCCTCCCCGCGCCAAGTAGAAAAGCAAGTCGTGATGCCCCCCTTCCTCCCGAAATTCCGTCCCCACGCATTCCTATGGAACCGGCAGCGTCTGAGACCGCTCCTTCGGTCAAAATCTTTGTCCTTGTTAAGACCCAAACTCCCCCTCGCTGATGCTTCCTGGCATGTTTTGCCGGGAGTACCTCACTAGATTCCTTCTCTCCCGCTCTACTCCTTCAAAATGTACCAGAATTTTTTTTGCAGCGTTTGGAAAACTCCGCTTTTCTTTCATGCACCTCCCCAATGGGAAGAATCGGGACTCCCCCCTCTCCCCCCACACCTGGTGTAAACCACCTTCTAAGGCCCTTTTACCCTGTGCACTTTCCGCCGCTGACCCATTCCCCGGAAGCCCTCATCTCTTTAATCGGCGAGACCCTATCCCCCCCTGTCAAGACTACGCTGCAAGTTATTTCCCCTGATCCGGCCCCCACAGGAACTGCGATCTTCCGGCTTTTTAGGAGGATGAGGGAGTAAGTTGTCCTGAGTTTTTTCGCGAGTTTTCCTGCTTCGGGTTAATGATCCTCATGAAACAGCCGCGGACTTTCGCATACCTCTCTCTGCCGCCGAAGGTTAAAACCCCGTGCCCCTTCGACCTACACCATCCAGGACGACCTTTCCCCCGAAACGTGGCTTCGACGTTCTTCGTTCTTTTTAGTCCTGGTCCTTCTTCCAGCCTAGGAATCAACTCAGCAGACTACCTGTGGCGGGGCTCCTCGAGGTCCCAGATTTTCCATATTACTCACTGACCCTCCGGAATCTCACCGTTTATGATTCTGATTTGACGGTTGTTTCCCAAGCGCCTTCCGCGTCTGCCGGATTTTTCAAGAAAGCTCGTACTTCCGGCTTTTGACGTCCCATTGCTTCCGCGTCAGCAGACTCTTTTTCACTCCCCCGGCCCTCTTTCTTAGGGCCTCGGCTCTCAGAAGGAATCTTCGGCTAGGCTCCGAGAAGTGCCCAGGTTCTCCCGACTTTTACCCCTCCTACTTTCTTCGAGGAAGGAGAGGGTACGGTCTTGAACTCAGTCTCCGCCGAGTTTCCCCGGCTGGAAGGGGTGCTGGTGTTTTTCTTTTTGGGCCCCCCCCCCCTCCAAGGATGACCTTCCTCCCCACCCCCCCCCTCTTGGCGGCGTTCCCAAGAAGCGCCTTTTGGAACGTCCGGTTTTAAGGCTTTTGTGAGGTCCAAGAGACAGCCTTCCTGAGCGTGGACTCGCCCCTTACGCATTAATACTAATAAACAGTCTTATTTTCCTGTCACCTTAGACTGTATTTTTTTTTTCCACTTTTTTCAGAAAGAGAGTCCCGTGACCCAGATCCCCTCCTTCTTAACTGTTTCGAGAACACGTGGCACTTTTTGCACCCCAGTACTACGTGTGTAAGTTTTTTACCCTGTTGAGTGTGTGTTGGGGGGCGTGGCAGAAATTCTCCCATTTTTCGGTACCTACTCGTTTCAAGGCTCATGTACCGAGGTCATGTTAAGAAGGGGAGGTACCTCGCCTCCCTTCCTCCGTTTGAATCCAAAGCGAATAGATACTGTCTCTCAATGTCTCCTCTCAGGAAGGTTGCCCCTGGACCCGATGGTTCCCCCCCCATTTTTACCGGTTGTGACCCCACAGGGGAGACTTCCCCTCCCTTTGTTCTACGTGCGCGTAGATGAAAGGTACTTTCCGAAAGCTGCCAGAAACTTGCTTCCATAATCATTTTATGCCGTCGGAAGAGTTTCTTGTGGCACTCCCGCTTCCGAGGATTTACGTAGGCTTAACTTTATACTTTAATCCTCATAGTCGTTATTTTTTTGAGTCTATCCCCCTTTCGCTCAATATGCACCTCTTTACTTGCTATTCCCTAAAGAGTAATACTGTTCTTTCAACTGTTTCTTTGTGATCTCTGTCTTTCGTTCATCTTGTTTGGCTGATCCTGTCAGCTTGTTCTGAACCTTCCCGTTGGTTCCCCGGGCTGTTTGTTCTCCCTTTTTACGATTTAGATTGGAAAGGATAGAACTTTTTCTACGAGCGGTCCCCATTCTTTCATTAGACCTCTATGCCGCTGATCCTTTTGACCCAATTGAAGTATTCGCACTCTTTCCCGTGACAACGCGGCCCATGGCAAGGAAGCCCTTTTCATGCAACCCTTCCACTTAGGATTTTTTCCTTTTAACCAGTCTCATCTATCCAGTTTTTTCAACTAGAGGAACGGATCTATGGGTAAGGTAGGTCTCGTAGGTTAACAGATGGAATAGCTTTTTACAGGTAACACCCTTTCTTGTCGGTTCTTCCCCTTCTCGACCTCCTCACGCCGATGGATATTTATAAATCCTTTACCATCCAAGGAGTCTGGGAACGAGTCGCTAAAATGTTTGCCCTCACGGACCACGGTTGTATCTTTTTTTTTTTGTTAGTGAGGGGGAGGGATCTCACTTCAATCTCGAATCCTCTGCGATAGAAGATTCTAGGTCCGCCTCCGTCACAGTTTCCATTTTAAGGACCTCAGGCTAGTAATAGAATACTTATGCCCTACACAGGAATAGCAGAATTAGGACCTCTCAGTCTCTCAGGAGAGTTTGGGAGGAATAATTTGTGATTCAGTGGGCTTAGGAAGAACCAAATCCAGTCACCCTTGTCAGTAAGGAAGCGGCCTGCAAGACCTCTCCCTCTGAGATTGTGAAGCTAAAGATCCGATCGGTCCGTAATGCATTAGGAGTCCTGTATGTCAGGGTCTTCCAAAAAAAAACAACACTTTCCCCATCTTCTCTGATTCGGTTCAAAACCCCATCTCTCACGAATATCCGAAGGATGTCCGTACTTCCTTTTTTTTTTATGCACTCTCTTGAACGGAATGCTAGCCGCCACGTGAAGCTTTTTTGGTTTTTAGGTTTCTAGCGAAGGACGTTTCCGGGGGAAATGAGGCTTATTCCCTCCTTTTTTAGGTTCTTCTCTCTGCGGAGAGTTCGCCTCGACTCGAAACTCCTCTTTGCATGTCCCCTCCGAGAATGAAGACCTCATCTCAGGCAAGTGCAACCCTGGTCCCCCTTCTCTCTTCATACGGAGAAGGATCCTGCGTCTTCCTCCCCGGTCCTTCTTTCGCCGCCGTAGGATTTATACCCGAGTCGATGGAGGGAGTCCACGTCGCCCCCTCTCGGCGCCAAGAAGTCTACACCTGTGAGTGTGCCTTACTTTTGATGCAGGTTTAGCAGTACATGAGGCCTTTTTTACTTCTTTTGTGCCAAGAGGATTTTTCACAATCTTCGTCTTTTTAAATGGTCCCCTAGTAGATCGGTATCGATACCGTCAACTTCTTCCCCGACCCCAACCAAACAAACACCCCCCCCAAAACTCGCAGAGTTAAGTCCCCACAGGCATCGAAGCGAGCTCGTTCGTTCGTACTCTTGTTCCCGGCGTGAACGTTTCGCTCTTTTCTCTTTCCTGATCCCCTTCGGTTCCTTCACGTTCTGGATTTCTTTAATTTTCACCCCCAAGCTTAGCTGTGGAGGGAGAGTCTGCCTTCGGAGCTTTTTTCTTCCCAGAAGCCTTCTCTGCGCGACTCTCCATTTCCCTCGAGGACTCCTTTTGCAACCGCCTTAGAAAAGATTGGTTCAGTTGACTTCCTTTGTCGCCCATTCGAGCACATTATTCCTTCCCTTCCTTCTGTTCACATTATGAAAAATTCATAAAAATTTCACTCGACGCCTCGGCAAAGTCCTGCCACCCCAAGATCTGATGCAGGGTAAAGGCGGGATGCGTCAAGAAGCAGTCTACTTGGAGGCGTTTCCAATATGTCCGCGCCCTTACTCCTGAATTCGTCTGATTCACCAGTCCTTACTCCCTGCCTACCCCTCTTGAGCCCCCCCGAGTCCTTTTTCTTGAATCATTGGATAGTACGGCCAATCCCGCATAACCGTCCCCCCTTCTGGCTCCCCTATCAACGAGCCCCGCCCAGTCCGTTTAATTGTTAGCTTTTTTATCTTTTTCCAGGATCGTTCTCGATCTGTTTGTTTTTGGAGGTCTGCCTTTTCTCTCTCCCCCTGCTGTAATGAGATTCGTATTCGTCCGAGACCCTCGAGACGGCAAACTTTCACTCGACTTCCCTAGAGGAGCTCCCGTTCGTAGGCGAAAATCATCCTTTATAGCTTACAATGACCTTCTGCGAATCCAGGCGAATATATATCGTCCCTCCTCCTCTTTATATTTCGGAGTACGTGGACCTCTCGTCCTTGCAGTACAGATTTCCCGTGCATGGAGGGATGCCTTTCGCAGCCCCATTGATATCTCGGCTAATCGGGGTAGTTAAAGGTTCCGGCATTGCTGGGCCCCTTCTCCTTTTGTTCCCCGCGATTCCCGTTCTTTTCGTAGCGGGTGGACACGAATGCCGCGGGGGGGCAGAGTCCCTTGACCCACTATAGCCAAGTAGAAGTCACTCACCCGTGTGGACCGGACTTTTCCAGCCGGAAGGAATTTATTGCACTTTCCCCCTAAGTCTTCTTTTTGGACTCGAGCTCGGTTGTTTGGCTCCTTCCAGTTAAGGATCGAACTGGCTGGTTGTAATGCTTTTCACTACGGTTGTATTCTCCGCCCGTTTTCTCCCGATTCCTGGCGATGTTTCCCCCTTTCCCTTTTAGAAACGCATATAAGGTGACTTCTCCCCTCGGAGTTTCGAAAGCGCCGACAGTGACCCCCCTGCACTCTTACAGGTTTTCTTCTGGATTGAGGCATTGGCGTCATTTTCTTCTTCCCCAAACCCCCTCTAAAGATTCCCCTCTTTTCCCGCGCTAGGCAAGGGCCCTGACCCCAGTGCCAGAGTGGACGAACCTTTTGGCGCAGTTTCGATCCCTGGAGGCCCTTTTCATCGATTGAACGACGTCTCTTTTGGCCGACGTTTCTCCTGGCGGAACCTTCCCGCGCCCCGAGCCCAGGTTAAACCCTTCCCAGACCTACGAAACCTGCCTGGCCGAGACTGCCCTTCCCCCCCTGGACAGTCCTCTGAACAAGACTTTTTTCTCATACATGCGTACAACCTCAGAGTTCCCTGGCGACCCTTTATTCCTGACAGAGAGCAAGGGAACTGCTTGCTTTTGATGATCTCCGAAAGAGCTTACGACAAGTTACCATTCCCTCAAGATTTTAGCCGAGATGGCCACTCCGCCTCAGTACTAACCTACCCCCCGACAACCCGGGAACGCTGCCGACGCTCGAACTGAAGCACTTTCAGCAGGGCCCACTTCCGAAGGGCTGTTCCTTAGATTCGCGCCCCCCCGGACCTACGTGGCCGCCCGAAATTATGACTCTCATGGTAGGCACGAAGATGGACGATTCCCCCTCTCAGCTCGATACCTTCGCCGGATAAGAACTCCCTCGCGAGTCAAGGTTCACGGGGTTTCTTAGGCCTCTCCGCTGTACTTTTCCCTCTGCGTAATTGGCTTCCAGGTTTGCTGCAGAGACCTTCCCCCAACCGATACGCTCTATCCTACTTATCCCTTCTCAGGTGTCCCCCGTTCCTCACCCGTCTGCCTCATCCCCCTTCCCCCCTTTCGCCATCAAAGAACGGCGGAGCCGCATACGTTCCAGTTTCAGACGCATTTTTGAAATCACCTCAGGCTTTCTCAGGGAGCTTCTGTAGAACCCCCCCCCTCTTCCTCGTCCTTCCGTTGACGGTGAAAGGACTCCCCTTCCTCCTGAGATGACATTAAGAGGTTTTTGTAGGACCCCGGCTCAGTCTCAGAGTCCTTCTTTTCGCTGTCGGGCCGGCAAGGCGAGAGGTACGGCCGCCTTACCCCAGGGATTCTAAGAAATACGCCCCGCCGACGCGAGACTTGTTTCTTCAAGCATAGGCGGAGAAGTTCAGGCTTCTGACTTCCCCTTCTTTTGACAGCCCCTGGATCCCCCTATTGATTAAGCCCCCCGCTGGGGCTGAACTGATTCTGATCCGTTATGTGACCAATAGGAAGCTCAGAAGTTTCCCTTTCTCCTCTTTTAAGAGGGCCCCGGAGCTGTTTTCTCTCCCAGACCCCCCCACTCCGCCCCGACACCGAACAAAGTGACGTGCGTGCAAACTGTGACGGCTTGGTCGTAACGGAAGCAGGGGCGGTCCGGACCTCTTATTTAGGCCCGACCCCGGCGGAGCTTCCGGTTCCCTGAATCCTTTCTCTCCGACTTTATAATAACACTCAGTCGTCCTTTTGTGAGTCCCGTCGAGCCTTTTCCATGGTGACTCCCCAAGCTCTGGACCGGACCCTCCCTCCCCCCTTTCCTCAGAGGACGAATAATGGTGGAGCACTTACTTCTACACAAGCTCATTTGGCGCAGGCAAAGTTTGTATACCTCGTTGTTCCTTGTTTGAATCCCTTCCGTTTCGTACCGGATTTCTGGAAATTGTACTGTTACTCCCCGAGCTAGCAAGATGCGGTGGCCTACGCGAATAGAGGCGATAAGTCTTTCGCTCCCTCTCCAGTCCAATCTTCTTTCACTGTTCTCCCTTATGATAGTGGAGCCTGCCGTGGGGGGTGGACCTCCGTTCCTATTCCCGTCGGATAAGAAGCAATGCCCGAACCTCGTTTTCTCAATCATCCCCGAAATCCCCTAGGTGATTTTTGAGTACGCGGCCCGTTACCGTTCGGACGCGGCGTGGCCTGTTTTTCTCTTCTTTTTTTCTCCTAGGTGTTGGTTTTTTGAGAGACTGAGCTTCCGGTAGATCCCCCTCGTCCGCAGGCCCGGACTTTCCCCCCTAGTCCCGGCCTCACCTGCTTGAGTATTTTTGAGCCGGGTCCGCCCTTTTCCGCTTTTCTCACGCGTCATCGACGCGCCGGTCCCGTAGACAAGTACCTTTTCTTCTTCCCCTTTTCTTGTCAGACGTTTCCTCTTGTGACCTTTGGTCCTTGGTAGCCTGACCAGTATTTCTCCACCCTTTGCCCCGGGGGGGGGGGGGGAATTGGGCCGACTTCGCTTGGATTTCCTCTGAGGCGCTTGCTGTATTTTTAGTCCTTTGAAATCACCGGCTCCCCTCTCTTCCCTCTTGCCCCTTGGAGGAAGAACGACGGCCTACATGGACGATCCCTCCCGGCTCTCGACGTTGCCCCCCCTGTATTAATGTTTTTTTTGGAACTGGTCAACGTTCCTCGACCAATTCTTCCCCTTCTCGGCTCCTTTTGGGTACAGGCGTAGCCGCAGCTCTTGATCCCAGCCCCCTTCCTTGTTTCGATTCACTGAACTACGCTCCAGGTTATTTCCCGCTTTTTTCCTTTCGGCTGAAGGATTATTCCCTCGCTGTCGCGATTCTCCTCTTGGAGACCTTGACCAAAAGCAGTTATAGTATCGTCCCAGGAAAGCGGGGACTTGTACACAACAGTGGCGGGCCCCTTGGTGGCTGGTAAAGTCCCGTCCGTTTCCCGAGACTTTTCGAGACGGGAAGAACTTGCCCGTTCCCCCCCCTTAAGCCGTTAGTGTACTCGCTCGTCGTAATTCCTCCTGAATCTGACAGGACAATTAGCGGCCTCGGCTCGGCCTTTCCCTTATCTTAGACAGGAGTTTCATACTCGGCTTGGCGGGCGCGTCTTGCCCTTCACCCTTCCTTCAGTCCGTCTTCATTCCTTATTGCCCAGAACGCGACTGCACGCTTGTCCTCCTCTCCGACGCCTCGGTGCCGCCATCATCCGAGTTAGGTGAGCCCTCGGAGGATGCCAGTTAAATCTTCCCCCCTGAGGAGTTCCCCCCCCTCTAACGCCCCCGCGCGTTTGACTGAGGTTCTGTTGGAAGATGACCAGGCGCCTGTGTTCAGCTTCCCTCCCAGAAGCGGTGTCTGTATGTTGCGGTTGGATGGTCTGAGGCCCGGCTGGAAACTTTGCTAAGTCTTCCGTATTGAGGCGTCCGGCTTGTCTGTCCCCCGACGAGCCGGAAAAGGAGATGACTCGTCATTCCCGAAACGCGAGCCCCGGCAAGTTGACGGCGGCGGTTCGATTCCTCAGGACCGTAGAGAGAATCTGCCGGTTTTTCGTCCCCGGAAGTTCGGAGGCTGGAGGGGGAACTGGCTTCTGTCTTTAGAGGCTTTCCCATCCTATAATAGAGAAGTGTGGCTCCATCTTCACCAGTAATCTCGGTACCGGTCTGGGTTCCCTTTTTATTATCCTCCTTATGTTAGATGCACGTGTGACACTTTTTACACTCTTACCCCCGCTCGGTATCGAGAATCCGCGGAAATCCTTCCGCTTCGAGTTTCCCTTTGAATTAGTTCCCCTTCCGATTTCACATCGAGGGAGTTTGTATTTTTTTGAAAAGGTGGGAAGTGCTGCTGTGGGGTGTTCCTTGATCCTTCCTTATTTTTCATTTATGTACCCGTCCCTTCTTCTCCTTTCTTTGCTTTTTCGCCTCGCTCAGAGGGATTCCAGATCCATCGAATTTCCTTAGCCCCCGAATTCCCCCTTATCCAGTCCCCTGCGGCCCGCGCCAGTCCCCAACGCTGGCTGACTTTTTTCCTTTGCCGACCCCCCCTATTTTGCCGCCGTCTTTCCTTTATATGTGAAGGAAGGTGTTCACAGCCTCCCACCCCAACACAAGTGACCGACGGTCGCCCCAGCTCCCTTTCTTCCGGTCGAGCAGGTAACGGCGTATTCCATTCTCTCCATGACTTTTGTCTCCTTGGTCGTACCAAGATGCTGTCACGGAGATTCACGACGGCCCTGGCCTCCCCTGACCCTGTCCTGGACCACCCGCCAGCGACTCATTTAGCCCGCTGATCTGAAAAGGCGGAGTACACAGCTCTTCGCAAAGCCCCCGCGGCAGGTCTTTTCAATCTTTCTCCCCCCTTTCGAGACATTCGTGAGTACTTTCAATCCTCTGAATGTT
>Ga0179593_1429379_pt1 | contig 13385 bp, 21 predicted proteins | sample CZODoug2_1_08_16_FD_185931 | JGI IMG/M metagenome (GOLD analysis project Ga0179593, IMG submission 185931) | Vadose zone soil fungal communities from Angelo Coast Range Reserve, California, USA - CZODoug2_1_08_16fungal (PacBio error correction) | ecosystem: Environmental > Terrestrial > Soil >... | reverse complement strand
CAGGCTGCTATGTTTTTGTGCCGAAAACCCCAAAGCACATATGGGAAAGCGATCCCTTTTTCTTCTTTTTTCCCCCGTTGTCCTTTCTTTTTTTTCCTGTTGCGTAATTTCTCCCCCCGCATGCCCTAGCGGACCGTTACGGCCTGACCCCCAAGGATTCTCTGCGTTTTTCCGACAGTGTTTCTCTTCCATCGCCGCGCCCTGTCGGTGGTACTTTTCTCTTTCCTATCATCCGTTTTTTTTTTTTTTTCTTCCTCTCTTTCCGACCGGGACAGGCTGGGGCTGGTCCTCTTCCTTTTGGGGGAAGGGGCAGGGTGCTTGAGTCCTTTCTTCTTTTTTTTTTTCATTGCCCTTTTCCCGTAGGTTTTTTGTAAAGCCCCTTAACCCGTCTTTCCCCCCCTCCTTGTCTTTGATCGTTTTTTCCCTCATAATTTGTTCCAGCCTGAGGGGGCTTTTCAACTTTAACGACATTCTTGCTCTTTAGGGATTTGCACGGAGTCGCCTTTCTTTCCTCTTTTGTCCGTTCCCAGGACGGCCGGGGCGTTGCTTGTTCCGTTCACCTCCCCCCCCCGACAGTTCCTTTTCCAACTCTATCGAATCATGTCCTTTGTTTCCCCCACCTTTTTTGCCTGTTCCCCCTGTGGTTTGGTCACACTCTTGATAAATTTTTTTTTCGGTACCTCGTAGGGTCTTCGGACTCTCATTTCTATTTTCTCCCCTGGCACCCCTTGGGTCGAGGTCAGCTATCCCGCGGTTTTTTCTTCGTACTCCTGTTTTTTTTTTCTTTTTTTGTCCTCTAGACTTGCCTTGTTTTTTTTTCTGGTTTCCCTAATAGGAAGGTGCGTTCAACGGCGTTCTTCTCACTTTTATCAGCTTTATATTTTTCCCACGTTTTCCCCTTGGTTTGTGGTCAGTCACGTTTGCCTTTTTTAAATGATTTAGGTGTTTGGAGATGTTAGTTCCCCCTTTGCTTAACCGTTTTGGCACTCATTTCGTTGCTTTTCCCTTTAGTCGGTGGCACCTCTCGGCGTGCTGCTCATTTTGGTCTTGTTGTTTTTTCTCCCTTTTATTCCTTTTTCCTCTAAGTGTTTAAATAACCCCTTCAAACAACACGTGTTGTCCGTCTTTTTTTCCTTTTTGTGTGGGCCCTGCTTTTTCCCCCCACTTCACTTTTTTCCAGTTGAAGATAGGCGCACATGACTCGGGCTTCCTTCCTTGTTGGACTTGCAGCGGCCCCGTTGCGTGGCATCGTGATTCTAATTCCTTGGGGTTCGCTCTTTTTTTTTGCTTCTTTTGTGATTCATTCGCGATCCAGAATTTACTACCCTGTAACCCCCCTTCCCTGCTTGGTGCTCCCCCGTGCCCATGACTTTTTTTGTATATTGTTTTTTTCCCCCACTTTCCCCCAAATGGCTTTCTTGGTGGTTCACTCGTCCTTTGTTTTTTTTTTTCACCGCGAAACTCGCGGGCGGAATTTCCTCTTTATTTTTGGTTTCTTCTGTCCCTTTCCATATCTGGAAACAAGGTTGTAACAAAGCGTCTACGACGACCCCACTTTTTGGTTTTCCTTGGGCTGGGGATGATCCTGGGCCCTGCTAACCTTGTTGGAGGCCCTGTCCTTGCCGCTCCTTTTCTCTCGAAGGTTCTGGCCTGTACCCCTTCTAAGTCTTTCCCCCCTCTTCTTGCTTTTTTGCGGTTCCAGGGGTGGAGACTTCAAAACTTCTGCCCTTTTCTCCCTTTCTTTGCTTATCCACTGTCGTGGGCCCCCTCCCCCCTTTTCGTTTCATCCCCGAATCTGTTCCTTTAGCTGCCCCCCCTCCCCGTATAGGTTTTTTGTTTTCCCTTTTCACCCCCCAGTCGTGTGGTGGTCCGGGTGCCTCTTTTTTTCCGGCAATCTACTGCTTTGGGTACTTTTACCTGGTTTCCCCCATTTCCCCCCCGATGGTCAGGGGCACGTATGAGTTTTTCTTCGATAGAGTGCGGGATCTTGATTGCTTCACCTTTTTTGGAAGGACTCCCCCTTTAGCCCTCCTTTCAAGGTTCACTGACCTGGAGGTCCACCTTTGGGTCGCTTTTTTCCGATTCTTGCGACGATCGACACCGCCCCTCCCCCATCTCGTGATCCAATCGGCGGGGCCCAGCTCTGTCGGCTGGGATTTTCCAATGAGTTTCTTTTTTTTTCTCGAGCAATTCTCCGATTGTACCTATTCGTTTTTTTCCTTGACACAAAACGGTTTGGTTAAGGCCTTTCTCTCCCCTTTTTTACCCTGTTTTGCTGAACTTAGTTCAGGGCCGCCTGTCATGTCCAACCCTCGTTTTTTTTTTTTGGGCCGTCGGGGGCTCCTTGTGATCGCGTTTTTCTTCCTGGTGGATTTTTTTTGTTTTTTTTTCCTTTCGCAGACTTTCAGATCATGGCCGTCCTCACTATTTTTTCGGTCCCGCACGATGTTCGGGAACGATACTAGACCTTTTCTTCAAGGAAAACCCCTTTTCCTCTTCGTGGGGTTGTCCAGGCAGCGGTACACTAACAGGCCCGACCGCCCCCGTCCCCTTTACGGAATCCCCCCTATCTTGGGGCCCCCCTATTCTCTTTCCTCCTTCCTTTTTTTTTTCGAACCCTTCGAGTTTCAAAGTTTTTACTGTTTGGCCCTGTTTCCACTTTATGGTCTTTACACGCGCCAGTTCCCTTCTCTTATGGCCTTTCTGACGATGACAATACGGGGGGCTCTTCCCGGGCTTTTTCTTTTCCCTCCCCCGCGATTGACAGAATCTCACTTTCCAGTCGGAAAAAGGATCTTGCAGAAGGATTCGGCCCCCCTGACTCAGGTTATGTTAAGCGAATCAACCAACTCTTTTCCCCGTTCTTTTCTCGGGACCATGGTGTGCAGAGGGAGCAGGGTGGAACGTGTGAAGGGACGATAACCCACCATCCCTCGACGTGGATCCCCCCCCCAAGTTCGGAGGTCCCCCTTCAATCCCCCCCCTTTTTTTTTGAGTCCAAGGTCAACCATTTCTCCAGTCCCACGAGAATTTGTATTTGGCAGCCCCCGGAGGACGTGCCTTCTGCCCACCTTTTCTGACTGTAACACTATGACAACAGGCCCTCTTTGCCGCGTGATTTTTTCCTTCTTTCTTTTTTTTGCGCACTGATTTTATATTTGTCTCCGACATCCACCTTCTCGCAGTTTTCCATGGTTCGGAAACCATGAGCTGGGGTTTCTTACTCATCCCCTGCTTCCTCATTTGCCCCCAATTGCCACGCTCTCTTCCTTCTTTCTTTCTTCTCCGTGGCCATGGACCCCCTTTGGGGCCCTCCACCTCTCCCGAGACCCCAGTTCCAGTAGTATTTCCTTTCCGGTTTCCGGTATGGCCTTTTCCCCCGCCCCCCTCCCTGGTAGTTTGAAAGTTGACCCTTTTTGTTTTCCTTCGGTGGGCAGCTGAAACCTGAATTTTTTTTAGTTTTCCCACCTTCCCGCTCCCAAACCCTGTCTGCTCACCGGGCCTTTGCCCCCTTTCCCCCCCCTGCGTTTCTTTTCTTAAACCCTGCCGTTACAGGCGTTTCGACAGTTTGCCTCCCGATTCTTTTTTTCCTTGCCCTGATGTGTTCCTGCGATCGAGGTCCCGTCTTTTTTCTGGTGGCCGACTGTTTTTCCACTGCGCAGTTTCCCCCTTTATTTCCCTCCCAGGTACCCGGGTCGCCGCCCATCCCCTGATGCGGTTAAGGGAGTCCTTTCCCGACTTTTTTTCCAATGTTTCTTCGATCCTTTCCTCCAGCCACGTCCCTTGTTTTGACAAAGCGTTAGATCATCCCGCTTCGTTGTTTTTTTTTTTTTCAAGACATCACAGGTCCCAAGCTTGGTGGTGGGCCCAGCTTCACATTTTTCTTTTTCATCCTACGGGGTCACCTTAGCCTTCCCCCTTTTTTCCCATTTTCGTGTTTTCCTTTTGCGGATGTTTTTTTTTTTTTTTGTATTAGTTTTTTTTTTTCTCGTCGTCCCTCGGTCTCAGAAACGTGTGTTCTACTTCCCCCAGGTGCTTTACAGAGACACCACGTGATCGTCTTCCAGCCCTCTTGGTTTTTTTTTTTTTCGCGGGCAGTTGCTTGTTCTACCTCCTTTTCTCGGTTCCGATGTTTGGGTTTCTGTTGAGAAAGGTTTGTCTTCTTCCCCTTTTGTTTTGGTTAGGACCTTCCCACCCCCTCCCTTTAGTTCCCCCCCCTTTGTGACACACGGGTCGTTTTGGCCGTATTTGTGCCCCTTAGCTTTGCCGACGCGTGCTCCCGGGCACGGACTTTTTTGTGATCCCCCTTTTTTTTATTTGTACCTGTGTCCAGCCGGCTTGATTTTTTTCCACATCCTTTTCACTTTTTTTTTCCCCCAAGGGCGCTTTCTTACATGCCCCCAACTGGTTCTCCCCCCGCTTTTATTTTTTTTTCCCCTTCCCTTTTTCGTTCCCCCGATCTGATTTTGACCCAGTGTTCTTTTTTTCCCCCCCCTTACTCGTCTCTTTTTTGATGGAAGAAACGGTTCAGGGCCGACTCGACTCCTGTTTTTTTACTCTTTTCCCCCTGGCTCAGTTGTCACCCCGGCCCTTGTTTGAAACTTGATCCTTTTCTTCGTTCTTTTTTTGGGCCGCTGTAGTAACCAGGTTTTCTCCCCGTCCCCTTGGTTAAATTTCTTTTTTTTCTTTTTTTTTTTCCCCCTCGGCCTCTTTGCCAGTACGACCCCATCGTTATGCTACTCTTCCAGCCCCAATTGATGATCGGCGGTTCCGCCCTTGTCATCTTGCTCCCCAGTCCCCCATGTTTTTTTAAGGGCAGCTGAGCTTTATTTTTTTTTTTTCCCACGCCTACGGGAGACTGAGTTTGCTCCCTGCCACCCCCCGGCGCTTTTATTTTTTGTAGTCGAGCTCGTGGGCGTTTTCTTTCTTTTTTTCCCCCGTCGCAGCGGATCTGTCGGCCATGGGATCTCCACTCCTGCCCCCTGCACCATTTTTTTCTTTCTCCTTTTCCCCCTTTCTTTGTAAGGTATTCACGCAACTGTGCCCTTTTAGCTTTCTGTACTCCCCTCCGCTCCTGGACGTTAACGCGAATCGGGTGTCCCAGCGTCTCTCCCCCCGGTTTCCTTTTTTTTCCCCAATCTCCTTCCTTTCACGTCTTTGTCTTTTTTTCTTCTCTCTTTTCCCTCCCCCTTTTTGTTCGCCTCCCCATACTCCAAGGTGGCGGTGCGTTCTTTTTAATTTTTCCGTGGAGCGGGGACGGCCCTTTGCCTTTGCTTTTTTCTGTTTTTTGGAGTAAAAAACGTCAGTGTAGGAAGTCTTTTTCCCCTTTCTACCCTCCCCCCCCTTCCTCCCAAGGGCTGTTCATACCTTCATTTCTTTTTCTTCTCTGTGCCTCATTGTATTTAACATTTCGCTCCTTTGGTGTTCCAGGGGCTTTTGCTGGGTTTTTTCTTTACCTTTTTTTAGCCCGACTAAATGTTTCTTTCCCCGGTCTCATTCTCCTTGCTTTCCTTTCACTTTTTTTTTTTTTTTTGTGCCTTTATCGTTCTATTCATCCCGATTTTCCTTGCCCCTGGTAAGTCTTTTCTGTTTTATGAAACTTGGTTTCACTTTTTAATCGTATTGGGTTGGGCCCCCCATTCATCCTTTGACTTCTTCTGGTGCGTCTTCACCCCCCCATTGAAGCGGTCTGCTTCCCAGCTCCCCCCTCCCAGGGCCCTTTCTGTCTACTTTTTTCAACAGCGGCCCGAAGGAACGGTGGCCTGGTATTGCTTTTTCCCTCCTGCCCGCTTTTTTTTTTTTCTAGGGAATCTCTCCGGCGGGCCCTCTTTCCTTTTCCTTTTGTTGGACAAGGCCCGTTCTGCCTTTTTTTTGGTTCCCGACTTCGATATTCTTCTTTTTGACTTTTTTGTTCGTGCAACCGGTATGAACCAGTGCAATCCCGTTTTTTTTTCTCGTCCCCGGGACCATTAGCGTTATGTGGCCTTTTTGTGCTGTTTCTTTTCTCGACTTCGTGACCTTTTACACCCCTCGTTGTCCCAGTCCCTTTTTTTTTTCCCCCCCCCTCCCGTCAAAACCCCCACGGGTGGCACCCCTTACGTTTTTTCTTGGTTGGCCCCTACAAACTTCACCGGGTACGGGACGCCCCTCTCCATGGAAGACCTCCCTCCCTCAGCCGCGCGCATGCCCCCTTCATGATTTTGCTTTAGTGATTTTCGCTTCTGTTTGCTGTTGTCCTTTGATACCCCGTTCGCGATTTTTTTTTTCTTTTTTTTTTTTTTCCCCGTTTGCCCCCCCTTCTCTTACAAACAGAGCGCTGGGCCGCCGGCCCATTGGCCCCCACGCCCCTCTGTGACACGGCGCCAAGCGGCCTTTTTCTGGTTTTTCCGGCGTTCCATCTTTTTCTTTTCATTTCTGTTTTCCCTGGTCAACCTGGGCGACAACCCTATTCTTGATGACTACGCGTCCTCGTCCCGTGCGTTTTTTGCTTGAAGATTTTTTTTGCACAGGTGTTTTTGACCCCCTTGTTTTCAGGGTCCAACACGCCGTCCCAATTCGTCTGTGTTTTTTTTTCCCTTGTGAGGGTATTCCTTTTTTATTTCCCCACCCTTCTGTCAACAGCGGGCCGTCATACGCACCTGCTGCTCCGTCCCTCATGTAAAATTTTTTTCCTTTCCCCCGTTCTGAGGGTTTCGGCATTGCTTTTCCCCCCCTTTTCCAGCACCCCCCACCCCCTTTCCCCCCGGTTTCGCCACCTGTGTGGTCCATAGCTGTTCTTTTTTTTTTTTTTTCCTTCCACGATTCCTGTTCCTTTTTTCTGTTGGTTTTTTTTCGTGGGGGGGTCCCACCTTTTCGATTTTTCACGTTGTTCTTTTTTTTTTCGGTTTTTTTTTTCCCCCCAACACCCAAACCGTTTGGGCTTTTTCTCTTTGCTCTACTTTCTGGTCTCTGGAGGAAGAACATGTTCCCCTTTGCCTAATTCCCCCTTTAATTTTCTTCAAACACTTGCCGCTCTCTTCTTGCATCTCTCCCGGGGACTGCATCAGTAGACCCGCGATGCGGGTTCTTACCCTTTGCTGCCCCCCCTCGGGTAGTCTGCTTGGAGAGAATCGACCCTTTCCTTCCCCCCCCTTACCCTTGACAGTTTCGTACTCGCGGGAAGAGCTTCGTGCTGCTTTTTTGGGTGTGGTCCTCTCCTTTCTTTTGCCCCTGCACCTCTAGACTGGACGTGGACCCCTACACACGGTTGGTTTCCAGCCCATGTCGTTTGACCTTCGGGTACCGGAGATTATTTTTTCATTGGCGCCTTTCCGCCTTTTCCACCCCTTTTTTCCTCCCCCTTGGACGTGGCAGACGGGGTTCTTTTTCCCTTTCTCGCCTTTTGCTGGACGGCACGCGAGGTTGGGTGGGCTTCTTCCTCGGAATTTTCGTGTTCAGACCGCGCGGTGCTTCATCCCTCTTTCTTTTTCCCCCCGCCATGATGGCCTGGAAGAGTCGAGTTCTAGGGACCCACCTACGAGCCTCGCCTGTCGTTCCCCAGTCCCCGGGCCCAGTACAAACCGTACCCTTCTTCATCCTGTTTGGCCCTTTTTTCTTTCCTCCCTTTTGTTTGTTTTTTTTTCTCAGTTCGGTTCTAGTAGGTCCCCCCAGTTGTACGTTGCCCTTTGTTTTAATTTTGTTCCTTTCCCTCGTCAGATTGGGCCTGCTCGGTTTCCTGTATTCCTCCTGCACATCGATTTTTTTTTTCATGGTTAATCCCCCGCGCGCCATCCTGACGGATGGACAAGGTCCCCCGCTTGTCTTCACCTGTTTATGCCGACTTCTAGCTGCCCACCCCCCCCGGAGGCCCGTTCGAGTCCCCATCGATCCCCCCATTCCCGAGCTCTTTTTTTCCGGTCTTTTTTTCGGGAAGTTGTGGACATGTCCCCTTTCTTCCAATGACGATAGCCAGGACCCTGTTGGTCCCCTTTCCACTCCATGGCGCCTACATGTGTCGTCCACGGCGGTTTTTAGAGTGCTCCCCCCTCGTTTTCCTTTGTGCTTTTTCCCCCCCCCCAACTCACAAGGGAAGAACTCCCGCCTTCAGTTCTCCTGTCGTCCCTGTTCCATTGTCTTGGTGGAATTAAGAGGCCCCGATTTTTTTTGTCACATATTATAGCCTTCATCTACCGCTACAATACTTTCCCCTTTCTTCTTCTGGGCACTGGTTGGTTTCTTCCCCTTCCATCCCTTCTTTTTTCCTTCTGGGCCCCTTCCCTCTTAGATTTCGCTGTTCCTTCCTTCTGTGAACGGTTTCCTTGTTTTTTTTGCCCCCAGTATTCTGCCCTTTTACCCTGACCGTTTGATGACGTTGCGAGCCCGGGAGCCCCCCTTTGACCCTTAAGACGGTTTTTTTTATACCCCCCCTGATCGGGCTCGGCTTGACAGTCCCCTTTTTTACCTCGTTAGAAGCCCCCCCCACCTTTTCTTCCGTCGATGGTCCAACAAAAGTCATCCGTAACAGGTTTTGCCCGTTTTTGATCACTTTTGTGTCCGCACACTTTTTAACGTGGGTCTCAAGGCGATGTAAAGGCCATCCCGCCCGATCGGGTGACCCTTTTAGGGGACCTTTCTGTTCCATTACGTTTTCAGTGGCTAACGCGCCCCCCCCTGGCCGCCTGCCCACTGATTCTTATTTGGTGCTTAATTGTACATTGTTTTTTTAACCTTTTTTCCCCCCTCTCTTTTTGACCTTTTTCAAGTCCGGGATAAAACTTGTGGTATGATCCCGTCTCTTTTTTTTTGTGTCGACGAAGTGCCATTCCCTCCCTTCCCAAACAGCTTTTCGAATATTCACCCCCCCTTTTTTTTTCGCCGCCTTTTTTTTTCATTCACCATCGGCAGGTGACCCTCTCTTTTTCACGGTCTTTTCCCCTGCTTTGGTTTATACCGCGTTTCTTGGTCTTTGATTTGCGGAAAACTTTTCTTTTTTCCCTTCTACCGCATCCCTGTATTTGATTCCCCTAGCGTACCCCCCGTTCCCTCAATACAGATCGCAGCGCGGGTCTATTCTCTTTCAGCGTTTTTTTTCTTCCCCCTCCTTCAGGTGGATGAGGCGTCGTTCCTTGTGGCCTTTGCCCTTTGGTCCCTTGTAAGCTTCCCCGACAGAGACACGTTAGAAACTTTCCCACCCGGTCTTCCTCTCTTCCACGATGTAGTGTACCCAGTTCTCCGAGATTGCTTTTCCCTTTTTTCTTTTAGGGCGAGGCACCGCACATTGAGCATCCATTTTGTGCCCCCCCAGACTTAATGTAATTTCAGCTCGGCCCTGGTTCCCACTTTGTTCCCTCCTCACGTGACCCTCTTCCTTGAGGATCTTGTCAGTGCGCCGAGCTGAAACCCCCCCCCAGGTTAGCGCCCTTCTTCTTAACTCCCCCCGCAGGTTGGCGCCGATTTTCCCGGTGAACCCTTGCGGAACTTTTCCCCTCTTCGTTACCCATTCTTCTTTTTCTTTCCACAGCCGACCCAGGCGTTTGACCTTTCCCAGTCTTGTTTTCCTGCCCATCTCTTTTTGGGTTAATGTGGTGCTGTTTCTATCTGGGGCGTCGGTCCTTCCCCTCCGTCCTCTCACCGACTTAGACCTAGATTCTGTCTCTTTTTCCGGTTTTTTTTCCTTTCCCCGTACAGTTTCAGGCAGTCCTCCACGGATCTTTATAGTCATACTTCTTCCCTTCCCCGTTCGGATCCAGGAAATCCCCAGGTTTTTGCTCTTTTTGTTTTTCCTTTTTTCTTTCAGTGTCGTTTGTTTGTTTTCCCCGCCGCCTGTTCTTTTGCTATTTTTTCCCATGGGCTCCCCTTTTCCGGCGAGAAAACAAGCACATATTTATTCCGCGCTTTCCCCTTTTCCCATGAGGATTCACTTTTCCATTGGTTTTTTTTGTTCCAAAGGAGGTTCCGTTTCCTTGGGCTTCCCCTACTTCTCGACTCCTTCCAGGTCAAAGCCGCGGACCCAGCCCCTCTTTTTCGTCCCTGTTGTCTCTTCCATCGCCCGCCTGGGAACTTTTTTGTACTTTCCTTCCCTTTTTTTTGTCGGAGAGATTTTCAACGGCACAGGTCCCTTTTCTATTTTCTTTCCCCGTTGTTTTTTGTTTGCGTAGGCGGCGGCTTTACCTTCTTCTGTACGTCAGAGTTGAGCAGCGGGTAACGCCCCCCGACTCACCGTTTCTTCCCCCTTTTTCGTTTCCCCAATGGCATCTTCCATCCATATTTGTTTTTCCGCCTGAGTTGTCCCCCGACACACGCCGATTTCGGAAGGCGGGTCCCTTGGCCTGGTGCTTGAGCTTTTTTTCCTTTGGCTTTCGTTTTTTTCTGTACCTATTCTTCGAACCCAGTATCGTTCCCCCCTAACTTCCTGAAACTCTGTACTCCACATCCCCCCCAGGCTGTGCCTCTTCTTCGTCTTTTTTTTTTTTTTTGTTGGCCCATCGGTCGGTCTTTTTTTCCTGTTCTTTTTTCCCCTTGGAAAGGGACATTGCCTTTTTTTTTCTTCTTCCCCGATTTTTTTTTAGGCTTTACTTTAACTTGTTTCCATCTTTGCCCTTGTCACGGCATGTTTTCGTCCTGGTCACCCGGTTTTGTGAAACTTGCCCTTCTCGCGGTTTCCCCCTCTTTTTCTCTGACTTCGTTCTCCTTCTTCATCCCACTCTTCCTTTTTTTTGTTTTGTCAGCATGCATTGGGGTTCCCTTTTCTTTTTTCTTCTTCGCGGCCCTTTTGTTTTTTGCCCTTCAATGACACAGTGTGGTCTTGCTTTTTTTTGTTCTGTTGCCACATTAGGCCGTTCTGGGGTGCTTCATCCTTTCCCCACGTTGGCGGTTTTTTTTGTTTTTTGGTGTCCATTTTTTTCCTTTCACCCCTTCTGCCCCTAAAAACATCGTCACAACTTTTTTCCCCTCAAATTTTGATGGTGCTTGTCCCTGCTGCTGTTCTCAAGTAAAACATTCCCCCCCCCCTGTAAAGGGCGGCCCTTTCTTTTTTTTTCGAGTTTTTTTTTCCTCTACGCACGCGCGCTTTCTCCCTCATAGTTCTTTCCCCTTTTTTCTTTTTCCCTTTTTCGGATGACCTTTTCCCCCTTTTGCTGACTTTTTTTTTTTTTTTTTTTTCTCACGTTCTCATCCATCCCCGGTTTTTGATTCACACCAGGCGCGCTGGTTTGCTTTCCTTCCCCCCTTTTACCTCAGTCTCTCATTCCAAGTGGCTGCCTGATTTGGTCATCCCGGGCGAAGTCTTTTTTTTTTCTCGTCTTTCTTCCCCACCCGCGACCTATTTTTTATCTCGCGTTCTCCGGGGATTTGCTGTGCTTGTTTTTTTTTTTTTTAATTTTCCACCAAGTTCACCCCCTCTTTCATTGTGCGACCAACCTGCGATTATCTGGCGCTGGGCTGTCCGTCTTTCGCCCTGCCGTAACTGTTTCCCAAGCCTTCCTCCGCCTTGCCACCCCGTGAGTTCCCTTCGGCCTACTTGATACCCAAGTTAATGAGGCTGCGCCAGTTTTCTTGAGCCCCTTCCTTTTTCCCCCTTAACCTGTGCCGTTTGTTTCTTGCTCCTGGTGGCACCCTTCACGCGGTCTATGGGTTTGTCAACGCCCTGTGTTTTTAGCTGCCCACCCGCTACCTGTTTTTTTTTTTGTGTTGGGTCAACAACTTTCCCCCCCCCCCTGTGGCCCTTCTTGGTGCTCTTGGTTAGCGGCCCCTTTAATGGCTGGCTTTTTTTTTCGTCTTTGGCCGAATTCTGCGTCAATTTACATGTCTGGAGAACTGCTTCCCCGTCCCCTTCTGCGTTTGCTTTTCAAGCTAGGCTGGAGCCACTTGTTTGAGGTCATGTTCTCCCCTTGTTAGCAACCTCAGGGTCTTGTCTCTTAGGTTTATTCCTCCCTTTCCTTGCTGCTTACTACATGCCTTCCAGTTCATTTTTTCGGCTTTTTTTTTTTTCTTCCTGTTTGGAGGTGCCCTCTCCCCATCGTTTTGTGTTTTCTCCCTTCTTCCCCTTTTGGAAGTGTTACCTGTTCCCAACCTTTTCCCCTTTTCCTTGACCCTTTTGGGACCTCTTGGTACGGCTTACTAGTCATCCCAGCCTTCCATTTCAACCTTCTCTTTGCTTGGTCTTGGTTTGTTTTTTTTGTTCTTCATTTGGCTTTCCTTGAGGAGACCTTTGGTTTTTTCTTTCGTTCCTTCTTTTTATCCCTCCCGATCAGGACTAGCTTCTTTTCGGGTGATGGCCCCGTGTGTTTGTCCCTTTTCGTCCTTAGTTACTGTCTCCCCTCACAACCCCCTCCCTTTCGGATCCAACTACCCTGTGGGATGAAAAAGGCCCCCCCACTCCCCCCTAGTGTACATACTTTTTTTCCTATCTATTTTTTTCGTCCTCCCTCGTTGTTGTTTTTTGTCTCTATCTGCACCTCCGAGTAGTCGTTTGTACTGGGTTCCCCTGGTCTTCCTTCCTCGCCCCTGATCTCGTAGGTGTCCTGTTTGCCCTCTTCTTGGATTCGGTCCCTTCCATTTTTCCCATTGAATGACAAGACCTTCCCTCTGCGCCTCCCCCACTTTTTCCTGGCCCTTTCCTTTCCACCGTGCTCCGCCGTCAGTGCCCCTGGTTTTTTTTTCTACCACTTTTGTCCGATCAGGACCGAGCCCCTTCCGCCCCCCTTGGCATTGGTGTTTTTTTTCTTTTTTGGTGGACTGTCCCCCCGGCTCCCCCAGATGACCCTCCCCGGCATTTACAAGAAGTTTGGGTCCCCCCAGTTTTACCTTGTGTGCTCCTCCTGTTACTTGCTTCCCAATTCCACTTTTTTCTCTTGGCGGTAGTTGCAGGAACTTCTTGTTTCTTTCCCCTAATTAAGATTTCCCGCCGAAAGTTCTTTTTTTTTCCAGTTCTTTTGCCCTCCATTGTAGGTGTCTGCTCTCTTTTTCTTGTTCGCTTTTTCTCCCCCCCCCTCACTGCCTTTTTTCTCTTCTTTTTTCAAGGGGACCCGCGGGGCTGCTTCTTTTGATCGTGTCCAGGTTGGATTCTTTTTTTTGTTCCCATCCTTGATGCTGGCCCTTTTAATCATCCCCCCTTTTCTTTTTTTTTGGTTTTCATTGAACCAGTTCTTCGCCGAGACCAGTCCATCTCTTCTTCCTTCCCTTTCTTACACACGACCACCGTCCCCTCATTTTTAGTTTCAAGTAGTTTGACCCTTTCTGTGCTCTTCGTTTTTTTCTCCTGTCCCCCACTTGACTCCCGACCACCCCAATACGTGTGCTTGGGCCACCCCTTTTTTTTTCTCTCTGGCCCATTTGACAGGGCCCCAAGAGTTTCACTTTCCCCCCCTCTTTTTGGTGCTTCTTTCTTTTTTAGCACGTGGGTATCA
>Ga0179593_1344497_pt1 | contig 13385 bp, 18 predicted proteins | sample CZODoug2_1_08_16_FD_185931 | JGI IMG/M metagenome (GOLD analysis project Ga0179593, IMG submission 185931) | Vadose zone soil fungal communities from Angelo Coast Range Reserve, California, USA - CZODoug2_1_08_16fungal (PacBio error correction) | ecosystem: Environmental > Terrestrial > Soil >... | reverse complement strand
AGTTCTCGCCGGTCACCTCTTTTAACGCTTTCAAGACACAGCATTCGGTTCAATTCACAACAGCGCTCCCGCCGCATCCCCCACTATCCAGGTCACCTTTTCCCTCTCTTTTTTTCTTCCTCCGAGACACTTTTCTTTGACGGGAAGGTCCAGCTTATAGATCGCGGGGGAGCCCAGTTTCCGCATTCCCTCGTGGACTCGTCGGTATCCCCCCCTCCCCCTTCTCACAACCCCACCCCTTCGCCGTTCCCTAAACTCCTTTGTTACCTGCGGCTGGGATGAGCACCCCTTGCATTCACGGCACAAACGTGCCATTCTTCGGTTTCAGGAAGAGGCACCACGGTTTTTCTGGCAAAGCGATTTTCCTCCTTTCCCTCTGGTCCGTCTGGGACCCTTATCCCCCAATTGAGCCGACCTTCGCCTTCAACCCGCATCCCTCCTCCGGACTCGCTACCCCCGAAAATTGTGACCGGCAATGCGACACCCCACCAAACAGTCGATTGTATGTCTGCCCATTTACTGACTTTTTTTTTTTCTCCAAACCCACGTGACTTCCCCGAATCCCCGCCGGGATTTCCCTCCCTGACGAGACCTAAATTTCTTTTTTCTTTTGAAACGTTCCATAGCTTGAGGCGGTTGCGAGCGCCGTCGCGAGAGAAACCTGGGTCGATTCTCTTGCGTCTTTCCCCCCCTGCTATACTCGCCTTTCCACCCCCTTCAGTTACGCATTCCCCCCATTTTTCATCGGTGTTCTCCTCGTGGCTCTTTTCTCTTCCGTTCCGAAAATACTTTTACTTGATAAAACTCGTGGCTGATTCTCATTTTTCAGCTCGCGGTCCTCCCCCTTTTGTTTGCACACCTCCAAACCTCCCCATCCGTCCCGCTCTTGGCTGCCAGGCTCAACCTATGATAATAGGAGATCTTATGTTGCCGACGCGCTGTTGTTTTTTGTTCCTTCTCCCGTGGTACGACCCTTTTTTTGCTTTGGGGCCTCTCAAACTTCTCAACAAACTCATTTTTTGGAGTTTTCCCTCCCAATTCCATCACTCTTCACCTTAAGAGCAGGTCTGTCTATGTACCTCCGACGCCCGAGACTATTCTTCTTGACTTACAGAGAATCCCCTTTATTTTTTGCTCTTCCCATCCTCAATGGAAGATTAATTTTTTTGCGAGCTTGGTCGTTTACCTTCAATCTTTCGATCAGTCTCCTTTTTCCCCCTCTTGGCCGACTGCTCACGCAAATTTCGACTATTTTCCTGGTTTGGAATGCCATGAGGAAGCTAGGGTCTAATTCGTCCTTATTAAGGCCCTCTCTTCTTTCACCCCTTTTCATGTCTAATTCTCCTTACCTTCGTCAAAACCCTCTTCTGTCCTTTAGTATCTGAGCCCCCCCCTCTTCAAGCTTCATGTATAAATCCCAACCTTTTACGGCCGGCCATAGTCTTCACCCGACAGTGGGATATTAAGGGGGCCTTCGTCTTCATTAATCGTCCCTCCCCCCTCCATTCTTTTCCCTCGGTGTGTTGAAGTGTCCCACGCCTCTAATTTGCACTTTTCCTTTTTTTCCAAGCGCGAACATATCGCCGATTCCGTGCAGGGCGATGGTTTTCAAACCCTGGAGAACGTGCTCGCGGTTTGAGATTAAGGTTCGACAATTCCTCTGTTGTCATAGGTTTCTTCAATGTCATCTCTCTCTTTTCAAGATCCTCTCCTCCCCTTATGAGTTATGCTCGCCGGTCGCGCACCCCCCCACACCCTCGCCGGTCAAATAGACATTATCTGAACTCTTACTGTCCTCCCACTTCGCGCGTGTTTTCTATCCTATGAACTACACCCCAATGCCCCCCTATTTTCCAAAAGTCAAATTGTACGATGACGCGGGTGACTCTATAGGAGCCCCCCTTACAGCTTTGTTTTTTCCCACCTCGTTCCTATGAAGAAATGACCCCCTTATGGACTCCCCTATTCTTTTTTCACCGGATCGTCGTTTTTTCCTAGTGGCCCTTTCTTCCCAATATCTTCTTTTCCTCTAATCTGTATAGAGATGATGGAAATACACTTCAGCTTTTACACGACGAGACGTTAACCCCTTTTTTTTTACGGAGGTACCCCTTCAGTTTGATGGGCGTGGTTGCCCCAGAGTTGCGGCTGTACGCGATGGAAACCAGAGTAAGTTATCCTCGACTCCCTCTACAACTGTTTTTTTCTCCCTCGTTGGTCCTCCCCGCCTCTTAGATTTTCCCCATCGAGCTCTTTCCCTCCCCCATCTCCGCCGTACGCCCTTGGCTTTAAGGAGATTCGTCCAGTAGAGACGGAACGTCTTACTCCCCTTACCTAGCGTTAAGTATCACGCTCCCAATAGACTCTATGTTTTATCACCCTTTGCCCCATCGAGCGCCCTCTCCGTCTTCCCCGGAAATCTCCAGAGCGCTTTTTCCTGGAAAGGTTCTCGTGTGGAAATTCTCCATCGCCTTCCCTGTCATCCTTCTTCCTCTCTTTTTGCCTTTCTTTTCTCCCCACCCCTTTCTGCCGGATGGATATCGTCACGGTTCCTGCCACCTGAGTGCTGAATGACGAGTAGAGAGCCCCTCTCAGTTCCTGTAAGATAAAACTTGGCTCCCCGGCCGAAGACGAACTTTTTTCACCCTTTTTTTTCCCTTTTCGAAATAATTCTTGACTTCGGCTGGTTGTATCCAAGAACTGCCGGTTTTTCCCTGCTAGCTCAAAGAATTATCCAGAGGCCAATGTTCTCCCCACTTCGGAGGAAAATGAATACTCGAGAATTCCTTTCCTCCCCGCGGGTGCGCAGCATTCCTTTCCCCCCGGCCAACTAGTTCTTTTTTGATACAATCACCCCTTGATCGTTCTCCGTCCCGTCTCACATTGAAGGGCATTTCTCCCGCCCATTCGACATCCTCATTTGAAGCTCCCGTCTGGCTGGAAGACATAATTAGGTCAGTCAAAATTTTCAACTCGCTCTCTGCTCTTCGCCTGGCTGCAAATACCCACCCTTGCTTATTAGTGTCTTCTTCGATTTTTCCGCTATTCGCGCCAAACCCTTCTGTGACTGGAGCCACTTGTTTTCCCCGGCCAAAAAAAGAAGACCTGCCTTTCTTTCTCCTCACACGGTGATACACTTTTTCCGTCTAGTTCCTGTCCGCTCCCCCGAGGTTCTCCTCTGTTCCGGAGACTATGAGCGAGAGGCCAGCCTGATCTGTTTTGAACTCTGTGTGAACCCTGGTGAGAAAGCCTCTTCATTCTCTACAGCCACTCCTTGGTGAGTTGGAGTAAGTTCTTGCAAGTAGCTGACCCTGCCTGATTCCCCCTAGGACCGTCATTTTTTCCCCCCCTTCGAAAAGTTTGTTGGCCAAGGCCCCCATTGTGGAGAGTGGCGAAAGTATCCTCCATCCCCTTCCCCCTTTTCTCAGTTACTCGACTCAGCCCAGCTCTTGTCCGCCTATCCTCGTCTCCCCTCTCAGACCTCTTCCGTTTAAGCCCCACCACTTTATTTCTCTTAGTTTCGGATAATTGGGAGGAAAAACTATCAGTTGCTTCCCCTATAGGCACTTTTTTTTTTGATTTCAAAGGTCAGTACTTTTTTTCCCTCTCCGAATCGTTTTTTGGCATTGCCTGTTCACCCCTTTTGTTTTTATTGTAGCTTCCGGGAATAAATGGATGAGTTTGCCGGGGGCCAGCCTGGTAACGGAATGAGAGTCCCCTGTTGGACTTTTCTGTCTCCGCGCCCCCCATAGTGATCTTTCCCTTCGTTGGCCGGCATGATTCATCCGTTTTGAAGATGCCTTGAGAGCGTATGCTTTCACGTTTTTTCCTTTGATTCATGCCGACCACCTTTTGACCCCTTTTCCCCTCTCCCCCGTTCACAACGGACTTGCGAGTAAAGTTTTTTAAGTTTTTTATTCCTTATTTTCTTTCCCCGATTCCCTTTTATGGCCCCTTTTCAACTCTGCCATCGGGACGCGGCTGACTTGAGCCCCACCCCGATTTGATAAGTGTGACCTGTCCTTCCTCGCGCATTGCCCCCCTTTAGGGATTCTCCGACCTTTGATCAATCGGGGACCTGCTTTCCGCCGGCGAGCGTGTGTGATTAACCGCATCCCGTTTTCTTTTGTTCCAGTTTTTGGCACTGGCCCCCTGTCTCGACCGATCGCTCCTTTCCTAATCTCCTTTGTTTTTGTTTTTTCTCCTTTTTTATTCTCTTCACCTTCCCGCTGCCACTCTGTCCAGAACCCTTCGGTGCCAGCAAACAGAAGAGTTGGCACTCCCCTATCCTTGAAAGATTGCATTCCCTGACCTCTTCTTTCCTTCCTCTCGCGACCCGCCGTGGACCTCCTTCGAGGCTTAAACTCTTCGATCTCCTGTTTTTGCTCTCCCCAGTTCTCGCAAACGTTCCCCGGGTATCAACCGCCTCTTTTGACATCCACCTGGATTACTCGCAGGGAAAGCCCGTTCCGTGTCCCACCGTCAAAAATTCCCCTTTTTGCCCCTCCTTGATGGTATTTATTTACCCAGGTTACTTGCATCGCACCCCCCCCTCAAGTCTATCGTCATGTCCAGGCCCCCCCGTTGGAAGAAATGTCTTGCGTCCCTTTTAGGACAGATTCCACCTTCCGGTGAATCCGTTTCCGATGCGCCCTTTTAGCCCAGTGCAAACCCAGACAGTTGATTTCGTCAATCTCCTTTCCCCCCCGAAGTGAAATGTGCGCGACACCAACGGCCCTCGGATCGGACAAGTACCACTTTTCTCCGTATCACCCAACCCCGTTCCCGTCCCCCCTCTCCCACGCCTAGATAGGGCCTTGAGCCGGGAACAAATTAGGTGTTTGATTCACGTTCTTTTCCTTCTCTGTGCCGCGGAGCGACTCTCCGGAGAGAAAAGAGAGAGGGAACCTCTTTTGCGACGGTCCTGTCATACTGTCTATACTTCCATAGAACACAATGTTCAGCCTCAGCCCTTTTCCATTTGCCATGGTTTGTACGATGGACTCTGCGATTTTTCTCGTTCCGTGCCGAAAATTTTCCTCATCTCCTCCCCACCCTTTTCTGAGATACTCCCCCTCTCCTCTTTCTTCCACCAGGGTTTGCCAACTAGAATTTTTACATACCCTTTTTCCCTCCTTTCCCCCTTCCTCTTCGCGCGAAAGCGGAACCTCTTTTAGTCGGTCCCCGGAACGCGATTTTTCGGTGCTAAAAGGGCATTCTCAGACCACCTTTGCAGGGATTTTTTTTTTGTTCCTCCAAACAAGTTTTCACTTGCCCCCTTGTGGCTGGCGCCCTGTCCCTTTACTTTACCCTCTTCTCCCTCACTTAAGCGCAGGTTCTCGTAGCATAGCGCTTTGCTCCCCTGATTTCTTTTTCCTGTCCCCTTCCTAAACCTTATGTGCTTCGTCAGCAGACGGCCGTTACAAATGGGCTTAGTGGTCTGTCAAATGCTTTGTTCGCGGCTCCTCGGGACAGGCGTTTGATCATTTTGCAGCAATAGAAGAGTAGTCTTTCAGTTGTTGCCTCCCAACTTTTCCCCTCCTTTGTGGTCAGGACTCCGTGTGCTATGACTGATGCCCCCCTTTCTCAATTCTTTCTTTCACTTTTTCCCCCCGAAATTTTTATCTTTATCTTCTCCCAACTTCAAACAGCCCGCCTCCAGTGTGTCTCCCTTCACCAATTTTTTTTTTACTTTTCCCCCTTCAAGCGATCCCCCAGTTGGATCTTTTTTACCGGTGCTCCCTTTTTTTTACTCGTCATTTAACGCAAAGCCTCCCCCGCTTTTATTCCGGGACCCTCCTCGATCCATTCCGCTTGCGGCTGCCCCCCTGGCAATGTGGTATAACGTTAGACCTTCGCCGCTTTTTCTGCCCTTTCCTTCCCTCTGGCTTCAAGCCTTCGTGCCGTTAGCGCGTGTTTCCGCCCTATTCCTTTTCGATTTTTTTACGCGTCTGCGTGCCGAGAGTCTGCACTGGGAAATATTGCTCTTCGACTTCGAGTAGAGCGTTAGTCCTCCTTTGCTCTCCGGCGCTCTTCTCATTCCCCCTCCCTAATTCCTTTTCACGCTGCGATTTTGTACCTCCTCGCCTGCATTCCCCCAGCACGACCTTCCCCAGTTGTTCAACTTTCGGAATGAACGAGTAATAATAGGCGTACCGTCCCCCTTTCTCTTCAACTTTGCTCCTCCATTTGACGTAAAACCCCGTCACAAGTATGCGACGTTTTAATTGCTTCGTCCGTGTCTTTTTGAGTCCATCATACGCTTTTTCTTTTTACCAGATCCGGATTGTGGTCCGCTCTCTCTCTGCCCCCTGCTTGGTCGCGGGCTGCCGTTTTTCTCCAAAATTCTCTTTGCGGAGTGTTCAGAATGCGGGCGTAAGCCCCCCCGAGGTGCAAGTTAAGGTTTTTCCCTTCCTGTGCCAACATTACCGCGGCATTCTGTTACAAATTTTTGGCGCCTCATTCTTGGTGGTCCCCAATCCTTTTCGATCAAACATAGCCTTTTTCTTGCCGAAGAATGTTCCTTTACCTTCTTAGTAGCTCTTCCCGTCTTCCGGTAGCTCATTCCCGACCACCTCATCTATCGACGTTCATTATTTTCCCTTTCCTGACTTCGATTTATCACCATTTTGCTTCCGCTGCTGAGTCACCCTGAAAGCCTACATCTCCAGATCGTCCACGAGGATGGCAAGTGTCTCCCCTCTCCTCTCCCGAAACTTGGCTGCGGAACGTCGACTGCTTAGACCCACAATTGCCATTCCCCGACCAGCGGAATGGTCGAGACGTTTTCCCAAACCAACTTTCCCCAAGAAGTGGAGCTTGCGATTCCTGCCAAGGCCGTCCCTTTTACTTATCCAACTTGGCGTTGGCCTCGACTTCCGAAGCCTTTAGTAAAAAGGTGGGGCCTCCCTAAACCTCTTCCCCCCCGCGTGTGATTTCCCTTACGATCTTACCTTTTTTGAGACCCCGAAATCATTGCACAGATTACATAGTCAGTTGGTCTCAATATACCTTCATGAATACGGAAGAGGCAGACCTCTTTTTTTCTTTTGCATGCGCACCCGTGGCCCCAACTTCGACCCCCTTTGTATTTCTTTCAAGTTTTGATTCCCAATCCGTCCCCGAGGATCTGGGCGCCGAAGAAAGAAATTCAAGCCACGACCATAGCGTCCCTTCACATTTGTACGCTGCCAGGTTAGGGGCTGTTCCTCCCCTTTTTCACTGTCTTTTTCCATCCCCCCTAAATCGAGCAGCGCGGCGGATTCTAAATATGACCCCTTCCTTTTCTTTCGATACTAGTGGCTGGAGTGATTTCTCGAGTCAGCTCCCTTTCAGCGTATTCCTCCCTTGTAGTTGTATCTTTCCCACAAGCGCTTCCCTTTTTTCAGGCCCACCCGGCACTAACGCGATCACCCGCCCGCTCAGGAGGTTAGAGCTGTCCATAAAGATTTTCGCTCTCCTCAGTGCGCCAGTTTTCTGTTTTTTTCACTTCGAACTGTGTCATCCGCGCCGCTCATTCCAGCACGATTGTAGGCTCTTATTAGTAAACCTTCCCCTTTCACGTATGCGCAATCGCCGACTTCAACCATCACCCTATTTTCAAAGTGTCGCGGAGGAAGTCTTGGCGATTTTTTTCTCCAGCAGAATTAAGTCCAGGGAGTTTTCGCACGAGAATCCCTCTCGACTTCTCCGCTTTTTCGTCGATCGATCCCCACGACTTACGTTTCCTTCTCGAGCAACCAATAAAGGATTTCTCTTCGCTCTTCGGCCAAATCTCCTTTTGCGTATGAGGGGAGTTTTTGTTTTGCTTCAAGGCGCTGATACCCCCCTGAGTAGTACTTTGTCTTAAAATCGATTGTCCGTTTTCGTCTTGCGGTTCCATTTTTGTAGATTTCCTTCCCTGCTGCGTTTGGCAATTTGTCCGCCCCTTGTCCTTTTGTAATATCTTCATGAAGTTTCCTCTGTCACCGACTCTTACCTTCTTCCCCCCAGTTTCCATTTTTTTCCATCTTTTTTCCCTTTCCTTGCCGATCGAGATGGGTCAAGTTGTGCCGTGAATGAAGAAACTTTTTGACCCTCCCATCCCCCCCCTCGCCGTTTTTTCCACAATTTTTTGCTTTTCTTTGTCGGGCCAAGATTTATTCCCTCCTTTACGTCTTTTTCCTATGTGGGATTTTACTTGACAGTAAAACTCGCCTTCATGGCTGCTTGGAGGCCAGCGCTTTTTATAAGTCTTGAGGACCCTTTCTTCCCTCTTTTTTTTTTACCTGCTTGTCATCTGCTTACGATATGCCTGCTGTTTCCTTGCCTTGTGCTGTCTTCTTTTCCCTAACGTTTGGAAAGCGTGCAGCTTTTCCTGAGTCAGAAAGATAGCTATATATAGATTTCTCCTCCCTTTTTTTTTTGTTGAGAGAGAGAGCGTCCTTTTTTTCCCCTCCCTTCCCCCAAAGTTGATTTCCAAACCTTCCGTGAAAGCCCAGAGCGGCCGCTGCCCTTCGGTAAAATGCAGGTCAATAGTAAGACTTCAAGGACAATTCAGTTGGTTTGCCCTTCCCCCGTTACGGCAAAACTCAAGTTACCATTAAGATCGCTTTTCCTCTAACCTAAGCTTCAAGATGAGAGTTCTTTCCCCTTGACACTCACATATTACTCTGTCAAGGTAATAGGGACGATAATCGAACGAGTTCTGGAAGGGTTTCCTTCCAACCCCGGGTTAGGAATTAACGGAAACACGTAAAAGACATCTGCGGCACCTCCCACCCGTTCCCCCTCTTTTTCCTGCATTCGCGAATTGTCCCATAAATGGTCCCGCGTCGGTGATTTCAAGAGTTAAGACGTGACACGCATTTTTTTAAATTCCCCCATTAAGTTTCCCGACTTCGACGGGACACTTCGTCCCCCCTCCCCCCCCATTTCACCATGTGAACGGCAATTCGACACCCACGGTCTCTTTCCCCTCCCCCGTCCTTCCCTTTTTCGCATTCTCCAAAATTGCAGCCCATCTTTGAACTCAGGTGGGCGAAGGAGCGGCGCCTCTCCCCCTTTCTGGGTTTAGATGAACCTCTGTACGAGCGTTGGTCCGAGAGCCGCCCAGCGCGTGAAAAAGAGGGGAAGTACTTTGCGACGGAGCCTTTTTTCGAATGATCTGAAGTCCCCTCTCCCCCCAATGTCTTACTCTTCCCCCCTCCCCTCAGACTTTCCCATCGCATGGTGCGTTCCCTCGTGTTATCTGCGATTTTCCAAGGCTCCATTACTCCTCAGGCCTCACTCCCTTGGTCGAGAAATGCGCGATTGGATACCCACGGTTTTTTTCCCCCCCTCTTTTTCCAAAAGATTGGTCCTCAGAATCTCGCGCGTCTCTACGGACTCACCTTGGAGCGCGTCTGGTGAACCTGAAGAGATGAGTTTTCTCCCTTTGTCATTCTTCCCTCCCCTTCCTTTTCTGCTTTGGTGGAAGAGATAAACAAGCTCCCCACGTCGTGATCCCCTTCCTTTGAGTTGGCCTCTCCCTATTTTCCCCTCCATAAAGTGTAGAATCTTAAGGCGAAGGTCTTTTCTATTAGCATCCGAAGACCCTGATCGATTCCTTGCTTCTCCGAACTATGTGTTCGCAGCCAGACCCCCTGTTCGTCCTTTAGCCGATGTCCTAAATCACTTAAATTTTGATGCCCTTCTTCGGGACATCTGGCCGAATTGTGTCAATTCCCCTTTTTCTCCTCCTTTGACGGTTTAATGCCTTTTTTTTCTTACGACTTCCGCATTCGTGCGACTGACACCTGGCCTGTATAATCTTTTCCTGCTTTCTTTTTTTTCGTCCAAACCTGCCTTGCCCCCTATCGTAAGAGACTTAAAGCGCAGTAAAGTTTTGTCTCCCTCCACACTTTTTTCCTTCTTTCGGAAAGAGGGAGAGGCCAAAGCCATTTATATCCCTTCCCCTTCAGGTCATTTCTGTTTCCCTCCTTTTAACTGAATCTCCCTCTTTTATTCAGGTGGACCCCCCCCCCCCTCGCTTCCCCCCTTCCTTTTGTTTCTCCTCAATGTTGTTTATAACCAGGGCGACCTCTCGTCCGGACCGTGAAGGACTAGATTGACTGGAGTCCACCCCCCTTCTTTTTTTTCTTTCGGCTTTACGGGTCCCTCACCTGTGGCTTCCGCAGCGACAATGACAAATTTGAAGCCTATCGGAGTATGCCACTTGGGGAAATATTAGTTTCCTAATTAGCGTAGATGGCTTTCGTTTCCTCCCCCCTTGCGGCCCTGCTCTCCCCTTGACACGACCGCTAAACGCTGCTTCTCAATATTCCCCTAGGGGGTGAACATCTACGGATTTTGTTCCACTGACCGATGCTGCGCCAACAGTTTTTTTTCAAATTTTCTGTTCCTCCTAATGAGTAATTGCGTGCAACCTTCGCTTGAAACCCTTTAGAATACTCCCAGCAAAGTCTGGCTTCCCCCTCCGCACAATGATTTTCCTTTTTACCGGCTAGCCCGTTCCCCCCTACTTGAGTTCCATATATTAGTACTCTTGTTGTTTTTGAGAGAGATGATTGACCCCCCCATGTCAGCGGATGACACTTGCGCGAACGTTGTTATACCCTTTTTCCCTACTGTGCGGGTTGGAATTTTTCATTTTTTTGGGCTTCCCCCCCCCCCCCCCTTGAATAACGGTTCCAGCCTAGATTCATTCCCTCTGTGCCTTTTTCTGTTCGTGATCCTCCCACCTCCTCTGACCTTTTTTTCGTTCTTGTGTCACGTGTAGAAATCGCGAGCAGACAGCAGCTTTTCCCTCCCATGAGACTTTCCTATTTTTGCGATGCTCTCCCGTCCCTCTCCCATTTTGATGAGACTAGGCCCAACGTTAAGTACTCTTCATATTTCCAGTGGCCCTTCTATGCCAGACAATTACATTGCGCCCCGCTGCTGCGCCCAACCCGTGATATCTCCGGAAATTCTCATTCCTCCCTGCTGCTGGCAGGGTTCGGTGTCCCCCCCTCTCCCCCGCTCCATGATCACGCTTTGAGAGGTCGCCCGGCTTGTCCAAAAATTTGCAAATGCACCGCACTCGGCCTTACTCTTCCCTGTCTGAATCAAACGAGCTTGGTTTTTCATGAAGAGGTATCCGACTTGCACTTCATTGAAGGTGAAGAGCCACTGGCTTTGGCCTTCGCCTATGCCGTTCCTCCCTTTGGCTTTCCCCACCTGTCGTACATCCCCCGACTTGACGGCGCTGTTATTGGTAGACTCGACGATACTAATTCGCCCAATTGGTTTGACAACCCTCCCCCTCCGTGAAAGAATAGGCATTTTTCCATCCAATCCTCTTTTCACCTTCCCATGAACTTCTCCTGTTTCATAACCCTTCCTCAGCTTCGCAGTTCCCAAGGGCGCCAAGTTGCGATTGCTCATGAAAATTCCCCGACTGGGGTTATCGGTGCTCCCTTAGAGCAAAATTAGGCATTGTTTAGCAACGAACCATCCCCCTTCCCCCTTTTCCCTGTCCCCTTGGCAGCACCTACCTTTCTTGCGACTCAACATTCAATCAGCATTGTCTCCTTCGACATATGAAGAACAGTTCCTGAGGTCGATCCTTCTTTCTTCTTGCTTTTCCGATATTCGCCCGCTCACCCTTTTATACGGAGCCTTAAGCCAAAAGCTCCCATGCACGTTTTTCGCTCTTCAAGGTGATACCCAAACTCCTCTTTTCATTTTCACCCTCCTGCTTCCCCCCCCTCTTTTCGACGTGTTTTCCGGCGTATGTCAGTTTCCAAAGAGATTCTCTGTTTTTTGAACGTCGATTTGTGACCCCCTTTTGAGCCATCTCGTTTTCTTCCAGAAAAGGACTGATGGCTTCCCTTCATTGCTAATCGCACCGAGACCCCACGAGAAAAGGTCTTTTCCTTGACGTTCATTTTCTGTCCCGAGTGAGTCTCGTTCTCCCACTCCCTCGCCCCGATTTGCTGCTGGGCTTAATGAATAAGAGCTCTTCCTCATGCCCCATCCACGTTTTTAATCGCTAGACCTTCTTTTTTCGTCTTGCTACCCCCTTCCTCCCAACAAGGAGGGCGTCGATGTCTCTTTTGGGTTACCGGCGAACCTGTCTGTCTCGTTGCCGTTGGTTCTTGTGGAAAATGTGTGAGTATTTTCGCGATTTCCGCCGACCACCTTTCTTTGTTTTGCACGTCCAGACGTTCTTCCTCTTCCCGCTTGGACTCTGTCACCTCTGTCACGCCATTCGAGTTGTCCCTATTTGCATCCTTTCCTGCTGACTTGTCCCCTCTTCTTTTTTAATTACCCTCCGACACTTTTTGCTCCTCGCTTTCCCAACTTGCCCTCTGTTCATTTCACGGCTACTCTGTTTTCATTATTTTCGAGGCTTTGTTCTCCCTCACTCTCCCTCTGAGATTTTGCTGACTATTGACGTCTCCCCCCCTCTTCCTTTATCAGTCCTTATCAGGTCAGGTTCCCACGGGAGCTGGACGACGATCTGTCTTTCTGCACTGGGCGTGTGTGCTTTCACCGGCAGGACCTTGTTCTTTGTGCCTCTTCAGATTTGAAGTTCTAAGCGAATCGCTCTTCTTCTTCTTCCTTTTGTGAGTTAGCGATCGTTTCTTCTCGCCTGCAAGCTCCTCTACACCTTTGCGGTGAAAGCACACAGCTCGCCGAAGGACGCCACTCTCTGCAGGTAAAGACAGACGTCGCCCCCTCCCCTGAAAAGAAGTTGGCAGTTTTTCCCTCTTTTCCTTCGGTCCTCCCTACTTTCTCCCGCGGTTTTTTGCTTCAAGTCAGCGCCTTCCCCTGAGGGTTTCACTGGTCCTTTTCAACCGCCACCCACAAATCCTCTGGTTGAAAAGAAAACGTTTTCTCCCTTTTATTTGATTGAGACCCAAATTTTTTATCACTGCACCCACCCGTCGTCTTCCCTGACACGTCAGGATTGACAATCCGCGGAAAGCGACTTGGAAGACTGTCACATGGTAGCGCGGTCATATTCAAACTGCGGTTCTCCTGAATTTCGGAAAGAATCGTCCCTTTCCCCCCTCCCCCCCCCCCCTTTGCTCAGTCTCGCGACATTACCCAACGCACACTTGTCGCCAACGGCAGTCGATGGATCGCCCAGTTAACTTTCTTTAATCAAACGAAGTGGCCGCCACCCTCCTCCGCGGAGCACGTGGTCCCTACGGATGACGTGCGAAGAGACTCCCTTCACTTTTTTTGGCGAGTCAACTACCACTCGCCTCTTTCCTTTTAGCGCTTAGCCCCTCCGCACAAGCGCAACGCGCGAGGGCGACTCGTTCTAAGGGAGATTAATGTGACATGCACTCTCCCCCAATTCTACCTTCGCCCGACCCTCCCCCATCGCCCGCGTTTTCCATTCGATGTCCGAC